>Ga0209536_100001097_pt1 | contig 44802 bp, 58 predicted proteins | sample DeeMarSeWOR28_12_FD_187461 | JGI IMG/M metagenome (GOLD analysis project Ga0209536, IMG submission 187461) | Marine sediment microbial communities from White Oak River estuary, North Carolina - WOR-2-8_12 (SPAdes) (version 2) | ecosystem: Environmental > Aquatic > Marine > Intertidal zone >...
TCCGTCTTCGTCGTAGTCGTTGTCTAGTGCGTCTATTTGGTTGTCTGTAGAGTCTTCGTCTACAGTTTGATAATCATCTTCTGCGATTGGGTCATCGTTTTCAGAATTAATTGTTATATAAACAGTTGCATGATTATAAGCACCATAGGGATCTGAGACATTGTAAACAAAACTATCAGTAGTTGTCTCACCACCATCATGAGTGTAACTAAAAGTCCCATCACTGTTAAGTGTTAATGAACCATGGCTAGGTCCACTTATTAGATCTGCATTTAATGGATCGCCATCTGCATCTGTATCATTATCTAAAACACTATCATTTCCAGAATCAAGTAGTGTGGCTGTACTACCTTCTAAAACTGTTATATAATCATCATTTCCAATAGGCGCATAATTACAAATTACGACATTATAATTATCACTTTTATTTTCAACATTTACTTTATATCCTTTACAATCATCAATATTAATTGTATAAGCATTAAAACAAAAAGAACCACTATCACCAGAGTTAATTGTTCCACTTGCTACTACTGTATTTGGATCACAAGAACCCGGTTGACCAGTTATTGCCCAATTCAATTCAGTATTAGGTTGAAAATTATCTCCATTTATATATACGACATCTCCAGCACAATACTCATTTGCATTCTGTTCTTGAGTTCCACAATCATCTCTTGTTGTCCAAATTGCTCCTCCGCCAATAGGTTTATCACCTTTTGTATTTATATCCTGATTTATATCAATTTTATTTGGATTCTTTGGTTTAGTTTTATCGATTGTACTTCCATTTTTATCTTTAGGATCACTTGAATTTTCAGAAATTGAATTTATTGCTCCTTCTTCAATCAAATCTGAATATTGATTTTCTGTGATTACAAGAATTTCGTTTGTTAAACTAGAGTTAACTCTTGGATTGTAAGAATCAGTTGTATCATTTGTATTTTCAATTATTAAATCAATAGGTCTGTCTGTAGTTTCATTGTTATCAGATGTTGTATAATTTTTTGTTGTTTCACTATTTGAATCATTTAATTCAGAATTTTCTGAAGAATTATTAGTTATTTCAAAATTATCATTTTCTATTAAAGATTGATTTAAATTATCTATAATTTCAGATGGTTCAAATATATCACCTGAAACTTGGTTAATAGTTATTGAGGGTGTGATTAAAAGATTAATTATTAAAAATATAGTCAGCATACTTTTTATATGCAAATTCGTTTTCATTTTAATGTTCCTCCCCTATTTTTATTAATATAGTATAAAGATGTATTTTATATAGATTTTCTATAAAATTAAAATAGGGTTATAAAAATTATAATTTTTTATTAAATTGTTTATTTATTTTTGTTATAGCTAATCTCTGTGTTAATTAAATAGAAATAACTATAAAGCACTAATTAATTTTAAACTAAAAATTGAAATATAGATATTGGTGAGGAAAAATGATAGAATGGCTAAATATAATTGCTGGACTAATTCTATGTGTAGGATTACTTGAAGCAATACCAGCAATGGGAAAACATCTTGCAAAACTAGCTAAATGGTTAGGTAGCTTTGACACAATAATTGGAATAATTCTAATAATTTATGTCTTCTGGCAAGGTTATTGGGATAGCTTGTTTGGCATAGTTGCAATATTTGCAGGATTAATTATGATAGTTGGAATTCTACCTGCTATTCCTGCTGTCGGAAAACATCTTGAAAAACTAGCTAAATGGCTCGGTGGTTTTCAAACAATTATCGGTCTAATTGTCTTAATTGTCGGTATACTTGGAGTATTAAATATTCTATAAAATTACCCTTTTCTTTTTCTCTTTTTGTCTTTGTTCTAAAATTATTACTATTTTGAAATAACTTTAGAAAAAATAAAAGATTTAGATAAAGATAAACTAATGTATTTTAGATAAAAAGGAGAGATAAGGTAAAAGAAAACAAAATATTAGTTATGATAGTAACAATAGCGTTTCTTAGTTCAGCAATTTTGCTATCAGGATGTACAGAAGAAGAAAAGGAAAATAAAATTATTGTTGGAACCTCAGCAGATTTTCCACCATTTGAATTTCTGAAGGTGGAAAAATAATTGGTTTTGACATAGATATTATTACAACTATTCTTGAAAAATATGTATAGAATATTTTGAAATTATCATAGGTACTCCTTTACTAGTACAGCTTTTTATAATCTATTTTGACTTACCCTCTGCAGGTATTATTTTATCACCTATTGATACAGCACTATTAGGATTGTCACTAAATTCTGGTGCTTATCAAGCTGAATACCTTAGAGGGTCCATTCAATCAATTTCCTCAGGACAAATGATTGCTGCAAGAACTATTGGTATGACAAAATTGCAATCAATTAAAAATATTGCACTTCCTCAGGCATTAAAAATATCTATTCCTGCATGGTCAAATGAACTGATTTATCTCCTTAAGTATACCTCAATTGTTTATATTATTCAAGTACGAGAACTTACTGCAGAAGGTAAATTTATTGCAGCTGAGACCTTTAAATTCATTGAGATATTTGCAATTATTGCAATAATTTATTTGGTACTTACTATCTTATTTACGACAATAATTGATAAATTTGAAGAAAGACTTAGAATTCCAGGAATTGGTTCAAAAGAAACAGTTGGAATTAGAAATGCAAAGATATTTTAATTCTTTTTAACCCCATTCTCTTTCGAAATAGGATAAATCCATTCTAGTCCAATCGTTATAATCTCTAATTGGACGTGAACCGTCTGAATAATCCACTGTATAATACATGTAACCATAGTTCATACAACTCTTGTAAGGTCTGTTAAGCCACCAGCCAAGTCTAAATGGTGAACTACCAAATGAGCTATGTCCTGGAATTGGCCAGAAATCCAGAGTATGTCCTGTTTCATGCATATAGCAACTAGCATAAACTTCGTCTCTTTCAAAAAATCTGTTATCTGCTTTTGCTTCTAGACCTTGACTTGCTACCATGAAACTATTTGCTCTGAAAGTGATTCCCGGAGGACCATCAAAGTGATATATTAAAATACCATAATGAAACACGCCTCTTCTCCAGTTGTTTGGATTTCCATGTAGGAAGTATTGTTGGTATATACCATTTGTATCCCACCAGGTAGTATCATCATCAAATGGTAACATTTCTGAACCGGTATCTTCCCATTTTCCATCATCAAGGTGATAAACTATGTTTTGCCTATCATATGCTGTATATAGTAGCTCCTTTGCTCCCTCAGGAAATATGCTTTTTTCCCCTTGAGGGCTTTCTTCCATTTGGTCAAGTTCAATGAAAATATCTTTTCTATACGGGTCAGAATACCATTGAGAGGTTAGATATTCTTCATAGTTATTGATGCTATCTCCTTCTGGGTCAATATTTTTATGATTATCTGCAACAAGGGGATCATAATCCCATTTCCACTCCCATTCAATAGGTATTGAGTCGTTATCAGTATCCTCACCTGTGTTATCTATCTCTGGATCGGTTCCATAAACATTTACCTCTGTCCAATAAGGAATTTTATCATTATCAAAATCATTTTGAAATATATCAAACCAAAGCTCACAATCTTTATCTCTAATGTAAATAGATCCATCATCACAACCATTAAGTCGTCCATAACCACTTGGATCATTTATTTGATCTTCACCAGTCCAATGACCTGTTATTATACTATATATGACATCAACATCTTCCTCTTCGTTTCCAATATCACATAAAACATCACCATCATCATTTGAATCCCAAAGTTGAATTGTGATATCAACAAATTCTTGATCATCAGGGACATTTAATGTTGCGGAAAAATCAGGTGAATAGATGTATTTTGTTTCCCCCCAAGTTTCACTTGTGAACTCTTCATTGTTGATAAAAATCTTTAAATAAAAGTCAGGATCACTATCTTCATCAATATATTCTCTCTTTGGAAATGGTGCAAGATTATAAGGTAGTATGTTTAGTTGTTTATCAAGTTTATCAAAACATCTTATTTTTTTTATTTCAACTGTAACTTCAATATCAACTAATGGATCGAAATCCTCTCTATCTATTGTTTGTACTTGTTCTTCTGCTACTGCAGAAATCGATAATATAAACATTGAGCTAAAAATAGCACATAGTATTGTTTTTGTAGATTTGGTCATTAATTTATGCCTCCAGATATTAAGATAGTATAAATACAATATTTATTATTTTTGCTTAGATATTAAATAATATATTTGATTAAAAAATTAAAAGGTTAATTTTGGAATGAATAATATTGGTATATCTATTATAGTAAGAATTATAATTGCTAAAATGAATCCTAAAATAACTGTTGTTAACCAGGCAAGAAAAGCTTTTTTCCAGCTCTCTTTATAGAACCATTTAATCAAATAAAGAAATACAAATAGACTTAATACCCTGCCAATAAATGGAATTGATGATATGAAGAATGCAACTATTGCTCCAATAAATAATGCTTCTAGACCTGTTCTATAACTTAAGTTTTTAAATTTAAAAATTTTTGTTGAATAATTTAAAAGAAGAGCACCAATCAGTAAAATACATGAAAAATAAATCATTTGTCTGATGGTAAAATTTACTATATCAAAAGCAATATTCATAATTAATCTTTGATGAATGTGAAACTGATTATATAAATTTACTTTTTTGACTAAAGATTATTTATTTTCTCTTTAAACTTCTTTTTTCAAACCTATCGATAACCATTTTATCAATTTGATCTCCGAAATCATCAGTAATCTCCTCTAGTTTACCTGATTTTATTAAACTTACTCCAATAATTGCAATAATTATTCCTGCAATAGTATCAGCTGTTAAATTTAACATTAAAACATGATTTGTTTTAGTATAATAGGTTCCTGTAACATTTAACCATTTGACTAGTTCTAAAATAACTCCAACAAACATTGTGAAAATTATTGTTACAAATGCCATTGCATATTTATCCATTTTAAGGCCATCCCAATGCTCATCTAAAATATATATCATAGAAAGACCAATAAATGCCACAAGAACTGAGATGAAAAATCTAGTAATAAGTTGATAATTTTCAATAGTATAATAGTAATCTAAGAGTCTTCCACCCATATGTAAAATTGTAACAATTGCAATTAAAAAATCAAGTATCCATGGAAGTGTAAACTTTACGTCTCTTTTTAAAATACTAGGTAATAAACTAATAAATAAACCAATAAAAGTTCCAACTACCCATACCCAATCCCTTCTCCATAATGCAAGTATAATAGAAATTATCATTACAATTCTTAGAAAGAATGTAAAAGAAAAGCACTGTTTTTTGCAGATTTTTTGAATTTTACCCATTTTTTTCAACCATTTTTACTTTTAATTATCCTTTTATCAATTTGTTCACCAAATTCCTCAGTCATTTTTTCAAAACTTCCTCTTTTTATCATAGTTACACCTATACTTGCCATTAAAACACCAGCAATTGTATCTATAAATAGATCTTTTATTGTATCATTGTAACCCCATTGTTCATGTGTCCCAAAAATGATATCTGTGATCCATTCATTAAATTCCCAAATAACACCCATAGCAACAGTTGTAATTATTACAACAAAAGCCATTGCATATTTATCCATAATTAAACCATCCCAATACACATGTAGGATGTAAATTATTACAAAAGCAAGAAAAGCGATGAGAAATGATGATATAAAATGAGTAAAGGTATCATAATTGGGAATATTATAAGCACCTAATAACCCTCCTCCAACATGTAATAATAAAGCAAATGTAACAAGAATTTCTAAAACAAGAGGTAGTGTAATCTGATAATTTCTTTTTAAAATAGTGGGAACAAAACTTACAATTAACGCAAGGATACAGCCAAAAATCCAAATCCAGTGTAGTTTCCAGATAGAGATAAATAAAAAGATGATCATAATAATCTTAAGAATATAAGATAAAATAATTCCCCCAAATCTTAAACTCAATTTATTCATATTTAAACATACCAAAATAAACATTCTTTTGTAAAAACCTTTTGAAATAATCTTTTTTTAATCATTATCTATAATATTTTCAAAGTGTTTTTTAAAATCTTTTGAAAACCTCCTTAAAATACCTCTCTTTATTAGAAAATAGGCAAAAAAGGCTATAAGAAGACCTCCAAGAGTATCTGCAAAAAGATCACCCATTGTATCATCAAGACTAGGTTGAGTATTTAAATTAAAGAAGAAATCAGTAGTCCATTCCAAGAACTCCCATACAACTCCAAAAGCCATTGTTATTACAACAACATCAAATATGATTTTTAAGGTATTTGTTGCAATACCACGGTGATATTCGTTAAATACAAAAATTAAAATCAAAAAAATAAAAGCAATCACACTTGCTGAAAAAAAATGAGTAAATTTATTGTAAATAGGATAATTATTAGATATATCTAATAAACCATTTCCCATATGAAAAATCAAAGCAAGACAAATAAAAACGTCAAATAAAAAAGGTAAATTAATCTTTAAATAACGCCTAAAAATAGATGGAACAAAGGAGACAAAAATCATAATTATAGCAAAAAAACTCCACAACCAATCATTTTTAAAAATCGCATAAAAAAATAAAAATATTAAAACTAAAATCAGAAAAGAAATTAATAATTTCATATACAAATATCTATTTTTCATAAAAAAAAGATAAAAGAATGGTTTTAATAAATCTTACAACCATCTTTTATGTTTAAAAAAACCAAGTAATGAAATTGTAACAATTATTATTACAATCCAAACTGCAGGATAAGCCCATTGTATCGATAGTTCAGGCATATATTGAAAATTCATTCCATAAATTCCTGCAATAAAAGTAAGAGGGATAAATATTGCAGCAAAAATGGTTAAAACCTTCATTACTTCATTCATCTTGTTACTTAAACTGCTCATATAGATATCAAGCATTCCTGATATCATATCACGAAATGTCTCAATTGTATCAATTGTCTGAATTGTGTGATCGTATAGATCTTTAAGATAAATATGGGTCGATTTTTTGATAAGTTTTGATTCCTCTCGCAATAGATTGTTAATAACTTCTCTTAAGGGCCATACTGATTTACGTAGATAAATCATTTCACGTTTTAGATTATATATCCTTTGTAAAAGTTCAGGTTCTGGATTTGATACAACATCTTGTTCCATACTTTCTACTCTTTCACCGATTTTTTCAAGAATTGTAAAATAATTATCTACTATTGCATCGATTAAAGTATAGGCTAGATAATCAGAACCCATTTTTCTAATCCGACCTTTTATCTTGCGGATACGCTCACGAACTGCATCAAAAACATCACCTATACTTTCTTGAAAAGATATCACAAAATTCTTTCCAAGAATAAGACTTACTTGTTCACTATGGATTTCTTGTGATTTTTCATCAATATAAAGCATTTTTAAAATAAAAAAGATATATTTTTCAAAATCTTCCATAATTGGCCGTTGATCAGTATTTAAAATATCCTCTAAAACAAGAGGATGAATTTCAAAACATTTACCAAGTTTTTCAATAACATCAATTTCATGAAGTCCATCGATATTTATCCAAGTAATAGAGGGTTTAGGTTTAAAAGAAAAACATTCTTCAACATTTTTAACTTCTTTTTCTTCATAATTTCTAATACTATAGTCAATAACAGTAATTCTTACCTTTTCTGTTTTTTTCTCACCAACATGAACCAAAGAACCAGGTGGAAGCCCTCTACTTTTTGAACTTCTTTTAATTAATCTAGCCATTAAACTTTCCCTCTCTTAATTAAAATAAAATCATTGTTAAAATATGTTACCAATTAATTAAAAAGCTTCTATGTTGCATCATGCTCATCAACAATTTCACCAAAAATTTCTTCTATTAAATCTTCAAGTGTCACAATTCCAAGAATTTTATGATTTTTAGATTTAACAACTGCCATATGAAATTTTTTACTTTGCATTTTTCTTAAGACATCATCAGCTTTCATATTTTGTTGGACAAATAAAACACTTTTCATGATTTCTTTTACTAGAATTTTCTCATCTTTTAACAGAGCATCCTTAACATGTGCAATTCCCACAATATTCTTTTTATTTTTTTTATAGACAGGAAATCTTGAATGCCCAGTTTCTATAGCTCTTTTTTTTATTTGATTTAAGTTATCATTTTCATTTAAGATAAAAACATTTTTTATTGGAATAAGAACATCTTTTGTTTCAGTTTCATCAAAATCAAAAATCTCATTAACTAAATGTTTTTCATCCTTTTTTATTGTACCGTCCTGAACACCAAGCTCAAGCATTATTTTTATTTCTTCTTCTGATATCAATGCTTTTTTACCTACTTCTTTACCCAAAAACCTTAAAAAGATATTTGAAAGAGTAGATAAACCTCTGGATATTGGTGAAAAAATAATAGTAATAAAATTTAGATATTTTGCTACATTCAAAGCAAATTTATTATTATGTATTCCATATGCTTTTGGTATTGTTTCTCCAAAAACTATTACTAAAAATGTCATTACTAAAGTTGCAATACCAACTCCAATATTACCAAATATAAAAGTTGCAGCAACACCTGCTAGAATTGAAGCAGTAATATTAACTAAATTATTACAGATAACTATAGCACTTATAACTTCACCTGGCTTTTTTAATAATTTTTCAATTAGAATTGCTTTTTTTTCTCCTTTATTTGATTTTTTTCTAACCATTATTCTGTTTAATGAAACAAATGCCATTTCAGCAGCAGAAAAAAATGAAGAAAGAAAAATTAAAAAAACAACAATAAAAATTATTAAAATTTCAATCATGTCAATCTCATAGTTTATTTAATCTGATATATCTTTCGAATTGGCCAGGAGATTTCAATTCCTTCTTTATCAAAACGCTCTTTTAATTGCTTAATAAACTCGTTTCTAACTATAAAACGTTTGAATGGTTCTTCAATTCTTAAGACGGCTATAAAATTAATATTTGAATCACCAAATTCTTTATATCTAAAAGCAGGTTCAAAGTCTTTAACAGCACCATCAACAGTTTTTTGAATATGCCTTGCAACCTCAAGAGTCACTTTCTCTACCTTTTTAAGGTCAGATTCATATGCAACCCCACATGGTACCCATATTGAGAAATCTTTTACAGGCATTGAATAATTTACAATATTGCTTTCAGCAAGTTTACCATTAGGTATTATTAAAAGATTATCAGTTAAAGTTTTAATCCGAGTAGATCTCCAACCAATATCTTCTATTACACCACTTGTGTTTTCATCAAGTTCAATATAATCTCCAACATTTATCGGTTTATCTGAAATTAAATGCACTCCTGCAAAGAAATTTGATAGAGTACTTTGAAGTGCAAGACCAATTGCAAGTGCACCTAATCCAACTCCAGCAATTAGGGGGGTAATATCAAAATCAAAATAACCAAGAATTAATGCTATTGCAACAACATATATTATAACATTTACTGCTTTGTTTAAAAGACCTGGTGTTCTTTCAAAACCTCTACGAACTTTGAGCCATCCACTCATTAAAACAGTTATAATACGAGATATAAGAAAAGCAGTAATAAAAACAGTAATAATAAAAAAAACTCCATCCACCCATAAATAATATTCCTCTAATACTGTAAGTGATTTCAAAGATGTATATAGACCAATAAAAAATACAAAAATTAGAACAGGTAATGAAATTTGTTTTAGAATAAATTCTCCATATTTCTTTTTTTTATCAACAATTCTTTTTACAATTAGTCTTAAAATTAAATAAGAAAGAGAAATAAAGATAATTGTCAAAATAAGAATTATTAGGAATCTAAGATATTCATTACTAATTTGTTCTTCTAATATAGCCAATTTTTTCCTCCATGGTCTGCATTTTTAGATTAATATTCAAAATAAATAGTTTCTGTATTTATATAGACTTATCAAATATTTACTTTAACAAGAATATAGTTTAAAAACCTAATCAATATAACAGGTTATATTAACTTAAAAAGAGGAATTATTATGACTGAATTCTGTGAGATATGTGGTGAAGAATTAGATCTAGATGAAGAAAATGAGGGTATTTGTGAAAACTGTAAGAAATCACAAAAAGAAGAAAAATATAAATCTGACGAGGATTTTGTTGATCCTGGAATAACTTAACAACAATTCTCTTCAATTTTTTTTTTATCTTTTGTGTTCTTGAGGAGGATTTACATGTGGAGAAATTAGATCCATAAGATACTCTCTTAAAATATATCTAATAATAGCAAGCCAAAGCATTGCTAAAATGATGAAAATTATTGTTATATAATCCCAAGGATTTATCACCAAACCAAGAGCAATACCAGCAGCAGGAGCATGCTCAGTATTGGTAACAGCCATTATAAAAATTGCAAAGCCTATTGCTATTGCTCCAAATATTACTAAAGCTGTTGTTTCTGAAAAACCAAATGTACTTTTAATTTGTGATTGGGAAATAAAAAAGAATATAAAGCCAACAATCAAACCAACAATATATCCACCAATAAGTCGTCTGGGATCAGACGAATATTGAGTTGGCATAGTAAATATAATAAATGCACTTGCCCCAAGAGCGGTAATTATTGCTGTTTTATTTAAAACATCTAAAAAAATTAAAACTGCAAGAATTGTAATTGTTGCAAGAAAACATTGAAAAATGTATTTTAATGTATTTTTTCTAAACTTTTTGTCAATCCAGATTATTTTTGTCATTTTTCGCATTCGATTTTATTTAACAAGTTTATTTTCAGGAAGTATAATCTGTGTATGAGGATATGCAACTTCAACATCATCTGTTTTTCTAATTTCTTTTAAAATTTCCCTAATAATATCTGTTGCTAGAGCATTTCTTTTCATTGCCATAGTGTGATATCTAACTGTTATATCAATACCTGAATCTTTTGTTTTAAGTCTTATGTGAGAACCAATCAGCTTTTTTTTTGTAAAAAAATTCCAATGAGGTGTCATAATTTTTTTAACAGCATCATTCATAATTTTTTCTGCTTTTTCAAGATTACTCTCATAAGTAATAGTAACAGTTACCTCATCAAGTATAATATCGTCTTTTTCATTGTAGTTTATTATTTCTTTTTCAAAAATAATTGATGTAGGAAGTATCACAGTTCTATTTGATTTTTCCTCACCTTCTATTGTTCCGCCAACTTCTTCTAAATGAATATGAGTGAGTGAAATATTTGTGATATCTCCTTTTATATTTGAAATAATTACTCTATCACCAATACTAAATTGTTTTCGAGATATAATTATCAACCAAGCAAATACCCCAGTAATAGGCTTTTGCAATGCCATTCCAAGAGCTACAGTTAATAAACCTGCTATAAAACCAATATCTCCTAAACTACCATAATAAGCAATTACAATTACTATAAACAAAAAAAATGCAAATATGAATTTAAGCAAACTAAGAAAAGTTACAACATTAGAAATTTGTTTTTTCCTAGTAACTTTTTTTAACAATATATTTTTAATTACTTTTATAACAATGCTAAAAACAATAAATACAAGAATGACTGCTATCAAAAAATAAATTGTTTCAAGATAGGGATTAATATTAATAAGGATTTCATCAATAAAACTCATGTACACCCATTATACTATATAATTATTTTCTATAAAAGGTTTTATTTTACTAATCTCTTAGTCGGTATCTGATTGCATCAATATTGTGCCATGGGAAAAAATCATTTACACAAATTTCTGCTTTGTCACCTATTTGTCTCTCAAGAACTATACCCAATTTATCGATGCTAATTAATTTACCCTCATAGCTTTGTGTTTCCTCGGTCTTTTTCTTGAAACCAAATCTAACTAATACTGTTACATCCTTTCCCTTGAATTTTATTAGTTCAATTTTTTCCAAATTATCACCTTATATTATCCTATTTTTTGGATCCAAATATCTTTTATAATAATCCTGCTTTATATCTCAAAATAAAATCTATTAATAAGTATTGAGTGTAAATATCAAGGAAAATATCTATTTAAATCGTTTAAAACACGGAATATTCTTAAAAATAGGTTTTATTTTGCAATAACTACCTTATATTTAAATATAAAAAATTGGGATGATTAAATGATTGAATTAACAAATATTACTAGTACCGAAATTTATGCATGGGTTATTCTTCCATTTTTGATATTTTTTGCTCGAGTCTGTGATGTTAGTCTTGGGACAATAAGAATAATATTTGTGTCAAAGGGATTAAAATATCTTGCTCCTCTTATTGGTTTTTTTGAAATTATAATTTGGCTTTTAGCTATTGGGCAAATAATTCAGAATCTAACAAATGTATATTATTATATTTTTTATGCTGCTGGTTTTGCTATTGGTAATTTTGTTGGTATTTTAATTGATGAAAAATTAAAAATAGGAACTGTTGGGGTAAGAATAATTACTAGAAAAGATGCCCAAGGATTGGTTAGTGCATTGAAAAAAGCTAATTATGGACTAACAGTTTTAGATGCAGAGGGTTCAAATGGTATGGTAAAAATTATTTTTACAGTTGTAAATCGTCAAAATATTCAGGATGTAATTAAAATTGTTAAAAAGTATAATTCTAAGGCATTTTACTCTATTGAAGATATTAGATATGTTAGTGAGGTATTACCAACTCACACTAAGACATGGTATAGTAAAGATATATCAATATTTTTCAGATGGTTGCGTAAAGCAAAATAGATTATTAACAGGAATCTATTATATCTTTCATGTTATACTGTTTTTTAATTTCTTGTATCTTATGATCAACATCTTTTATCCTTTTAAATGATCTTAAAATAAGATATGCTCCAAAAATTATTAATAAAATACAAATTGTAAGTAATGGTATTATAAAATGAAGAGATGCCATAACATCATAGTATCTAGATGTAGCTATTAGTACAGTAAAAACAGATATTGGTAGTGTAAAAATTGCTATTGCTGTTCTTAGAATTGCTAGTGATGTTCTTTTTTCAGCAAGTAACAATGATATTGCGTTATATACATCTGAAGAAAATTCTTTTTTTATCATTTTATCATTTTTTTTATTTTTGATTTTTCAAGTTTATAAAATCCTTTATTTTTATCTATTATTCCAACTTCAACACAATCTATGTTTATTTTTCTTTTAAAAACCTTTTTAATACAATTAACAGAAAGTTCTATTGATTTTTCAAGTGATAGGTTATCATTATACTGTTTATTTAGATATTTTATAATCTCTTTGTTTTTTATCCCTTCACAGATTGCTTTATATTCTAAAAAGGAACCCGAGGGATCTGTTGCAAAAATATGGATACCTGATGAGTCAATTCCTGCAATAAATAATACTAATCCAAAAGGTCTAACTCCACCAAAAGTTGTAAACAAATGCATATAACTACATAATTCCTTAACTAAACTTTTTAAATCAATTTGTTCATCATACCAAATTTTATAATTAGCAGCTATCTCCTGAGAATATTCTATTAAATGTCTAGCATCAGCAGATAAACCAATATATGCGCATAAATAATTCTTATCAATAAGATTTATTTTATCAATTGAAGAAACTTCTATTAAATTTGAAGAAATATCTTTATAAGCAAGGATTATAACTCCTTCTTTATATTTCAATGCAATAGTAGTTGATCCTTTTTTAATTGCTTCTCTTGCATATTCTACCTGAAATAGCCTACCTTCTGGAGAAAAAATAGTACTGTCAAAATCGTATTGAGAATTTAATGATTCCATTTTTTACTCCAGATATAATTTTTGAAAAATTTATTTTTTTTCGTTTCGAATTTTTACCAGAATGTAATATCATATCTATATAGCTTATCTTTTAACATCTATCGACATTTTTAAATAAGACCTTTATGGTTATCTTTTTTTGTTTAGTGGCAAAATCATGCCTTCAGAACAAGAAATTAAAAAAAATAATTCATCCAATAATGGGAAGTCTAATGATATAAAATCAGAAATAATTTTGAATCTTTTAGATGGAGCAAAATCTCAATTTCCTCCAATTGCTCCTGAGCTTGATACTCAAAGAAAAATAGCATCAGATTTAAATCGCTCTATGGAAGAAAGACTTGAAGCTTTTGAGGACATTATTGATTCTGAAATTGGTGATACAAACCTTACTCGTGCAAGAAATATTGAAAGAGAATTTGGATTACGTCAAATTTTTTTAAAATTTGAAGGAACAACTCCTACCGGTACTCAAAAAGATCGTATAGCTTTTGCACAAGTTATGGACGCTTTAAGAAGAGGATATGATACAGTAACTGTTGCTACTTGTGGAAATTATGGAGCAGCGATTTCACTTGCATCTTCTATTGCAGGAATTAATTGTGAAATAGTTATTCCTGAAAAATATCATACGAGCAGAATTAAAGAAATTGAAGAATCTGGTGCAAAAATAATCCGTGTTCCTGGTGATTATGAAAATGCGGTAAAGATTTCTCAAGAGATGGCTGATAAAAAGGAGTATTACGATGCTAATGCTGGGGGTAATAATACAATGATACAGCTTCGTGCATATGGTGAAATTGCATATGAAATTTATGATGAGCTTCGTGATGCACCAGCAGTAGTTGCAATGCCTGTTTCTAATGGTACAACTCTTGCAGGAATTTATAAAGGTTTTTTAAGCATTTATAGACGTGGTAAAACTTCTAAGATTCCAAGAATTGTTGCTGGCTCCTCTTATGGGAAAAACCCTATTATACAAGCTTTTTTAAAAAATCTTACAAATTGTGAGGATTTATCTCCTGAAAAGATTCATGAAACCGCAATAAATGAACCATTGATAAATTGGCGATCTATTGATGGTGATTATGCTCTTGAGGCTATTAGAGAGACCGGTGGTTGGGGTGCTTATGCTACTGATAAAAACATGATATATTTTTCAAAACTTCTTCGTGAAAAAGAGGGCCTTAGTGTTCTTCCTGCATCAACTGCTGGTCTTATTGCACTTTTAGATAAACATAAAAAAGATATTTTACCAAATGATAGATACGTTATAATCTTAACAGGTAGAAAGTAAAATATTACTATTTTCTATATTTGGTTTGTGGCTGAGTTATGAATAAAAAAAAAGCTATTGTTTATGCAGATAGGTTCTTTAACTGTGCTGATGGTAAAACTGCTCATGGTCTTGTAAGATATAGTAAAAGGTTTGATATAGAATGTGTTGTGGATAGTACTATTTCTGAGGGAGATGCAGGGGAAATTTTAGATGGAGTAAAAAGAAATATTCCTTTATTTAATGATCTTAAAAAAGCATATAATAAGGTTAAAGTAAATACTTTTATTATTGGAGCCGTATCAGAAGGAGGCGTTTTACCAAAAGATTATGATAAGGCAGTTATCTGGGCACTTGAAAATAATCTTGATATTGTGTCTGGTCTGCATCAATTTATATCTGATGATCCTGTTTTTTCAAAATTAGCTATAAAGTATGGATGTAATATTATTGATGTAAGAAAGATTTTTCGTGATCATAAACGTTTTTATACAGGAGAAATAAAAAATGTTAAATCCAAACGAATAGCAATTATTGGAACAGATTCTGCGGTTGGTAAAAGAACTATTGCTGTTATGATAAATGAAGAATTGAAGAAGAGAGGTAGAAAAACTGATATGATTTATACCGGCCAAACTGGCTGGATGCAGGGTTGGCCACATGGAATTGTTCTTGATGCTATGATTAATGATTTTATATCTGGTGGAATTGAGGGTGCTATTCTCGACTCATGGAAGGATATTAAACCTGAATTTATGTTTATAGAAGGCCAAGGAAGCCTTGTTCATCCTTTTTTTCCAGGTGGTTATGAGATACTTGCCGCAGGAAAAATTGATGGATTTATTTTAGTTGATGCACCAAATAGGCCTCATATGGATGGCTTCCCAGATTATCCAATGCCAGATCCTAAAAGAGTAGTAAGAATCGCTGAATTACTTACTGAAAAACCATTAGTTGGTATTGGTATGAACAGAGAAAATATGGATAAAGAAAAAATTAAAAATGTTAAATTAAATCTAAAGAATATTTTCAATGTACCTGTTATTGAACCTTTGAGTGAAGGTGTTTCTGAAATTGTTGAATCTTTGGAGGAAATAAATGCCAGGTAGAATACCTGATATGATTTGTTTTTCTTCAATTGAATTAGAAGATCCCAAAATTATTGGTAAAAGTGTCAAATCAAATGTAATTCTAAATAAATTAAATGGTGATATATCTTCCTTTGATATTTTTTTAAAATATGATATGAAAGTAAAGGAAGATTTTCTTCCTATTTTACGTCTTGCATTTACTATGCCACTATTAAATTATGGTCTGTTTTCAAAAAAATTCATATTAAAATTTCCAATAAGTAAAGCAGATTATGATATTTTAAAAAAATTAAATGAAATTTTTAGTAGAGATATTTTTGTAAATAAGATTCTTAGAAGAAGAGCTAATTATATTCTTCCTAAATTTCTTCCAAAAGAAGAAAATGTTAAACCTGAGGATGCTAATTCTAAAGCCACTATTGAATCAAATAAAATTTACACTGATATTGCAATTTCTTCTGATATTGATAAAAATTGCTGTGGTGTTTTATCAAGTGGTGGTAAAGAAAGTCTATTAACTTATAGTTTGCTAAATGAGATTGGATGTAAGACTTATCCATTATATGTAAATGAAAGTGGAGGACATTGGAGGACTGCTGTTCCTGCTTATAGATATCATAAGAAAAATGATTCTAAAACCCAGCGAGTTTGGACTAATATTGATAGATATTATGTATTTATGCTTGATAATTTGAAATTTATCAGACCTGATCATAGAAAAGTATGGGCTGATACCTATCCTATTCGGCTTTGTATTTTTCCATATTATGTATTCTTACTTTTACCAATTTTTGCAGACAAAAAAATCGGCAATCTTCTTATTGGCAGTGAATTTGATGATTTGAGATCTAGACCTAAATATCTTGGGATTAATCACTATTATGGTATTTACGATCAACATCAGGACTTTGATATCATTATGAATAATTGGTTTGCCAAAAGAATCCCTGGATTATTACAATGGTCAGTTGTAAGAAATATATCAGGTTTAATTGTAGAAAGAATTCTTGTAAATCGATACCCAGAACTTGCTAAATATCAACGATCATGTCATTCATGTCATTTTGAAAAAGATGAAATAATACCTTGTGGTGTTTGCTCAAAATGCATGGGTGTTTTACTATTTTTACTTGCAAATAAAGCAGATCCTAAAATTATGAATTTTAAAAATGTACATATTGATAATTTTTCTAAAAATGTCAAACCATCAAATCTAAGGCTAGATGAAGATGAGAAAAATCAATCATTTTATCTTATTTATAATAAAGATAAAATTTCTAATTTTAAACCAATAGATCATGTTGAAAAAATCCATATTAATAAAGATACATGCAATCCAGATATAATCCCTGAACATCTAAGAGAGAAACTTATGGGGATAATACAAAATTACACTAAAGGCAAATGTGAATTAAAAAATGAAGAATGGATTTCATTAAACTAATTTTATTTATTTTACGTTTCAATTTCTTTTACCATTCTAAAGGCATCGTATGAGCTATACTGTTTATAGGTATAGTACTCTTTTAATAATGCAATTTTTATAAAACCCAATCTTTCATAAAGTTTTATCGCAGAAATATTTCCAACTGAAACCTCTAATCTAATTTTCTTTATATACATAGTATACATGTCTTCTTCGGCTGCTTTTATAAGCTTTTTTCCAATTCCATTACCTTGAAACAAAGGATCGACATTCAAAGTTTCTATACCTGCAACTTTTGATCTTCTATTATATAAGACAATTATAAAACCACGTAGTTTCTCATTTATTATTTCTGCTAAACAATTACTATTTGCTATTGTTATTAGATATTTTAATTGTTTTGGGGTATATGCTATAAACCTGTTAAAGCATTTTCTTTCCAGTTCAACGATACTGTCAAGATCATTTATTGTAATTTTGCGAATACTCCCCGGCTGCATAAAAATCAATCAGGTAATGTAAACCTATTCAATTACTTTTCTATGAAAAAGTTATTTGTTTTTAAGTCAATACAGAAAGTATTATAAATAGGATATTGGGGATTTATTATGAAGAAATATTTATGTTAAATATTTGGAGGAAATATGAACAATACAATTGATGTTACAGAAAAATTACTAAAAATTGTTAGGAATAGAAAAACACCAATACTTGTTAATAAACAAGAAAATGCTTATAAAAAGAGCAGAAGTTCAAGTAAAAATCTATCATATGATAGTTATTCATCTGATTCAGGAGAGTAATATTCTTTTATTTATTTTTTAGAGCATCTGCAATAATTAATATACTTCCAAGTTGCATTTTTACAGAGTTACGAATTGGAATTTGATAGAAAGCTCCACGTTCTTGAACACTTTTTGCAAGTGATTTTATTTCTAAATCGTATGCCTCCATTAATTGACATATTTTTGGAGCCCCACCTTTAACACAAATGCTTTCAGCAACTCTCCATATCTGACCAAGAAAGAATAAATCAAATATGTCTTCGACAACACTATTTTCAAATTTTTCAGCTTTTGTAATAGTCCTATCCTGTGATTTCTCAAGAATTCTTTTTTCATGTTGAAGGGATAATTTTGCATTTACAATATGTTTTTTTGCTAAATTTAATAGTAAAGGATCTGCCATATTTTCATATTCTTTGAGTCTGTCAAGTATTTTTCTAGAATATTCAACTCTTGATTTCTTCCTATTATATCGCTCCTCCACCATTTTTTTATAGGATTTTTTCGATAGTTTTTTATCTTCTAGTTTATGACTTAGATACATTGGGACTTCGCAATTGAAACTATAGCCACCAATATTTTTCTGGTACCATTCATCACTACAGGCACCACGTCTTAAATCTGGTAGTACTAATGGGTCTTTTTTTTTGTAATATTCAAGATAATCTTTTAATCCATACATTTGATAAAATCCTGGATAAAGCATCTGCCCAAATGGAACATCGGGTGATTTATCTGAAAGGGGTATATTCAAACTAGCGGCAAATTTTGTTAATTTTGGATAAACTTCAGGGAAATCCTTGCTAAGATAGTAATATCCATTTGTAAAGCCACTATGATGTAGGTTACATAATAATTCTGGATGTTCTTTTTCCATAATTTCTTTTATTACAAGTGATTCAGGTCTTGATTGTGTCCATTGGTAATCCTCATATTCAATTGGAAAAGTCCATTCATATTGGTCTTCTGTTGGTTCTCTAAATGAAGATTTTGCCATTGCTGCTAAAGACTCAGGCATATTGAACCAACCTTCATTTAATTGCATACCTCTTCGTTCAAGAATCGGTATTAATAGCCATCTCCATCCGAAACCATTTACTTCGGGATGAGTTGCCAACCATCTGGCAAAAAATGTTACCACGAGGCTTCCCAAAGGTTCATCACTATGAGGAACACCAATAATAAGTGCTGTTTTGTCACTTTCTCCTATATCTAACATAATCAGAGGTTTTTTATCAACTGTATCAACAATTCTTTTATGTTTTACATTGGGCATTTCTATAATAAGATTAATTAAATTGTCAATTTCATTTACAGTTAAAAAACGAGTATAGCTGGGAATTTCATTTAAAATTTTTTGAAGTTCTGTTGTTTCCATTCTATAAATCAACCTCTATACCAAGTCCAGGTTTATTAGATGGAATAACATAGCCGTCTTTATAGGTTGCACCACCTTTTACAATATCTTCTTCAAAATCTAAAGCAGAGTCTAAATCTGCATATTGAACATTTTTAAATGCACAAGCAAAATGTACACCTGCAGCCATTGCTGCCATAGATTCATTCATACATCCTATCATTACTGGAATTTCTGCAATTTCTGCATAGGTATTTGCTTTGATTGCATTTGTAATTCCTCCGATTTTCATAAGTTTGATATTAATCATATCTGCTATTTCCATTTTAACAGCTTTAAGACTATCTCTGAGTGTTAATGCAGTTTCATCAGCCATTATTGGGACTGTACACTGTGCTGTTACTTCTTTGAGTGCATAAAGATATTTTGCAGAAGTTGGTTGCTCTAAAATTTCAATATCTGCTCCTAGTTTTTCTAGAGTTTCAATCACACGTAATGCTTTTTCAAGAGAGTAACCTTCATTTGCATCCAAACGAATCTTTATTTTTGAACCGACTACATTTCTAATTGCAAGAACTACTTCAATATCTTGGTCGGGATCCATTCCACATTTAATTTTAAGACAAGTAAAACCCTGTTTTACGAATTCCTTTGCTTTTTCTACCATGACATCAGTTGGATTCAAACCAATTGTTACTGATGTCTCGATTTTATCTCTATATCCTCCAAGAAGTTTGTAAATTGGCATATTTGCCTTTTTACCAATTATATCATAAAGCCCCATGTTAATGCCTGCTCTTAATGAAGGATTTCCCTTTATTTTCTCTTCAATAATATCATTTATAAAATTGATTCTGATTGGATCTTCACCTATAAGAATATCTTTTAAAATACTATTAAAACAATTTATAACAGATTCTTTTGTTTCAGATGTGACACTATCGGGTGTTGCACATCCCCATCCAATAATATCTTCATCTGTTTCAATTTTCAAAAAAACATTTTCACCAACGTACATTGTTTCATTTGCTATTGCAAAAGGTTCTTTTAAATTAAGATCTAAGGGATATGCTGAAACTGATTTAATTTTCATATGAGCCAGATATCAAAAATCTTTTAATAATGATTGTTATAATCATAATTTATTTTTTATTCATAACTATCAGTATCTTCACCTGACTCTTCAAAAGATACAGAATCTGATTCATGACTGCTATAACCATCTTTATCCGATTTTTTATTTTCACTATGAATTATATGTTTACAAATTTTACATCTGCCTTCTGAATCGTATTCTCTCCACTCCATACAATGAAGACAGAATTCATCATTTCCTGTTTTTAACTTCATGGTACACTCTCATATTCTGGTTTATATGTACTGTAGAGAATATTAATACCATTTGTTTGCTTAATAAGTTTAATAAATTCTTCTCTTATAAAATTTAACTCATTTTGAGACATTAGTTTACAATTTGTTGATAATTTACATTTTAAATCAGAAATATTTCCCTGAAGTCTACATACAATAGGTCGAACAGGATATATTATACATTTATCATTTATAATATAAGGACATCTCATTTTATTATGTTTAAATTCTTCTTTTGTCCATATAATTCTATTTATTTTCTTTTTAATTAAATAATCCTTTATCAAAATTTCTTCAGGTTCAAACCAAATAATTGGTCCACAACATTGATGACAGTTTTGACAATTAAAACTTGGAATTGAATTATAAATTTTTTTTAAAGATTTTATAATCTTTACATTCAATTCAATTTTTCCCCTAAAAATTTTTATATTAAACTTTTTTGCCTTAATGCAGCTGATTTAATCCTTATACCCATTGATTCTAAACCAGAAAAACCTTTTTCAGTAAGCATAAAAATTTTTTCATTCTTCTTTTTTATCCAACCTAATTCAATTATCCTTTGCATTAATAAACTGCCTAAATATGAACCAAGATGCTCATAAAGAATACCATGATTACTCTCAAAACAAATACTGATTTTATTTCTTTTTTCTGAACGAAGTTTATCTACATCAATTCCAATAATTTCTAATTCGTCCCATCCCTTTTGAGTTATAAAATAATCATTACCAATCAATTGAATTAGATTCTCTTTTAAAAAAAATCTTAGAAGTGATTCTCCTAGAAGACCTCCTAAATGATCATTACAAGATGTAATATTCATTGTTTTTTCATTATTTTCATAATTCATCATAAATCACATCCATACTACTATCTTTTTTACGTGGCGATAAACGCCTAGTTATGTATCCAGCTATACGATTTCTTAAAAGTTTACTATTGACATCAGTTAATTCTGTAACTTTTAATTTGTTATGTTGAAAATCACCAACAATGAACTCATTTGGAAATTGTTTTATAAGTTCTATTGCCATATTTTTTATACTAGTCTGTCTGATATTTCCCAATATAATCAGCTCGCATATTTTATTTTACAAGGTGGGGGCAATTTTGATGATGCCTTAATTAAGGCATTTCTTGAATATTCTATATTTCTTTCAAAGGTTTCAACCTTCATTATAGTTTGACCTCTTTTAACACGAGCAGCAGTTCCTACTGTTTTTCCAAAAGAAGCACGCATTCCTTGAGAAACACGATCTGCACCTGCACCTGTTGCTTGTTTATTTTCTCTTAAAACATGATGAGGATAAACACTAATTGTTAATCTGTAATCATTTACACCTATCTTTTTCTCCAAAAATCTATTTGCTGCAATACGAGCAGATTCAAGAGATGTATGTCGAATTTGACAAGCTTCATCTGAATAAAGCATTAATTGAATTGGAAATTTATCTCTTTTATTACCCAAAACAAACTGAGTTATTCGGGATAGTGGAACACCACCCATATACTCCCTTCTTGTATAGGGTTGTTGTTTTATGTTATGATACATACTTCCTGGTTTTCGTGCCATATACTGAACCTCAATTATTCACTTTTTTTTAATTTTATAGATTAATAGATGCACTCAGGATTATAAAATTTGAGTGCGTTTTCCACGGAAAAAACAAAAAAAATAAAAGAAAACAGAAGTTAAATTTGAATAATATAACCCTTTTTAGATGATATAATTTGAAAAGTAATATTTGTCTCAGAAACAAATGCATAAATTGTTGTTTGAAAACATCTATGCTACTTTCAAATAGTGATATTCAAAAAATTGAAAGTATTGGATATGATAGAAATTTTTTTTCAAGAAGTAAAAAAAAGTGGTTGAAATTGAAAAATAAAAATGGAAGATGTGTTTTTCATAATGGAAAAATCTGTTTAATCTATGAAAATAGACCTGAAGGTTGTAAGCTTTATCCTCTTATTTTTGATAATATACACAAAAGAGCAATTGTTGATGAAGAATGTCCATTTCAGGATTATTTTAGATTTAGTAAAAAAAATGTTAATCAATTATACATGTTAGTTACACAAATTATTGAGGAAAGAAAAAATCGAAAAAAACCAAAAACATAATCCTTTTTACTTTTTTTTTAAAATTTATGCTTGAAATTTTTAATCATATTTATCTAAATGATTTTTAATAACTTATTTGGTGATATTTTGGAAACATATATTGATGTATTTTTAAATGTGGATGGTGAAAAAGCATCTATAATATTTAATAAACTAAGTGAAATGGGATTAAAATATCATATTGGAAAATATGATTTTATATTTGATTGGAAACGTATCGTTTCAATTAAAGAAGAACTAACTTTTATAGATAAAATTCAAGAAAAACTGAAGGGAACTGGAGTTATTTTAAAATTTACAACTATCAGATAATATTTTTACTTAAAAATAATCATTTAAGGGAAAAAACGTTATCAATTGCATGAATTACACCATTTGTACACTCAATATCAGTTTTCAATATATTTGCATCATTGATTTGTAGACCTTTTTTTGTTGAGATATTTAGCTCTTTTCCATTAATTGTTTTTATTTTTTTCATACTTAGTAAGGAGTTTGACAAAACTTTTTTTGCAAGAATGTGTGATTTAATAACAGTTAGTAATCTATCTTTATCATTCAATAAATTTTCAATTTTTTCAGGTGAAAATTTTGCAAAAGCAGCATCATTTGGTGCAAATAACGTTAATTGATTACCATTTGTAAGATTTTGAATTAAACCTGCCTTTTGTATAACTCTAATAAACGTTTTAAAGTTACCCATTTCTATTACTGTTTTCATTATATTTTGCATATAAATCACCTAATATTATGTTTAAAAATTAAAATGGATTTATCAAACTAAGCCTTGTTTTTTTGCCTTTTTAGTATTTTTTTCCTTGTTAAAAGACCTAAATCATTATATTACCATTATTTGTAACATTTTTAAAATTAGATTTTGGAAATTAGGAGATGATAGTTAATTGCCACCTAAAAAAAGAAGGAAAAAACAAGAGAAAAGGGATGACGAAGAAGATTTAGGATTTGATGATGAAGAGCCTATAAATCTTTTTGGGCCATGATTTTTAATATTGTTTAGATGGGATGTGTGATGAAAAATGAATGAAACAAAGGTATTAGAAAAATGGTTAAGGCAAATAAAATCTGGTGAATTAAACCCTGAAGCTGTAGGATTAGGATCGGACAGAGATAAAGCAATCGAAAAAATAAGGGGTGAGCTTAATAAATTAGCATATAATAAATGATTTATAACTAAAAAAAAGCAATTTTTTCGATTTTTTTAATAATATGAATTTTTAAATTTTGTTTATTTTTTTAAAATTAAGACTTGTACTAACCTTTATAAAAACTTATTTGTTGCCTAAATAAGGGTCTATTATGGTTGTAAATATTGAGAGGTTATTTTCAAAAAAAGCAAAAATGCTTAGAGCATCTGAAATTAGAGAGCTACTGAAGGTTACTCAGATTCCAGATATGATATCATTTGGAGGAGGACTTCCAAATCCATCAGCATTTCCAGTTGATATTATACATCAATGTATTGATAAGATATTTATTGATGATATTAACAATGCTCTTCAGTATGGTTCTACAGAGGGTCTAATACCGCTAAGAGCCGCTCTTGCTGAAAGAATGAAAAAAAACAATAAAATTAGTTGTACGCTCCATGATATATTGGTTACAACTGGCGCTCAACAAGCCTTGTTTTTATCAGCACTTTGTTTTTTAGACCCTGGAGATACTTATTTGTCTAGTGTTCCGACATATCTTGGAGCTATTCAAGCATTTGGTGCTTTTGAAGCAAACTGTGAATCAATTCCAATGACTGATGTAGATATTGATATTGATTCACTTAGAAGGAATTTAGAAAGATTGCACAGAACTGGGATAAATCCTAAATTTCTCTATACTGTCTCTAATTTTCAAAATCCATCAGGTGAAACTGTTTCTCTTAGTAATAGAAAAGAGCTTCTTGATATTGCTTCTGAATATGATTTTCTTATTATTGAGGATGATCCTTATGGAGAGCTAATATTTGAAGGTGAATTTATTCCTCCTATAAAATCATTTGATAAGAAAGGAAGGGTAATTTATGTTAGTACCTTTTCAAAGATACTTGCTCCTGGTTTTAGACTAGGATGGGTTATTGCCTCAAAGGAAATAATAGATAAATTTGTTCTTGCGAAGCAGGCAGCTGATCTATGTACAAATGTCTTTAGTCAATATGTAGCCTGTGAATATATTAATGGTGGTTATTTAGATAAACAGGTTTTAGAAATAAAAAAGTTGTATAAGAGAAAGCGTGATATAATGTTAGATTCTTTAAAAAAATATTTTCCTAAGGATGCAAAATGGACGATTCCAAATGGGGGTATGTTTATTTGGATAACTCTTCCTGAGGGTATTAATACAAATTTAATGTTACAAAAAGCAATAGCAAGAAAAGTTGCATATGTGTCAGGATCTGCTTTTTTTCCAGATGGAGGAAATTATAATTCAATAAGGTTGAATTTTTCTTTCTCTGATGACAATATAATAAAAAAAGGAATTCAACGACTTGCAGAAGTTATAAAAGATGAATTGACAACAAACTATAAGAAAGGTGCAATTTTTCAAGAGGGTGTTTAAAAATATATTTTATATTTATTGGAAGCAATATATAAAACTATCTAAAAGTTCTCTATTGTATTTTATTTAGTTTTAAGCTTATTTTTTAACTTATAATCTACCTTCTCTATTTGTTATATAATATTTTTCTAAATGTTTTGGGAAATCCTTCTTTGGAATATAACCCATATCACACCAGTTTTGAACTTTTTCAATCTGTTTTTTTAATTCCTGTTTCTTCTCGCCCTCTGGTAAAAGATCATGAAGTGCTTTCATTATAACAAGATCCATATAGCGATATTTCATCTCTTCAAAAGGTCCGATTGCATAAACCGCATATGGATTATAAACTTTCTCAGCAACAGATTCTGTTCTATACATTTCAAAATTTTTTACATAAATGTGAGATGCAAACCAAACTAGGAGAAATACACCTAGAAAAATTAAAGGTATTGCAAAATATGGATGTATTCCCCTATGAGAAATAAAAGGATATATTGTAAATGATAGATTAAGAATTAACATTATAAGACTACCAACAGCAGCAGTTCTTTTTATTTTTACATATTGAAGGTTTATAAACCTTCTAAATTTCTCATCTTTTGCATTTCTTTTTTTCATATTAAAAACCCATTTTTTTAAAAAAGGTTAACATATTTTTCCGATTCCATAGATTATTTAATTTATCTCATTGTTTGGTATTTTTTTAAAATTGATAGGATATCATTTAATAATCATCTAAATCTCCACCACTTGAAGGACCAGGTGGAGTCATGCTTGTCCCTTTAGCTGCGATAACATCATCTATTCTTAGAATCATAGTTGCTGCTTCATATGCTGATTGAATTTCCTGAATGCCTAATCTCAATGGTTCAATTATGTTGTTTTTCAGCATATCCTCAATTTTACCATTGTTTAGATTTATTCCAGAATATTTATTTCCCTTCTTATGTGCTCTACGTAGTTCAAGCATTATATCAATAGGATCAAGACCAGCATTTTCAGATAATACTCTTGGTATTATTTCTAAGGCATTTGCAAAAGCTTCAATCGCCATTTGCTCTCTACCACCAATACTTGGTGCATAATTACGAAGAGACATTGCTATCTCTGTTGCAGTAGCACCTCCTCCAACAGTTATCTTTCCATCTTCAATTGCAATCTTTACAACAGAAAGTGCATCATGAAGTCCTCTTTCAAGTTCATCGACAACATGTTCAGTCCCTCCTCTAATTAGAATGGAAACTGCTTTAGGGTTTTTACAATCATAAATAAATGTCATTTTATCTTCGCCAATTTTTTTCTCTTCAACTGAACCTGCAAAACCAAGATCCTTGGATGTAAGATCTGCTAGGTTTGCAACAATTTTTGCACCAGTTGCTTTACTTAGCTTTTCAATATCGCTTTCACTTACACTTTTTAATGCATATATTCCTTCCTTTGAAAGGAAATGTTCAGCCAAATCGTCAATTCCCTTTTGACAGATTAGGACATTTGCTCCACTATTTTTAACATAGTTAATCATTTTTTTCAACATGTCCTCTTCTTCATCAAGGAAGTGCTGTAACTGTGATGGATCACTTATTTCAATACGTGCGTCAAATTCGGTTTTCTTTATTTCAAAAGCAGAGTTTATCAATGCAACCTTAGCGTTTTTAACCCTCTTTGGCATTTCTTCATGGATTCTTTCTTTATCTAAAATTATTCCTTTAAAAATTTCAGTATTTTCAATACTTCCTCCTTCCTTTTTTTGAATTTGGATGTTATCAAGATCAACAAAGCTTTTATCATTAATTATTTCTACGATACTAGTAACAGATTCAACTATTATTTTTGCAAGAAGTTCTTTTGAGCCTGCTGCACCTTTACTTGCCATGGAGGTTAAAGCAATATTTTTAAGAGTTGTTTTATCTTCTGGTTTAATTGGAAGAGCTATATTTTTTAAAATTTCCATTGCTTTTTCAGCAGCAATTTTATAGCCATGTACAATAATTGTTGGATGAACATTTTGGTCTAAAAGATCCCCTGCATATTTTAACAATTCACCTGTTAAAACAACTGCTGTTGTAGTACCATCGCCGCATTCTTCATCTTGAGATTTGGCAACTTCAACTATCATTTTTGCAGCAGGATGCTCCACATCAATTTCTTTTAAAATTGTTGCCCCATCATTTGTAATTACAACATCACCCATTGAATTAACTAGCATTTTGTCCATTCCTTTTGGACCTAATGTTGATTTTACTGCATCAGATATTGCATGTGCAGCCATAATGTTATTTTTATGAGCAGTTTTTCCTTTTTCTCTCGTGGTTCCTTCTTTTAAAATTATTATAGGTTGTTGTCCAGCTATCATATTTATCTAAACTCCAAATATTGTTTAATCAAGAAATGAGAGTTTAAGAGGGAGGAGAATATTTTTATAATAAACCTCTATTCGCTCTCATCCCTATGATCTTTTTTATAACTTTTTTTCCTGATTAAAGTTATTTTTTAGTTAAATACAATAAATTCATAAAAATATCCAGAGAAAAACCTCAAAAATCAACAAAAAAACACAATTAAACACGGATATTATATTTTAAGGTATTTCTAAAGGTGAAATAAATTCCCGATCAGCTTCTAAAACACTTACAATTTCTTCATCTTTTAAACCTAAAGGAAGTAATTGTAATCTAATTATCTCTTTTAATTCCTTATATGATTGAGCAACCATAAAAATTGCAAGTCGCTTATTTCCAGAAATCTGATATACGCGTAATACATTTTTTACTTTTTTTAACTTTTCTGTTATTGAATCAAGGTCTAAGGATGATATTGGATTTGCAAAAATCATGGCAAAAAAATTCAATCCAAGAGCAGTCTTATCAATTAGTGCAGTATACCCCTGAATAATTCCGACTCTTTCCATTGCTTTTATTCGATCTCTTATTGTTGTTTCAGAGCGTTTAAGTTCAGAAGCAATTTCTTTATAAGTAACTCTTGCATCTTTTTGAAGTAGAAATAGAATTTGTTTATTTATATTATCAATTTTCATCTTCTATAATATTTAAGAATGAAAATTGTTTTGAAAAACTTTTTTATTTAAAAAATTTAAAAAATAGACGTAGACATAAGCAAAATTTTGAGAGGATGGGATTGCAGACATAAACTTTATTGCTCTATGTCTTACGTCTTTATGGGGGATATTTAACTATATTTTTTAAATACTTGTAAACTTAATTTTTCATTTTCTACCGGAGATCATTTAATGTTTTTCCCCAAGAGTTTTCAATTTTCTTTTTTCTAACATTTTTATTTTTTTTTGTTTTTTTCTTGGGCATTTTTTTCTCCATATTTATTTGTGATAATTATGTAATAATAGTAAAAACTAATAGTAATATTAAATAAATGATAATTAATGAACCGATGAAGAATCGATAGTTTGATACAAATGGTTTTCTTCTGATATAAATCATAATTTTCTCCATATTAAATTATAATTAATTTATTTGTTATAAATTCATAAATATTGAGCTTATTAAACAAGGAAATTCTCTAAAAATTTGGATAAAACAAGAATATTTAATCAAAATGTCTATTTTATTTTCTTAATTTGTAAATTTATTATTTTTTTATGTTAATTATCATATAATAAAGTATATTTTGTTCCCTTTAAAATAATAAAATCTCAGAATCGATAAATAAATATACTTCAATATTTTTTATACAATGCCTCTATTTTTGGAGAATCGGTGAAAAAATATGATCTGTATTTGACGACATAGAGGAACAAATGGGCTCCTGGAATGACCCTAAGGGAGCCCAAAATTAATTTGTTAATTATACATTATTTAATGATTAATTTATTATATTGTCATCAATATCTGATATCTTTAAAATTTCTTTATTAAATTTGTTATCATTATAGTTGTACATTTCAGGTTTTAATTCATTAATTCCCATTAGTCTTAATATTTTAAACCTTTTATGACCACTTAAAATTCCTAATTTTCCACTGTTTTTTCTATAAATTACAATTGGTTCCATTTTTATTTTATTAAAATTTATCATTGTATCCCTCCTAGCTTTTCTCGTTTGATGAAATTAAGTATATAAAATTATTGGATGTAAAATCCAAATTATTCTTTTATACATTGATTTTTACCAATAATTAATGGATTATTTTGGTAAAATTCCATTTAATATAGGAAATTTACCAATAATTATAAATATGATGAACTACATATATATAATCATGGAAAGAAAAAAAGAAACACAAATGATTGAAAAAAGAGGTATTGAACGAAATAGAAGATATATAAAGTATATTGAAAATAAATATAAAATAAAAAAGGGAGGTGAAAAATGATAAATAAATATAGCTCTAGAGAAATTTTGAAAAATAATGAAATTAAAAACAGACTGACAGAATGCTTTAAAAAATGTGCTGCAGGTAGACACCAACTTAGAAGATGTGTTGTAAATGCAATGAATGCAGGTTTGACAAAGGAAAATATCTTAAGTATTGTTAACAAAATGGCTACAGGAGTAATGTATGATGAAGCTTCGTTATGTGCAATAGTTGCAATTGGACAAGCTTTAAGATATGAAGAAAAGCATGGTAAAACAAAATCTTTGTTAATAACTGAGAGAAATAGAGATACTATTGAAAATAAACTTAAAGATTGTTTTAAAAAGTGTGGTTTAGCTAGAAGACAACTTAGAAAATGCATAGTAAATACTTTAGATCTAGGTTTAACTAAGGAAGAAGTTTTAGCTCTATCAGATGACATTGTTGGTGGTTTTGGAAAAGATGGAGTATCTTTATGTGCAATAGTTGCAGTAAATCAAGTATTAGAATACGAAGATAGTCTAAGAACAAAACCGTTAGATATTCTAAAAGAACGAGATATTGAAAGAGACGATACTTAATTTTTAAATTCAGTATAAAAACAAAACTAAAAATGGGGAAAAAAATGAACGAGCTAATAAGCATAGAACTATTTGGCTTAGAAATTTTTATATTTGTAATATTATTAGCTTTTTTCAGTGAACTCTTAGACTCAACTCTTGGTATGGGGTATGGAACAACTTTAACACCTATATTGATGTTATTTGGTTTTGGTGCACTTGCAATTGTACCATGTGTACTTTTATCCGAATTAATAACTGGTATAAGTGCTGGTATGGTACATCATAAGATTGGTAATGTCAGTTTCAAACGTGGTTCAGTTCATTTAAAAATTGCTATTGTACTAGCAACTTGTAGTATTATTGGTGCAACTCTTGCAGTTTTTATTGCAATAAGTTTACCAAAATTTTGGTTAAATCTATATATTGGTCTAATGGTTCTAATGATGGGAATAATCATTCTTTTAGCATTGAATAAAAATTTTAGATTCTCATGGAAAAAAATTGTTGGATTGGGTTCAATTGCTGCTTTTAATAAGGGAATGAGTGGTGGAGGTTATGGACCAGTTGTAACTGGTGGTCAGATTCTATCAGGTGTTAATGGTAATAATGCAGTAGGTATCACTTCTCTTGCCGAAGGTTTAACCTGTATAGTTGGTGTTATTGTATATATTATATCTCCAGAAATAATTAACTGGAGTCTTGCACCTTCTCTAATAATCGGAGCCTTATTATCTGTTCCATTTTCTGCATTTATAGTTAAAAATATTCCAACAAAAGCCTTAAAAGTTGCAATAGGAACTCTTACAATAATTCTTGGTGTTATTACTTTAATTAAGGTGATTAATTTCTAAATAAACCGATTTAAAATGAAATAAACAAGAAAACGATCCATAGCAAAAACAATAAGTTATCGAATTATTTGTATACTCATATTATGTATTGTAACATATTCAATTACAAAAGATCTTATTCAAATGACCTTTATTGCTATAATTTTTCAGTTTATCCAGATAATAGTTTATTATTTTCATGAAAGATTGTGGGATATAATTAAATGGGGATATTTGTAATTGTTTAATTATTAATAATTATTGAATTTTTAACAAAATATTTTGTAAATATAACAAATTATTTATGTTAATTATTGTTTTTATTTTTTAGGAGTTTTTATGAAGATAGAACTGGATGAAATATCATGTATAACAGATACCTCGATAACGATAAGAGGATCTCGTAGACGAATTACTGTTCCTTCAGAAATTGTTGAAATTCTTGATCTAAAAGATGGTGACAAATTACGTTGGATTGTTTTTAAAAATAAAGATATTCATATCCAAAAAGTGAAAAAATAAATTTATTTAATCTATTATTTATTTTTACCTAATCCAGTCTTGATATGTACAGATAGTTAAGGTTTTCTTATTTTTCTTTTTAATTTCTTTTTTGTTTCATCTTTGTAATCTTCATCTGTTAATAAACCTTTACGCAAATATTTTATTGGAAAATCTCCTTTTTTCTTGGTCATAATAACTCAGCTTATAATTTTTTTTTTTTAAATTGTAAATTGATATTTTTTCCTTTTTTTAAGTATTTATTTTATTAATATCTTTCCTCTTGAATCATTAGATATACACATGATACATATTTATGTGTATGATTTGATTTTAATTTTTTTTGCACTTTGCTCAGTAATTATGCTATCGCTGTCAATACTATAGTCATATATATTTTAAAATAATGTAAAGTTTAATTCTTCAATAAAATGTTTTGTCCCACAATGAGGACGATATTCAGTTTTCATTTTAACCCGCTAATTAAAGATAAAGATTAAAATTATATTTAAATAACATTATTGATAAATTTATTTTTTAAAAAAAATGTCAAAATGGTTAATATGAAGAATCTATTATATTGTTATTTATGTTCTATAAAATCCAATAATGGATTTTTTATATTTTATTTAATTTTTATTTTCTTGGGTTTATCTCCAGGTTTGGATTTAGCTTTTGGTAATTTAAGTATAAGTATTCCTTCTTTTAATTCTGCGTCTATATTATCTGTTTTTAGTTCCTCTGGAAGTTCAAGAGTTCTGTAGAATTGAGTGCTACTTCTTTCTCTGCGTAACCAATTTTTATCTTTTTCTTCTTTACTTTCTTCATATTGTGCAGATATTTCAACTGTGTTTTGTGTTACCTCTATATTTATATTATCTTTTGGTATCCCTGGCATTTCTAGATGCATTTCATAGCGATCTCCTAAATCTGCAACATCCATTGGCGGTGTTCGTCTTTGTGTCAGTGCTGTAGATGGATAGTTTCTTTGACCCCATGGCCAGAATAATTCATCGAAATCTGTTCTGAAATTATCAAACATTCTGTCCATTTCTGACCAAAGATCAAAAGGTCTCATACTTGTTATTTCTCCTTTATTTTCTGAAGGCTTTACAGCTAATTTATTTTCTTTTTTCTTTCTTATTGCCATAATTATTACCTCCTTTAGTTAATAAAATCTTTAGTTTGTCAACTTTTGATTTTTATAATATGTATATAAGAACTTCTATATAAAATTTATTGTTTTGTCAACTTAAAATTAACAAAATAAACAATTTTTAGAAAAAATTTATATAATCTTATTAATATATCTTTTACTATGCCTCAGCAAATAATAATTAAAAAGATTAGGTCACCTGCTCCAGGAAATCTTAATGATGATATTGATTACCTTTGTAAATCTTTAGGATATTTCTCAAAAAGAGACAAACAAGATACTGCTGGAAAAATTTTTCAACTACTAGTAAAAGAGACATGTAACCCAGAAAAATCTTTGACAAGTGATGAAATCGCAAAGAAATTGAAACTCACAAGAGGAGCAATAGTTCATCATCTTAACAGTTTTATATCTGCTGGAATAGTTGCAAAAGAAACCGGAAGATATAGATTACGATCAGCAAGTTTACAAAAGAGCATTGAAGAAATCAGATTTGATATCGATAGGATAATGGAACAGATGATAAAAATCGCAATAGAAATAGATGAAAAATTAGGACACTACTATAGATAATTTTATCCATTTAATCAATAAGATTCATTTTTTCTTAAGTGTAATATTTGCAATTGAAGCAACAAATTCCAATGATTTCTCAAATATTTCTTTATCTTTTAAATAATCCTCTGAATTAGTCCTATTTATCTGTACCCATTCTCTCATTTTTCTACCCATTGGTTCAAATGGTATTATTCCATCCTTCTTTAGTAATTCTTTTTTTAAAGATTCAGGTACCTTTACACAAACTCCTTCCATGTAAAGAGATGCAAATAGCTTTCCACCAACATAATAAGCTGGATGACCATACATTTTTCCTGGTTTTACAAACGGCATATCAAGTAAAAAAGTGTCTAGAACTTCCTTATGTTTTAAATTAAATTTTGCTTTTACCATTTTATCACCAAATCTTTTTTCCACAGTTATAACAAAGACCTCTATGAACACAAATAGGTCCACCACACTGAGGACAAGCCCACCTTATTTTTTCATTTTTTATAAAATCTCTTATGCCACTATTTTTAATATTGTTGAGATTTTCAATTATACTCATATGATATTTTGTTTGATATCTTTTATCCATATGTTTAATTTTACCACATGGGAAATCTCTACATTCAAAACAATATTTTAATTTTTTAATTTTAAGAAATTCACAATTTTTAATTTTACATCTTGCAATGCTAATCGGTTCATCTTTATTAAAATCTCTACATCCAGGACATTTATTTTTTTCTTTAAGATATGCCATGCAAATAGCACAATTCATACCACAAGGTGCAATAAGATAATATTTTATAGGAAATTTAGGATTCATATTTTATCTTTCCAATGTATAATAATTTTTTTATTACATATTAATTTTTAATTTTTTTCTAATCAGATTAGTATCCTGTCAATATGTTTGAAACCAGACGAACTTCTGCTTTTCGTAGATGCTGAACAACAGTAGGTTTACTAAGACCTATTTTTTCTGATAGTTCTTTGCTGTTTATTTTTCTTGGATAACTATAATACCCATTCTTTTTTGCAGCAATTAAAATTTCTTTTTGTTTCTCAGTTAAACAGGATAGTATTGTTTGTTCGTTAAATATTGCTTTAGTAAAACTTACACTTTTAACTTCTCCAAGATTCTTAATTAAATCTAAAAATTTCTTTAGATTTTCTTCATTTGCTGTTACACTCAAAGTCATTTTATCTTTTGAAAATATAGACGGTGTATCCCATATTATATCTAGATCAAATTTTTTTGCTAGACTAGTAAATTTCTTAAAAAATGTTACTTTTGCAAATATTATATACCTATTTCCTTCTTTTTTTAAAACAGTCAATGTATCCATAAATTCTGGAAAATCTACATCATCTATTGTGTAACCTGCCTTCATATTGAGAGCAGCAATTCCCATTTTCACTCCTTTTTTAAAATCTAATTTTATAAGTTCAATAAGTTCAATTGATTCTGTTTTATCAAGTAAAAAGTTTAACATTTCTAATAATTCATCTCTTATTTTAAGATCAATTGTTAATTTTCTCATAATTTTGAAATATAGAAAGGCATATATAAACTATCATACATGTATTGCACAACTCAAATATATCAACGAGTAGTATATATAGTGTTATGAAAGGTGAAAAATGATGGGAGATACTAATATAATTACTAAAAAAGTAGCTTGTCCCCACTGTAAAAACGAAATTACTGTAGAAGGTCTTCCAGGAGAAACAATAGAAATTAAATGTCCAAATTGTAATACAAAAGGTATTTTTGCGTTCCCAGTAGAAAAACCTATTGCAGAATCAGCACCTGGTCAATATGCTATAGAAGTAAATAATATAGATTTCACTTATCAAAAATCAGATAAAAAAGCAGTAAATGGTGTTTCATTTGGAATAAAAAAAGGTGAAATATTTGGTTTTCTTGGACCCAATGGAGCAGGAAAAACCACAACTCAGAAGGTAATTATTGGACTATTGAAAGGATATAATGGAAATGTAAAAATTCTTGGTAAAGACCTTGAAAGCTGGAAGACAGACCTCTATAATAGGATAGGAGTAGGTTTTGAACTTCCAAATCATTATCAAAAGCTTACCGCCCTTGAAAATCTTGAACTTTTTGCATCATTTTATCGCGGAAAAATAACACCACCAATGGATCTTTTAAAAATGGTTGACCTTGAAAAAGATGCAAATGATCGTGTTGGAACTTATTCAAAAGGGATGAAATCAAAATTAAATTTTGCAAGATCACTATTAAATAACCCTGAAGTTTGGTTTCTAGATGAACCAACAACAGGACTTGACCCTGTAGGCAGACGTTTGATAAAAGATATTATACTACAGAAAAGAAAGGAAGGTAAGGCAATCTTTCTTACAACTCATAACATGAATGATGCAGATGAACTGTGTGATAGAGTAGGTTTTATTGTTGATGGAAAACTAACACTAATTGAAAGCCCAAGAGAACTTAAAATTAGACATGGCAAAAAAATTGTCAAAGTTGAATATCTTGAGGGTAATGAACTTGTTAAAAAAGATTTTGATTTAAAAAGCCTTGCTGATAATAAAGTCTTTTTAGATCTTCTAAGGTCTGGTAGTATCCAGACTATTCATACTGCTGAAGCAACTCTTGATGAGATATTTATTAAGGCAACAGGTAGGCAGTTGAAATGAGCAATCTTAAAAATATGCTTAAATGGGAATTTACCTTGCTTTATAGATACAAAATAATTCATATATCTATTCTTAGTGTAATTCTATATTTTCTTACAACTCAAGCAATTGAGGATATGAATCGACCGATTTTTCATTCACTACTTTTATTTTTTGACCCGGCAATAATTGGTATTATGTTTGTTGGTGCTCTTGTTTTATTTGAAAAATCAGAAAATGTTCTTCAAGCTCTCATAATTACTCCAATGAAAACCGATGATTATCTCTTATCAAAAATAATATCACTTACAATTCTTTCATGCATTTCAGCTGCAATATTTATTACATTGATGAATATTTTTGGTGGTATAGATTTTAATATATTTTTTCTTGCATTTGGAATAATACTTACTTCAATACTACTAATTTTACTTGGTTTTATTTTAGTATCTAGATTAAAAAGTATAAATGAGTACTTACTTGCAATGGCTCTCTTTTTTCTTGTACTTACTTTTCCACCTATGCTACATTTATCTGGGCTTTATGAAAATGTAATATTTTATCTCTGGCCTACACAGGCAGCATTATTGATTTTCAGAGGGGTTTTTAATCCTTCAATTTTAGAGACCTGGGAAATTGCATATGGAATTGTTTATCAGATAGTGTGGATTGGAATACTGTTTTTCCTTGCTAGAAGAGCGTTTTATAAGCATATTATATCAAAAGGAGGATAGAAAAATGGTATTTATTCTAAAACTTGCAGTAAACGACTTTAGAAATATCATTCGAGATCGTTTCTTTCTATTTGCATTTTTTGCTTATCCAGTAATGCTTATTACTTTTTCAAGAATAATGATACATTTGATTGCACCAAGAATTGAAAGTATGTTTCCTCTTGCAGCAAACTTTTATTTACTTTTTATGTTTTTTATTATACTTATACCTTTTATTTTCAGTTTCATTTCTGCGTTTCTGATACTTGATGAAAGAGACGAGCATTTACTTACTGTTCTAAGAGTTATGCCAATTTCAAGGAATAATTATCTTATATATAGAATGTTTTTCATGTCTTTATTTTCGTTTATTGTTCTTATGATTTTTCCACCACTTTCAGGACTTATTGATGGAACTGAATTTTCATATGCAGCTTATTTACCAACTGCAATACTCTTTGCACTTTTTACACCACTATCTGCATTACTTGTTGCTTCTTTTGCGACAAACAAAGTGCAAGCATTTGCTATTTTCAAAATAGGGGGAACAGTTTTTATTATTCCAATACTTGCTTTCTTCTTGGGCCTTGGCGATATTAAATATTTATTTGGTCCAATCCCAAATTTTTGGTCACTTTTAGCACTTGATTCAGTAATAATTTCTGGTTCAATTGAAATTGTTCCATTGGTTATAGGTTATATTTATCATATAGTATTAATTGGATTTTTATTCTACATATTTAATAAAAAAAATTAATTTGTTTAAATAAATGTTAGATGGGATAAATGGTTGAAGTTGGTCCAAAAAATTTACCAAAAGAGCTATATTATACTTTAGATCATACTTGAGCAAGAGTTGAAAAAGATGGAACAATAACGGTGGGAATACATTATTATTCAGTAAGTGTTGGTGAAACAATCTATGTAGATCTTCCTTTTGAAGGTGACGAAGGTGTCTCATGTTGAAACTTGTGGAAAAATTCAGTCCGCAAAATGGGTTGGAAAATTTGTTTCTTCTGGTTCTGGTGAAATAATTAAGGTAAATGAAGAACTAGAAGATGAACCAAAATTGATAAACACAAACCCTTATGACAAAGACTGGGGTGTGATTATAAAACCAACAAATCTTGATGAAGAATTAAAAAAATTCGACATTGTGACGAGGTTATTGTCCGGATAAAAAAAGAGCTTGATGAAGCAGAAAAAAAGAAATCCAAATAAATATCTATATTAAACCTTAATTCTTCTTTTGATTTTTTAGATAATAAAAGTACTTTAAATCTTCAATTTCTTCATCATCAATAGTATAATTTGTATCAATTTTTTCCTTAAGCTCTAATGCAATTTTTTCTGCTTGCTCAAGATAGTATTTACGTAACCTTGGAAGTCTTGATAAATCTATTTTTTTTGTTTTAAAAGTTTCATCGGTTGATAAACTTGGGAAATTAGGTTTATAGCCAATATAACTCCATTCAGCAGTTATCATGTTGATTTCATATTTCTCTAAAAAAAGATAACCATATTTAGCAATAAATTCAATTGTTTTTAAAATATAATCAACATCATCTTTACGTAAGGTGTAATGCAAATTTAGACGTACCCATCCTGGTTTTATACCTTCGCAACCCTGTATAATTATTTTTCTATATTTTGAGGAAGTTTCTTCATCGATATCAAGAAGATGATGGCCATAAGGACCAGCACACATACAACCTGCTCGCGATTGTATACCAAATAAATCGTTTAACAATTTTGAAACAAATCTAGGATGAAGATATCTATCTTTATGAATTATATTAAAAGATATAATTGGTATCTTTTTATCAGAAGATATCTCACCAATTATTTCCACATTTTCAAGCTTTCTTAATTTTTCAATAAAATATTCCTTATATTCTTCCTCAATTTTATAAATTGTTTCTATTCCAATTTTTTCTTTTAAATCAAGAACTAATGCAGCTTTTATTGCTTGTAAAATTGGAGGAGTTCCTGCTTTTTCCCGCATTTCAATATCGTCATAGTAATCTTGTTTAGAAAGTCCTACATATTTAACGGTTCCACCACCAGCAGTTGTCGGTGGTAGATCTCTTCTATAGATTTTTTCATTTATTACAAGCACCCCACATGAACCCGGCCCTCCAAGAAACTTATGAGGTGAAAAAATTATTCCATCAAAATATGACTTTTCATCCTTGTTCATATTAATTTTTCTATATGGTGCAATAGCTGCAAAATCGTAAAATACTAATGTATTATTTTCATGACAAATTTTTGCAATTTCATAAGTTTCTGTTAATATCCCTGTGACATTTGAACATGCAGAAAATGAGGCAATTTTGGTCCTATTCTTATAAGCTGGGTTTTTAAGTTTATTTTCAAGATCTCTTTTATCAATCATACCATTTTTATCAAATTTTATGATGATGAGTTCGACAATTGCTTCACGCCACATAAGTTCATTTGAATGATGCTCATATGGACCGATAAAAACAACTGGACAATCCTTTTCAAGAATTTGTTTTTCAATTGTATTATTTAATGATTTTTTAAATTTATCTAGTGTTGCCGGAGGAATGTATATACCAAGAATTTCTTGTAATCTTTTTAATGCACCAGTCGTTCCAGCACCCGTAAAAATAATTTTTCCATTTTTACCTGCATTTACTATTTCTTTTATTCTTAATTCAGCTTGATGTAAAAGGTGTGTTAGATATTTTCCTGAAAAATCATCTTCGGTATGAGTATTTGCATATGTTTTTAGTATATTTTGAATTTTATCTTCAATTATTTTGATACCACGACCAGATGCTGTATAATCAATATATAACATATGGCGATCACCAAAAGGAGTATTAAAAATTAAATCATTTCCAATAATCTGTTTTCTAATATTTTCAATTTGATATTGATTCATTAAACTCCCCAAATCTTATAACAATTTAGAATATTGTTATAACATTTCAATATTTTATCTTAATTGAATTTTTTTAAATTAACATAATTCTTATTGATTTTGCATTAAATATTTAACCATTAAAAGAATTTTCCTTTGCGGGAGATGATTATTTGTCAGAAGCACTATATATGAATGATTCGTATCTTAAAGAATGGGATGCAGAGATCAAATCTGTTTCTCAAGATAAATTTATTATTTTAGATAAAACAGCTTTCTTTCCAAAAGGTGGTGGAGTTGAGTGGGATACCGGTAAAATTATAAAAGTAGATGGAGAAGAATTTAATGTTGTTTATACTGGAAAATTTTCTGGAGAAATAAGTCATGAGGTTGACAAAAAGGGTTTAAAAGTTGGAGACAAAGTGCATTGTAAGCTTGACTGGGATAGGCGATATCTTTTAATGAGATATCATACAGGAACGCATGTTTTAAGTGGTGTATTTTTTAAAGAATACAATCTAAAAATTACAGGTAATCAACTAACAACTGAAAAAGGAAGAGTTGATCTGAATATGGAGGAAATGGATATTGATTCTTTTAAAAATGCAATTGTTAAATCCAATGAGATAATTAACAAAAATCTAGCTGTTGAGATTTATTATCTTTCACGTCATGAAGCTGAAAAAGATTCTGATTTATTCAAACTTGCTAAAGGATTCTCACATGATATTGATACTATACGAATTGTAGATATCAAAGGTTTTGATAGACAAGCTGATGGAGGATGTCATGTGAAAAACTTAAATGAAGTTGGTATGCTTAAGTTTAAAGAGGCTGTAAATAAAGGTAAAAATTTTAAAAGAGTGTATTTTACCATTGAATAATATTTTTTTATTAATTTTGAACATAATCATTACTTATTATCAAATAATGCAAAATAAAATAATTTTAGAAAGAATAAATTGTTCAAAAACTAAAATAGATTATTATTTTTATTTAGATTGTTCAAAAAACTGAAAGAATGTTTCAAGTAAAATAATTTAATAATATTTTTTGAGGTATTAAAAATGAATAAAAAAGTATTTGGGATTGTGGCAATAACAATATTAATTCTTGGGATTTCACTTGCCCAACCAGTAATGGCACAAAGAGAAGAGGAAAAGGTTAATGCAAAACTTATTGGTTTTATACGCATTGATTCTTCAAAATATGAAATAAAAGGATTTGTTTTCTTTGGAAACAATGCAGGTGAATTAATTTTACTAAAACCAATAAATATCAAATATGTTGGAGATCCAATATTTATTAGTCATCCTTTGCCATTCATCTATAATATAAAATATACTCCTGCAAAATAATAAAATTAAATATCTCTCCTCCCCTCTTTTTTTTATTTTTTATTATTTGAAAGAAATTTCTTCAACCCATATAAATAAACTAGGTCTTGGAGTCCATTCAATATTTTCTATAGTTCCATAAAAAGCCTTATTTGAAAAAAGAGGAATACAAGCTACATCTTCTGCTGCTATTGCAAATATTTCCTGAATGTAATCTTTTCTATTATCTGTAATCATTGTATCACATAGTATCTCACAAAGCGTGTCTAATTCACTATTTGAATAATTTCCATAGTTCCAAAGTCCTACACCTTCCTCAATATCAGGTGTATGGAGTAATAATTTTATAGTTGATTCAGCATCGATTGGATTCCATCCTGTGATATATAGAGAGGTATTTCGATAATAAAGATTTGAATAATAATCAAATTGAGGTAGGGGTTTTAGTATAATACTAATATTGATCTTTGAAAGCTGATTTGCGATTTCATTTGATATGTTTATCCATTTAGATGAGTCAGGAATATCTAAACCGATAGTAAATCCGTTTTCATAACCTGCTTCCTTCAAAAGATCTCTTGCTGTATCAATATCATATGCTAATCTAGTTATGTTAGGATTGTATCCAAATGTATGTGAAGTTATGAATTGGGATGCTGGAGTTGCAGAACCATTTAAAAATTTATCAATTAATGTTTCAATATTGATAGCATGGTACATTGCTTTTCTTACTTTCAAATCAGAAACAGGATTTTTTAAGTCTGGAAATCCATAGCTATTGTTAACTTTGAAATCAAAACTCATATATATTACTGCTGGAGTTTGTATGGCTTTTACTTCCAAACCTGCAGTACTTTTTATTTCATCAACATAATCATTTGAAAGTTGAACAATATCTAATTCTCCAGATATAAGTGCATTTTTTAATTCTTCTGAATTGTTCATATTTTTAAAAGTCACTTTGTTAACGTCAGATTTACCCTTCCAGTAATCATCAAATCTTTCCAGAATAATATATTTTCCAGGTATATATTCAGATAATTTGTAGGCTCCAGTACCAATCGGCCAAGTTTCGTTAGTATCTTCTGTTTTTATTATATAATCTTTTGAAAGAATAAAAAGAGTTCCTAATTTGTAAAGTAACATAGGATATGGTTTTTTAGTTATGATATCTATTGTATAATTATCCAATATTATAATTTTTGATATTGAATCGAGTTCTTCTTTATGGTAAGATGAATTTCTCATATATTCTATTGTAAATTTCACATCCTCTGCACTAAAATTATTACCATTATGAAATTTTACTCCTTCTCTTAAAAAAAATCTCCATGTAGTATTATCTGGATTATTCCAACTTTCTGCAAGGGCTGGTACATATTTAAAGGTTTTAGGATCCATTTCAGCCAAATAATTAAATAGATTAACATTTACGGAAAGAGAAGTAGTATCTCTAGTATGCATCCAAGGGTAAAATCCAGATATATTATATGTCATACCTATTATTATATCATAATCAGTTTTTTTATCTCCATTTTCAGTTTCATTTAAACATCCGGATATTAAAAAAATATTAAAAAACAGAATAAATAAAATCAAAAAATTAACAATTTTTTTTAACTTTATTTTTCTAAACATTTTGATATAAACCTATTGTTTTATAAAATATTAGATTACATTCCTATTTAAGTTTTTTTTCAAATCTTTTAACTTTTCAATATAAAATTTTTAAAAAATTATCATGTTTTACAAAAATTTACGCTTTTTTAGAAAAATATTCCTTGATTATAAAAAATAAAAAAAAAATTAGAAGAATTTTTTTATTCTTCAGTATATACAATTACTGCTTTTGCATTCCCTTGTAAATTAACTATTAATTGATCTTCAGTTGAACCATCGTTTGTATAAATTCCATAGTACCAAAATTGTCTCATGCCCCACACACCTGTAAGACCCGTATCTTGCCAAAGAATATCACCATCTTTTTCAGAGTATATGGTAACAGTGACATCTGGTTCCCTCCATTCTATTAACCAAAGGAAAACAAAAGCACGATCATCACCATGTGGACGTATATAGAAGTGTTTGAACATGAGATATTGAAACAAGTTACCGGAGACTTTTTCAATGGTTCCTGTTGCTTCTATATAGCAGTCTTTAAAGACATCTTTTTTATTTCCATAAGTTGGAACTGCTGATATAGACGGAAGAAGTAGAGAAATCATTAGCATCACAATAAAAAATCCAATTATTTTTTTTCTCATCTTTTTTCCTCCATTTCAATAATTTAAAAATTTTAAAAGATAATATAATTCTTACTATTAATTTCTTGAATAAAATAAAATAATTTACCTATTCAATGAAGATTTGTTCAAAAATGGATTTTTTTTTTTTATTTAATCCTTTTTTTACATGATATTTTACATATTTTACAATCTTTCTTACAAGGTTCAAAATGAATATCTACATTGCATGAACCATATTCTTCTTCTAAACTTTTTTTAAGCCTATGACATAATTCGTGTGAGTCTTTAACTGACATATCTTTATTTACAATAAGATGCATTTTTATGTCATCATTTTCTATTCCACGAAAAATCTGAATTTTATGAAATGAAATAATTTCTTTTTGATTATTTAAGATAGTTTCAATTACACGTTTTTTTATTTTTAAATCTAATTTTAACTCTTTTGGATCTAGATGAATAATTATTGAATAATTTGTTTCATTTTGAATATTATTTTCTAAATCATCTGCAATTTTATGTGCTTCATTAAGTGTTAGATTACTATCAACCTCTGCATGAAGTGTTAGAATTTTTGTTGTACCATAATCATGGATTGAAATATCATGTATGCCAATTACATGATCTGTATTTTTCGCAATTAATCTTATATTTTTTATCAAGTCTTGATCTGGACTTTGACCAATTAAAAAATTTGATGCAGTTTTTATTAGATTAAAACCTACATAGATTATTATTACAGAAACAATTATTGCAAAAATAGGGTCAAGAATTGGAAAACCATATCTGGCTCCTAAAATACCAATTGCAACTCCAATTGATGAGATTGAATCACTTCTATGATGCCATGCATCTGCCTTTAGGACATCACTATTAATTTTTTTTGCTAAAAGATAAGAATATCTTGCCATTAATTCTTTTAGTAATGCTGAAATTATCACAATTATACTAATAATTATTGCATATTCTGAATGTTCAATATTTTTTAAATTTATAATCCGCTCTATTGATTGTTCAATGAAGCCAAAACCTACAATAATAAGTAATACTGCAATTATCAAGGTTGCAATATATTCTGCTCTCCCATGGCCATAGGGATGTTCTTTATCTGGTTTTTTCTTTGCAGCCCTAAATCCAAATATTACGACACCTGATGTAGATATATCTGATAAAGAGTGTACACTGTCTGCAATTAATGCAATACTATTGATAAACAAACCTAAAAATAGTTTTACTAAAAATATTATAATATTTCCAATAATACTTACAGTTGCTTCTAAATACCCATATTTTGCTCTAATA
>Ga0209536_100001098_pt1 | contig 44794 bp, 50 predicted proteins | sample DeeMarSeWOR28_12_FD_187461 | JGI IMG/M metagenome (GOLD analysis project Ga0209536, IMG submission 187461) | Marine sediment microbial communities from White Oak River estuary, North Carolina - WOR-2-8_12 (SPAdes) (version 2) | ecosystem: Environmental > Aquatic > Marine > Intertidal zone >...
AAAAGGTTAAATTACACCCAAGCCATCTGGTTTATTTTTTCCCAATATTATCTTATCGTTAAGATCTTTATCGAACTTCAACCGATATTAAAAAATGAAAAAAATTCAATCGAAGTTGGATGAAGATTCATCTCCGTATCTATTTTTTAGCTACGGTACAAAAAAGATAGACAAAGTGTTAAAACTGTGATATGGGTGCTGGAAATAAATAAAGACATCGATCAAATTTTGGAACGTATAATCCGGGAATTGAAAACTATATTCTCCGACGCCGAGGTCGAAGATCTGCAAGCAGCAAGAGACTGTGTGCGCCGGATGCAGTTTATGACCCGCTTACAGGAAGAAGCGGAAATTTTAGAAGAAACACTTTTATGATAAGCACTTTTTGAAATAGTATCCATCGACTTCAAAAACAGAATAATCTTTTATGGCTTTACTACAAATCAGCGAGCCCGGAAAATCCACCTCACCACATCAACACCGTCTTGCCGCCGGTATAGATTTGGGTACGACGAATTCTTTAGTGGCGACAGTACGTAGCGGTGTGGCGGAAACCCTTGCCGACGAATTGGGGCAGGCTATATTGCCTTCGGTGGTGCGCTACTCCTCTGACAAGACACCAGAGGTGGGTGAAACCGCGAAGTCGGCAGCTGCGCAAGATCCTATGAATGTGATCAGCTCCGTAAAACGTTTTATGGGCCGTGGCTTGAGCGATATACAAAAAGATCGCAACGTTGTTTACGACTGGGTGCAAACCGAGTCTGCCGTGCCACGCATTCGCACCGTGGCGGGAAACGTTAGTGCAGTGGAAGTCTCCGCTGAAATTCTAAAAACACTACGCCAGCGCGCTGAAGCCGCATTGGGCGGCGAATTAACGGGCGTTGTTATCACGGTGCCTGCCTATTTTGATGACGCCCAACGCCAGGCCACCAAAGACGCAGCTAAATTTGCAGGGCTACATGTGTTCCGGTTACTGAATGAGCCTACTGCAGCAGCCGTGGCATATGGGCTGGACAAGAAAGCCGAAGGGATACACGTGGTATATGATTTTGGCGGCGGAACATTTGATGTATCCGTCTTGCGGCTGAACAAGGGTGTTTTTGAAGTCATGGCCACTGCCGGTAACTCTGCCTTGGGCGGTGATGACATGGATCATGCCATCGCCTTGTGGATCATGGAGCAAGCCGGCATAGCTCAAAGCCAGGATCAAAAGTTGATTCGCCGCTTGATGCGCGAAGCCTGCCGGGCCAAAGAACAACTCACTGAAAGCGAAACGACCGAAATTTCGATGACGCTCAGCGACGGTGCTCAATGGCAAGGTGTGGTGAACCGCGATAAGCTGCATAAAATTATCGATCCCATTATCAAGCAAACTCTGTTGCCGTGCCGCCGGGCTCTGCGAGATGCAGGCATCAGCAATGAAGATATCCAAGATGTAGTCATGGTAGGAGGTTCCACCCGGGTGCCCCGGGTGCGGGAACTGGTGGGTGAATTTTTTCGCTGCGAACCTCTGGTGGATATCGATCCCGAAAAAGTGGTCGCCATAGGCGCGGCCATTCAAGCGGATATGCTGGCGGGGAATAAACCCGACGAAGACATGTTGTTGTTGGATGTAATCCCGTTGTCCTTGGGTATCGAAACCATGGGTGGTTTGGTGGAGAAAATAATCTCCCGTAATACCACCATTCCCGTTGCCAAGGCGCAGGACTTCACCACATTCAAAGACGGCCAATCGGCCATGGCTATTCATGTGGTGCAAGGTGAACGGGAATTAGTGCAAGACTGCCGCTCATTGGCAAAGTTTGAGCTGCGCGGCATACCGCCAATGGTGGCGGGCGCGGCGCGTATTCGGGTTACGTTTCAAGTGGATGCCGATGGCTTGTTGTCGGTAAGCGCCCGGGAACAAACTACTGGCGTACAAAGTAGCGTGCAAGTTAAGCCTTCCTATGGTTTGTCGGACACGGAAATCGAGGTCATGATTCGCGATGCTATGCAGCATGCACAACAAGACATTAGTGCCCGTAACTTAAATGAGCAACTGGTTGAAGCTCAACGTGTAATAGACGCTCTAGAGCAAGCTTTACAAGAGGATGGCGAGGTGCATTTATCTATTGATGAGCACAACCAGTTGCTTGAAAGTATGCAGAGACTACGCGAGACCATGCAGCAAAGCGATCATGTAAAGATTAAACAAGCCATAGCTGCGTTAAATCAACAAAGCATGGAATTTGCCGCGCGCCGGATGAACGCCAGCATTCAAAAAGCCATGGCAGGCCACAAAGTGGAAGAATTCGGCGATAAATGACGAATATCGCTACTTAAATAACAAGAACGAAACTATCGGAACTGATTCAATGCCGCAATTGATATTTTTACCTCATGAAGAAATCTGCCCGGAGGGGGCAGTCATTGAAGCCCAGCCAGGCACAACAATTTGCGACGCTGCGTTGAAGAACGGCATAGAAATAGAACATGCCTGCGAAAAATCCTGCGCCTGCACCACGTGCCATGTCATCGTGCGCGAGGGCTTTGGCTCATTGAGCGAAGCATCGGAAGAAGAAGAGGACTTGTTGGACAAGGCCTGGGGGCTGGAACCAGAATCGCGATTAAGTTGCCAAGCGGTTATCGGTGATCAAGACTTGGTGATCGAAATACCAAAATACACCATCAATATGGTGTCCGAACATCATTAATTCGCTATATGTTAATTGCTTGAGAACAGGGAGAAAAGACATGACACTAAAATGGACTGACTCACGTGATATCGCCATCGCCCTGGACGAAGCTCACCCGGACGTTGATCCCATGAGCCTGCGTTTCACCGAGCTCATGCAATGGGTATTGGAGCTGGAGGAGTTCGATGACGATCCCGAACACTGCGGCGAAAAAATCCTCGAAGCAATCCAGATGGCCTGGTTGGATGAAAAAGACTGATTTTATAGTGTGAACTTCTCGTGCGTATGTTTTTTCTGTGCTGGAAGAATTTAATCATGAGAATTAGAAAGAACAGGTAGCTTATGCTACCACCTCCGGACTCTCTATTTAGTGTTTCGGGTTTTTCTTCAAGTGATGGCATTTCGATTATTGGTTCAATACCGATATTGCCAGCCGACGATACAACTTTTTCACTAAATGCACCATTGCCATTATTTATCCAATATCGATAGTATTCAGGTTCTTGTCGGACTTGACAAAAAGCATATGAATTTTCCTCAACGAAATCCAAATCACCGTCATTGTCATAATCTACAGGCGCTATCTCATCGGATTGATTTGCTATCGAAACAATACCAAGGTCCATGTCTCCCTGAAAAAAGATCACATAAGATCCGTTAGCGCTAATGACAACCTCAGGAAAAGTGTCCATGTCTAAATCGGAAACGTAGATGCTATCTATATACTTCCGGGAAAACTCGTCAAAATTACGATTATTTTGGTGATAGACATTTCCCATTGTGTCGTTTAGAAAAATCGATACTCCTTCTGCGTAAACGATTATTAAGTCATCATAGCCATCATGATTTACATCTAAAGCCGCCAGTTTTGTGTCATGTTGAGCTAGTGTTTCAGAAATTTGCGATTCTTCTCTTCCGTACAGATCGGATAAACTAATGAATTGTTGTGCAGCAGAAAATTCCCCAGTACTGTTATTTTTCCTAATAACGATTCGGGAACCGAATGCGATGGCGATGTCAATATAGCTATCGTTATTTATATCCATGCTGATAATATCGGTGGGTATTCCGTCATCAGTTAGAAACATTTTGTCATTCACTGCCCAATTTTCATGAATTCGTTTAGTATTACTGAAATTTTGTCCATCTTGACTCAAACTGACTATTGAGTGCTCTCCGCTAATCTCATATTTGTCGATTACGCCATCATTATTGAAGTCAGCAAATAACAAACTGGATTCATAGATTGTAGGAACCGTTGCTCTAAAACATACTGAAGAAAACGCGGACTCAGAACTGAACAAGGTCAGCAACAATAACCAAAAGATTTTTCTCACTTTAATTATCTTCTCCACAAAGCAAATACAAAAATAAGCAAATATGTGTTTGCTCATTGGATATTTCGCATAAAGAATTCGAAATTTATGTTTTATTGAATTATGCTTGAATACTAAAATATAGGAAAGCAGTGAATATTGAGGTTTTTTATTTTTATCAATCTATTATATCTATCAGTTATATGAATTCTCTTTATTATCTAACTATCAGTTTTTTTGTTTTGTAAGATTCCAGATAATGCGGGCTTTTTTGTGTAAAATTTGAACTGACTTGGTCTATTGTAGTTTGTAAGGATTATATATCTATTAGGTAATTTCTCGATAAGAGAACTGCCGATGGCCGGATTGGGAGGAGATTAGATGCGGAGTGTTTTCAGAATATTTTTTGTCGCAGCGATTCTAGCGGTTCAAGGATGTAGCATGGAAACTGTAAAAAGAGCTACGTATGGTGGAGCAACACTTTATGGTCAGAGTCAATGTGCGGAGGAATTTTCGGCGAATTGCCCTGAGCCTGACAGCTATGAGGAGTACCAACGCAAGAGAAATGAATTAAAAGATTCTGAAAACACTAGCGAAGTAAAATTTGTGGAATAAGCACAACAACTCTGCCATACGGAAAGACTTGGCAATGGAATGCACATGCGGCAACTTACCTATGTAAAGAAAGACACCTTGCAGTGGTGGGATGTAAAAGATCCCGAACTGCAATCACCCAAAGATGCCATTGTACGGCCTATCGCGGCGGCCCGTTGCGATGGCGACAAGGTGTTTCTGTTCAATAACATTACAAAACCCATTCAAGCCGGGCTGGCGCTTCACTATCTTGATCCTGTGGCCATAGATGTGCTCGGCAAGAATCCCTATCAGGGGCCTCTTGCCGTGGGGCATGAAGGTATAGCAGAGGTGGTGTCATGCGGCGAAGAGGTCAGCGCGTTTAAGCGTGGTGACAAAGTCATAGTACCCTGGGCGATTTCCTGTGGAAGCTGTTTTAACTGCAAATCCGGATTAACCTCCAAATGCTCAGATGCAGGAGATACGTATCTTTCGGCTTATGGTTTTGGTCAAGCTATGGGGCCGTGGGGCGGCATGGTCAGTGATTTCGTGCGGGTACCGTTTGCGGATTCCATGTTAGTAGCTGTGCCCGAGGGGATCGATCCTGTGTCGTTGGCCAGTGCCAGTGATAACATCCCCGATGGTTGGAGAACGGTCGCACCGTTTTTAAAAAAACGGCCTGAGGCACCGGTGCTGATTGTGGGTGGTGCGGCGGAGAGTATTGGGTTGTATGCCGCGGGAATTGCAGTGGCTTTGGGATCGTCCAAGGTTGATTATATGGATTATCTCAAGCCGCGTCTCGATATTGCCGAGGCGCTAGGTGCTAATCCCATTGAAATTCCTAAGCAGCGTCGAGCGGCGTGGTATCGAAAACAAGCGCCGCGGCGCAACGGCGACTATCCTATTAGCGTGGATGCCAGCGCAAATCCAGACGGACTGCGATTTGCTATTCGATCGCTGGCGCCCGGTGGATTCTGCACCAGTGTGGGTTATTACTTCCAAAAAGGGGTATCCATCCCATTGATGCAAATGTACGCCAACTGCTCAACCTTACATACCGGCATTTCGCATCCCAGAGCCGATCTTCCAGAATTGCTGGAACTTATAAAAAGCAACAAGTTCCAGCCCGCCAAAATAACGACAGTATTAAGTAACTGGGAAGATGCGCATGAGGCGTTCCTGGAACGAACGACTAAAGTGATAGTCCACAGGCCTTCTATTTTTTAATACTTTCGAGATCAGTTCTGTGCGTAGTAGTCATCCAATGGCAGGATACTCCCAAACACCTTTGGTAAAAAAGCTCGGGATAAAAGAGGATTTTATATTGTATATTAAGAACTCGCCATTCGACTACCAAGAGCGCATAGGTTCCATGCCGGATGGCGTTGCAATAAAAAGCAGATTGGGTAAGGGGTTGGATTTTATTCATGGCTTTTTTCGGACAAAAATGGAATTGGCGGGGTTTCTTCCAAAAGCCAAAGTAGCGATCAAAGGCACCGGCATGATATGGGTGTCGTGGCCAAAGAAATCGTCAAAAATAGTTACGGATATCAGCGAAGATGTTGTGCGACAAGTATGCTTGCCGCTGGATTTGGTTGATATCAAAGTATGCGCCATCGATGACACATGGTCGGGACTAAAGTTGGTAATCAGAAAAGAGAAGCGAAAATAGTTTTATTAAAATGGGAATGACATGTTTGCATTAGAGGTTGAACCTGGATTGAAGTTGGCGTTGCTGCAGCGGCGCGACGCGCAAATGCTGTTAGCTTTGGTTAACGACAATCGTGAGTACCTGCGGCAATGGTTGGCGTGGATTGATGCATGGGTTGGCGGAAAAAAAGATATTGCCGTGAGTGAGCGCGCTATAGAGTCTTCGCTACAACAATTTGCAAATCAATTGGGCTTTCAAACCGGAATCTATCTCCAAGAAAGCCTCGTCGGTGTGGCCGGTTTTAAACCTATTGATACCGTCAACCGCATCGGCGAGATTGGTTATTGGTTATCCCAGGACCATCAAGGTAAAGGTATTATGAGCAAATGCGTGCGCGCACTGGTGCGGGCGGGTTTTGAGGGCTTGGCACTGAATAAAATTGAAATTCGCTGCGCCGTGGAAAACCATCGTAGTCGCGCCGTGGCTGTGCGTTCGGGCTTCGTCGAAGACGCAGTGTTACGTCAACAGGAGTGGTTGTACGATCATTACGTCGATCTGGTTGTCTATTCGATGCTAAAGTCTGAGCATGATGCCTTGCAAGTGCAGTAGTGTCGTTTGCTTAAATAACTTCCGTTGGATATTCGCTGTTCGTGCCAACAATGATCTCAATGAACACATTGTTTAGTCGCTAACGGCAGCGAAATCGGCCGCAAACTGCAGTAATACGAGATTCCTTGTAAGAAAATTCGTACACACACTTGGTGCTCATGCAGATAATCACGTGTCATAAAATCGCCATAATATGTTTGAACCTGAGGAGAACGGTACAAACATGGGATTTTTTTCTATAATTTGACATTCGAGGAACCAAATCCAGCACGCAAACGTTGTTAACAGTATTAAAACCAAATTAATAGGTTTTGAAGTATTTTTTTAAGGGCATGGAATTTTCGTTTGTAATTTCGGTCAATGAGAGCAACTGATTGACCATTACAAAAAAAATGGTACATAAAGCAGTTTAGATTTGTTTAAAACAGGGTGGCAGGTATGTCTGAAGTAGAAAACGCTGCAAGAAAAGCAGCTGGCACAAAGAAAGTTTTGATTATTGAGGGTGTACGAGAAAACGGCACCAAATTCAGGCCCAGTGATTGGCCGGAGCGAATTTCCAGTACGTTTGCCGGATTTGGTAAAGACCATCGGTTGCGTTATGCGTCAGGCGTATGTCCCCGCGTATACGAAGGCCAGAAAGTCTTGGCGGTCGAGCCTGAACTGCAGGAGCAAAATCCTGCGGTATTCCAAGCCATAATGAAATTTGCTCGAGAAAATAATCTTCGAACCAGGGAAGAAGCTGAGAGCGTAGAATAACACGCTTTTTTGGCAGCCCGTCGATTGTGATATCCGGGGGCCGATACGAAGCACCGGCCCCGAGGAAATCAGTGTTTATTCATCCGGTCCACAAACGCCATACCCATGGCGGATGCCACGAAAGTCAGATGTATGATCACATACCACATCAGTTTTTCATTATCGATTTGCTGCGCGTCCATGAATTTCTTCAGTAAATGAATAGAAGAAATAGCTACGATGGATGCGGCCACTTTTTGTTTTAAAGAACCGGCGTCCAGTTTTCCCAGCCAAGAAAGCTTTTCTTTGTCATCGGCAATGTCAATGCGGGAGACAAAATTCTCATAACCGCTGAACATGACCATGACAATCAAACCGCCTACCAACGCGACATCCAGTAAAGTCAGAATCTGTAATACCAGATCCGATTCTTTGATGCCAAAAATGCTGGGAAGAATATGAAACACTTCCTGAAAAAACTTTATACCTAGCGCCAACAACGCCAGACTCAAACCCAAATAGATTGGCGCCAGAATCCAACGCCCTTTATACAGTAAATTTTCGATAGATTTTTCTAGCATTATGTCCCTTCCACAACAGTCGAATTGTTAGGATTTGGCTTAGAATCCCTTAGTAATTATTGAGCCCGTATAGTTCCCACTATTTCAATCACGACGGGAAAATCTTCCAACGTACCCGGGATTTGGGATTCGGTTTTCGGACGTGCTTTGTCGAGTCCCACAATAATTGCTGGATGGCCGTTAGCGTCTTTACCGATCCCCACCGAAACTACGCCGGGCAATGCCAGTAAACGTTCAACGTGTTTTGCTTTCGCCTCAGAAATAGACAATGGCATATGATTATCTCCCGCTGCCTGATAGGGCAGTATGCCTATTAATATTGCTAGCCACCAATATCTCACAGACTAATATTCAACGCAGAAAATACATTTTCAATGCGGTTGATGATCGTGCTCTGATCACTACCGGCGAATAACAGACCAACCAAGCGATTATTGTTATCTAATACGGAAGAACCGCTGTCACCCCCTTGGCTCATGGCGCCCGCTATGAGTTGATCCGTAAACCGGGCGGTGCGTCCCGTGCCGTAACTCACATCGACAGTAACGTCCACTTGTTCAATGACGCCAGTGGTAAACTCTGTGGTACGGCCGCTTTTCTTAATCGCCATATCCAGCTCGCCGCTGGCCGTACCGGCAATAGTGCCAATATCCAGAATGTCTTCGCTGACATCTGAATCGCTCAGGGGGCGGGCTATCGCGGCATCAACCAGGTTGTCCGTAGCTTGAGTGGTGATAGCCTGAAGCCGTGCATCGCTACCCATTGCACTGGCAATGCCGTTCAAAAAGCTGGCTACGCCATTTGCCAGGCTGCAGCCGCTAGGACTGGAGTCCAGAAAAGATATAGGCACAAAATCCGTTAAATTGGCGATGTGATCGTCCGGGTATTTCCCGCCGTCGACGGGGCCAGGTTGCAAAATAGCATCACCGACGCTCGCATCGTTACTGTTCGCCAACACGTGGTTGTTGGACAAAATATGTATCACACCGTTTTTCCTAACCAAACAGCCAAGAGTACCCGCAGTAATATCACGATGGCCGATGCTTACACCACCGGGCGCCGGTCGATAACGGTTCGTGTGGGCGAATACATGAAACCTTCCGCTTTGCACCACATCAGTGGGTATACCGTCCATCGTCTCGGGTACACGGTCTTTGGGGGACAAATCCGCGATCTTAACTTTTTTTGCAACGGAGCATATTACGCTCAAGGCGGGGGTTTTTTCTCCTTTCGTGATTTTATAGCCGACACCGGCGGCAACTACATTGGCACGCCCTAATAGCTCCAAGCGCGTCGCTTTAAGGGCTTCTCTGGCTTTATTGAATTCTTCTGTCATAAGACCTCCCTTTCAAAAATGGTTTGTTGTATTTGCTTCACTAACCGCTGTAGTGCAGGTAATTTATCACAGTCGAGGCAGTTAATAACTAATACACGTCAACGGTTTCGGATTTCGGAACTCAGCAGTGGGTAAAAGGTGAACAAACATGCTTTTTGATTAGAGTTGCCGCCGGATCATTCGACTTGAGCTGGCGTAGCGGAATAGTGGTGATCTAGCCGCGGCCTCAAAACGCTTTTGAGTCAAATATAAGAGTTATTGCTGTGATTTTACCGTTTTTGACGCGGAAGGTTTGCGCCATCAATGTTTTAATTCCAGGTTTTATAAATTCGTATACCAAGCAGGCTGAGTGGCGGGTTTCATATTGTTCAACCAGTCGGTAACTAACCTCTTGCGGAGGATCGACTTTTATCGATTCCAAGTAAGATTGCGCGGAGTTGAATTCATGAAAAGGGCCTTTAAATACCAGGTCTTTCGCTAGCAATGATTCCATCGAGTCCAATGGCGCTTCGCCAAAAAACGATGCCATGTAGTTTAAGGCTAGCTCAATGGGGCGCATGTTTTATTGACTATCCTTGCTAGGAATGCAGAGTTAACTGAGTAAAAAATTATTGACACACGCATATATTTCATCTTCATTGGAAATATGGCAGTAATGATCGGCACCCGGTAATTCGTAAATTAACGCGTCTTTTTTCTCCAACCTTAATTGCTCTATGCTTCTTAGTTTATACGGAAATATTTTCTCCATATAGTACCGCCGCGCTTGCTCGCGCACACGCCCATCGGCATTGAGAGGCTTGTGGGGATGGTCCCGAGGGATCGCGTAGATACACAGCACCGGTGAGGTTATCGTTGAATAGTCAATATTGTACGCCACTGCTGACTCTATCATGGCCTCTATTACCCGACCCCTTTCAATTTCTTCCACTGTTCCATCGGCAGCTATTTTAATATTCTGTCGCAACATGTTTTCTATCAAAGGAGACCACATGCGGTCTAAGTCAACGCGTAGCTGACGTATATATTGGTAGTAGGCGTCGATGGATGTCAGCGCTTCAGTCGGTGTTTTCTTAGGCCAGGTTTTATAGACGGGATCATTAGCCCTTGCCTCGAGCTCATCATGAGTGATATGCCAAATTGCGTCAAGATAGACCAATTGGCGCGCTTTCTCGGGAAACCGCGCAGCAAAGTGAGTCATTTCATAACCAGCGTAAGAATGCCCAACCAGTATCACTTGTGAGATGTTCAAGGCGTCTAGAAAACCGCGTATATCATTCACCAAGGTGTCAAGGTCATAGGGTTCATCCATGGCATCGGATTTTCCAATGCCGCGTCGGGTCAATCCAATGGCATGAAACTGATTGGTAAACCGAGGTGCCAAGCTTTGAAAGGTGTACGCCGTATCAGCGAGCCCGGCTAGAAACAGGATTACTTTTCCTTCTCCGCCCCAGTCAAGATAATGTAACTTCACATTGTTGATTTTAAGATATTGGTCTCGAATATTATTACGTGCAGACATTGCTGATTTATCGGTCTTTTTCACTTCGCTTACCATCGTCTAATCTCATGGGCAACAACTCAATCCTGAGCCATCCAGAGTCTAAAGCGCAGTCCCCATGAAGTAGTAAAACCCACTTCAGTAAACGCAATGTTGCCGTCGGGATTAATGATGAAGCTGGTGGGCACGCCTTGTACACCGAATCGTTTGGCGATGACACTATGTTCATCCACTATCACGGGGAAGGTTAGGTGGTGTTCATCGAGGTAGGATTTCACCTCTAAATCATTTCCGGAATTCATTGCAATAGTCACGACCGCGTGGTCTTTGCTAATGGCCTCTATGCTGGCTTGTTCCAGTTTGCACACCGGGCACCAAGTGGCCCAAAAGTGCAATAGAACGGGTTGCCCTTTATAGGATTGCAAGCTGACGGGTTGTCCGCTGAGTAACCTGCCTTGCACAGTCGGAACTGCACCTTCAACCAGGTTGCGCTGCATATAGGTTTTGATGGCGATAAACACCAGAACAATCAGCGCAATTTCTAGCGATAATTTTATTCCGCGGATTTGTAATATTTTTCTAAGACGTTGCATAAGATTGGGTCAATCGAATGGTATCTGCGTTGCTTATGATAACAGCAACAGGATTATTTCAATAATTCCTGTGAAGTCGATCCAGGGGCAACTCCGCAAGATTTGTCAAATCGGGCTATGGTACAGTTTCTTCATCGATTTCAGGGAGTATCAGTCAATGAATAAAATAAAAAACTGGACAGACTATGAAGAGCAGTTGGGGTGGGTGATTGCGTATATCCACAATCATCTCGATGAGGAGTTGGATTTAAACCAATTGGCGGAAGTGGCCTGCTTGTCGCCTTATCACTGGCATAGAATCTACTATGCCATACAAGGAGAAACCATTGTAGCGACAGTGAAACGCTTGCGGTTGCATACGGCCGCTGGTTATCTGGCGCACACATCGATGCCCATAGAAGAAGTGGCAAGAAAATCCGGTTATAAAAACCTTCAGTCATTTACGCGTATTTTTAAATCCGAGTATGGCATGCCACCGGCGCAATACCGCAAGGAAGGCAGTCACACCCGGTTTCACATTCACGACCACAACCAGGAAGGAGATATTGACATGTATGACGTTAGCATTAAGACGATTCCTGTAGTGCAAGCGGCAAGCATCACACATGTTGGATCTTATATGCAGATTGGCCAGGCGTTTGAAACATTGTATGGCTGGCTTGCGGCTCGAAATCTGATCGGTCCGGATACCCGGTCTGTGGGTATATATTACGATGATCCCGATTCCGTGCCCGAGCAGCAGCTGCGCTCGCGGGCGGGTATAGTAGTGGATAAGGGCTTTCCCCTGGAGGCGCCGTTAGAACCGGTGGAAATTGCCGGCGGCCCCTATGCCGTGTTGCGATACCAAGGGCCATACGCAGACATGAAAGCGGCTTACCAGTGGCTCTATGGAGTATGGCTGGCGCAATCGGGAAAAGAGCCGGCCAATGCACCCGCTTTTGAGGAGTATCTAAATAATCCACGCAACACTTCCCCTTCCGATTTGTTGACGGATATTTATTTGCCCCTCAATCCGGCCTGCGTGTAAATCATGTAAAACAGAAAGCCATGGGCTGACAACCTGGCGGGTTACAAAGACCTGCCAAAAATAAAACCCATTCCGTAGCTTATGCGGAAAAAATGGACAAGGCATCACATCCAAAACGCCATTTTTGAGAATGCAAAAAATAAATGTGAACTGAATCCTAAACATCCCGGTGACATGGAAAACCTGACGCGCCGCCTGGAATCGGAGAGGCACGTGGTCATACAAAATAGCCATTGATTTTTCGTATAGAATTGTCACTTCAATTTGATAAAAGTCTAACAATTTACTCCACTATTAACGTGCTACTTATGGCTTAGTTTTGATCCAAATCAATCACACAGCCCACAAAACACACTAGCATTTTACAAATAATTAAAACCATAAACGGTAAGGATGAGTTTTTCCTCGTTGGGAAGGTGTGTGATGGTGTGCCGTAACCCAGGTTGTATGGGTAATTATGATTTTGATCATATCGCGTATTTTGCCAGAAAACGTTTTGTCGAAGGCTGCAACACAGTAACCTTGCTCGAACAAGCTAAATCGGAGCAGGAAAAAGAAGAAATCGCCTTGGTTTGTCTGCTGGATGTGGAAGATGACCAGATTCGTGATCTTCAGCTGAGTTGCCGGTATAAAGGCCAATGTAAAGTGACTTCGTGCCGGGCAAAACTTAAAAAAATGATTGAGCAAGAGCTAGCGATCAAACAGTAAATCAACCTCTATTCGCAGGCAAGCTGACATTCACTGTCATGCCAGTGAGCGAGGCTTTATTTGCGGCATGAATGTGGCCGCCATGAATCTCTATGGCGCGCTTGGTAATGGCAAGGCCGATACCATAGCCGCCGGATTGCTTTTCCCGCGATTTGGATACCCGTACAAACGGTTCAAATATTTTTTCCAACATATCTTCCGGTACGCCAGGACCCTCATCTTCGATACTGAGCATAATATTGTCATTATTGGAAGTGCATGTGACTGCTACTGTGCTGCCTATAGGCGTATAAAAGCAGGCATTGCGAATGACGTTCTCCAATGCGCGGTGAAGTAATCGCGGATTACCTGCAACTTCTATGTCCTCAGCGCAGTGAATTTTAATTTGATTATATTGAGGGCTTTGACAATTCTCAAACAGCGTATCGTCGACAATATGTTCTAATAATTCTTTTACGTTAATTGGAATCCATTCGATGTTGTCTTTGTCGGTTTCCATGCGAACGAATGTTAACAATTCGTCTATCAAGGTATTTAATTTTTCCAGTTCCGACTCAATTCGATGCAGTTCGGATTCAATTAACGTGGTTTCCTTGGTGCGCGCCAGCTCCAATGCAACCTGTATACGAGCTAAAGGCGAGCGCAATTCATGGGATATGTCACGCATTAGATGTTTTTGCGAGTTGACCATGGCCTGCAAACGCTCCGCCATAAAATTAAAATCTTTCGCCAATTCTCCAATTTCGTCGTTTCGATTCCGTGCGGTTGCGCTAGTTCGGGCGTCGAGATTGCCTTGTGATAATTGCATTGCTGTTTGACGCAAGCGTTGTATGGGCGAGCTAAGATAGCGGGCAAGCGCAAAGCAAATGAGTCCGCTCACTACAATGCCGATAATGATTCGCTGTGGTGTCAATAAAAATAGTAATGGGTGAGGTCTGTTGAATGTCGTCACTAAATAATAGCGAATATTATCAGGCGCAACAACGCGAAATCCCAGAACGCTATCCTTGCTAGAATCAAAAGGCGTGTTGAAGTGGATGTTGAATTCACTATTAATAAATCTCTGGATATCGGGCGGTAACGGTTGGTGGGAGAGTTCCATGCCGTGTTCGTCGACGATGTAAAGACGTGCTATGGCATGAGTATTCTGGGTATCGGCCTTCCATTGCAATAAACCGGCGACGCCGGATTGCTTAAGGGTAAGTTCCGCTTCCCGGGATTGCTGTTGGAAGATTTGATGATGTTGCTTCAACAGCGGTGGGATTTCATCCTCGCTGAGCTTCTCCGTATACCAGGCAATGGCGATGCCGGAAATAATCAAAGCGATCCAAAACGATACGAAAATATTCCAAAACAATGAATACATATTGCGCAGCGCTTTTCATTCGATGTTAACGTACATAAAGGTACCCGACATTTCTAATGGTTTTGATACCGTCATTGTTCGCAAAACAGAGTTTCTTGCGGATGTTGCTGATATGCATGTCAAGACTCCGATCATACCGGGTTAGTTTGCGATCTAACGCATCCACGGAAAGTGTGTTTTTGTTTACTATTTGCCCAGCATTGCGCATTAATATTTCCAGCACGGTGAATTCTGTGGCGGTGAGTTCTATGAGCTGTGATCTCAGGTACACGCGGCGCGATTGGGTATGGAGTTCTACATCATCCACTTTGATGACTTCGATCTGCTCGATATTGGAAACGGATTCTGCACGGCGCAATATTGCACGTATCCTAGCCGCTAATACCCGTGGATTGCATGGCTTGCTCAGATAGTCGTCCGCGCCAAGCTCCAATCCGACTATAGAGTCAATGTCATCACCGCGGGCGCTGAGGATCAATACTGGCTTTTGGCATTGTTGGCGCAGGTTTTTGAGTACGTCGAGTCCGTTGAGCTTTGGCAACATGATATCGAGCACCAATAAGTCGTAGTGATCCTTCAGTGCTTCGGTTTGTGCGGTTTCGCCATCATGGATGGCAGTTACCGTAAATCCTTCACCGGCCAAATAGGTTTGCAGCATGGAGCACAATTCAATATCGTCGTCCGCGAGCAGGATTTCTGTCATGAGGTTAATGTTGGGGTGCTGTGTTATGAGCTGATTTTGCCACAATTTGCTGGGCGGGTCTAAATTCCATGCCTATCAATTTAAGTGTGTAACCGGCTTGGTTCACGAATTCAATTGGTACTTAGTAAAAGATAATATACCTACGTAAGCGAATTCGAATTTACAAAACTTTACATATTGTAAGCACTACTTTACGTCAATATTCTTATACTGATATGCGAGAAATGAGTTAGTTGTAGCGACTTTCTGGTGGATAAAGCCACTTCATTTAATACTGTTTTTTTGTATTGCTTGTAGTGATCCATACAACGTTTAACATGAAATAGGAGATACAATTATGGGCGGAGGTAATGGCGGTGGAGGTAATGGTGGCGGTGGCGGTCAAGGCGGTATGGGCAACCGAGGCGGAGGTGGGCGAGGACAAGGACAAGGAGGAGGTGGTGGTCAAGGCGGTATGGGTGGAGGTATGTAAACCACTGAGATACTCAAAGACATCAAACAGACTCAATTCCCCTATGCAGTAAAAAGACGTGATTGGAATGTGAGCATTTTGATCAACCGCAGTTCCGATCCTTGTTAAGTAAACCTCAATAGCAATAAGGCCGCCTGTGCGGCCTTATTGACTTCTGCCAACTTAACGTTCTAGTTTGTCGTTTCAAGTTGCACATATTCTCACCAGTTGTTTCAATTGGGTTCACTATTTACTTTGAATCCCCGCATTTTTTCGGCCTGTACTAGAAACGCATCCCAGGTTTCTTTATAGTCAACGCCTTCTAAGCCGGATCCCGCCCATGCCATGATGTGCATTGCGGCAGGGCCTATGAATTTAAGACGGGTAATTTTCACGATAGAGGAAAAGAATGAAATCGATAGCACTATTTGTGAGCTTGTTACTGATCGTAACCCTTAGCCATGCCAGCCATGAACCTTGGGTGACCACCGAATACCCCCAAGACAAAGAAAAATGGTGGTGGGACGATGCCTGGTGGGAGCAGGGCAAATTAGATAATCCGCAGAGCTACGACGTGGTGATGGAGAAGGTGAATTACCAAAGTGGCGATATTGAAGTGCCGGCTTATGTTTTCCGGCCCAAAAAAGCTGGTAAATACTTACCGGTATTATTTCAGCATGGGCGCAGGGGATTGGATGATTTAACTTTGTTGGCTCCAAAGCGGTTGGCGGCCCGTGGGTTTGTGGTGTTGGCTCCGGATCTTTGGAGCGCCCGGTTTATTGAAAAATTTCCTATCGAACACGATTACGCCGTCGAAGAAGATGTCGCCAAAGGAATTGAGTATTTATTGACGCTGCCGGATATTAGCGGCGACAAAGCCTGTGTGGTTTCCCACACCCGTGGCGGTTACCTGGCCTTAAAAGCGTTAGTGGTCTATAAAAAACAGGAAAAAGAAGTCGCGTGTTATGTATCTTTTTATCCGCATTGGCAAGATCCAAACGCCGCTGAACCTATGCAGATTTATCGTTATGCCACAGAAATTAACGATTTGAAGGTGCCGGTTATGGTATTTTTTGGTGAACACGAACAATACCAAAGGCTGCGCCCCATATTGGAAGGGATAAAGGCTTTGGAAGAAAAGGACAGAAATCCCAAACTAATTATCTATCCAGGGGTAGGGCGCGGCTTTGATTTTCGTCCTCCTAACGTAAGGACTTTTGCCGACGATCTTGCGACTAAAGATGCTTTACGGCGCACTGAGCTGTTTATCCGTTCAAACTTGCAATGAACGCAAACAGCCAACAACGCCAACTATTTCTAGGCGTTATTGGCTCATATGTGGTGTTTATGGCTTGCTTCCTGTTGGAGACTATTTAGTGATGCTAGCTGGCTTTTTTTGATTCGGTGGAGACCAGGTTGAATAGTTTTTGCGGGAATGAGATCGAACATTGAGGTTTTGTACAAACTCTTCGGCGTAAGCGGTCACTTGCTGTAACGTGCCACGCATGCAGCCGACTATGGTTGAATTGTCGCGCTCAACTACATAGCGGCACCAGTCGTGACCATCAGTGCCCGCAGGTGCGGTGGTTTTGTTGACACTTGATAAGGTATACGGCTTTTCAACACATGTAATATTGTCATTGGACGACATGGCTATTCCTCCATTTAATGCTCTAAAAGGTGAGAATTAGCAGTGGGAAAATCCTGTTCCCACTATTTTTACTACTTAACCGGATGAGCCGGTATATAAGATAACTAAAGATCCAAGGAGCTAAATACTAGCGAAAGCGTTTGGAACGGTTTCGGGTAGTGTCTTCAAATCGAATTTTTAGAAAGTTACCGCCGAAGGATTTTCCATCGAGTTCCGCAGCAGCGGCCCGTGCTTCATGGCCTTCCATTTCGATAAAGCCGAAACCACGGCATTTACCGGTAAAGATATCGGAATTAATCTTTATGGATCGGACTGTGCCGAACTCAGAAAATAATGCGCGCACAGACTCTTCAGAAGCATCTTTCGGCAAATTGCCAACAAATAATTTTTTCATATGATTCTCCTTGTATCGTAAAATCCGCAGGATTTGGTGATTGCAAACAAAAAACCCCGCTCTTATCGGGCGGGGTCTCTTGTTGTTAATTTAAGGAGACAGTGGCTTACACCGCGCGAACTTCAGCTGCTTGCGGGCCTTTAGGGCCATTTTCAACTTTAAATTCAACGGCTTGCCCTTCCGCTAAAGATCGGAATCCAGCGCTTTGGATAGCCGAATAATGGACGAATACATCTGCGCTGCCATCGGAAGGTGTAATAAAGCCAAAACCTTTGGATTCGTTAAACCATTTAACGGTACCTGATACCATGTAAATTACCTCGTAATGTTAATTGATGTTTAGTGTTTCATTGCAGTTTGGTCTAGGTAACTTACAGTATTAAGACCGGGATGGAACCAGGTGGGTGTTACTGAAATAACCAAGATTAAGTACAATATTGCAATTAAACCACATTTATGCGGTTTATACCATTGTTGCCGAAGAGTAACCGGTCAATTCCGTTTTTACTCAACTCATGCTTTAGATGATATATAGCTAATAAAGTTTCATTGGAATGTGGTTTTCGTCGACGATTTCCCTTAGTTGAGATTGCTTCTAAGAGGGTAGGAATGAAAATAATTACCCTGTCGAAGATTTCTTTGTTGGCAGGATTGTTAGTGTCACATCCGATAATCGCGGGCGAGGTGTCGGTAGCGGTTGCCGCGAATTTCACCTCAGCCATGCGAGATGTCGCGACTTTATTTGAAAAAGTCACAGGTCATAATGCGAAAATTAGTTATGGTTCCACCGGCAAATTGTACGCACAAATCGCTGCAGGAGCGCCCTTCGAGGTGTATCTGGCTGCCGATGTTGACCGCGCCGTCAAAGCCGAACAAGCAGGGCTAGCCGTTGTGGGCACTCGGTTCAGTTATGCCCGGGGTAAGTTGGTGTTATGGAGTGCGAACGCCGACGAATTTCAAGATGGTGAAGCTTTTCTGAGCCACGCCACGTTTCAAAGGGCTGCGATTGCCAATCCGCAAACCGCACCTTACGGATTTGCCGCGCAACAAGTCCTGCAACATCTGGGCATATGGGACGCAGTGCAAAGCAGGCTGGTGCGCGGTGATTCCATCGCCCAGGTATTTCAATTCACCGCCACAGGCAATGTTCCCGTTGGTTTTATTGCTTATTCACAACTCCAGGCTTGGCGTGGTCCGTCGGGAAGGTATTGGGAAATACCACAGGATCATTATGCGCCTATCAACCAGCAAGCTGTATTGTTGACCAAGGGACAAGACAATCCAGCAGCGGCAGCATTTATGGCGTTTCTCAAAAGCGTACAAGTTCGAAAAATTATAACGGTACATGGTTATGTCCTGCCCTAAAGAATTTCTAGTCAGTGACAGGAACACTACGTATGAACTTTGATTGGCAACCGGTAATACTCAGTATCAAACTGGCCAGCTTCACAACCATAACCTTGCTTTTCGTGGCAACGCCGATTGCCTGGTGGCTGAGCCGCACGCGTGTCTGGTACAAGCAAGCCCTGGCCGCTGTGGTGGCGTTGCCGCTGGTGCTACCGCCGACAGTGCTCGGTTTTTATCTGTTGTTATTACTAGGGCCTGATGGGCCAGTAGGGCAGCTCACCCAATCTTTAGGTCTGGGATTATTGCCATTCACTTTTGAGGGTTTGTTGGTGGCTTCGGTGTTTTATTCACTGCCGTTTGCGGTGCAACCTTTACAAAACGCCTTCGAATCCATCGGGCAACGGCCTTTGGAAGTGGCGGCAACTTTGCGGGCGTCTTATTGGGATCGGTTTCTTACCGTGGCAGTGCCTCTGGCCCGTCCCGGGTTTCTCACCGCCAGTGTGTTGGTATTTGCACACACAGTGGGTGAGTTTGGAGTGGTATTGATGATTGGCGGCAACATTCCTGGTGAGACCAAAGTGTTGTCGGTAGCGGTTTATGATCACGTGGAAACTCTGGAATATCCTCAAGCGCATATTCTTTCCGCTGGCATGATAGGTTTTTCGTTTTTAGTGTTGCTGGCGTTGTACGTGGTTAATGGTAGGCTTCACCGGGGAAATCATCTGTGAGTGAGGCGATGAGTGATGGTATAGTCGCGCGCTTTAAAACCCGGTTGGGTGGCTTTTCCCTGGATGTAAATTTACAACTGCCAGGTCGTGGCGTGAGCGTATTGTTTGGCCATTCCGGTTCGGGAAAAACCACGACGTTGCGTTGTATTGCAGGACTGGAGAAAGTCCCAGGTGAATTGAGTGTTAACGGTTCCGTTTGGCAGGATGAGAATCAATTTTTACCCGTGCACCGTCGGCCGTTGGCGTATGTATTCCAGGAAGCCAGCTTGTTTCCCCATCTATCGGTACGTCGCAACTTGGAATATGGGTATAAGCGCGTTGTTCCCGAGCAACGCATCATCTCTTTTGACCAAGCTGTCCATTGGCTTGGTGTGAAATCCTTGCTGCAACGCACCCCTGACAGATTATCCGGTGGTGAACGGCAACGCGTAGCTGTAGCCCGTGCGTTGTTAACCAGCCCAAAAGTGTTATTAATGGATGAACCTTTGGCGGCATTGGATTTACGTAGCAAAAACGAAATCCTCCCGTATCTGGAGGATCTGCATGACACATTGTCTATCCCCGTAATCTACGTCACTCATTCTGCTGATGAAGTCGCGAGACTAGCCGACTATCTCGTGGTAATGGACAATGGCGGCATTTTGACCTCTGGCTCGCTTACTGAAACTCTGGCCAGCTTGAATTTGCCCATGAAAATGGGTGAAGAAGCCGGCGTAGTGTTGGAGGCGGTGGTGGGTGAGCGTGATGAAAAATGGCATCTCGCCCGCTGCGATTTCCCCGGTGGTGGCCTTTGGGCCAGAGATTTAGGATTACCCCTGGGACACCGTATTCGCGTGCGCGTGTTGGCGCGGGATGTGAGTTTGGCGACTCAAGCTCTCGCCGGAACCAGTATCCAAAATATCTTGCCGGCCACTATAGAGCAAATCAGCAATGATGCGCATGCGGGTCTGGCGCTTGTGCGTATAAGAATTGGCGAGTCTCCTTTGCTCGCCCGCCTCACCAAACGTTCAGTGGCCGCATTAAATTTAGAGCTGGGGCGATCCATTTGGGCTCAGGTAAAATCCGTTGCCGTAATCGAAAAAGGTTAGCCTTTTATCCATACTCTACAGATTCCATCGCGTTTCTATTGGCATGATCTTCGCTTCGCACCGTTGTGGATTCATGTTCAACGACAAAGGTGCCAAATCAATGAATGCAAATGTGCAGGAAAAATTAATCGAAGAACTCATGAGTGAGGTAGCCACCGATAAGCTGGTGTTGCCCAGTTTGCCGGAAATTGCGCTAAAAGTCCGCGATGCCGTTGAAGATCCCAATATGACGTCAGCGAAACTTGCCAAAGTCATCACCATGGACGCCGCTTTGACGGCACGCTTGATTCAAGTCGCCAACAGTCCCTTGGTACGCGGCAGCCGGGAAATTGACAGCGTGGAAGCCGCGGTGGTTCGCATGGGCAATACTATGGTGAAAAGCATTGTTAACAGCTTGATAGTACAGCAAATGTTTCAACCGACTACTGATTTGTCGGACAAAAAATTCCGCGAGTTTTGGCAGCATAGCTCCCAAGTGGCCGCTATTTGTCATGCGTTGGCCGCGTTTGCCAAGCTTAAACCTGATCAAGCGTTATTGGCGGGTCTGGTACACGACATCGGTGCTTTACCCATCATCAAGCGGGCGGAAGACATTCCGGAATTACTGGAAAACGAAGAAATGTTGGATAATATCATTCGCCGCACGCATTGCGAGATTGGTAAAGCAATGTTGACGAATTGGGAATTTCCGCAGTCTATTGTGGAAGCCGTGGCCGAACATGAGAACCTTTCCCGCCAACATGACGGACCACCGGACTATGCCGATTTAGTGACGGTAGCCAATTTGCAAAGCTATGTGGGAGAAGACCACCACTTGGCGTCCATCGAGTGGTCGGGTGTGCCTGCGTTCGCTAAACTGGGCTTGGATACGGATGTATCTGTCGTGGATATGGAAGAAAAAGGTGAAGAAATCAAAGAAGTACAAAGTGCGTTATTGGGATAATGAACGTCTCATCCCACCTCACGAATACTCCCGATAAAAAACTATAATTCCAGCACCTCCTTTCCTTCCGGCAGGAAGTGTTTCAAGGCCCATTCCCAAGCGCTTCATGCGCTATTAATCTTAATGCCCCCTAGGTTTAGGCCTGAAAATCTGTGTATAATTGAGTGTTTAAATGCACTTATAGAACTTACCTCATCGAGATCGGTCCCATAAGCGGTAATCATAATAAAATCAAAAAGTAACCATTGGAGTTATTGAATGGCCATAGAACGTACATTGTCTATTATCAAACCGGATGCAGTGGCAAAAAACGTGATCGGCGAAATTTACAGCCGGTTCGAAAAAGTGGGGTTGAATATCATTGCTGCCAAAATGATGCATTTAAGCCAAGAACAAGCTCAGGGATTCTATGCTGTACATAAAGAACGGCCTTTTTTTAAAGACTTGGTGGAATTTATGACTTCCGGCCCGGTTATGGTTCAAGTATTAGAAGGTGAAAATGCTATCGCGAAAAACCGCGAAATTATGGGTGCTACCAATCCCAAGGATGCTGCGCCCGGAACCATCCGCGCTGATTTTGCCACTACTATCGACGAAAACGCGGTACATGGTTCCGATGGACCGGATACCGCAAAAGTCGAAGTGGCCTATTTTTTTAACGACAACGAAATTTGTCCTCGAACCCGTTAAGCAAGTACACACCCCATGAGCGTCGAAAAAATCAATTTACTGGATTTAACCAGGCAAGACATGGAAGCCTTTTTCGAGCAAATGGGCGAAAAACCCTTTCGTGCCATCCAGGTAATTAAATGGTTGCATCAATACGGTGTGGAAAACATCCAAGACATGACTAATTTGAGCAAATCCTTACGTGCTCAATTAGAACAGCTGGCGTACATCAAAGCACCGAAAATTGTGGTAGACACCCTATCGGAGGATGGAACCCGTAAATGGGTATTGGAAATGGACAGTGGCAATCATGTGGAAACCGTTTTTATTCCCGAGCGCGACCGTGGTACCTTGTGTGTGTCAACCCAAATTGGCTGCGCACTGGCTTGCACTTTTTGCTCTACGGCCCGACAGGGTTTCAACCGCAATTTGAGCGTACACGAAATTATCGGCCAGTTGTGGGTGGCGAACAAAGCGATGGGGCGTGACCCGAAAGGCCAACGCATCATCTCCAACGTAGTATTTATGGGAATGGGTGAGCCGTTACTGAATTTCGACAATGTCATGAAGGCCATCAATTTAATGTTAGATGACAATGCTTATGGATTGTCGAAACGCCGCGTGACCATCAGTACTTCCGGCGTAGTTCCCGCCATCCACCGTCTTCGAGAATCCACGGATGTGTATTTAGCCCTGTCTTTGCATGCGCCCAATGATGAATTGCGTGATGCGCTGGTACCCCTCAATAAGAAGTATCCGTTAGCGGAAGTGCTGGATGCATGTGTGCGTTATGTGCGCGGTGAGGCCGGTAAAAGGGTAACGATAGAATATGTGATGATAGATGGTTTTAACGATAAACCGGAGCATGCGCACCAGTTGGTCAAGTTGCTGCGCAATTTGCCCGTTAAGATTAACTTGATACCGTTCAATCCATTTCCGGGTTCTGATTTTAAACGTTCCACGCCACAAGCGCTGGAGCGCTTCCGGGATATATTAATCAAAAACAAACTGACCACGATTACCCGCAAGACTCGTGGCGACGATATCGATGCAGCCTGTGGTCAATTGGTTGGTAAGGTGATGGATCGCAGCAAACGAACACAACAAAAACAACAGCAGGTTACATTTCAGCAAGGGGTTGCTTGATGCGGGAAAGCTTGCGGCAGTTCAGCATGAGTCGACACATAGGTTTTGTACGCGTTGCAGGTTTGTTGATTGTTCTGGTTTTGCTCAATGCCTGTGCTTCGACGGGTAGCGATAAAGACGATAAGCAATTTCGCATTGCAGACACGAATATGCGGCTAGGCGTAGGATATATGCGCCAAGGCAGGTACGAAGATGCCTTGGAAAAGCTGTTAAAAGCGCTAGATGCCAAACGCGATTACGCTGATGTGCATACTGCGTTGGCAATGGTGTACGAACAATTGTTTGAATACGAAAAAGCCGGCTATCACTATCGTGAGGCCATAGATTTAGAGCCGGAAAATGGCGGTCATTACAATAATTACGGCGTGTATTTATGCCGCCAGGGCGAATATAAGAAAGCGGATAAATACTTTATCAAAGCCATAGAGACACCGCGTTATAAAACCCCGGAAAGGGCCATGGAAAACGCCGGTGCATGTGCCAAGCAAATTCCGGATTTGGAAAAAGCGGAAATATATTTACGTAAAGCGCTTAGCATTGATCCTAAGCTGCCGTTGGCTTTGTCAGAAATGGCGGATTTGATGTTTCAGAAACAAAATTACATGTCTACCCGGGCGTATTTACAGCGTTTTGGAGAAGTATCCAAGTACACACCCCAGAGTTTATGGCTGGGCATTCAAACAGAACGAAAATTGGGGGATGATCAGGCGGAAGCGCGTTACGCTAAGCTGCTGCAATCCCAGTACCCCGATTCCTTGGAATTTAAACGGTGGTTGGAAGAAACCCCCTAAGGAGCGAATTATGGTTGCCGAAACAGTTGAACAACACATCGAAGAGTTAACTGCTGGCCAGCGCTTGCAAGCGGCCCGTGAGGCGCACAAAATCGAGCGGTCCGAGGTGGCGCGCTGGTTAAAATTGGATGAGAAATTCATCAAAGCCATTGAAGAGGATGATGAGGAGCATTTACCCGAGCCGGTTTTTATTGCGGGTTATATTCGCAGTTACGCCAAACTTGTGGAATTATCACCGGATCAGTTAGTGCAGGAATTCACCAAATCCCATGGCATTGCTACTCCCAAAATAACCAAACTGCCAGAACCGGTGCCGGGTCGAATGGCAAAAGTGGCAGAATCATTGCCAAAACGCTTTAGTGTTGCGGCCAATTCTCATCCGGCTAATGTGAAATGGTTTGTGATGATATCGGCAGCTATTTTTGTCGTGGGTGTAGTAAGCTGGATCACTATATTTGTCGGCGATAGCGAACCGGAGATGGCCGCGATTGACACCAACATTGTGGCAACCCTACCCATGGAGCCCGCCGCGCCACTGCCATCACCATCTACCGAAACGGAAGCTGAAAGCCCGGTTGTCCAAAGTAGCGACAGCGGTAGTGGTTTCGAGCAAACAACAGCTTCAACGGCAGTGGAAAGCAAAGTTGATGAACCTCAACCCAAACGTATAACCGTGCCCTTGCCGCTTAGAAAGCTGGAACGCAGTGATCCAGGCGTGGTGGTCGTGTTGGGCGAGGAAGAGCTCACATCAATGTCTAATCTTCCTAAAGAAAATATTGAGGTGCGGTTTACCGCTGATTCCTGGGTGGACATTCGTGACGCCACCGGTAAACGCTTAATTCGCAGTTTGGGTGTGGCAGGTGCGACAAAAGAAGTACAAGGTGTGGCACCGTTTCAAGTGTTGATCGGATACGGGCCAGGCGTGGAACTGACTTATAACGGCGAACCGTATGATTTTTCAAAACACCAAGGTAAACAAGAAGTGGCGCGGTTTACCCTAAATCCTGATAACGAAAAACAATCAACAGGAAAACCTTAATGCAATCCAGTTACCAAATTAAGCGGCGACAGTCTCGTCGCATTATGGTGGGTAATGTACCAATTGGGGGCGGGGCGCCGGTGTCGGTGCAGAGCATGACCAACACCGAGACCACCGATGTTAAGGCCACTGTCGCACAAATAAAAGCGCTGGAGGCGGTTGGCGCGGACATCGTTCGTGTATCGGTGCCTACCATGGATGCCGCCGAGGCGTTTGGTGAGATTCGCAAACAAGTCAGTGTGCCGCTTATCAGCGATATCCACTTCGATTATAAGATTGCATTAAGGGTCGCCGAACTGGGTGTCGATTGCCTTCGGATCAATCCCGGCAATATCGGTCGCGAAGATCGCGTGCGAGCGGTGGTGGAGACGGCGCGGGATAAAAACATTCCCATTCGCATCGGAGTCAATGCCGGATCGCTAGAAAAAGATTTGCAAAAGAAATACGGCGAACCCACACCTGAGGCGTTGGTGGAGTCGGCACAACGGCATATAGATATTCTGGATAAACTGGATTTCCAGAATTTCAAGGTGAGTTTAAAGTCATCCGATGTGTTTATGACCGTGATGGCATACCGGCTGCTGGCACAGCAAATTGAACAACCCTTGCATTTAGGCATTACAGAAGCCGGTGGATTTCGTTCCGGTGCGGTAAAATCCGCAATTGGTTTGGGTATGTTGCTGGCCGAAGGCATAGGTGACACCATACGGGTTTCCTTGGCCGCAGATCCGGTGGAAGAAATTAAAGTCGGCTTCGATATCCTAAAAAGTTTACACATCCGCAACAAAGGCATCAATTTGATCGCTTGTCCTTCCTGTTCGCGGCAGAATTTCGATGTTATTGCTACCGTCAATGCCTTGGAGCAGCGATTGGAGGATATTCTGGAGCCTATGGATGTGGCGGTGATCGGTTGTGTGGTAAACGGGCCTGGTGAGGCGCGCGAGGCCGATGTCGGGCTCACCGGTGGTCAACCAAATCTGTTGTACATCGGCGGCAAACCGGATCACAAAGTTGATGATGAAAAGTTGGTGGATGAATTGGAACGAGTGATTCGCGACGAGGTGAAAAAGCGCCAGCAAGATCCGGCGTATAAAGCACAGCGGCAGAACGCGCCGTCAACCGAGCAGAACGTCGCCTTACAATAAATAATGGATTGAGTCGGGATTTTTTAACCGGAAACAAGAATCTGTTACACAAACGCCTTTCCGAGAATTACGAACGGGGAATTAAGCCTTGTCTAAAATGATCCAAGCCATCCGGGGTATGAAAGATATCACGCCGGACGAAACACCGTATTGGCATGTTATCGAAGAGACCATTCGGCGGGTACTGGCCAGTTACGGCTATCGCGAGATGCGCACGCCGTTGTTGGAACAAACTGAATTGTTCTCCCGTTCCATAGGCGAAGTGACCGATATTGTCGAGAAGGAAATGTACACTTTTATCGACAAAAATGACCGCAACAGTTTGACATTGCGACCCGAAGGTACAGCGGGTTGTGTACGGGCGTGTATTGAAAACGGCTTGCTGCACAATCAAACCCAAAGAATCTGGTACACCGGTCCTATGTTTCGCCATGAGCGGCCGCAAAAAGGCCGCTATCGCCAGTTTCATCAAGTGGGTGTGGAGACTTTTGGATTTGACGGTCCGGATATCGATGCGGAATTGATTTTAATGTCCGCCTCATTGTGGCAAGCCCTGGGATTATTCGATTTGACGCTGGAAATTAACTCCTTGGGCAGCAGTGAGAACCGTGCCGCCTACCGGGAAACATTGGTGGAATATTTCTCGGCGCATCACCAACAGTTGGACGAAGACAGTCAACGGCGCTTGCATTCCAATCCGCTGCGAATTTTGGACAGTAAGAATCCTGACATGAAAACCTTAATCGACTCCGCGCCGAAACTGTTCGACTATCTCGATGAAGAGTCCAAAGAACATTTTTCTGGGTTGACCAGTATATTAGATCAGGCGCAAATCAATTATACCGTCAATCCTTGTTTGGTGCGTGGGTTGGATTATTACAGCAAAACCGTGTTCGAATGGATAACGGATAAGCTGGGCGCGCAGAGTGCGGTATGCGCCGGCGGCCGTTTCGACAGCTTAGTGGAGCATTTGGGCGGCAAATCCACACCGGCGGCGGGATTTGCCATCGGCATGGAGCGCTTGTTTGAATTGGTCAAAGAGCAGGTGCAGCCCAATCACCTGCCGCATGCATATTTGATAATGACAAGCCAGGGGGCGATAAACAAAGGGTTGCTGCTGGCGGAACAGCTTCGTAAAGGCGTACCCGGCTTGCGCTTGGTGAACCATTGTGGTGGCGGTTCTATGAAAAGCCAGTTTAAAAAAGCCGATAAAAGCGGTGCGAGCGTTGCGCTGGTCATCGGTGATGATGAACTCAGCAGCAATACCATCGCGGTGAAATTTTTACGCGAGGATAAAGACCAGCAGCATTTGTCGCAAGAGGAATTGATACAAATGTTGTCAAACTACGTTTAAAAACTAATGTTTAAAAATGAATGTCTAAATAAGAAAGTTTAAAACAGAAATGAAATATTGACCGGAGAACAGAGTGTGAACGTATACGCAACTGAAGAAGAACAAGTCGAAGCCCTGAAAAAATGGTGGAAGCAAAACGGTAAAGCGGTGTTTGGCGGCGTGATAATCGGTGTGGCGGTGCTATACGGCGGGAAAATGTGGTTTGAACAGCGTAACCGTCATATTGAAATCGCCTCCGCCGAATACGAGGCCATGATTCAAGATCTGAATCAAGATAAAAAGAATGAGGCGGCGGACCGAGGCGCGGCTATCCTTGGCCAATACGCCGATACTGCCTATGGCGAATTGGCGGCTTTGGCAATGGCCAAAATTAAAGTGGATGAAAACGATTTGGTGGCTGCCAAATCGCACCTGCAATGGGCGCTGGATAACGCGAAACAAGAAGAGATCAAACGAATAGCCAGGTTGCGCTTAGCCCGGGTGTTGCATGCGGAAGGTAAACATGATGAAGCGCTGCAAATGTTGAGCATCGCCAACGCTGGCAAATTCGCGGCCGCGTACGATGAGCTAAAAGGCGATATTTATGTCGCCAAGGGGGATGTCGCGCAGGCCAAAAATCACTACGACCTGGCGCTTCAGTCTCTGGAACTCACCTCCCGGGCGCGCCGTTATATTGAAATGAAACTGGATGATTTAGGCCAGAGTACTACCCAGGTAAAAGAGTCTTAACATGCGGCCGTTGTTTCTGTTCGCAGCGCTGTTTTTCCTCTTCGCTTGTACCAGCGCGCCTAAACACATGATAGAGCCCCCTGAGCACGTGAAGGCGAAAATTAAAATCGCCACGCAATGGGTGGCGCATGCCGGTGAAAAGCATCAGCGCCAGCAAAGTCAATTGCCGGTCAAAGTGGTGGGAGACAAGATATATCTTGCCAATACCACAGGCGCTCTCGGCGTTATGGATCTGCACTCCGGTAAGGTGTTGTGGCAAACCGATCTCGATGAGCGTCTAAGCGCAGGCCCCGGCTACGGCAATGGAATTATTGTGGTTGCCAACACCAAGGCGGAAGTTGTTGCCATCAAAGAAGGCAGCGGTGATCAATTGTGGCGGCAGAAAGTCTCCAGTGAGGTCTTAGCGGAGCCACTCGTTCACGAAGACAAAGTGTTCGTACAGACCATTGACGGAAAGTTATTCGCACTGGCGAAAGAGACCGGGAAAAAAATCTGGGTGGATACGCGAGAGATTCCTCCGCTGACGTTACGAGGTAACAGCAAACCTCTTATCATCAAGGACAAACTCTTGGTGGGTTTTTCCTCGGGCGAGTTGGTCGCTTACGACAAGGAGTCCGGTAAAGTTCTATGGGATGTCGCGATCGCCGTTTCCAGCGGGCGGACCGATTTGGAGCGTATCGTTGATATTGACGGATTATTCGCCGTCAATGGCGATATGGTCTATGTGGCATCCTATCAGGGTAGGGTTGCCGCAGTATCATTAAATGAGGGACGCCTAGTTTGGAGCCGGGAAATGTCATCTTATACCGGTGTTGCCGCCGACGAGAATCTAATTTACGTGACCGATGAACAAGGATTCATCTGGGGGTTGGATATAAACTCAGGCGCTACATTGTGGCGTCAGGAAAAATTGGTGGACCGCTATTTGATTGCTCCCGCTATCGTGGACAATGTCGTGGTGGTGGCCGATGTGGGCGGTTATGTGTATTGGCTTTCTAAAGAAGACGGCGATATTCTTGCCCAAGTGGATTTGTACCGATTGAACTTGCAGGCGTTTTACCACTGGGGCGAAGAAAATTTAATTGAAAAAGACTACGGCGTTAGCACCTATTTAAGTGTTGCGGACAATCAGGTGTTGGTGCGCAACAACGAAGGTACGCTGGCGGTTTTTAGCGTCATTCAATAGCTATTTGGCAAGCCAATGAAGCCATCCTACCGTAACACCAATCTTATCTCATGAAACCCGTTATCGCCCTGGTTGGCAGGCCCAACGTGGGTAAATCGACCCTCTTTAATTGTCTTACCCGCTCACGCGATGCATTGGTGGCGGACCAGCCTGGTCTAACCCGCGACCGCAAATACGGTGAAGGAAAAATCGGCGACAAACCTTATTTGGTCATTGACACTGGCGGTTTAAGCGGTGACGAACAAGGCTTGGATGAACTCATGGCCGGACAGGTTTGGCAGGCGGTGCAGGAAGCCACGGCGGTGTTGTTTTTGGTGGATGCACATGAAGGGTTGAATGCCGCTGATCAGGAAATCGCCCGCCGGCTTAGGCAATCCGATAAAAAGATTTATTTAGTGGTGAATAAAATCGATGGTACAGATCCGGAAATCGCCAAAGCTGAATTCCACGCCCTAGGCTTGGGCGAGCCTTATGGAATTACCGCCTCCCATGGCCGGGGCGTTTCGGCGTTAATGGATGAGGTGTTGCTCGAGCTCCCGATGAGCACCGAAGCGGAACCCGAAAATCCGGGCATTAAAATCGCCATTGTTGGCAAACCCAATGTGGGCAAGTCCACCTTAGTCAACCGCATTCTCGGAGAAGAGCGTGTGCTTGCCTATGACATGCCAGGCACTACGCGGGATAGCATTTTTATTCCTTTCGAGCGTCACGGTGCCCATTACACCTTGATCGACACTGCCGGGGTCAGGCGACGCTCCAAGATCGACGACAAATTGGAGAAGTTCAGTGTTATAAAAGCGTTGCAAGCCATAGAAGAGGCTCATGTGGTGGTATTGGTGATCGATGCCCAGCAAGGTGTTACCGATCAGGATGCGCATCTATTGGGATTCGTTTTGGATGTGGGCCGGGCGCTGATCATTGCCGTCAATAAATGGGACGGTTTGGATCCGCACCAGCGTGAACGGGTGAAACAAGAACTGGATCGGCGTTTACAGTTTGTGGATTTCGCCGAAATTCGCTTTATTTCAGCCTTGCACGGCACCGGTGTGGGCGAACTGTATGCGCCTATCCAAACGGCATACCAAGCGGCGTATAAAGAATTACCTACGTCATTGCTAACCAAGATTCTCGAAGATGCCGTGGCAGCCCACCAGCCGCAAATGGTGAAAGGCCGGCGCATTAAATTGCGCTATGCTCATCAAGGTGGCAAGAATCCGCCTATCATCGTGATCCATGGTAATCAAGTGGATCAAGTGCCCGGTCACTACAAACGATATCTCATGAAATATTTTCGTGAAGCGTTGCAACTGTACGGCACTCCGGTGCGTTTGGAATTCAAGTCAGGCGCAAATCCTTATGCCGGAAAACGCAATAAACTCACCCCGCGCCAGATGCAAAAGAAAAAACGCCTGATGCGACACATAAAGAAAAGCAGCAGATAGTTTTAGTCGTAAACGCAAAGGGTTGTGCGCCCGTCGGCACACAAATGGTTACTCTGACCACTATCGTTTCAAGCAACTTAACGTATACTAAATAAAGCCTGGCGGGCAGAGTACCGCATAGCGGGTATCGGGGATTGGAACGACTTCGATTCAATCAAGATGCATAACATGATCAATCAAGACTTCATCGACAAAGCGCTGGCGGCCCATCGCGCCGTATGGTCTGAATACGACGGTTTACGTTACGTACGTTTTGTGGACGATTTCCAAGGGATTTGCCGTGGTACTGTCGTGTTCGGCGATCAAGTGGTGTACGGGTATCCCAGTATCGGGCGTGTATTGGCGCTTAATTCCGGCTTACGTGGCCAGTTTCATGCGCCGTTCTGGATGGAAGAAAAAGTCGATGGTTTTAATGTTCGCCTGATTAAACTCAATCATAGACTGCTGGCTTTAACACGCGGCGGTTTTATCTGTCCCTTCACTACCGACCGTATTGTTGATTTGCTCAATCCCCATGTTTTTGAGCACGAGCCGGACATCGTGCTGTGCGGTGAAGTAGTGGGGCCGGATAATCCCTATATGGAAGGTAGCGTACCCTACATCAAACAAGATGTGGAGTTGTTTGTTTTTGATATAGGCGCTATCAATCAAAAGCGATTTATGGGGTATGCCGATAAAGAGTCCTTGATTGAACGGTATCAATTACCTTCGGTGCAACGATTCGGCCGTTTTCAAATAAACGATCTGCCGAAAATCGGCGAAATATTGCTGCAGCTTAACATCGAATATCGCGAAGGGGTGATATTTAAGGAAGATTCGCCGCGGGATCATCGCGCGAAATACACAACATCCAATATCAACATCGTGGATATCGAAGCCGGCGCCTATACCATGTTCGATTTACCGCCGGAATATTTCAAAAACCGGATTGCGCGTTTGGTGTTGTTTATGGATGAACAAGGTCTTTCCAGCACCGTTGAATTGCAGCAGCAATTGGGTGAAGCTTATGTTAGGGGATTGCTGGAAGCTATCCAACAAGTGCATGAACACCATAAGGTCTTTCGCACCTTCCGTTGCCGTTTTCGGCAGCGCGAAAACGCAGTCAAGTTGCTAAAGCACTTGAGTGAGATCGGCGGTCATGTGCAAATTACTTTACGTGAACTCAAGGAGCAAGATGGGTATTGGTTGCTGGAGTTTGACAAAGTATTTCCCAAATCCAGCGGTACTTTAAGCAGCCTGCTCAAAGGCAGCTTATTGTTTGATTGACTTTTCCAAGACGTGGCGTAAATGTTTGGGCATTATAATTTTGACGCCGATTTTGTCCGCCCAAGTGCGCAAACCTTCATCGGCGGCCACCAATACTCCATCCAGTTCATAGGCCAACAGCAACACGTCCATATCCTCGCGGCTGTCGATGATGCCTTGACGTAGGGTTTCACGGTAGCGCTCCCGCAAGCGGCTGATCACTGGGCCAACGTCCTTCTCGGTACTGCCTGCGTGGCCCAGTTTAGTGTGTTCTTCGGCGATGCGAAGACCGCGATCAATGCGCTTTCGCACCTCTTCGATGAACTCATATACGATATTGGCTGGTATTTGGATGTTGAACTTTCGGGGGGATCGAATGCGCACCAAGGATTCAAATTCCGGTGCGACGTGATCCAAATTTTTCATGGTATTGAGTTCATCGTATACCGAGCTTGGCATGTAAAATTCGATAATGCTGTGCTGGGCGATTTCCAGAAAGCTGCGAATCGCCTCTTCTGTCGTTTGACCGAATTGACTGTATATATCCGGATTGGTGAATATACTGGTGTCAAGAATGAATTTGTCCATATGCATCTTTGTCTGATAATTTTTTCTGGTAGAACGTATCGTTCATTATAGTCGCAAACCAGCCCTTGCGTCACATCAAGGTTCACCGGCGGTAAAAGCGTGTTCAAACAAATAAGGTTCATCAAAGTGGCGCCTGCCGATAAAAGCGGTGGCGTGATTGCCCCATTGGCGCATCGCGCCGGCGGAAGGTACGCCTAAAGGCCAGAAAAACCACCGCTCTTTGCGTTGACTGCCGGTGACAATAGCGTTTTCTTGAAACAGGCTTTTTCGCTTAATAGGTGGATAGTCATGCGGCAAGGACCTGAGTGTGTGGTAATTATCCCATGCTGCGGCTATTTCTTCGTAGTTAGAATCGTCTTGTTGGGTCTGTTGAACATTCACCGATACAATATGATGCGATGTTGGCGCAATCCGTAACACCAGTTTTTGTGGCGGTTTGATAGGCGGCGCTTGTAGGGGCGCAAAAGCGGCTTCATCCAAAGTGGCTCGGGATTCCACCGTGACAGGCGGTGGTGGAATCGCGCGTAGATATTGTGTGGGGAAAAAAGTGTGGTAACAGCCGCAATTGTGTATGGCATCATAAATTAACGGATTACCATCTGTGCCTAATGTTACCCGCCAGGTCAAACCATCCATATGCCCGCAGAGAAAATCCAGCGATGAGGTGCATGGGCGTCGAGGGAACCAAACAATGTAATTAAGTTGCACGAGTATTTCGCCGCCGAAAATGGCGTGTGAAAGCAACGTATAAACTGTTGGGCGGGAAGTGTCGACATGGGCATTCGCCTCGCCGGATGGCCAATCCGGTGCACCGATTTTATCATCACTTTGCACCGTGTCGATTTCCCACAGCGGTGCGAATGTGGCAAACAAGCGTTGCTGGGTTTCACTATCGAGTAATGGAAATCCCAGAGGATTTTGTTTGGCGGCGTCAATGGCGGATTGTACATCGCTGGCATCGCTATACGCCGTGTGCGTATCGGTATAGTATCGGGTCAATCTGCCTTTGACCGGCAGATTAGCTAGGGGTGTTTGCAGAACCGCTGAACTTTTCTGGTGCCAATTGTTAATGCCTGCAGCGACAGCTAAGGAAACTATAGGGTATAAACCAACGATGCGCTGCCACGTACGATAGTTATCCGGAACGCGGGCGTGGGTTAGAATCTTTTGTCGGTCCGTGGTGGACGCTATTTGATAGCGCAGTAACGTTTGCGAGCAAAGCGTTAATACGCTTCCAGGCTCTTGGCCTGACAAATGTGGCGGTACGATTTGGATTAACTCCTGCAGGGCACTTTCAGGCAGATTGTTTAATTCTATGGAGTTGGTTTGTAGCGCCAGCTGTGCGGCGAGTTTCAACCACATGGCGAGTTTGTCGGGATGGTCTATGTGTTGTGTTAAACCGGCTAAAAGCCGGTTCACGTGTAAATAGGGATAGCCGCGGATTGCGGTGGTTTGAGCGTCTTGGACATGAAATCTTACTATGAGCCGATCCAGTTCGCGATAGTACCTGGAGCAAGAAAAAACCGATTGATTGTCTGTCGTTTGTTCCGTTGGTTGGAGGAATTGTGTGGAGTCCGGCGGGGGAGAAGGAAGCGTGCTACATGCAGCTAATCCCACAACACTGGCGGCAACCATGCAGGCACGCAACGCAAAACGCGTATTGAGCGGATTTGGGGAAATCATAGCAGGCCAGTATAAGCCATTTGTTCAAGCTTAAACACAATGGCCAACCGCTCAGCGGTTGGTTTTACGGCGTGCGAGTTTAACGTCCGATTACTGCAAATAAGTCAACTGCAATACAGCTTCCGATAATTCAAGATTGACTTGTTCCAGCAGTGCGCTATCGCCGGTGCGTCGGTATTCCTTTAACGCGATGTACGCCGTGGCGGGATGGACCACCGCATCTAATAAACTGCCTGTCGTACTGTTTTGTTGCAGTTTTTCCACCGGGATGCCGTGGCTGAGCAGAAATCGTTTTGCATGCCATTGTTGTTTGATTTCAGGTAAGCTGAGAACTTTCATGTTTTCCGCATTGTTGACGACCAACTGAAACATCTCGGCGTCGTCGGGATTGGCAAGCGCATAATTTTCGCAGGCTTTAACCCCGATTTCCATTAAGCGTTCTTGAAGAACAATCAGTTGATCGACATCTTTGGGGTGACCTTTTTTAACCGCATTAATCGTTCGTGTGGCCATCTCTTCAAAATGATGCCAATCCGCGGCGTAAAGGTTAGAATTGAATGCAAAGCCCAAAAAAAACATCATAAAATTGCGCAATACCTTTTGCATGGTCATTCCCCTTGGATTATTGTGATTGTCTGAATCTGGTATTCGAAGCTATTTTATAGTTTTAATATTTCAATGTAATTTCAGAGTGATTATTGCGAATACACCGGATAAGTATAGACTAAGTTACCATAGTCAAGAAAAAACGCCGCGATAACAGCGGCGCTATAAGTGTAGGATTATTCGTAAATCCGCGTAATAAAAGAGGGGGCTGCGGTTATTCTTCGTCGGGGTTAAGAGAATGTCGCCAAAACTGATCTTCACGATCGAACAAGCGCCGGGTTTCCTGAGGCCCCCAGGTGCCGGCATGGTATGTATGGATGTAATCACGTTCCGTAGACCAAACCCGCAAGATGGGATCGACAACACGCCAGGCCCATTCCACCTCGTCATAGCGCAGAAACAGGCTCTGATCACCTTCGATGACATCCAACAGCAAGCCTTCATAGGCATCCAGTTGAGGTGCGTCTTCATCGGTAATGCTGGCATCCAAACTGATGGAACGGGGCAGCATGGTAAACCCCGGCTGTTTGACCTGCATTTCAATGCGCACGCATTCGCTGGGTTGTATGCCCAGCAATATCCAGTCGGGTTTGAGTTTTTCTATGACAGTATTGCGGAATAATTGCTGCGGTGGATGCTTAAAGCGAATACTGATGGCCGACTTGGATTCGGCCATGCGTTTGCCGGTGCGTAAATAAAAAGGCACGTCCCGCCAGCGCCAGTTGTCGATATAAAATTTGTGGGCTGAATAGGTCTCGGTGGCGCTGTTGGGCTCCACGCCACGTTCCTCCAGATAACCGTTGACGTTTTCGCCATTAACCATACCGCTGGAATATTGGGCGCGAAACGATTGAGCCCGCACCGAGCTTTTGGAAATAGGCCGGATGGATTTCAAGACTTTAACTTTTTCATCACGCAAGGCTTCCGCATCCATAGTGGCCGGTGGCTCCATGGCAACCAAAGTCATCAACTGTAAAAGATGACTTTGCACCATGTCGCGCAACGCGCCGGCTTGATCGTAAAAATTGGCCCGGCCCTCTATGCCGGCCGTTTCCGAATGAGTGATTTGCACGTGGTCAACATAGTTACGGTTCCAGAGCGGTTCCATCATTACGTTAGCGAAGCGGAACACTAAAATATTCTGCACCGTACCTTTACCCAAATAGTGATCGATGCGGTATATTTGATCTTCGCGCAAATACCGGTGTAGCTTCTTTTGTAAGATCTGTGCGCTTTCCAAATCCGATCCGAACGGTTTTTCGATGACCACCCGCCGCCACCCATGTTGATCGTTTATCAGGCCGGATTCGCCGAGTTTCTGAATGACTGTGCCGAACTCAGCGGGGCGCAGCGCCATATAAAACGCCGCGTTGGAAGGCAGGCGGCCGGCACTCGCTAATTCTGAATTGAGTTTTTGGTAGATCTCGTTTTGTTGCAGATCGCCTGACATATAGCTTAAGCGTTCGGCAAAGCGTTGAAATATATTGTCGTTCAAGCCACCGCGCACTCTGCTTTCTATCATATTGCGCACTTCGCTGCGCCAGGATTCGGTAGTCCAATCGGTGCGGCTGACACATAGGATTTTTGTGCCTTCGGGCAAATGTTTGTCCGCCTCCAAGTGATACAGCGCGGGTAACAATTTGGTGCGGGATAAGTGTCCGGTTGCACCAAATATGACATAGGTGCAAGGCTCGGAATGCGGGTTGAGTTTGCTCATGATCATAATGGCTAAGCTCTTTGTCCTTTAAAAAATTATGTCCAGTCTGTGTGAAAGAATTCCCCACGGGGTTTGTCGATGCGCTCATAAGTATGGGCACCGAAATAATCGCGTTGTGCTTGCAATAAATTCGCCGGTAAAGTTACGCAACGATAACCGTCATAAAACGCCAGGGCTGACGAGAAAGCCGGTGTAGGAATGCCGAATTCGATGGCGTGTTGAATCGCTTTGCGCCAGCCTGGTTGCGCTTTTTCAATGGCATTTTTGAAAAAATCATCCAATAGCAAATTTTCCAATTCAGGCTGTTTGTCAAAAGCCTGTTTGATATTGCCCAGAAACCTACTGCGAATGATGCATCCCCCGCGCCACACCAAGGCAATGTTGCCGAAGTTCAGCTCCCAGCCGTACTCACCGGCGGCTTGTTTCATCAACATAAAGCCCTGTGCGTAGGAGATAATTTTTGAAGCATACAACGCGTCATGGATATGCGATATATGGTGGCCGGCGTCACCTTCGAAAGTGTAGGCGGGGCCGGGTAAGATTTTCGCGGCGGTCAGTCGTTGTTCTTTCAGCGATGAGAGGAAGCGGGAGAATACCGCTTCACCGATTAGGGTTAAAGGTATCCCTGTATCCAAAGCGTTGATGGCGGTCCATTTGCCAGTGCCTTTTTGCCCGGCGCTGTCTAATATTTTATCTACCAGTGGACTGCCATCGGCGTCTTTAACTTTGAGAATATCGCTGGTGATTTCGATCAAATAGGAATCCAATACCCCTTTATTCCATTGATCGAATACCTGTTGTACATCTTCTACGGGTAAATCCAATGCCTCACGCATTAGCTGGTAAGCTTCGCAAATCAGTTGCATATCGCCATACTCAATGCCGTTATGCACCATTTTAACGAAATGGCCTGCTCCACCACTGCCTATCCAATCACAACAAGGCGCATTGTCCACTTTGGCGGCAATGGCTTGAAAAATGTCTTTAATGGCGGGCCATGCGGCAGAGTTGCCGCCGGGCATTAGTGAAGGGCCGTGCCGGGCACCTTCTTCGCCGCCGGAAACTCCCATGCCAATAAAATTAATGTCGCTATCCGCCAGGGATTTACAGCGCCGCTCGGTATCGGTGTACAAGGAGTTGCCGCCATCGATAATGATGTCGCCTGGGTCCAAGTGGGGCAGCAGCATCTCGATAAAGGAATCCACTGCCATACCGGCTTTGACCATTAACATGATTTTACGGGGACTCTTTAAGCTGGCGCAGAATTCTTCCACGCTATGCGTGCCTATCACATTGGAGCCTTTGGCCTCGCCGGCGAGAAAATCATCGACTTTGGACGTGGTACGGTTGTACACAGCGACAGTGTATCCATGGTCGTTCATGTTGAGCACTAAATTTTGCCCCATGACCGCGAGTCCGATGAGCCCGATATCTGCTTTTTCCATGGCTTATATCCCCTTCAATTTTTTATTGGTTATGTTAGATGAGCAATTTTGGTTCCAGCTTGTCAATAAGGGGGAACGGCGTTATGCCGCTCCCCAATAGTGCGGGTTTTGACCGTGATTATTCGGTTAACAACTGCTTGATTTGCGATTCCAATTCCGCTTTGTCGTCATCGTTGAATCCGGCATGGCGCACGCGAATGTTGCCTTTGCGATCCACTAAATAAGAACTGGGCATGCCTTTGACTTTAAAGGCTTCCGCCGTTCCGCCTTCGCTATCTTGTAATATGGTGAAACTGGCCTTGTGTGATTTTAAGAAATTCTCAATTAAGTCGCGCTTTTGGTCCAAGCTGATCGCCACAATCTCCAAGCCAAGATCTTGGTAACGTTGATGCATGGATTCCATCCAAGGAAAGGACTCGCGGCACGGCGGACACCAAGTGGCCCAGAAATCAACGTACACTACACTGCCGCGTAAACTTGAAAGTTGCACGCTATCGCCATTGATTTGTGGCAGTTGGAAATCGGGGGCTTTCTCCGCTGCTGACGCGATATTGAAAAGACAAACCAGGGAAAAAGCGACGATCGACTTAAATAATACACGGTTACTCATGAATTGGTCCTTTCGTAAAATAAATGATAGTTGGTGAATTACATTATGGATTTGCCATGCACTGAAAATACCACTTGTGACAATTTTGTGAGGATTGGTTCGATTTTTCGGTGCATAGTGGACTTACTGCACGCATATATTACAACGGTTGATCAAAAAAGTTGTCATAAATATTTGATTTGGCGAAATTTTGAGCGCTTATTCGCTGCTTATGAAATACACTGTGGAGACCACCGATGTTAATTAAACGGCCTGATGATATTAAACCTTCGGAAATCACCGATGAAAAAATACACCTACACAGACGTCGCTTTCTCAAAACCTCAGCGCATACCACGTTAGCGGCCGTAGCAGGCATCCATTTAACGGATTTGCCACTCAAAGACGCCGCGGCTGCCGTTAGTTTGGGCAAAATCACATCCAGCCCCTTGTCCACCGATGAAAAGACGACGGTGTTCAAAGACGTCATCAGCTATAACAATTTCTACGAATTTAGTACCGATAAAGAAGCGCCTGCTCGGTTGGCGAAAAATTTTCGAACCTCGCCGTGGACGGTCAGCGTGGAAGGCGAAATCAACAAACCGGCACAGTACCAACTGGAAGATTTGCTCAAACCCCATCAATTGGAGGAGCGCATTTATCGGTTTCGCTGTGTGGAAGCCTGGTCTATGGTGATTCCTTGGGTAGGCATTCCCTTGCGCGACGTGATTAAACGTTTCGAACCCAATTCCAGAGCGAAATTTGTGGAATTCACTACCTTATATGATCCCGAGCAAATGCCCGGTCAACGCCGGCGCACGCTGAATTGGCCGTATGTGGAAGGCCTGCGCATGGATGAGGCTATGCATCCGTTGGCTATTCTGGCGGTGGGATTGTACGGGCAGGTATTGCCTAACCAAAATGGCGCACCTTTGCGCTTGGTGGTGCCTTGGAAATACGGTTTTAAAAGTATCAAATCCATCGTAAAAATCCGCTTTGCCGAAACTCAGCCGCAAACGACATGGGCATTGGCGGGGCCTGGCGAGTATGGCTTTTATGCCAATGTGAATCCGCAAGTGGATCATCCTCGATGGAGTCAAAGCCGGGAGCGTCGCATTGGCGAGTTTTTCAAGCGGGATACGCTGATGTTGAACGGCTACGCTGAGCAAGTTGCTCATCTATATCAGGGTATGGATCCTAAAACGCTATTTTAGACAGCTTGATTATGTACCCTTACTCAGTGGCAAACAGTATGGAATGATGCAATAGCCAAGGTATCCCTAAAAATGTAAGTTTTAACGAATCATGCCCAAATTTGTAAAACCGATTATTTTTCTGCTTTGCTTAGTCCCTTTAGTGAGTCTGGTTTGGAGCGGTTTTCACGGCGCCCTAGGGGCAAATCCGATCGAAAAAGTGACACATATTACCGGGGACTGGGCGCTGCGGTTATTGTTATTGACTTTGGCTGTTACCCCGGCTAGTAAGGTCTTGGGGTGGGGTTTTTTGCTGCGCTGGCGGCGCATGTTAGGGTTATACGCTTTTTTTTACGCCGCTTTGCATTTTCTCACCTATTTGGTGTTGGATCAGTTTTTTGACTTTAGTGAAATCGGCAAAGATATTCACAAACGCCCGTACATTACTGTGGGATTCACCGCGTTTCTATTGTTAATTCCCCTTGCAGTCACATCCACCAATACAATGATGAAACGACTGGGCAGGAACTGGAAAAGATTGCATCAATTGGTGTATGTCATTGCCTTATTGGCTGTCTTGCATTTTCTGTGGCTAGTGAAAGCCGACAATCTGGAGCCGCTGATATATGCGGTTATCTTAATATTGCTATTTGCAGCGAGGGTATGGCTACAGCGCCGCGGCAAGGCAATCCACCATCCAGCGGAAAAAACCGCTAGCGTTAACCGCTTTTTAGGCTAAGATTAAATACTCCTACAATCTCAAGGCAGCGGTATGGCGGAAGAAATAGAACGAAAATTTTTGGTTAACGACGATAGCTGGCGCGAACAAGTGTTCCGTCAAAGCAAGATGAGCCAAGGTTATCTAAACGACACCCAACAATCTTCTGTGCGGGTTCGCGTCGCCGGTGACCAAGGGTATTTGAATATCAAAAGCGCTACCTTGGGTGTTTATCGCAAAGAATATGAGTATGCCATTCCCGTAGAAGATGCCAATGAAATATTGAACGAATTAGCGCAAAAGCCATTGATTGAAAAAACGCGCTACTACGTCAAATACGCTGAGCATGTATGGGAAGTGGATGTATTTGAAGGCGACAACGCCGGTTTGGTGGTGGCTGAGGTGGAGCTTGGTAGCGAAGATGAGCCTTTTGAACGGCCACCGTGGATCGGTGAGGAAGTCTCTGGAGACCCGCGTTATTACAATGTGTGCTTGGCAAAGCACCCTTATAAGAGTTGGTAACATTAGTCACTCCGCTGATGAAAGCCGGAAACGCCAGCAGAGGTTTGAATTTCATATACACTCAGGCGCCAATAGTCTCTTAGCGGTGCGATGCGGTTACGCAAATCCAACGTCGAGATTTTTTACAGAATCTGGCTTTGATCCTACGATGGTGCAGAGTAATGATTGCAGTTGGCCAGAACCCTGCATAAACAGCCGGTGCATGTTAGTAAGTAATGCAATATCGGATTTATGCGCTTTCTCCGCAGCCACCGACAGCAATTGTACAGTAACTTTGGCCGCGCAAATTTTTCTAAAGAGTCGAATTCTTGTCAAATACTGACAAATTTTGTTAAGAATAAATGATGGCTAAGTCAAATCGTTATATTCAAGTGAGCATCGCCGAGCAACGCTTGCAACTGATTGAAAATGACCATACATTACTGGATGTTTTAGTGGCTACGGCAAAAAACGGGCCAGGGGAAATAAGCGGTAGTGAATGCACACCTCGTGGGATGCATCAAATTCGGGCAAAAATCGGCGACAAATGCCCGGAAAACACGGTTTTCGTCGCCCGCAGACCCACCGGTGAGCGTTACCAAGCCAGCTTACGGGCGCAGTTTCCAAACCGAGATTGGATACTAACCCGAATACTTTGGCTCAGCGGCCTGGAGCCGGGCAAGAACCGATTCGGCAATGTGGACACCATGAGGCGTTACGTTTACATCCATGGCTGTCCGGATGACGACGAAATGGGCATTCCCAGCTCCCATGGCTGCATAAAAATGCGGAATTCAGATGTTATTTCGTTATTTGACCTTGTAGAAACTGGAACACGAGTTAATATTATGGAAGGCCCCCTGGAAAAATAACTCAGAAGTAGGGCCGAATATGTTAACGCGTTAAAGCAAAACGGGCTGTGTGTCGAACAATCTTACACGAATCCTTGGTTGCCGATGACCGAATTATTGAACAAGGATTTTCAATAAAGGAATAGCAACACTGTCAAGGCGCGCTTTTGAAGATATCCATGAGAGTGTTTTAACAGTCGAAGATTTGGTAAGCGGCCTCAGGTGCGAGTAAGATTTGGGAGATGCACAGGAATTGGAACAGTAGTACATAACAGACAGAGAGGTAAAGAGCCTTGGCTAAGCACGAAAATATAACAGAACCTGATGGTATGGGTTACCAGGTAAGAGTAGTTAGAAAAGGAATTGAGCGCAGTAAGTACTTTTCGCATAACCAATACGGTGGGAAAAGAAAAGCCTTGCAAGCTGCTCTTGAATGGCGTGATGAAATAAGGGAGAAATACAAAGAAAAAGCAAAACGTCCTGTCAAAAGTAATACCGGTTTACGCGGCATTTCCCGCACGACCAAATATGACAAACGTCGGGGTATTACTTATGTGAGCTATAGCGTTCACTTTAAAGACGAAAGAGGCAATCCTAACAACAAAACCTTTTTCGTCGGTGACGTCAATAGCATCTCCGACAAAGACGAGCAAAAAGCCTTGCGCGCTGCTAAGAAATTTAGAAAGCAGTACGAAAAAGGTGAGTTGTATAATTAACCTTTCATAATGAAAATTGGTTGACAGAACCGGCCTTTATGGCCGGTTCTGTGTTTACAGACCAGGAAAATCGCTGTCGATTTTTTAACTAACTGAAAAATAAAGAAAAAGTGTTTAGTCCCGAAAAAATCTGCAAAATAAATAAAAAACTTGTCATAAATATCAGCGAAATTCATGTCTTGGGGAATAATTTCCAGTAAAATTAAACACTTTTTTGGCTGTTTATAAAATCCTGGCGCTTCAATAAATGAGAGTAGCAGTAGGCATAGAATACGACGGCAGCGATTTTAACGGCTGGCAGTTTCAGAACAATGGCGTCAGTGTTCAAGAAAAGGCGGAGCATGCTCTGAGCTTCGTGGCAAATCATCCTGTGCGGGTGGTGTGTGCGGGCCGTACCGATACTGGAGTACACGCTTTGGCGCAAGTGGTGCATTTTGATACCACCGCTCAACGTAGCGAACGCTCCTGGATCTTCGGTGCCAATGCCAATTTGCCCAAATCCGTAGCAGTGACGTGGGCGCGGGAAGTGGACGAGGCGTTTCATGCCCGTTTTTCCGCACAGGCGCGGCGCTATCGTTATGTGATTTTTAATCGGCCTGTGCGGCCAACATTCTTGGCTTATCGTGTGACCTGGGATCACCGGCCGCTGGATGCTGAACTCATGGCGCAAGCGGCGGTATGCCTGGTGGGCGAACACAATTTTAATGCATATCGAGCGTCAGAGTGTCAGGCAAAATCACCGGTGCGCACGGTACATCAGTTGACGGTCAGCCGCAAAGATGATTTGGTCATCATCGATATCCAAGCCAATGCGTTTTTGCACCACATGGTTAGAAATATCGCCGGCGTGCTCATGAGCATTGGCGCGGGTGAGCAACCGGTTTCCTGGAGTCAACAGGTGTTGGAATCCCGAGAACGGGCATTGGGAGGCGTGACCGCACCGGCATATGGCTTGTATTTAGTGGATGTGGAATATCCGCCGGAGTTTGATTTACCGAAAGTCCCGCGTACTCAACTGGTTTGGTAATACTGAGGTAAATCGATTCGAAAACAGGGATACTCAATAAGCTATCTGAGTGAAGAGAGTGAACAAAATAGGAACGCAATGCAATGCGAACGCGCGTAAAAATATGCGGCATTACCCGGGCCGACGATGCTTTAAGAGCAGCCCAGCTAGGCGCCGATGCCATTGGCCTGGTATTTTATGATAAGAGTCCACGAGCGGTGGATATCGACTCGGCCAGAGATATTCTGGCGGTGCTACCCCCGTTTGTGAGCGTGGTCGGCTTATTTGTTGATCCCACTCCCCGGCATGTGGCTGCCGTATTGCACCGAGTGCCATTGGATATACTGCAGTTTCATGGCAATGAAGAACCGGGCGAATGCACGGCTTACAACAAGCCTTACATTAAAGCCATACGGGTAAAAGAGGGTGTGAATTTGCATGAGCAGGCTAAACGCTATG
>Ga0209536_100001099_pt1 | contig 44774 bp, 31 predicted proteins | sample DeeMarSeWOR28_12_FD_187461 | JGI IMG/M metagenome (GOLD analysis project Ga0209536, IMG submission 187461) | Marine sediment microbial communities from White Oak River estuary, North Carolina - WOR-2-8_12 (SPAdes) (version 2) | ecosystem: Environmental > Aquatic > Marine > Intertidal zone >...
ATGTCCATTGCAAATAACATGGGATCCATGCTACAGAGGACATCGGTTTCCGTGAACATTAAGGAACGACTGGACTTTTCCTGTGCACTGGTGGATGCCCAGGGACAACTGGTGGCCAATGCCCCACATATTCCTGTACATTTGGGAAGCCTCGGTGTATGTGTGCGCGCTGTGATGCGTAAAATGAAGTTGTCGCCGGGTGATACTATCATTACCAATCACCCCGCATATGGTGGCTCTCATCTTCCTGATATAACTTTGATTACACCAGTTTTTTCAGAAACTGAAAAACTTATTGGTTGTGTTGTTAACCGGGCCCACCATGCAGAGATCGGTGGAAGAACCCCGGCCTCAATGCCTCCGGACGCAAGATCTTTAGCCGAAGAAGGAGTGGTCATTTATCCCGATTACCTTATAAGGAACCATGAACCAAGATGGGACCGCATCAGGCAAATTTTGTTATCTGGAAAATATCCTTCCAGGGCTGTGGAAGAGAATTTGGCCGATTTAAAAGCGGCGCTGGCAGCCAATATCAATGGGCGGGAGGCCTTACTTGAAATGGTTCAATTCCATGGTCTTGAACAGGTCCTGAGATATATGAACCGGCTCAGAAAACATGCCGCACAAAAAATGAGAGATACCCTGCATAATATTCCTGATGGAGTCTATGAGTCTGAGGAACGGTTAGATGATGGATCACCACTGAAGGCCAGAATATGTATCAAAGATGGGCATTGTGATATTGATTTTAGTGGAACCGGACCTGTTCATAACGGAAATATGAATGCGACCCTGGCTATTGTGCATGGTGTGGTAATTTATGTGATGCGTTTGCTCATAAATGAGCCTTTACCCTTGAATGATGGAATTATGGAACCCCTTCATTTAAGAATTCCAGACGGCTTATTGAATCCGGATTTTTCTGGTTTGCCGGAAGAATGCCCGGCGATTGTAGGGGGCAATGTAGAGGTGAGTCAAAGGTTGACAGACACATTGCTTAAACCCTTTAATATCATGGCCTGCAGCCAGGGTACTATGAATAATGTACTATTCGGAAGCGACCATTTCAGTTATTATGAAACCGTGTGCGGTGGATGTGGTGCATCGAAAGAGGGTCCTGGTGCTTCAGGTGTGCACCATCACATGACCAATACACGGATTACCGATCCTGAAATTCTTGAATTTCGTTATCCTGTCCGTCTCGAATTGTTCCAGATCCGGCGCGGATCCGGAGGGGCTGGATTTTATCATGGGGGAAATGGGGTCATCAGAGCCATCCGTTTCCTGGAAGACGCCTCGTTATCCGTATTATCACAACACCGGATTGAACAACCATATGGTATACTTAAAGGTGAACCGGGAATGCCGGGAAGGCAATATATTGTACGGTTGGATGGAAGCCATCGGGCATTAAAAAGTGTGGATGGAGCAAACATATTAAAGGGAGAATTGTTTTATATTCATACACCGGGAGGTGGTGGTTGGGGACATCCTGATAAAAAAGGGAATGACTTTTGAAAATACTCAAGAAGAATAATTTTATAGCCATTGGCCTTACAGTATTTTTGATAATGTGGTTGCTGGCAGCATGTAAGAACCGCTCTCAAAAATCCATTATTGAGTTCAAGTTTTTGCAGACATCAGATGTTCATGGAGCGATCTATCCTTATGATTTTATTCGTGATACAACTGTCAATTATTCGTTGGCACAGGTGCACACCTATGTAAAAAAATTACGAAATACAGACGCTTTTGAGGTTATCCTCCTGGATAATGGGGATATTCTGCAGGGACAACCAACCGTATACTTTTCAAATTACGAAAACACCGGATCAAATCATATTTGCAGTGATGTCATGAATTATATGAAATATGATGCGGCAGCAGTAGGCAACCATGACATTGAGGCCGGACATGATGTATACGATGCTTTGGTCGATGAATTCAAGTTTCCATGGCTTGCGGCAAATACTGTCGATACGGAGGAAAACAAACCTTATTTTGAGCCCTATATGATATTGGAACGAAAAGGTATTAAGATTGCCATTCTGGGTTTAATTACTCCTGGTATTCCTAAATGGTTGCCCAATAAACTTTGGGACGGAATGGAATTTAGGGATATGGTGGAAACAGCAGATTACTGGGTGCATCTTATCAGGGAACAGGAAGATCCGGATATTCTTATTGGACTCTTCCATTCCGGGCACAATGCCCGTTATGGTGGTATGACGGAATCGACTTACATGAATGAAAATGCCTCAGTACTGGTAGCTGAAAGAGTTCCTGGTTTTGATATCATATTCATTGGACACGATCATGATACCTATAATGCATTTGTGAAAGACCCGGCCGGCAATGACGTGCTGGTTCTTGACCCCGGTAGCAGGGCCAGATTCATATCAGAAGCCACCATTCGACTGGAATGGGATCCGAAGAACCAGGCGTATTCCAAAACCGTGACCGGGCGATTGGTAGAAACATCAGAACAGGTACCGGATCCGGAATTTATGTCTGAATTTGCGGGCGCATTTGAACAGATAAAAGAATACGTATCTCAACCGGTAGGGCATTTGAATGCACCCATTTCATCATCTGATGCGCTATTTGGAGATGACCCCTTTATGGATCTGATCCATACCGTTCAGTTGGAGACATCCGGGGCTCAGATATCATTTGCGGCGCCCCTATCATTCAATGTTCAAATTGATTCAGGAATATTGTATGTCCGGGATTTTTTCCAGTTATATCGGTTTGAGAATTTTTTATATACGATGTCGCTCTCCGGAAAAGAGATTCATGATTACCTGGAATACTCTTACGACCTCTGGATGAACCATATGAGATCTACCGATGATAACCTTTTACGTTTTGAGTTAGATGAAGCCGGGAATTTAAGACGATTTGTGACCGGGCCTGAATATCGTTTGAAAAATTCCTATTATAACTTTGATTCAGCGGAGGGGATAATATATACTGTGGATGTATCTAAACCAATGGGTCAAAGAATTTCCATTCATGGTTTACAGAGTGGAACTGCATTTAATTATTCTGAAAACTATACCGTGGCGATCAATTCATACAGGGGCCAAGGTGGAGGAGGTCACCTCTTGACAGGTGCCGGTATCGGTGCGTCTGAATTGGCTGAACGCGTGCTCACATCTACCGATCATGATCTGCGCTATCATATGATGCACTGGATGGAATCCTTTGAAAGCTTTCATCCTCGAGCTTCAGATAACTGGCATGTTGTGCCTCAGGAATGGACGGAAAAAGCTGCAAAAAAAGATTATGAAATACTTTTTAATCCCAGCCAATAATTATCTTAGCAACCAGATATGTTCAACATGAAAATAATTGTTTATAAAAGCTTTTTACTTTTTCTCGCGATTGTATTTTTGACTTCCTTTTCATTTCAGAACCCTGAAAACGAAAATCTTAAGAGACCAAAGAACATCATTTTAATGATAGGTGATGGGATGGGATTGGCTCAAATAACGGCCGGTATGACCTATAATAAAGGATCATTATATCTCAAAAAAGCCACACATGCAGGATTTGTGACGACATATTCGGCGAGTGATTACATTACCGACTCGGCTGCCAGTGGCACCGCAATGGCCACCGGTGTGAAAACTAACAATGGCGTGATTGGTAAAGATAGCACCGGGGTTCATCTGAAAACGATATTGGAATATGCTGAAGAAAATGGACTTTCTACAGGCCTGGTGTCAACCAGTGCCATAACACATGCCACACCGGCCTCATTTATCGCGCATGTCGATAGCCGGATTGAATATGAAGAGATTGCATCATTTTTCCTGTGGACCGATATAGATGTTTTTATAGGGGGTGGAAGAGCGCATTTCGACAATCGAGAAGATGGGATCAATTACCTGGATGCTTTCAGAAGCAAAGGATATCAGGTATTATTTAACATGCGGGATATTAGTAAAGTTCGTAGTGGTAAATTAGCGGGGCTGGTTGCCAAGGAACATCCCATATCTCATCTGGAAGGTCGGTCGAATATGTTGCCGGTATCCACGAAAACCGCTCTGAGGATCCTCAGCGATAATTTGGAGGGATTCTTCCTGATGGTTGAAGCATCACAGATTGATTGGGGAGGACACGGACACAACACCTATTATATCATGACCGAAGTGGTTGATTTTGATAATGCGATAAAAGAAGCCTTTGATTTTGCTGACCGTGATGGCGAAACCTTAGTATTGGTGACAGCCGACCATGAAACAGGCGGTATGTCTATTGTTGGCGGCAACCTGAAAAAAGGCATGGTACGGGCCAAATACAGTACCGAAGACCATACAGGAATAATGGTGCCTATTCTTGCATATGGGCCTGGAGCAGAGCTGTTTTCAGGCATTCTTGACAATACAGAAATATTTGAGAAAATGATGTTTTTATATGGCTTTAAAAAATAGCCGGGTGGAATGAAATAATGAGAATGAAGAGCACACTTATCCAGTCTTTCATTATTTGCAACCTGGCCATTACCATTTTTTATTCCTGTCAATATTTTGGAAAACCAGATCGGACCAACAAGTCGGATTCTTCAATGGTGATGAATCCTGAAGTATCGATTCCACGACTCCCGAATACCCTTAAGGAAACTTCCGGTTTATTGACCTGGGACCATTTGTTATGGACCATCAATGACAGTGGTGGAAAAAATAAATTATATGGGTTTCATCCCCGGACTGGACACATTGAGAAAGACGTATCGATCGTGAATGCCACCAACCATGATTGGGAGGCCCTGGCAGCGGATGAAAACTATATTTACATTGGAGATATTGGCAATAACAAAGGAAACCGGAGAGATCTAAAAATATATAAAGTGGCCAAAGATCTGATTCAAGAGGATCATACAGAGGTACGTGCTGAAGTAATCACTTTTTCATGGGCTGATCAGGATCGCTATACCTGGTTGCCCCAGAGTCATCCATACGACTGTGAAGCCATGATTGCCTTTCGTGATTCACTCTATTTATTTACGAAAAACTGGTCTCAGGGGATGACTAAAATGTATGGTGTATCGAAACAACCCGGAAGTTACGAATTACATCCTATTGATTCTTTTATGGTCAGCGCATTGGTTACGGATGCAGATATCAGTCCAGCTGGAGATATTCTGGTGCTCACCTGTTATTTCCAGTATACACCGTCGTTATGGATCTTCTATGATTTCATGGGTGATGCCCTGTTGTCAGGTCAGAAGATCCAGGTGAGATATCCTGACTTTTACAATGCCCAGACTGAAGGTGTGGCCTTCTGGAATGCGGACACACTCTTTGTTTCGGCAGAGAAATCAAAACGATTCCCGCAGGCTATCTATCAATTTGATATGCGCTATCTTAAGGATTCAATTTTACTGCCTGCGGGTCAATAGCCGATCATGGGTCAACTACAGAATTTTCGGGGTATAAAACAACCTGAACATAATGCTGGTCATTGAAATACATCCCGGCTGCTGTTTTGATATCCTCAACCGTTATGTTTTGGATCATGCGTTTCAAAGCATCAATGGTTTCGATCGGTTCATCATAAAACTTGGAATTTCTTAATACGTTCAGCCAGTATTGATTTTCCCGGGCATTGGTCTCAAGGTCCCTCAATAAGGTTTCCTTGGCTTTTTGAAGGTTTTTTGCTTCGGGGCCATCCATGGCCAGGGTCATCATCTCACTGAAAACTGTGGATGCCAGTGTATCCACGTTTTCGGGAGCACATCCCCAATTGATCGTTATGGAATAATTGGATTGGGGAAATTTAGAGGTATTGTGTTGTACGCTTACCCCATAAACACCTCCCTGGTCCTCTCTCATACTTTCGCGCAATCGGATATCCAGAATTTTCATAAGGATATTTAAATCCAGCCTGTTTTTTCGGTTCCATTCAAATGCGTCTTCCATCATAATGACCACGGTACTTTTTGGTTCACTGCCTCCAAACACATCCGCTGTGGTGATATCGTCAGGAAATTGCGGACTCACATCAACCCAATTGTCTTTACGATTGGTGGCTGGGATGCTTCCAAAGTAGTGTGCGATCAGGGGGGCGATGCTGTCTACATCAAAACTGCCAACAAAAAAGAACCGAAAACCTTCTGCATCAGAGAACATATCCTTATAGAAATTGTAAGCCGTGGTTAGTTTCAGCGACTCTAGTTGCTTTTTGGTTGGGATTACAATGCTTCGCGGATCATTACTGGTAGCCAATTTATACAGCGTATCTATCATGGCGGCCTGGGGTTCTGCTTTAATAAATTCCACCTGGTTTAGTATTCTTGATTTGAACGCCTCAAAAGCGGTAGAATCATACCGCGGTTCAGTGAAATACAAGTACGTCAGCTGCAACATGATCTCCAGATCCTTTTTGGTAGATGATCCTGCAATATTTTGAGTGAGATCACTGATCTGAGGATTGACAGTTACATTCTTCCCTGCAAGAAACTTCGAAAGATCGACGTTATTGAATGTTCCAAGCCCACTTTGGTTTACGATGGCCGATGCCAGACTGGCCGAAAAGTAGAGGCTATCATGGACCCGGGAAGTTCCTCCCAGGTTAAATCCGGTCATGAGTATTTCATCATTTTTAAAATCGGTAGACTTGAGAATAATTTCCATACCATTGCTCAACCAAAGTGTTGTGAAATCATTCACTTCATCAACCTCCTTTCTTATGATGGAACCACCTGGTAATTCATCCTTGATCAACGATTCGTCTATAATATTCTCTTCATAAGGTGTTACTTTTGCTATTTTGGTCAGCATGATTTGCTGGTATACCTCTTTCTCTGATGGGATGGTATTACGTTCCTTCTCGGGCCCCGTAATCATAACCACCAGGTTTTCCTTTGTGATTAGTTTTTCCGACAGAGCATTCACTTCATCTATCGTAATGTCGGGGAGTGCAGTCTGCACGAACCGGTATTCATTTTCAATCCCGGGAAACGGTTCCTGGTTCAGAAAATGACTGACATATTCCGTGACATAACGACTCGATTCGGTCTTGTCTTTTTCTTTGAGGCTGGATTCAAAGAAGCTCAGAATTTCTGCTTTTTGTCGCTCAAGTTCTTTCTCGGTAAATCCAAACTTTCGGGCTCTCTCATTTTCGATCAACAGGATTTCAAGGGTTTTCTGAATCTCATTTTCTTTAGCCGCTGCAAAAGTTTGCCATGCATCCTTCGACCGCGCAATGAATTCACCATAATAGGATGAAGCATATAGAAAAGGAGCCTCCGGTTGCTGGCTTATTTCATAAAACCGCGCATTGAGCATCATGGAATATAAATTCAGCAGAATTTGCCTGCGATAATCACTGTATGTGAGGAAGGGCTCTTTATCGTGTTTGTAAAATAAGGCCACCTGGTTGGATGTGGCTTCCTTATCCGATGCAATGGCCACCAATGGTTCCACATTGTCTGGGATATCATAATAAATTCTCTCTTTTTCATCTTTTGGCATCTTCAGACCACCAAAATGTTGTGTGATCTTTTTCTTTGCCAATTCCGGATCAATATCCCCCACACAGATGATGGCCATCAGATCCGGACGATACCAATCGCGATAAAATCGTTCGATGGCCTCATATGAAAAAGTTTCAATAATATCCATTTTACCAATGGGCAATCGTTCAGCATATCGAGAACTTTTAAATAAGATGGGCAGGGTCTTTTTTTGCATACGATCGACAGCACCCAGTCCTAAGCGCCATTCCTCTATTATGACCCCCCTTTCCTTATCAATCTCATCATGATCAAGGGTGAGATATTGAGCCCAGTCCTCCAGGACCATAAATGCCGAATCAATCAATCCACTTCGATCCGAAGGCATTTGGAACATATATACGGTTTCATCAAAACTGGTATACGCATTCAAGTCCGCTCCAAAACTTACGCCAGACTGTTCCAGGAAACCAATGAGATCATTCTTGCTAAAATTTCTGGTGCCGTTAAATGCCATATGTTCCAAGAAGTGCGCCAGTCCTTGTTGATCATCATCTTCCTGAATTGAGCCGGCATTCAGCACCAACCTGAATTCGATTCTGTTTTCTGGTTTTGAATTTTTTCGAATATAGTAGGAAAGACCATTCTTTAAAGTGCCTGTCAATACCTCAGGATCCTGAGGCAAGGGATCTGTACCCTTATATGATTGCCCTGTAAGATGCAGGGAATTGAGAAAAATGAATGATGCGAGGTATAATGCAATGGTAATTCTCATGGCGTCAGTGTATTGAATTTTAAATTTATATTTTGATTGTGAGTTGTTGTATGCAAGATCGCACAAAAATAAGAAAACCGGTCAATTTATTTCTTGAAAGATCTTTGTTTATTTCAGTGTTTATTGCCTGGTGTTGAACTCACAGGGGATTCCGGTATGATGGGATTAAATATTAAATTTGTATTTGTTCTGTATACATAATGAATATTGATCTGGTATGAATGAAATGGATCCTGGTACATCTCTTCCTCTTGTAGAATCCTTTTACACGGTACAAGGGGAGGGACATCATACAGGGAAACCGGCATATTTTATTCGCATTGGAGGATGCGATGTGGGTTGTAGTTGGTGTGATACAAAATTTTCATGGGATTCATCACTTCATCCGAAAACTGATGTGCAGGAAATCATTCGAAGGATTAAGGAAACTCCAGCCGATTCAGTAGTTGTTACAGGTGGTGAGCCCATGATGTTCAACCTGGATCATTTTTGCCAAATAATGAAGGATGACGGATATAAGCTGTTTCTCGAGACTTCTGGTGCATATCCACTATCTGGTGACTGGGATTGGATCTGTTTATCTCCAAAAATCGAGGCCCCTCCTTTGAGGACATATTACGAAATAGCAAGTGAATTAAAAGTGATTATACAAACACGTGTTGATTTCGTTTGGGCTGAGAAAAATATGGAACAGATCAATGCCGAATGCCTGTGTTTCTTGCAACCCGAATGGAGCCAGTATGACAAAATTATTCCAGAGGTTGTGGCCTATGTCAAATCCCATCCGAAATGGATGATTTCTCTTCAGGCCCATAAGTTTATGCATATTCCCTAACCACATGTTCATATTACGTTCACTGGTATCGATGAATCCTCTGGCAGGCATTTTGCAGTATGACGACAAGGACTCAAGGTTTTTTAAATTTGTAGGTAACTTTTTCGTAGATTTATTCTATAATCTTAAGGCATTGAGGTTGAAATTAATAACCAAAATCTGGATCAGTTGTATTTGTTTTGCATGGAGTGGCATCCTCCAGGCTCAACTTCACACAGAGTCGCGACAGGCACTTCAATATTATAATCAAGCCGTTGAGAGTTACCGTTTTATGGATTATGAACGTGCTTATTCGGAGATTAAACAGGCCATTTCTGAAGATCCAAGGTTTATTGAGGCCCAATTATTACTGGCCGAATTGAGCTCCGACCAGAAAAATTATGAGGAAGCGATCGAAGCATATAAATCTGTTATCCAAATTAATCCGGAATTCTATCATGGTGCTTTCTATAATCTTGGCCATTTAGAGGTTCTTACTGGTAGATATAAGGATGCCATGGTAAACCTCAAACTGTATCTTGGATTCAAAGATGCGAAAACATCCATAATACAAAAAGTGGTTCGGGATCTGAGGACCTGTGAATTTGCCATTACCGCCATGGAAAATCCGGTTCCGTTCGACCCGGTGAACCTGGGTCCGGGGGTCAATACCTCTTATGATGAATACTGGCCATCGATCACGGCTGATAATAAAACCCTGGTCATTACCCGTCTTGAACCAGGGCACCGGCAGGGCGATATGTTTGAACGGCCAAGAAAGACTGAAAATTTCTATGTGAGTACCCGAACCGATGGCGCATGGGGGATGGCCATAAACATGGGACCACCAATAAATACAACTGGTAATGAAGGAGCACAATCGCTGTCTGCGGATGGATTTTTTATGTATTTTACCGCCTGCAACAGGAAGACCGGTCTGGGCAGCTGTGATTTATATGTGTCATCTGCACTCATCGGAAACTGGTCGGATCCGATCAATCTAAAAGCCCCTGTCAATTCACCCAACTGGGAAGCGCAACCATGTATTTCTCCCGATGGGAATACCCTGTATTTTGTGAGTAACCGGCCCGGCGGGTACGGTAAAATGGATATTTGGAAAAGTAGGCGGATAGAAGGAAAGTGGACTGATCCTGTAAATTTAGGATCGCAGGTCAATTCAGAGGGTAATGAAATGTCGCCGCATATTCATAAAGATAATCAGACTCTGTATTTTTCTTCTGATGGTTGGACCGGTATGGGTGGATTTGACCTGTTTGTCTCAAAAAAGACGAATGATTCGTCGTGGACCCAACCTCAGAATCTAGGATATCCAATAAATACATGGTCTGATGAGATCGGCATGGTGGTTAGTGCAGACGGGCTAAAGGCGTATTATTCCTCTGCTATGGAAGATGGTAAAGGTAAGGATATATATGAGTTTGAATTGCCGGTGCTGGTACGCCCGGAACCCGTATCTTATATTCAAGGAACTGTGTTCGATGTGGAGTCCAGGCTGCCATTGATAGCTGAATTTGAATTGATCGATCTGAATCGAAAAAAAACAGCCATTGAGGCCTTCTCAAATAGCAAAGGCCAATTTCTCGTCTGTCTTCCCGCCAACAAGGATTATGCACTGAATGTGTCGCATCCCGATTATTTATTTTATTCTGAGCATTTTTCACTGGAGGGGATGAAGGATGTTGGAGATCCGCAACTTCTGGATGTTCCTATGAGTCCGGTAAAACAAGGTGGAAAATCCATACTAAGGAATATATTTTTCGAATACAATTCATATATTTTATTGGATGCGAGCAGGGTAGAACTGGACAAACTGGTTGACTTTTTAAGTGAAAATTTAGGTATTGGTATCGAGATTCAGGGCCATACAGATTCCAAAGGTACTCCGGAATATAACATGCAACTCTCCGAACAACGGGCCCGGGCTGTATACGATTACCTGGTGGCCCATCAAATCGATCCCAAACGAATTTCATATCGCGGATTTGGTGAAACACGTTCCATAGAAGACAACAGCACCGAATATGGGCGGTCGCGCAACCGTCGAATTGAATTCGTTGTGAAGGAAGTAAATCACTAGCCCCAATTATCGTTTATTAAAATCAACCAGCAATTGGTAATGATGAACATTGAAAGCCGAAAACGTTGTGCATGGGCCAGACATCCTTTAGAAGTGACCTATCATGATACCGAGTGGGGAGTTCCTGTATTTAATGACCGAAAACACTTTGAATTTCTCATCCTGGACGCCTTTCAGGCAGGACTAAACTGGCTGATAATATTGAAAAAAAGGGACCAATTCCAGAGGGCATTCAGGAATTATAATGTGACTGAAATAGCGCATTTCAATGCGATGGATGTCGGGAAATTACTTCTCGATAAGGGAATTATCAGGAATCGGCTGAAAATAGAATCTGCTGTAACGAATGCACAGGCATTTCTTAAAGTTCAGGAAGAATTCGGATCGTTCAATAGCTATATTTGGTCATTTGTTGATCATCATCAGGTTGTAAATTCCTGGAAACATTTAACAGATATACCTGCAAAAACAACATTATCAGACAAGCTCAGTCATGATTTAAAGAGCAGGGGTTTTAAATTTGTAGGTTCCACCATTTGCTATGCCTATATGCAAGCTGCCGGATTGGTGAATGATCATGAGATCGGCTGTTTTAGATATCGGGAGGTCATGCAGAAATAAAAGGGAGCTGCATCTACAGCTCCCTTTTATTTTATTTCTTTTCTCCGGTTTTATCCGGCGGTGGTGGTATGGGAGGTATGGAGTAATCGAAGTTTTCCATCTCATCCTGAATCACCTCGATGGCTTTATTCAATTGTTCATCGAGTCCAAGGTATTCTTTCGCCGGGTCATTTTCAACGACAATATCCGGTTCCACACCGATCCCCTCAATGATCCAACCACTGCCATCCGCAGCAAAAGGCGCATACGATGGTGTAATAATATAGCCACCATCAATGCAGGGTATGGAACCGCTGTATCCAACCACACCGCCCCATGAACGCGTTCCGATAAGTTTTCCAATTTTATTGTATTTAAAGCGGTACGGAAAAAGGTCCCCGTCTGATGCTGAATATTTATCCACCAGGGTCACTTTGGGTCCAACAAGTTGTCCCTCTGGATTCACATTTCCGGTTTTCATACCGGTATGCATGGTCACGTAGGTAACCGAACGAAGAAGGCGTTCAATCAGCATGGGAGATACATTCCCGCCGCCATTACCCCGCACATCAATGATCAGTCCTTTTTTTGTCAATTGAGGATAGTAGTATTTTACAAATTCGTTCAGCCCGTTCACACCCATATCCGGAACATGTAGATAACCCACCTCATCATTGGTGGCTTCTGACACTTTCTTAATGTTGTCATGAACCCAATTCAAATAATATAAACCGGATTCGTCATCGATGGGTTTTACTAATACCTTATGACTTCCTGCGGTCTCTGGCGTACTATTAATCGTGAGCTCCACTTCTTTTTCTGCTTTGCCAATAAGGAGTTCATACACATCATCCACAGTATTCGTGGGTTGCCCATTTACAGCTAAAATAAAATCACCCTCATTAACGTTCACGCCTATTTCAGTGAGAGGCGACCGGAGTGATGAACTCCAGTTCGCCCCTTCAAGGATGTGGTCAATGATATAATATCCAGACGGATGGGGGTTGATCTTAGCTCCCAGTAGCCCTGTTTTAATGCGTTCCGGCATGGGTCTTTCGCCATTGCTGACATAGGCATGTCCAACATTCAATTCACCCATCATTTCACCCAGAATATAGGTCAAATCTGTCCGGTGATTTACATGGGGAAGAAACACGCTATACTTTTCACGCATGGCATCCCAATTCACTCCATGCATATTGGGTGCATAAAAGAAATCCCTCATTTGCCTCCAACTTTCATTGAATATCTGGGTCCATTCTTCCCGGAAGTTCACATGCACCATCATGTCACTCAAATCAGCTGTTTCACCAAGCGAAATCTTACCTCCCGGCAGGCTTATAACACCAAATTTCCCATTTTGCCGGACCAGCATTTTCTTCTTATTTGGAGATAGCGTAAAGCGTATACCGGGTCCCAGATCCGTTTCTTCTTGCTTTTCCAGGTCATACATCTTCATGGACATACCATTGCTGGTTGAAGACATCGATAAATAGTAAATTTTACCTTCAACCGCATACACATTAAAATAATTTCCAGGTTTTATGGGCAGCGATATGATCCGTTGACTGATCCCTTCCAGATCAACAGTGGTGGATGGACCGGCGTCTTTTGATGCCTCGGATTCATCCTTTGTCGTTCCCGCTTTCTTCCCGTTCCCGGATTCTTCTCCACCTTCTGTTTGAACCACATCGTTTTTCAGGGCAAATGGGGAAGGTGTGGATTTTGATAAGGTTGCCAGATATATTCGATTCATATCCTGATAAACATGATTCCATTCTGTCCGGCTATAGGTCGGACTGAAATCTCTGGCCGATGTAAATACCAGATATTTTCCGTCGGAACTGAAACTCGGATTATTTGATTCATACCAGCCTTCTGTAACAAGGTATGATTTCTGGGCATTCACATCATAGAGTCGTATACGTGTCATGCCTTTCTCGCTTTTGGTGTACGTTAACCACTGACTATCCGGCGACCAGTTATAAGCAAACCATGGCGCTTCATTCGATTGGTCAACGGTGGTGGTCTTTTTGGTCGCCACATCAATCAAGACCAGTTTTTGATTTTTATCGTTATATACAATCTTCTTACTGTCGGGCGACCATTCAAATCCAAAGATATAGGTATTCGAGCCAGAGGTCAACTGGGTTGGTGGTTGACTGCCATCATGCTTCATAACATAGATTTCAAATTCACCGGATCGATCTGATATATAGGCAATCCAATGGCCATCCGGCGACCACGAAGCATGGCGTTCGTGTACTCCGGATGTATTGGTCAGGTTTACAGTAAATCCCTTTTGTGAGGGTACTGAGAACAGATCACCACGGGCGGACAACAGAATTCTTTCCCCGTTGGGGGATAAACCGAATTCCCGAATACTTTTACTGGCATCTTTAAGTTCATGACGGCTGAATATATGATCATCCGCAATTTCAATGGGCACTTTTTCAGTTGTATTGGTTATAACATCATATAGATAGATATAACCACCTTTCTCAAATACAATTTTGTTTTCAGCCGCATTATGACTTGGGAATTTAATATCGTAATCGTTAAAATCGGTTATTTTGGTGATCGATCCTGTAATGGGATCTGCCTGGAACAAGTTCATGGTTCGGTCCTGATCGGATAGAAAAAATATCTTATCCCCAATCCACATGGGAATGATGTCCTGGTGCGGATTGTCAGTAATTTGTTTGACCTCTTTCGTATTAAAATTATAGATCCGGATGTCGTCAGCCATCCCCCCCTCATAGTATTTCCAGGTTCTGAATTCACGGAAAACCCAGTTGAATGCCAGTTGGGTTCCGTCGGGTGAGAAAGAGCAGAAACCGCCTTTTGAAAGCGGAATTTCCTCGGAAAGCCCACCTTCAACTGACACTTTAAATAATTGTCCAACAAACGAGTTAAATGATTGTTTCCTGGACCGGTAAATGATATACCGGCTATCCGGAGTCCATGTCATTACAATATTATTGGGTCCCATGCGATCTCCAATATCATCACGGCCCAGTGTTGCCGTATGTGTGAGACGTTTTGGAACACCGCCTGAAGAAGGAATAACGAACACTTCAGTATTTCCGTCGTACTGCCCTGTAAAGGCAATGTATTTCCCATCCGGGGAAAATTTGGGGAACATTTCATATCCGTCATGCGTGGTCAGTTTTCGAGCCATGCCACCATTTGCTTGGACAGAATAAAGGTCACCTGCATAACTAAAGACAATTTGATCACCTGATATGGTCGGAAATCTCAATAATCGGGCTTCCTGAGCATATATTGAAGCCCCAAAGACCATCGCAATGAAAAGGAAGACTAGGCGTTTTACAATCATGGTTTGTGTGAATTTTAATTAATTAATAGTAGGTTGTATTTATGTTATTAAAATAATGGATATCCATCCATTTGGAAATGTTAATTGCGGATACAGAATAGAAAAAACAAATATATGTAAATAAAAAAAAACACCCCGGTATATCAGGCGCATTCTTAGATCAAAATGTGAATGGGAGGGGAAGGGGGGCAAATGCAGGTCATTTGTTCCCGGACAGAAGTTCTTTCACCGCAGCCACCATTTCCTTTTGCCGAAATGGTTTCTTAAATATTTTCTCAGCACCAAATAAGCGGGCTGATTCAAGATATTCCCGTGAATCAATCCGCCCACCACCGGATATCGCAATAATTTTTACGTTGGGATATTCTTTCTTAAGCTCCCGGATGGTCTCGAGACCTTCTTTTTCGGGCATTACAATATCGGTGATGATCAGATCAGCAGGAAATTTTTTAAATAGTGCCAATCCCTCTTCTCCATTCACGGCAATATCCACATCATAACCTGCTTTTTCCAACATGCGTTTCAACATCATCAGAATGTTGGGTTCGTCATCTATTACAAGTATGCGAGCCATGATTATATTTTTTCGGTTACGGTCTTGTCCAGAATGGTCCTGATAAGTGTGCTAAATTTACTCAATATCAGTGGTTTGACAACAACAGCATCAATTCCTTTTTCCCTGGCAAGATCATCCGGTATCGAATCACCGTATCCTGTGATGATGATGGCCTTCAAATCAGGCCGGAATTCCCTGAACCTTTCAATCAAGTCTGTTCCAAGCATATAAGGCATGGTCTGATCGGTTACCACCAGGTCAAAAGAACTGGGGCTGGCTGTAAAATCTTCAAGTGCAGCCAGACTTTTATTATGGACACTCACTTTATATCCCATACTTTCCAGCATTCGTTTTCCCATGAAGGTAATTTCCTCTTCATCATCAACGAAAAGAATGTGCTCTTTCCCTTTCTGGAATGTAATTTTGTCATCTTTTAATTCTTTACTGGCAGCATCGTGTTGTGGTAGATAAATTTGAAAAGTGGCGCCTTTGCCAGGTTCACTATCTACGGTAATGGCACCTTCATAACTGCTTATGATACCATGCACCACAGAAAGTCCCAATCCGGATCCGACACCCACTTCTTTCTTTGTGAAGAAGGGTTCAAATATCCGGATCAATGTCTGGTGATCCATTCCATGTCCAGTATCATTAATGGTCGTGCATACATATGGACCCACTTCCAGTTTGGGGATTTTCCTGACCATATTTTTGGTAACCTGCACCTCGCGCAGTTTAACTTTCAGTTGACCTCCCGAATCCATCATGGAATGGTAGGCATTGGTACACAGATTCATAATGACCTGGTGTATTTGAGTGGCATCCGCCATAACGGTTCCACAATTCGGATCCAGGTCCTGGATAATTTCTATATTGGATGGGAATGAGGCCTTCACCAGGTTGAGTACTTCATGAATGACCTGATGCAATCGAAGGGGTTTTTTGTCCACTTCAACCTGGCGGCTAAAAGTCAATATTTGCTGAACCAGATCTTTGGCCCGGAGTGCAGCGTTGTTGATCTGTTCAATATCATAGCGCAGGTTGCTGTCTTCATCCAGTTCTTCCATGGCCATTTCAGTATACCCCAGTATGGGTGTCAGGATGTTATTAAAATCATGGGCGATACCACCTGCCAGTGTGCCAATGGTTTCCATTTTTTGGAGCTGAAGTAATTGGGTCTCCAATTTGTTTCGTTCCTCCTCATAAACCTGCCGGCGCTCAATTTCTTTATTGAGTTCGATGTTGGTCTTGGTCAGTTGCTTGGTTCGCTCCTGTACCCGTTTTTCGAGGGCTTCATTTGCTGCTTTGACCTTATTTTGCTCTGTTTCCAGGAGGATCCTCATGAAGAAATCTTTGCGCGCATCCAGTTCCTGTGTGTAGTTTATAAACATGCCAATGATGTTCGCACTCAGAAAGAAAAAACTGTTATTTAAAAGCGAATCCGTTGGAATCTTAGTAAACCATATGGCGGTGATCTCGTATATCACCACAAGGAGCCATCCTACCATGGTGGCATTTACAAAGCGCGCCTTAATAAAGGTATAGCCAAATATAAAAATCAGGATTAACCCGGAATAATAGGAATAGATCCGGTCAGCCTCAGGAATCGATGGTCCTGCAACAAGGTGATTCATAACGATAATGCCAATGCCTGTCACCAGCCAGAGCAGTACAATGGCTGTTTGCATCAGTTTGTAGAACCATTTCGTGTAGGTGAGTATGAATGCGCCAATAAGAAATGGCGTAACAATACCAAACCGGATTATCCAAATGCTCTTCCAAACCTCTTCAGCAATGATCCGGTCCAACACGGCAAAAGCATTGTAAAAGACCAAGGACAGGATGAAAGCAAAGCGGACCTGACCCAAAGATTTATGGTAGTAATCCTTCCTGAAATTGTCTTCCAGGTCGGTGTGCTTACCGGTAAATCGAAGCGTAAAAGGGCTTAACCTCATCCCATGAGATGACGTTAAACCCAGTTTTGAAAGGCCTTTGTAAACTGAACTCACATTTTCCATGATCCGCTATGGGAAGAACATCAGTTCACTGAATAGTCTGCAACTTTTGAAATGGGTTCCTTATATTCTGCAAACTGTTTCTTCTTCATTTTTATTCTCAGGAACAGGTTAACACCCAATGGTTCTTTGTCGACCATCACTTGATCCTCCCTGAGTCCGGATTCGATCGCTAGCTTATATAATTCAAATTCTGATCTGTAATTGAGATACCAACCGCATACTGATTCCATCAGACTTTGGGTCGGATTATTTTTTGAGAAGTTCCCAATTATCATCTCTCCCTGTTCATCCAAGAAGACCAGAAACTTTTTTACCAGGTAAATAAAGTGTTTTTCTTTGAAATAATCAAACAGTCCGGCACTCCATATCATATCATAATGCTTGTGGGTTTTATACCGCAATACATTTATCCTGAAAAAATTTATCCGGTCTTTGAATTTTTTATTCTTATCCTTTGAATATTCAATGGCTCGCTCATCCAGGTCGATCAGGTCAAAATGAATTTTTGAATCGGGATTTTTACTCAAATATTCATATACATCAGATGCCGGTCCGGAACCCAGGATAAGAACTTCTTTTGGTCCTTTGGCGTGACGGTCCAGGTCAGCACACAGCTTCATAAAATAGTCCTTCCTGTTCCGTACTGCTTTTGTGGCATCAGAGCGGTTCCACCACAGGTCCCAATTGCGGTATCTCGGATCCTGGTTCACCTTATTTTCATAAATCATGTCAATGATCTTAAAATCACCGGCATATCCGTAGGGTTTGGTATATGCAAAACCCTGCATGGTGTCCAGGTTATTTAAAATGGGAGAAAGAATATCCCTCATTTCTTCAACGCCCTCTTCATCCAGAGAGCGAACCAATAAGTCGAAAGGTTCATAATCATGAGGCTCGGGACCACCCTTGTCAATCATGTTTTGAAGGAAGAGGACCTGCTGATCCGATAACTTTTTCGCAACTTTTACCTGTACTTGAACTTGTGTTTCCATAGTTGTAGGATTTAGGATTTATTAATTTATAATTTTTTTGTAGTATTTATTTCATTATTGGATGTACCTCTCCCGTTCAAAAACCATCCTGGTTCTTGTTTTGCCTGTTCTGATCGTCTCTACTTTTGCCGACAGACAACATTTTGCCTTAATTTAAAAGTAATATTATTAATCATATAGTGTTACACGCTGAATGATGAGTTTCGTTATTACCGGATGGTGAGATGGATCACCAAACTGAGACTTTTCAATAATATGACCTGGTTTATTTTTCATTAAACCTCCCAATGAGCAAATCGCCAGGATCTGCTTCTGAATTTTATATTAGTTCTTTCTTAACCTGTTTAATTCTATAGACCATTCCTCAATTTAAATATAACTTCCAGAGCACCATCAATGGACAACCAATGGGTAACAATGGTTTCCTGTGCCTGGTGATCTTGCTCACCCAAATGCCTCATGAATACATCTCCTCCTTTGTATATACGAATATATACACCCTTAATAAGACCCAACAAAGGTCCTATTATGAACAAAATCATATTTTCACCAAAGAATATTTTTTGGCTTAAGTTAAAAATAGAGCAATATCTTCCGGGATTTTTGTTTTTTGAATGATATATGTATTCAGAAACTGGTGATATATATCACCAAAATGGTTTCAGATATTCAATTTTTAGAGGTATGGAAAGGTGAAATCGCGGGTGTAATCTCTTGATAAATATCATGCCCATGTTCAATTTTTCAGTCTATTTTTACATACATTTAATTTTGAAATGAAAATGAAACCGTCACATATTGAACATATTGGCATTGCAGTTAACAGTCTCGAGGAAGCCATACCCTTCTACGAAAATGTTTTGGGTCTGGAATGTTATAATATTGAGGAAGTGGCCGATCAGATGGTGAAAACAGCCTTTTTCATCTTGGGGCAAACAAAAATTGAACTCCTTGAAGCCACCAGTCCTGATAGTGCCATTGCAAAATTTATCAGCAAGAGAGGCCCAGGCTTGCATCATATAGCTTTGGCTGTTGAAGATGTTAATTCGGGACTGGCCCATATGCAGAGTCAGGGGATTCGTTTGATTGATGAAAAACCCCGGGAAGGTGCGGAGGGTCTGGATATTGGATTTATACACCCCGGTTCATCATTTGGGGTGCTAATGGAATTGTGTGGAGAGAAAAAAACATAAAAACGGACCCTTCTGGAATTAGATTTTATACGCACTAATCATTGAATACAGTGAAAACACAATCCGTTTGTGGTAATTTTGGGCCCCGTATCAGGTCTGATTGCGAAATTTCAATCCGATTGGCCGACAGTGGAGGCATTCAGATTGATCTGGAATCAAAGGTCGAAAGGCTTCATGGGATATCAATACGAAATTTGATTCATGATGGCTTAAATACTTTTGGTATTCCTGATGCACAAATCATGATCCGGGATTCTGGGGCTTTACCTTTTGTAATTTCGGCCCGACTGGAGGCGGCTGTGAGGCTTTTGAAGGATGACACGACCGAGTTCTTGCCTGAAATGATCAACCAGACCGGCCCCAGTTCAAGCCGTGATCAGTTTCGGTTTAGTCGCCTATATCTACCGGGTAATACTCCAAGCATGATGCTGAATGCCGGTATTCATAAACCCAATGGGATTATTTTGGACCTTGAAGATTCAGTGGCCCCACAAAAGAAACATGAAGCTCGTTACCTGGTTAGAAATGCCCTGAGACAAATTGATTTTATGGGTGCAGAACGTATGGTCAGGATCAATCAATTGCCTGATGGTATTGAAGATGTAAAATGTATAGTGCCTCACTTTGTGGATCTGATCCTTTTACCAAAATGCGAACATCCGGAGCAGGTGCAGATTATCGAAAAGGAATTGCACCGGCTTTCAGAGGGCCATACCACTAACCTACCATGGATCATGCCCATTATTGAGAGTGCACTCGGTATCGAGAATGCGTTTGAAATTGCCAGGGCTTCAAAATACATTGTGGCCATGGCTGTGGGCCTGGAAGATTATACTGCAGATATTGGCGTGCAGCGAACCCTGAGTGGTCACGAATCACATTATGCCAGAACCAGGCTGGTGAATGCATGTAAAGCAGCTGGTATTCAGCCAATTGACTCGGTTTTTTCAGATGTTTCAGATCAGGATGGACTGACATCTTCCGTGATGGAATCGAAAGCCCTGGGATTTGAGGGTGTGGGCTGCATCCATCCCCGTCAAATTCCGGTCATTCATGAAGCTTTTCAACCTTCATCTGCTGAGATTGAAAAAGCCCAGAAGGTAGTTTATGCTTATGAAAAAGCCAATAAACAGGGATTGGGGGTGGTATCGTTGGGCACCAAGATGATTGATGCTCCGGTTGTGAAAAGAGCACAGCAGACCATCAACCTGGCTCTTCAATTACAGCTCATTCGTTCGGACTGGATGGATCAAATGCCTAATGAATAATTCCATGAACAAACCAAAAGAAATTAAAAATGCTGCCGGTCGTTGGGTGCCATTATTGGTAAACGGCAGGAAACAGATACCGTATAAGGGTGTTGGTAAATATATTCCAACGGCACAAAAGCACGCTCCACCCATCTCAAGCTGCGCTGAATTCCCTTCGGATGGGGATAAAAGAATACCATCATTGAAAGAGGCCCTGGTGAAGGCAGGACTCCGCGATGGCATGACCATTTCAACCCACCATCATTTCAGAAATGGAGATCGTCTGGCCAATTTAATATTTGATGCAGCCCATGAGCTGGGTTTAAAAGACCTGGTTTGGTTCCCATCTGCATCTTTTCCGTGCCATGAGCATCTGATTCCATACCTTGAAGATGGCACCATTCATCATATCGAAGGCAGCATGAATGGTCCGCTTGGAAAATTTACAAGTGAAGGTCGTATGAAGGGTACGGGCATATTACGCTCTCATGGCGGACGCTACCAGGCCATTCAAGATGGGGACATTCATATTGATCTGGCCGTAATTGGAGCAGGATGTGCCGATGCATTCGGTAATGCCAACGGACTCTATGGACCCTCGGCGACGGGTCTGTTGGGTTTTGCTCTGGCCGATTCTCAATATGCCGACAAAGTGATTGTCGTTACCGATTATATGGTGCCCTTCCCATGTATCCCGTGGCAAATTCATGGGAACTATGTCGATTATACGGTGGAGATAGATAAACTTGGTGAGCCGGAAAAGATCATTTCAGGAACCACCGAAATCACGAAAAGTCCAGATCGACTTTACCTCGCCGAATTAACGGCCAGGTTTTGTGAGGCCGCAGGAATTATCAAAGATGGATTTTCTTTTCAGTCGGGTGCCGGCGGCACATCACTTGCTGTGGGCGAATATTTTAAATCCATTATGAAGGAGAAAGGAATTAAAGCCAGATTTGCCCGCGGTGGGAGCAACAAATACCTGGTTTCCATGCTTGAGGAAGGATTGGTGGATTATATAATTGATGGTCAGACATTTGATCTTGAAGGGGTCCGGTCGATGTCACAAAATTCCAATCATGTGTGGTCAAGTCCATTTACCTCCTACAACTACCATGGTAAGGGAAATTTTGCAGGCATGGTGGATGTGGTCATTCTCGGAGCGACGGAAATTGATGTGAATTTTAATGCCAATGTGGTCACCCATTCCGATGGTTTTCTCTTGCATGGGATCGGTGGCTGGCAAAATTGCCTGTTTTCAAAGACGGTCATACTACCTGTGCCGCTTTTCCGTGATCGCATCCCGGTTGTGGTGGACCAGGTAACCACACTTTGTGGCCCCGGAGAATTAATAGATGTTGTGATCACAGAACGTGGAATAGCAATTAATCCCCTTCGAAAAGATCTCATTTCAAAAGTAAAACATTCGGGATTACCGATTGTCAGCATTGAGACATTAAAGGAAATGGCGGAAAAAATTTGTGGTATTCCTCAGAAACCCGAGTTTGACGACCAGGTTGTTGCCGTAATCAAATGGGTCGATGGCACCCTGTTGGATAGCGTACGTAAAATAAAGAAACCATAAATCCAGAACACGAATCGTTAAAAAAAACAATCATGAAAAAGTTCAAATGTGATGTTTGCGGCCATATCTATGATCCTGAAGAAGGTGATCCCGATGGTGGTATAGCACCTGGCACGCCTTTTGAAGATATCCCGGAAGATTGGATCTGCCCGATATGTGGTGTTCCCAAGTCGGAGTATTCCCCGGTGGATTGATACACAGTCATTAAATTCTTTCAGGCATCATCCGGGTTAAGGGCCCGGAATGTTTTTTAGTATGGTCAACAGAAACTCCCAGAACTTATACGTACTGGAGATATTAAGTTGCTCATCAGGAGAATGTGCGCCTCGGATGGTCGGCCCAAATGAAATCATATCCAGGCCTGGATATTTTTCAAGAAATAATCCGCATTCCAGACCGGCATGAATGGCTTTTACCTCAGGATCGGTCCCGAATAAGTCCTGATATGCCTGTTGGCTAATCCTCAGAATTTCAGAGTTGGTGTTGGGTGCCCATCCAGGATATCCACCACCATGGGTTATTTCAGCACCAGAGAGCCGGAAGGAGCAACCCACCATATAAGCGGCATCCATTTTGGCACTTTCCAATGAGCTTCTCTGGCTTGTGGTCACCTCAAGACGGTTTCCATTCACATGTTTCATGGCAGCCAGGTTCGTAGAGGTTTGAACCAATCCCGGTATATCCTGGCTCATAGCAAGATGCCCATGAGGGCAGGCATATAGTGACTGCAGTAAACCCGTCATGAACGGCGCATCGAATACCTTTTGAGGACGATCACATGCCTCAATAGTTAATCTGAAATTGGGGTCTGTTTTGCTCAGCTCAGATGAGATGGTATTCGTAAAAGTACGAGAAAAATCCATGAATTCTGAGTGGTCAGACCTATTTAACAGGATGGTAGAAGAGGCTTCCCTGGGTATCGCATTTCTTAAATTTCCACCTTTGAACTCACTGATGCGGATATTGAATTGTTGAAAGGCACTCCATAAAAATCGATTCATGATTTTGATGGAGTTCCCTAAACCTTTATGGATTTCATCTCCGGAATGCCCTCCTCTCAAACCATTTACCAACACATTGAATACCAACATGTTGGAATCAGCCGGTTCCCATGATGGGGTATAGATTGCAGTGGTATCAATGCCACCGGCACAGCCAATAAATAGTTCGCCCTCATCTTCCGAATCCAGATTGATGAGGGTTGTTCCTGTAAGAAATCCCTGTTGCAGACCTTTTGCTCCGGTCATACCACTTTCTTCATCAACAGTAAAAAGGCATTCCAGGGGTCCGTGCGGAATTTCTGATGATGCTAAAATGGCCAATTGGGCGGCCATTCCAATCCCATCGTCTGCTCCCAGTGTGGTGCCATTGGCCTTAATCCAGTCGCCCTCAATAAAGGCATCAATCGGGTCCCGGTCAAAATCGTGGTCAGAATCGAGATTTTTTTCACAAACCATGTCCACATGGCTCTGCAGGATCACGGTCTGATGATTCTCGAATCCTTTTGCTGCAGGTTTTTTTATGAGCAGGTTCCCACTATCATCCGACATGTAGTCCAGTCCGCGATCTCTGGCAAACTGAACCAGGTAGTCCAATACCTTTTCTTCCTTTTGAGAAGGCCGGGGTATCTTTATAATATCAAAAAAGTACGACCAAATCGGGTGGTCGGGGAATTGATCCGTTCGGTTCATGAAATGAATTGTTGCAAAACTGCAAAATTAGCAAAAAATATGGGGGTTGGATTGGGTTTAATTGGTTATAAAACACTTTTATTAGAATTTGGGAAATCAAGAAATGTATTATTTTTATTCCTTATTCTAAATAATATATTCATATGCCATTGAAAACTATTGTTACAATGCCAGGAGACGGAATTGGCCGTGTCGTTCTGGAGGAAACGCTAAGGGTATTAGATGCGGCCGGATTTCGATCCGAGTATATTGAAGCGGACATCGGCTGGGAATTTTGGTGTAAAGAGGGAAATCCCTTGCCAGAAAGGACCCTTGAACTGATTGATAAACATAAAATTGCACTTTTTGGAGCCATTACTTCCAAGCCAAAGGAAGAGGCATTTAACGAACTGGCACCCGAACTCCGGGATAAAGGATTCGAATATTCCAGTCCCATTGTGGGTCTTCGGCAGCATTTTGGCCTGGATATATGCACGCGGCCCTGCAAAACATATGCAGGGAATCCTCTGAATTTTATCAGGCGTGGAAAAGATGGCAGCATTGAGGAGCCCCATGTGGATGTGGTCATTTTCAGGCAAAATACCGAGGGCCTGTATGGGGGTGTGGAATGGTCCGATCCGCCTGAGCAGGTTCACGATGCCCTCAGATTGCATCCAAAATTCGTTAAAAACTTTGGGCATGTACCCAAATCTGAACTTTCCATTTCCACTCGCATTTTTACAAGGAAGGCAACGGAGCGAATATTAAGGGCGGCATTTGAATATGCCAGAAAGTATCAATATCCTTCTGTTACTGTTTGTGAGAAACCCAATGTGATCAGAGAAACTTCCGGTATGATGTACCGGCTGGCGAAGGAATTTCAAAAGAATGAGTATAGCGATATTGAATTGTGGAATACCAATATCGATGCCCAGATGATGTGGTTGACAAAAAATCCTGAGGATTATGGTGTGATCGTTGCAGGCAATATGTTTGGAGATATTGTATCAGACGCATTTGCAGGACTGATTGGCGGACTGGGATTTGCCTGCAGTGCCCAGTTTAATGATGAGGGTGTTGGGATCTTTGAACCCACACATGGATCGGCACCAAAATATGCCGATTATGCGGTTTCCATTGTCAATCCTATCGCCATGATTGAATCGGCATGCATGATGTTGGATTTCATCGGAGAGTATGAAATGGCTAAGAATATCAGGCGTGCCATTGCCGGTGTGGTGGCAGAAGGTCGTGTCAGAACGTATGACATGCTAAAATTGAAAGGGGCTGCCGATGTGATTCAAAAAGGTGCGGCGTCCACCCGGGAAATGACCGATGCCATAATACGTAAATTATAGATTACTAAATACCTCATGACCATGGAAAACGTGTATGATTTATGGCCTGAACTGATGTGGATCGAAGATCCGGCGTTGCGTAAAAAAACAGCTGATACCTGGGAACTTGCATTGGAGCAGTCGGTGTTAACACCGGAGGATTTGCACCTGATACCTTTTACTTTGCTCGCCGGCCCTGATTTGAAGGTCAGCTTCATGGCACATAAGAGAGCCGTCGTCCATATTGCCCGGGAAAGTGGATTGAAAATCCGTGAGTTTTTTGGTGATGAACTGCCTGTCGACATGGACATCCTTATTTCAGGGGCCATACTGGCCGATGTGGGTAAATTGCTGGAATATGAGAAGGATGATCATGGAAAAGCGATTCAGGGATCGTATGGTAAATATCTCAGACATCCCTTTTCTGGTGTTTCCCTGGCTGAAAAATGTGGAATTCCTCCTGCAGTTTGCCATATCATCGCTGCACATGCCGGGGAAGGCCATCTCATAAAACGATCTACAGAGGCTTATGTGGTTCATCATGCCGATTTTATGACCTTTCTCCCATTTAAGGAAAAGTTATAAATAAATTCCTATTTTTGATTGAATATTAGAGCCATTTCGGGCATCATTTCCGGCTCCCAGACTGATCCCACAGATGATTACACTTGATCTTATCCTGGTCATTCTTGTTGTGATTTTTATCCTGGCTTCCCTGTATCTTGAGATACTGGGTCCTGCATTTACCTTTCTTGTTGGTATCGCTTTTCTGGGGTTTTTTGGGGTGTTGACACCAAAAGAGATCCTGATGGGATTTTCTAATGAGCAGGTCATGGTGATCATCATGCTTTTGCTCATTGGTGATATCATCCGCAGTACGGGTATTACCGATGTTTTGTTCAGCCGGGCCTTTCGGAATGTCAAATCGAGGAAGGGTTTCCTGGCGAGGATGATGATCCTGGTAGCCGGTTTTTCAGCTTTTCTGAACAATACACCGCTGGTTGCTGTGACCATGCCCTATGTGAATTCATGGTCATTAAAAAACAATGTGGCACCCTCCAAATTACTGATGCCCTTATCCTTCGCTGCCATCCTGGGAGGATGTGCAACCCTTATCGGAACATCCACCAACCTGATTGTAAATGGATTGGTCGTGGATCAGGATATTATTCCCGGACTCGATTCCTTGAACATTTTTGATTTTGCTTATGTGGGCGTACCGATGATCCTGATTGGTTCGGCATTTATATATTTTTTCAGTAACAAACTCTTACCCGACCACAGGAGTTCTCTGAACGGTGAGGACGAAGCCGAGCGCACGTACCTGGTCGAAACACAAGTAAAGAAAAATTCCAACCTGATAGGAAAGACCATTGGCGAATCCGGACTGAGAAATTATAATGGTTTATATCTGGTTGAAATTCAGCGTAAAAACAGGGTGTTATTCGTGGTCTCCGATAACCAGTTGATCGAGGAGGGAGACCGATTGGTATTTGCTGGCGATAAGAATCCCATAGCGGAGATCATGGATTCAAATTCCGGATTAACGATTCCACATGTCGGGATGCTCCAAAAGAAAAAACGCGCTGAGGTTGTGGAAATTGTGATTGCACATAACTCATCGATGATAGGTAAACAATTAAAGGACATCAATTTCCGGTCTCAATATGATGCTGCAGTGATCAGTATTCACAGGAATGAGGAACGCATTCTCGCACAGTTAAGAGGGATTGAACTGAAAGCCGGTGATGTATTATTATTGTATGCCGGATCGGAGTTTCGGAGTCGGATACGATATACAAAAGATTTCTATTTTATTTCCCAGATAAGAACATTTGAAAAAGTTGAAACCTATAAAATTGCCATTTTGCTTGTCGGATTGCTGACAGCCATACTCCTGGCAGCTTTCAAACTGGTTTCCTTATTCATGGGACTGATTATTTTGCTACTCATCTGTTTTGTGCTGGGATTGGCGAAACCAAAAGAGTTACCAAAAAGCATCGACTATAACCTTGGATTGATCATTGTGATGTCCCTGGCTCTTGGCATAGCCATGATCAAGTCTGGAGCCGCCCCCATGTTTGCTGATTTCCTGATCACCATATTTACACCCTTAGGGAAATACGGGATTTTATTTGGAATCTTTATCATCACGTCCATTTTGGGTGCTTACATTACCGGAAAGGCTGCCGTGGCACTGATATTCCCTATTGCATTGAGCATGTCAGTCAATCTTGGATTGAATCCGATGCCATTTATTCTCACTGTGGCGTATGCAGCTGCAGCAAATTTCTTAACACCCATTGGATATCAGACCAATTTGATGGTATATGGACCAGGAGGATATTCTTTCAATGATTTCTTAAAGCTTGGATTTCCGCTGACCATTCTCTATATGTTGAGTACCGTATTCATTTTGAGTTTCGTTTATTTATAAACATATTGTCCGTATGCCCCAATATGAGAATGAAAATCAATTCATGCAGGCCATTCAATGTGCACTTGAAGCGGGGAAAGAAATATGTACCATCTATCAATCCAATGACTTTGATATTGAACTTAAAACAGACCATTCTCCGCTGACCAGGGCCGATCGGAAATCGCACGAGGTCATAACCCATGGACTGGAACAGACCAGTGTGCCGGTATTGAGTGAAGAAGCACAGGCCATTTCATGGAACGACCGGTCTGACTGGAACCGTTTCTGGCTGGTTGATCCATTGGATGGGACCAAAGAATTCATCAAACGAAATGGGGAATTTACGGTCAATATTGCATTGATCGAATATGGACGGCCGGTTATTGGCATCATCTATTCGCCCGTGCCAAAAACCCTGTATTTTGCCTTAAAAGGTGTGGGTTCATTTCGATTTGAGGCATTTGGATCAGGCGTATTGCCTGTATCTCTGGATGAATGGCTGGAGCATTCCACACGTCTGCCTGTCTACAGTGCACATTCTCATATACGGGCCGTTGTCAGCCGGTCGCATCAATCGGAGGAAACAGTGCATTACCTGAATAAATTGGGACATGAGTTCGGTCCCATCCAACATACCTCGGCAGGTAGTTCATTGAAATTATGTCTGATTGCAGAGGGGAATGCAGAAATTTATCCGCGTATGGGTCCCACAATGGAGTGGGATATTGCGGCAGGTGACATCATTATATCAGAAAGCGGTGGGAGCCTGGTCCAAACAGATGGTTCTCCTATTGCATATAATAAAAAAGATCTGCATAATCCCTGGTTCGTTGCCAGATCTTCTGGTTTCTTAAAAACGGCCGCTTCAAAGGGATAAAAAAAACCGCCGGTATATGCCGGCGGTTCCAAATTATTTTTTGGTTTAATAATCTAATTGAACACCTCCATATTTCGTATAGATGGTCACTTTTGCTGAAGGATTGGGGTCACTGCCTACATTACCGTCATAAGATGATTCGGTGCTGCTAACGATCCGGTTCATTTTACCACCCTCAGGGAATGAAATTTTGGCATATTTTGCTTCACCTTTCAGGTAATAAGATGCATTTCCGTCGATTCCCAGCTTAATACCACCATAGCTGTTGCTTATTTTAATCTCCTCAAAATCGGCAGGAATATCTTTTACAGCGGTACCACTATACCTGGTTTCCAGAATGAGTTTTTTACCCACATATTCAAAATTATACTTGGAATATCCGCCTTCAACAACGAAGTTATCCGTTCTACCTACATCATAGGTGTCATATTTTGATTCTGAAACGATCGAACTGGATTCATTGGTGTAGAATTTGGAATATTTAGTCAGCATCACCAGAGCGCGGCTCTTGTCAATTTCAAGCTTGGAGTATTTCATCTCCACCTTGAACCAGTTAACCTCACCGATGGTGGCTTTTCCATAACCCAGGATCAGTGTGGATAATGGTTTTTCATCGCCCCGCATGATCTTGTTGGCCTGAAGATTTCCATACTTCACATCAATCTCTGCATAACCCGTAAGTTCATCAATAAAAGTATCGCCGTACTTGTTGGATAATCGCGTATCCAGAGTTTTGGGCATTTTAACGGTATAGTTAATACTGAATTCCTTATCGTTTCCCCAGCTGGACCCACCCAATTTGCTGAACCTCTCATCAATTTGAGTAATGGCCTTCAGTTCATTTCCACTGGTGGAAAACTCTACGGTAAGGTATTCCAGGAGTTTCGCTGCCTTTTCTTTATCGGGATGTTCAACGGTGATTGAAACGTCAATACTGACCTGTTTCTGATCCCAATTTTGAACGTCGACTTTCCCATATTTATTGATCAGCACAAGTACTGAGCTTTGATCTACTTTCCATTCGTTATGCAGGGATTTACTTACTTCGGCAGCCAAAGCATATCCCGCAAAACTGGCGATCAGGAGAAAGCTAACGATTCGTTTAAATTTCTGTGTTTTCATGGTCTGTCTTTTTTTCATTTGATTTAATATCTTCTAATTGCTCCATAATATGATTCATGATATCCAATTTCAGCTGGTAATGTTCAATCATGGCATTGATCACACGTTCATCGTCGGGGCTTGACTTGAGGTCTATCTTCATTGAATTGTAGAGGGAATCCATTTCATTCAACTCTTTCATCACCATCGTTTGTTGCACACTGTCAACGAACAATCCCGACTTATTGAACTCATTATACTTTTGACTCACCTGCCGGAGATAAAATTGTTCTACTTCTCTGTACTCCGGTGAAACTTCACCCAGGGCTAAACCATTTTGTTTGGCAACGAAAAAGGTGTCATAGGTCCAAATGGAAGTCACTACAACCAGTACCATTATAACCGCTACTTTGAGCCACAACGGAAAGAAAGCTACTTTTTTTGGGCCAGAGGCTTTCACGATCTTTGAGCTAAACCGTTCAAAATGGCCATCGAAGGGCTCCATTTCGAAAGCGTCACGGTTGGATTGAATAAATTTTTCCAGTTTTTTCATGATATTCAAGGGGTTTCTTACTTCATTAATTGCAATAATTTTTGTCTGGCCCTTGTGTATTGAGATCGTGATGTGGATCCGCTGATATTCAGAATCTGGGCGATTTCATCATGGTCGTAGCCCTCAAATAAATACAGGGTTAGTACCAATCTGTATCCTTCCGGTAACTGAGTCATTGCATCTTTCACTTTCTGAACTTTAAAGTTGATTTCGTCTTCATTAATTTTTTCTTCATCTAAAATCGCAGGGCCAGTTTGTTCTTTTATATCAATCAGGTCCATTTTTCTTTTTCTAAGAGCATCAAGGGACCGGTTCACCACAATTTTCTTCAGCCAGGATCCGAAACTGACCTTACCTTCGTAGGTCTTAATTTTTTCGAACGCTGAGAGAAATGCTTCCTGCATGACGTCTTCAGCCTCTGCCGGATCATTTAAGATCCTCAGGCATGTGTTATACATGCTCCTGTAATACAGTTTGTATAGCTGGAACTGAGCCTTCGAATCACCCTTTTTGCACCCATCTATAACATCCTGATTCAGGTTCCTAAAAGTTTCTTCCTGACTTTTCATTGTTCATTTTAATGACGAAAAGAAATATTTGATGCTGCATTATTCACATAAAATTATTTAAAAGTAATGGGAATCAGTCCATATCATGGTCAGATATTCAGAAAATCTCCCGAACGCTCATAAGATATTGTCTTGAGCCGGGTAATGGGGAGCATTATTAAAGTGGCGGCCTATTTATGAATATAAACCTTCTTCACCTCGGTCCATTCAGGTGTGACTAACTTTACCAGGTAGATGCCCATAGTCGATTTTGGCATCTCGATGGTTTCATTTAGTTGTCCTGGAATGAGTTCAATGAATTGTTTTTGGATCATTTGACCCTGCAGGTTATAAATGGTTAATACACCCTCCCCGATTTGATTGGATTGAATCTGCATGTTAAATGATCCATCATTGGGATTGGGATAGATCAGGAATTGGGTATTCCCAATAGGTGCGGGGGATTCTTCAATACCCAGGGCTGTATTATAAAAATACAGACTGAAAACCCCCTGTTCGTTACCTGCACTCCCGTCCACCTGCAACCAATAGGTTTTTCCCGGGGTCAGATTGTCAATGCGTTGTATGCCTGCATTGAAATCCTCGGTCGATTTATCATCATTGGCAGCCAACAGTGTATAATGACCGGCCAGTATACTATCGGCATTCACCGCATCATATACGGCTATCTGGGTATCAAATCCTTCTGTTTCGAAGGAGGCGACCTCCAGGGGAGGTCCTTCAAATGTAAACCAGATACTATTTGCCAGAATGTCCTGGCCTGTTCCAAATTCATCACACCATTCGGTTTGCGACACACATTCACCAGCCGGAGGATGGGGTTCATTGGTTTCAATGGTGGCATTATAGTTGAAATAGGGACCGTTTTCACCAATCGATAAAGGCAATGCATACTGGATCAGGTTATTCTGATATACGTTAATGACCAAAGAATCAATATCTGTACATTGACCATCATTGGCAGTGACGTAATACTTCGTGGTGCTTTCTGGAGCGGCTTCCACCCGTGAACCGGTTGTTTGCAGCAAACCCTCCGATGGTGACCAGCTAAAATTATCACCTCCCGTGGCTATCAGGGTGGTGGTATCACCCCTCCAGTAATAGGCCCCGGCAGCTGATGTGATCTGAATGTCGATTGAACTGATTACTGTAACAAAATCAGATCGGATCAGGGTATCGCTATTGCCGTCTCTAAATGCGATCAGGCCGATTTGCTTATCACCGATCTGATCATAGGTCACCAATGCGGTATCTTTTGAGGAGGGAAAGGTGATGGTGGCGGCGCCCTCGAGAATCCATTTCAGGCTATCCGAGTCGGATGAATGATTGATAAATTTAAACGTTCCTTCAATACAGCCCTCTGTTCTCGATCGTGAAAATTCAGCATAAAGCGGCGGTGTTTCTGGCTCATAGAGATCCGTTTCCCACAGACCTCGACCGTATGTTCCGGCACGCAATTTCTTGTCGGGGTAGAAGATTTCCAGCTCGTTAACAATGACATTGGGTAAACCGCTACTAAAATCCTCCCATGTATCCATATCTTTGTTTCGATAATAAACGCCCAGATCTGTTCCCACATACAATCCTAAATTACTATTGTATTCAACCACGATCGTGTTAACGGGCACATTGGGTAATCCGTCTGAATAATTGGTCCATGAATTTCCTCCATCATGTGACGTATATACTTTACGATTGGCCGTATAATTCGATAATGTGACCCATATGGTTAAAGGATCATATTGGGAAACAGCAATATACGTAATGACTGAAGTGGAGATCGGCAATCCGGTGGTAATCGGAATCCAGCTTTCTCCTTTATTTTCAGTGCGCCAGATATTCTTATCAGTGGCGGCATAAATATAAGATGAATGACCAGTCGCAATGGCCAGGGCTTTAAACTGGTTACCACCCGACAGGTTGGCCCCGATGGCAGTCCAGGAATCACCGCGGTTGTGGCTTAAATACACATCGGTATACCCAACAGCAATGGTTTTCGGATCGTTGGGATCGAGAATATAAGGTGTAACCCAGGCACCTGTAAGTGTGGGCAACGGCTTGATGCTTTCAAAAAATGAACCGCCATTCTTTGAACGCCGGATATTGCCTCGCTGCGAACTGGCATACAGTATGTTGGTGTCAGAATAATCCACGATGCATTCCATCCCATCTGCTCCAAGCACCACCTTGAAATCATCCCGACGACCCCGTATTGTTGAATTATCCTGGCTTCCCATCAGGAAAAGATCAGGGCGCGTGGCAGACAGACCGATCCGGTATATTTGCAGGATCTCCAGTCCGGCACTGATATCTGTCCAGGAGTCTCCATCATCGTCTGTGTAATAAATGCCGCCATCATTACCCGAATAAAGAGTTTCATTCAGGGGATGATATTCCAGGATGTGTTGATCTACATGTACATATGGGGCATTGGATATGCCAAATTCAGGGTATCCGAACGACACCAATCCCCACACCGAACCAGTGGTTTTCCAGATATTGATCCCACCCACATATACCTCTGTTTCATTCGAAGGGGATACCGCCAGCGACAGGTCATACCATCCCTGGCCACCTTCGTCTGAACCATCGGGCAGGGTTCCCAGTAAATTTCGGGTTGTGGGTGCAAATGGAGCCCACGTGTCTCCGGCATCCATCGACGTGTAAATCCCCTGAAATCCGCTGTTTTCAGTATTGGCACACAATGCATACACCCGTTCCGGGTTGGCCGGGGTCACGGCGAGTTCAATACGGCGTATGTCATCGGTTTCAATATCTCCGAAAGAAAACTGAAAAGATTTCCCTCCATCTATCGATTTCAGAACGGAGGAAAAACCAAAACTGTAACTGGCTGCATAAATGACCCGGGGGGAACCGGGTTTAAATTCCAGGTCTTTAAAATGTCCTGACCGGATAAAAGTGAAATCATCACCACCATTGGACAGCAGGTAGATGCCAAAATTTGAAGCGGCAATTAATGTGTCAGGTTGATCAGGCCGGATAAGCAAACGGTTAAAAATATTTTTCTGGCTTTGACTGTAATTCAGGGCTGTGGTGTTCCATGTCTGACCACCATCAGTAGATTTTAATATCCCCACGGAATAGACCTCGCCAGCATCGCGATCTCCGGTGGCAATGTATATGGTATCGGGATGTTCAGGATGGATCGCTATGTCTGCTATCCCCATGGATGGCAGCTGATCCGTAAGGGTGACCCATGTTAAACCACCATTTGTGGTCTTCCATAAACCACCTGTCGGAGATCCCACATAGAAGGTTTCGGGGTCCTTGGGATGAAACTCAATGCAGTCGATCCGCCCGGATCCCACGATATAGCCATCCAGATCAGTGGGCGGGGTCACCAGAGGGATTTGCATCCAGGTGCCGTCCATGTTCCCATTTTTGGTGCCCATCTTATGAAGATACTCTTCCCACAGGATGGCACTCCGGTCTGTACTGGAGGCCAAACGGGCATCCATCATCCATTCCCAGCGGCTGAACGGTTTATAACCTTTGCCTCGCTCTATGGGATGATTCTCCCAGTATTTGTGAAAGGCCTGTTTGAGTTCCAGATAGTCCCCGGTATCAAGGATCCCTTTCTCAGGCGGTTTCACCTCTCTAAGCCATGGCTGTGCATGCACATGTGTACTGAATGTCAGCACCATAAAAATGATACCAAAGAATGATATCACAAAAGGATCAAACACCCGTTTCATATACCCCCTCCTGGATTATAGCTCAATAAATAAGATTTTCCGCAAAAACAAAATTACAAATAAAAAAGATGTGAAATTCCCTTATACAACAATTTGTCAGGAACTTTGGTTCACATAATTAAATACAAAATTACCTGACATCAAAGTGGTATTTGACCTTTCTGCACATAATGTTGACGAATTTACATATTCAGGGTACATTTCCATTGAAATATATGAACCTGATGCATATGGTACTATATATGTGTTCACGGTCCATAAATTGATCCAAAAAATATACCTTTGTGATCTTGAAATATAAATTTTGAATAATGAATGTGATCAGTGGAATAGCGAAGAAAATATTTGGTAGCAAATCGGATCGGGATATACGGGAGGTCATGCCTCTCGTTCAAAAAGTGAAAGAAGAGTATGAGACCATTCGCACCCTTTCTCATGATGAACTTCGGCAGGCTTCAGTGGAACTGAAACAGAGTATCCGCGATCAATTGCACGAATTAGAAGAAGAATTGGTGGCTCTGAAAGAACAATCAGAATCGGATGCAGTCCATGTCACAGAAAAGGAAAAAATTTATCAATCGATTGATAAGCTTGAAAAAGATCTTGATGAGAAACTGGAAAAAGCATTGGAAGAGGCCCTCCCCAGAGCATTTTCCATCGTTAAAGATACAGCCCGCCGATTCAAGGAAAATGAAGTCATTGAAGTGACTGCCAATGATTTTGATAAAGAGCTGGCAGCCACCAGAGACCATGTAGAAATCAAAGGGAATCTTGCCCGTTACAAGAACAGCTGGATGGCGGGTGGCAATATGATTACATGGGACATGGTCCACTATGATGTCCAGTTGATTGGAGGGGTTGTTCTTCACCAGGGAAAAATCGCAGAAATGGCCACCGGGGAAGGTAAAACCCTCGTGGCAACGTTGCCAATATTTCTGAATGCCATGGGAGGTAAAGGAGTGCATCTGGTAACTGTGAATGATTACCTCGCCAGGCGAGACTCCGAATGGATGGGGCCCATATATGAATTTCACGGATTATCCATTGATTGTATCGACAAACACCAGCCCAATTCCCTTGATCGCAGGAAGGCCTACAATGCCGATATTACATACGGTACCAATAACGAGTTTGGATTCGATTACCTGAGAGATAATATGGCCATTAATCCTGAGGATCTGGTGCAGCGAAAACATCATTATGCCATTGTGGATGAGGTGGATTCAGTCCTGGTGGATGATGCGCGAACCCCGCTCATTATTTCCGGTCCCACAGCAAAAGCCGACACACAGCAATTCGACATACTGAAGCCCAAAGTCATGACCCTGGTCAGTGCTCAAAAAAAATTGGTGACCCAGGTACTGGCAGAGGCCAAGAAAGAAGTATCTGCCGGAAATACGGAGAAGGGTGGATTCATGTTGCTTCGGGCCCATAAGGGACTGCCCAAGAATAATGCATTGATTAAATACCTGAGCGAGGAAGGGAATAAAACGCTGTTGCAAAAAACCGAGAATTTCTATATGCAGAACAACAGCAAAGATATGCATAAGGTTACAGATGAACTGTATTTCATCATTGATGAAAAGCAAAACACCATTGAGTTGACCGATAAGGGCTTGGATATGATAACGACTTCTTCAGAGGATGCCAGTTTTTTTGTGCTGCCAGATGTTGGAGGACAAATTGCTGAACTTGAAAAATCAGAAAAACCGGCCAATGAGAAACTGGCAGAAAAAGATAAAATACTCCAGGATTACGCTGTTAAATCAGAACGGGTTCACACGATGAACCAGTTGTTCAAGGCCTATACCCTGTTTGAAAAAGATGTGGAGTATGTGCTCATTGACAACAAGGTGAAGATTGTGGATGAGCAAACAGGCCGGATTATGGAAGGCCGGCGGTATTCGGATGGATTGCACCAGGCCATCGAAGCCAAAGAAAATGTGAAGGTCGAGGCGGCCACTCAAACCTTTGCCACCATTACTTTGCAGAATTATTTCAGGATGTATCATAAACTGGCCGGTATGACCGGTACAGCAGAAACTGAAGCAGGTGAATTCTGGAATATCTATAAGCTTGATGTGATCGTTATTCCCACCAATGTGCCGGTGATCAGAGATGACCGGGAGGATCTGGTATACAAAACCAAGCGGGAAAAGTATACCTCGGTTATTGATGAGATAGTGGCATTGAGAAAGGAGGGGCGACCCTCACTGGTGGGTACCACATCTGTCGAAATTTCTGAGCTTCTCAGCCGGATGCTGAATATTAAGGGAATCAAACATAATGTGCTCAATGCGAAGTTGCACCAACGGGAAGCTGAGATCGTTGCTCAAGCAGGACGGGAAGGACAGGTGACCATTGCCACGAATATGGCCGGTCGCGGTACCGATATTAAATTAACCGATGAGGTACGTAAATCGGGTGGACTGGCCATTATCGGGACCGAACGACATGAGTCGAGACGGGTTGATCGTCAGTTGAGAGGGCGGGCCGGTCGTCAGGGCGATCCAGGATCCTCACAATTCTTTGTATCCCTGGAAGACGACCTGATGCGCTTGTTTGGAACCGAACGGATTGCCGGATTAATGGACCGCATGGGACTGAAAGAAGGCGAGGTGATTCAACATCAACTCATTACACGTTCGATTGAACGTGCACAAAAGAAAGTTGAAGAAAACAACTTTGGCATCCGGAAACGCCTTCTGGAATATGATGATGTGATGAACTCCCAGCGTGAGGTGATTTATAAAAAACGGCGTCATGCACTCTTTGGTGAACGACTCAGTGTCGATATTGCCAATATGATTTATGATGTATCAGAAAACCTTACAGATATCTATCACTCCGCAGGTGATTTTGAAGGTTTTAGCTTTGAATTACTGAGAACATTTTCGGTGGAACCACCGTTTGAGGATCAGGAATTTCTAAAACTTGATGCGGATTCCATCATTCAAAAAATCAATGCCCTGGTATTGGAAACATATCTTCGAAAGGAGGAGTACATTGCCAGGCAGGCTTACCCGGTGATCAAGGATGTACATATGCGTCAATCTCATGTCTATGAGAACATTGTTGTTCCTGTTACCGATGGTATCAAGTTATTCCAGGTCATTACCAATTTAGAGAAGGCAGCTCAAACGGAGGGCCGGGAACTGGTAAAATCCTATGAAAAAACGGTCATCTTAGCCACCATTGATGAAGCCTGGAAAGAACACCTGCGGGAATTGGATGATCTCAAACAATCGGTTCAGGCAGCCACATATGAACAAAAAGATCCATTGCTGATCTATAAATTCGAATCGTTCGAGCTTTTTAAGACCATGATTGCTTCAGTGAATAAAGACATTATCGCCACCTTGATGAAAGGACATATTCCGATCGCTGATCCAAGCCAGGTTCAGGAAGCTCGATCAAGACGAAGACTGGACACCAGCAATCTGAAGACCTCAAAGACGGAAGTCCCATCCTATGCAGCCTCATCTTCCAGCGCCGATGAAAGAGAGCCCCAAAAAGCCCAACCAGTGCGCGTTGAAAAGAAAGTGGGCAGGAATGATCCGTGTCCCTGTGGCAGTGGTAAGAAATTTAAACATTGCCACGGCCAGCCGGGAGCGGTCGCACAAGGGAAACAGGTTCCTCTTGGGAAATAAATACCGATACATTTTTAGCAATACTATTTTTCCGGTGATCCCGCTTTAATTTCGGCCAAGACCTTCGTGATTCTGTTATACGTTGAGGTTTGGACCGGGGTCAGAGGCAATCGCAATGCATTCGATATACGATTCATCTGGTGCAGGACAGCCTTTATTCCAGCGGGATTTCCATCCTGGAATAAAAGAGTAATGAGCTCCAGGAACTGGAAATATATACTACAGGCTTTATTGAATTTATTTTTCAGGCTCAGATTGACGATGTCTGATACTTCATTTGGGAAAGCGTTGGCCAGAACGGAAATCACGCCCGACCCACCCAATGAAATAATGGGAATGGTCAGTGCATCATCGCCTGAAATGATTTGGAAATCATGGGGCTTATTTTTGGCTATATATGCAATGGCGTCAAGGTTTCCCGAAGCCTCCTTGATACCAATGATATTATCTATTTTATGGGCCAGCTCAATGGTGGTTTCGGGAAGGATATTAGACCCGGTACGACCCGGCACATTATATAGAATAACTGGTACGGGACTGGCTGTGGCAATGGTATTATAGTGCTGGAACAAACCTTTTTGATTCGGTTTATTGTAGTATGGAGCCACTGATAAAATGGCATCGATCCCTTCCATTGAGTTTTTCTGAATCTGGTTGACAATTTCGTGTGTATTATTACCACCCATACCCATTACAATGGGGACCCGACTGTTATTTTGTTCAATCACATAATCCACAACAGCCCGCTTCTCTTCTTTATTGAGCGTCACCGATTCACCCGTTGTTCCCAATACGACCAGGTAATCCACCTTATTCTGAATGAGGAATTCCACAAGTTTGCCGAGAGATGGAAAGTCGAGACTGGCGTCGCTTCTAAATGGTGTGACGATAGCCACGCCCGTTCCTTCAAAATGCTTCATTTGAGTTATATGTTTTGAAAATGGGGTGTCAATTCAGGCCGGTTGATCATATCCAGGTAATAATGAACCTGTTGGATAAAATACTCAAAAGTTGGCTCACCTTTTACCTGGATCATCAGGTCATAATAATTGGGTCCTTCAGAAAAACGCCCAACCTTGAAGCGGGCGAGTGACATACCAACAATAAAATCAAATACAAAGTCCCTGTACAAATGGAGATCGATCAGGATGTCAAATTTCTGATTCATAAACTTTACGGCATCGGGGTGGTTGGTCCTGGAATACCAATTGATATCTTTTTTGAAAAAATACGAATGATCCTTTTTAAACAGGTATTTATCAGGTATTTCTTTCCCTCGAATGTAACCAAGTACATAAATGGTCAGTTTTCTTTTTGCCAGTTCCTTCGTAAATTCCAAGATGGCATCAAAATGATTGGTGCTGGTCGCATCATAAACAATACCAATGGTTTGGGCCGTTCGCAGGTTGAAAACCTTTTTGTGCCTATGCCTTGTTTTTATGAGGCGTTTGAGGATTAAACGCCCAACCCATATTCTGAAATTGATGAGAAATTTCATGGTACAATGTTAACAAAAAATGATCACTGTGGCGGGGCTTTTTGATAATTATGATCATTTACAATTTGAGCATGCATATTCATGATGTGGGTGGTTGATTTTTTTCTATCAGACCCATTAAATCATCTTCTGAGAGAATGGGTATGTTCAGTTTCCGGACTTTTTGTAATTTGCTTGGCCCGATATTTTCTCCCCCGACCAGGTAATTTGTCCTGGATGATATGCTGCTCAGGTTTTTCCCTCCATGTTGTTCAATAATGGCTTTCAGTTCATCTCTTGAGTGTTTCCTGAATGTACCTGAAATAACAAAAAACAATCCCTGGAGGGATCCGCTGGTAATATCGGTCCGCTGTTCCTGCTTCATTTTCAATCCATAGGTTTGGAGACGTCGGACCAATTCCAGGAATTCCGGTTTCGAAAAATAATCCAGAATACTGATTGCAATTTTTTCTCCAATTTCATTGACATGTATCAACTCCTCAAAACCAGCATTTTTAATATCCTCAATGTTTGGAAATGCATCGGCCAGTGTCCTGGCCACCGTTTCGCCTACATACCTGATTCCCAAACCAAAAAGCACCCTGTGAAATGGCACGTCCTTACTTTTTTCAATGCTGTTAATGATATTTTGTGCAGATTTTTCACCCAGCCGTTCCAACGATGACAGCTGGTGTTTTTGCAACAGGTAGAGATCGGCAGGATCCCGAATCAATCCGTGCTTAAAGAGCAGTTCAATGGTTTCCTCTCCCAGGCCATCAATGTCCATGGCTTTGCGGCTGATAAAGTGTTCAATTTTACCTTTGATCTGGGGGGGACAACCCGTTTCGTTCGGACAATAATGATTGGCTTCTCCCTCTTTCCGAATAAGGGGTGTTTGACATTCAGGGCAGTGTGTGATAAATGCCACCGGTGTGGCATCAAGGTGACGTTGGGACGTATCGACACCCACAATTTTCGGAATGATTTCACCCCCTTTTTCAACGAAAACCACATCATCAATATGCAGGTTCAGTATCCGGATCTGGTCGGCATTGTGCAAAGAGGCTCGCTTCACCGTGGTTCCTGCCAGAAGTACTGGTTCCAGGTTGGCCACGGGTGTAATACTGCCCGTTCGACCCACCTGAAAACTCACTGATCGTAATCGGGTTGTTACCTGCTCCGCCTTGAATTTATATGAAATGGCCCAGCGGGGTGATTTTGCAGTATAACCCAATTGATTCTGGAGTGCATGTGAATTTACTTTTATCACCACGCCATCAATATCAAAAGGCAGGTGCTTCCGTTCCCTGTCCCAATGGTCAATATAATCGAATACGTCTTCCAGGTCAACGGCTTTTCTGATATGATCGGAAATCTTCAATCCCCACTTTTTCGCTTCGATCAGGTTTTCGAAGTGTGATGCATAGGGGAGGTTTTCTCCAAGCACTGCATACATATAACAATCGAGTGGACGCTGGGCCACTACAGAAGAATTTTTATTCTTCAAGGTACCTGCGGTTGCATTTCTGGGATTGGCAAACTGGGATTCGCCCTTTTCTCTACGTTCATTATTTAGTTTTTCAAATCCGGACCGGGGCATGATAATTTCACCGCGGGCTTCCAGAAATGCGGGAGCTCCCTGGTCCCTTAATTTGAGCGGAATACTTTTTACCGTCCTGACATTCGCTGTCACTTCATCTCCCCGCGTTCCATCTCCCCTGGTCACAGCCCGGAATAACTGACCTTTTTCATATTGGAGACTAATGGCCACCCCATCAAATTTTAATTCGCACACATATTCAAATTCTTCCCTGATCTCCTTCCGGATTCGTTGATCAAAATCTTTCAATTCTTCTTTAGAATATGTATTGCCCAACGACAACATCGGGCTGCGATGATGGACTTCAGTAAACTCCTGGCCCAGATCGCTGCCCACCCGCTGGCTCGGTGAATTGGGATCGTGAAATTCTGGATTTTTTTGCTCCAGAGTAACCAGTTCCTGCATCAACAGATCGTATTCAAAGTCGGTAATTTTTGGCTTCGAAAGCACATAATACTGGTAATTGTGTTTCTCCAACTCTGAGCGTAGGTATTCAATTCGATCCCTGACCTCTGATCTATTCATATGGTTATTGATGTAAAACACAAATGCCCCAGCGAATGATTCATACATGCATCCATGTAATGGTTTCAGCTGGCCATGTTAGCGTACAATGCATGTGTGTTCCGAGCCTTATTCAATACTGAGAATGATTGATAAAACTAATAAAAACTTCACTCAGAAGTCTCATAAAAGTTTGAAAAAATGTTTTAAAGAACATGATCATCTGATAAAAAAGATTGCTACATTTGTTTGGCTACGGTTCCAGGTATGAATTTCTTAATATCTGGTGAAAAGGGAATCAGGTGATTCATTCATATGAAAAGTCCTGAACAGTACCCGCTGCTGTGATCCTGTATGGAGTTCTGGTCAAGCTCAGCCACTTTCTGCCAACAGGCCGATGGGAAGGCGACCAGAACCAGGAAAGTCAGAAGACCTGCCATGGCCTATTAATTGTTCGGGTTAAACAGTTCTCTTTGAAACCATTGTATACATACATCCTTCTTGTAGCGGGGATTTTATCGACTCTGCCTGCGTGGAGTGTGTCAGTGGATACGCTTCGTATACAAGAAGTTACAATTGTTGAGCCACGGATTAAATTTTATACAGAAGATATCCGGATAGCGGATATCGATACACTCATCAGACAACAAAATCCATTTCTGAATCTGGGTGAACTTCTGTGTTTAACCAATGCTGTTAACATTCAATCCTATGGTGGTGCCGGATCACTTGCTTCCATATCCATCCGGGGCACCGGTTCATCACATACCAATGTGTTATGGAATGGTATACCCTTAAATGCATTGACGACCGGAATTTCTGATCTGTCGATGATCCCGGTGGCTCCTTTTACGAATATATCGGTGGTTTATGGATCATCTGGATCATTATATGGTGCAGGTGCCTTTGGCGGATCCGTAATTCTTGACCATGAACCCGATTGGTCGAACCGTCTGCGATTCCAAACCTCAATAGAAGGAGGAAGTTTTGGATCGGTTGGGTTGAATTTCAACCTGGAAACCGGTAATGGGACCATTCAATATAAATTAAGTCCATTTCTTCAAAGTGCCCGCAATGATTTCCTTTTTGAGGATTCCGAAAAACCCAGTCGACCGGTGGAGAGGCGAGATCACAATTTTTTTCAGAATTATGGTGCCATACAAAATTTGAATATTCAGCTGCCAAAACAACATATGGTAGAATTTGGATTGTGGTACCAGGTAAAATACAATCAATTACCCCTGCCGATGGGGAGTTATGGGCAGAGTCAGCAAAGCCAGACCGACAGTACTCTGAAAATCTATATGAAATGGGTTAAGCGATTCACCCGTTTCAGCCTCGAAGCACGAACCGGGTATGGGTATGATTTTATGAGATTTGTCGATCGGCAAAGTGGACCGGACAACCATTATGCCATCGATTCCCGCATCTCGAATAAACAATTGTATTTCGATTTCAATGCCCGGTTTTACCAGCTGGGTCGGTTGACCCTGGATGTCGGCGGTAACGCAGCACTTTTGGCCGGATATACCAATAATTATCTGGAGGGGAGCGGGAAGGAATACCGGGCCAATGTTGTTGCCAGTGCAAAATATAAACTGGATCTTCTTACCCTGAATGGATCGTTGCGATGGCATACCGACCACTATTTTAAAAATAAGGTGCTGTATTCCATTGGAATCCGATGGCCTGTAATCGCCAACCGATGGATATTGCGCGCGCACATGTCCAACCGGTACCGCCTGCCATCGTTTAACGACCGCTATTGGTTTCCAGGAGGAAATGTTGATTTACGGCCCGAAACAGGGTGGGGATCCGATGTGGGAACCATCGTTGAGATCTTTAATACAGATCTGTCAAAACAACAACTGCAATATCGTATTTCTGTCCATTCCACACACATACACCATTGGATCCAATGGATCCCCTCCAATGGATATTGGTCTCCGGTGAATTACAAAGAAATCTGGGCCCGAGGACTGGAAACAGGCCTATATTATGTCGTACAAGCGCATCGGTTGAGTATGACTCTGAATATGGACTATGCCTATACTAAATCTACTGTGCAAAAAGTCCAAAACCCGGACATTCTGGGCAAAGAGATGCAGTATGTTCCGCGTCATTTGTTGAAGGGTCATTTTGCACTGGCATATGGGCCTTTGGTCTGTTCCCTGGATTACCAGGTCACCGGGAAACGGTTCACCACCGGTGATAATGATGCGCATTACGTTCTGGAACCATTCCAGACCACCACCTTTTCGGCAGGATATACCCTGCAAAGAAAAAACCACCGTTTGACCCTCCGGTTTCAGTTAATGAATTTAATGAATGAACAATACCAGTTAGTACGCAATTACCCCATGCCCGGACGCTCTTATCACGTGGGGCTCCAATACAAATTCAATGATTAGGATTATGAACCAGAATACCCATATCAGAAAACAGATCACGTTAATTCTATTGTCAACGTTAAGCCTGACCTGTTGTTTGAATTCCTGTTCCAAGGAGCAAACCGCCCTCCATGCCGGGTTCTCCTCTGGAGTGTACATCGTCAATGAGGGTGGGTTTCTGAAGAACAATGGGTCCATTACTTATTATGACAACGACTCTTTGATGAT
>Ga0209536_100001100_pt1 | contig 44764 bp, 45 predicted proteins | sample DeeMarSeWOR28_12_FD_187461 | JGI IMG/M metagenome (GOLD analysis project Ga0209536, IMG submission 187461) | Marine sediment microbial communities from White Oak River estuary, North Carolina - WOR-2-8_12 (SPAdes) (version 2) | ecosystem: Environmental > Aquatic > Marine > Intertidal zone >...
AAATTCGCTCCTGCGGGTAATTTCCCACGCTCCCTGGTAGGAGCGGCTTGAGCCGCGATGGGGAAAAACCATCGCGAATACATTCGCTCCTGCGGGGTGACAGCCACGGCCTTGCAGGAGCGGCTTCAGCCGCGATCGGTAGGTGACCGGCTGGCTGGCTCACCCGTCCCGCCCCCGCTCCCGCGCGCTGGCGCAGTGGATGCACAGGGGGATGGCCGGATCGTGTTCCAGTCGCGGCAGGGCAATGTCCTCGCCGCAGCTGGCACAATAACCGTAATCGCCCGCCTCGATGCGGCGCAGCGCCGCCGTAATCTGTTGCGACTCGAGCTGACGGCGGCGCTGGCGCTCCCGTGACATCGCCTGCCCCTGCAGGGCATCCATCCGCGACAGACGGCCGACGCTGGTCTGGTCCAGTTCCACCACGTCCGCGGCGGATTCGCCGGTTGCCCGCAATTCCTGCAGCACCCGCTGCCGCTCGAGCAGCCGGTTCCTGAAGCCCTCCACCTGACCATCACTGAGCGCCATGTTCCCTGCCTGCATCTTTACCGGCGTTTGCCTGCCAATTCTGTATAATACGCGCCTTTTCCAGCTATCGCCGCGGCCGCGGACAGATTTCCCATTATGATCAGTAACCTGCGAAACATCGCCATCATCGCGCACGTCGATCATGGCAAGACCACCCTGGTTGACCAGCTCCTGAAGCAGTCACAGACACTGGACGAGCGCGCCGTTATGCCCGAGCGGGTAATGGATTCCAGCGACCTGGAGCGCGAGCGCGGCATCACCATCCTGTCGAAAAACACCGCCATCCGCTGGAATGAATACCGTATCAACATCGTCGACACCCCGGGACATGCCGACTTCGGCGGCGAGGTGGAGCGCGTCCTGTCCATGGTCGACTGCGTGCTGCTGCTGGTCGATGCCGTGGAAGGCCCCATGCCGCAGACCCGCTTCGTGACCCAGAAGGCCTTCGCGCTGGGACTGAAACCCATCGTCGTCATCAACAAGATCGACCGGCCCGGCTCGCGCCCGGACTGGGTGCTTGACCAGACCTTCGACCTGTTCGACCGCCTTGGCGCCACTGACGAGCAGCTCGACTTTCCCGTGGTCTATGCCTCGGCCCTGCAGGGCTATGCCGGCAACGAGGCCGACGAGCTCGGCGAGGACATGACCGCGCTGTTCGAGGCTATCGTCAAACATGTCGAACCGCCGCAGGTCGAGGTCGATGGCCCGTTCCAGCTGCAGGTGACCTCGCTCGACTACAGCAGCTACGTCGGCGTCATCGGTGTCGGGCGCATCAAGCGCGGCCGCATGAAGACCAACATGCCGGTCACACTGGTTGACCGCAACGGCAAACAGCGCAATGCGCGCATAGGCCAGGTGCTGGGCTTCCTCGGCCTGGAGCGTATCGAGGTCAACGAGGCGCAGGCGGGCGACATCATCGCCTTTACCGGCATTGACGGACTGAATATCTCCGACACCCTGTGCGATCCGGCCAACATCGAGGCCCTGCCACCGCTGTCGGTCGATGAACCCACCGTCAGCATGACCTTCCAGGTCAACAACTCGCCGTTCGCCGGCAAGGACGGCAAGTACGTCACCTCGCGCAACATCCAGGAGCGCCTCGACCGGGAGCTGATCCACAACGTAGCACTGCGGGTCGACCCTACCGCCGACCCGGACAAGTTCCGCGTCTCGGGCCGTGGCGAGCTGCATCTCGCGATCCTTATCGAGACCATGCGCCGCGAGGGTTATGAACTCGGCGTATCCCGCCCCGAGGTCATTATCCGCGAGATCGACGGCGTCCGGCAGGAACCCTTCGAACAGGTGACGCTGGATGTCGAGGAAGGCCACCAGGGCGCTATCATGGAAAAGCTCGGCCAGCGCGGCGGCGAACTCACCGACATGGTGCCGGACGGCAAGGGCCGCGTGCGGCTGGACTACATCATGCCGGCCCGTGGCCTGATCGGTTTTCGCACCGAGTTCCTGACGGCCACCCAGGGCACCGGCCTGATCTACAGCGTGTTCTCCCACTACGCCCCGATCAAGCCGGGCGAATACGGCCAGCGCATCAACGGCGTGCTGATCTCCAAGGAAACCGGCAAGGCGCTGGGCTACGCCCTGTTCAATCTGCAGGAACGCGGCCGGCTGTTCATCGGCCACGGCGAGGAGGTCTACGAGGGTGCAATCATTGGCATTCACTCGCGTGGCAACGACCTGGTGGTCAACCCGCTGAAGGCCAAGCAGCTGACCAACATCCGTGCCGCCGGCACGGACGAGAACATCATGCTCAGCCCGCCGATCCGCATGAGCCTGGAACAGGCGCTGGAGTTCATCGACGATGACGAACTGGTGGAGGTGACGCCGAACCACATCCGGCTGCGCAAGAAACACCTGCTGGAGCATGAACGCAAGCGCGCCTCGCGCACGGCCAGCGCCTGAGCGTGCATATCCCGATCAGCGAGCCGGTTTTGTATCACCGCAAAGACGCCAAGCAGATTTCATTACAAAAACACCTTGCACTTCCCTGCAATGCGGAAATCTACCTGGTGTCTTGAAACTGGATTTCTTCGCGTCTACGCGGTGAGTGTTTTTTGAGATTGCCCTGCGCGCTCTGCGTCTTGCGGAGAATCTGTACCAGTCAGGCCGCCTCCGGCAGCGCCTCCCCGCCCAGCGAACCCAGCAACTGAGGCAGGAATGCCGCCAGTTCCAGCGTCATCAGCGAGAAGTCGAGATCAAAGCGACTGGCAAAGTCGTCCGCGGTGGTGTCCCCTTCCGCATCGCGGATGACGTCCTCGAACTTCAGCCGCTTGATGGACAGATCATCCTGCAGCACGAATGAAAGCCGCTCCTTCCAGATCAGCGCCAGCTTGACAGCGTACTTGCCGTGATTCAGGTGGTTGCGCACCTCCCCTGCACCCAGATCCTGGCCCTTGATCGTCACCTGGCCACCGGCAGGATCGGGATGTTTCAGTTCACAGGTATCACCCAGCTCGAAACCGCCCGGCAACGGCGCACCGTTCAGCCAGCGAGTCATGGCGCCACTGGCCGATTCGTTGACCTCCAGCGGTGTCGCCTTGAAAGTTCCGAGTGTGGTGCGCAGCTGGCTGATCAGGTCTTCCGCCTTCGAGGCGGTCGGGGTGTCCACCACGACCAGGCCGCTGCGGCTGTCGATATAGGCGAACAGGTCAGTGTGCCGGGTCAGTGCCCGCGGCAGCAGGTCGACTATGATCTCGTCCTTCAGGCGACGGCGCTCGCGACGATAGACCTCGCGCGCCTCTGCCACCTCGATCCCGGCGACACGGTCATCGAGCAGCTGGTTGACCACGCCGGCCGGTATGATCTTCTCGCCCTTGCGCAGACAGAGCATGATGCAGGCATCGGCGGCATGGACCAGCAGTTCACTGTGCCGTCCCAGCGGCGGCACCCAGCCACTCGCGGCCATGTCCATGCGACTGCAGCCCCTGAAGGCCTGCTCCTGAAGCCGCTCGTTCAGTACTTCCGGCGAGAGATCAAGGGTTTGCCCAAGACGATACAGTTGAAGGTTTCTGAACCACATAAATATGCCCCGCAAAAAGCGCATCATTATGCGCAAAGCGGCTGTGTCTGGCCACCGCTTTTTGCCTGCCGGAACCCGCCGCCCGCGCGCCATGAATCGAGGCTGTTGATCTGGCTATAATTTCGTTATTGTCGGGCATGGTCTCCCACCGGTATGGGCAGGTGCAGGGTAACGGCGTGTGACCGGATGTCCTCCGCGGGGGTGACAGTGGACGTTTTCAACAGGCTCCGATGCACAAACAAATGGAAAACATAACACCGGCATTTCGCACCAACCGCCTGCTGCAGGGCCTCGTCTTCTGGCTGATCCTGCTGTGGATCGTCACATCTTTCGAACCGTTCAACCGGCGTGACTGGTTGCTGGAAAACCTGCTGGTCTTCTTCTACGGCACACTGCTGGTGGCAAGCTACCGGCGATTCGCCTTCTCCAACCTGTCCTACGTGCTGTTCACGATCTTCATGAGCCTGCACCTGGTTGGAGCGCACTACACGTATGCGGAGGTCCCGTTTGGCTTCTGGTTACAGGAAGCCCTCGGGCTGGGGCGCAATCACTACGACCGTATTGTGCACTTCAGCTTCGGCCTGCTCATTGCCTACCCGTTCCGGGAGCTGCTGATGCGTGCGGCCGGCGTCATCCGCGGCTGGTCCTGGTTTCTCACCGTGGCCCTCGTACTCGCCTTCAGCGGTTTCTACGAGGTCCTCGAGGGTATCGTCGCCATGATTGTCGATCCCGAGCTTGGCATGGCCTACCTCGGCACACAGGGTGACGAGTGGGATGCACAGAAAGACACGTTCCTCGCCTTCAGCGGCGCGACAATCGCCATGCTGGTCACCTGGCTGGTCACCAGGCGCTGATCATTAACCATGGGACGCTACCGCCCGCCGGCGCCGAAATCATCGCCCTACATCACCAGTGCCGGTTACGTGGCATTACAGGAGGAACTCAAGGGCCTGTGGATACGCAGGCGGGATGTGACGAAGGCGCTGGCGGCAGCCGCAGCTGAAGGTGACCGTTCGGAAAACGCCGAGTATATTTATCGCAAGAAGGAACTGGCCGGTATCGACCGCCGCATCCGCTACCTGCAGAAGCGCCTGCCGGCCCTGAAAGTCGTCAGCGAACCACCCCCGGATCGCAGCCGCGTCTTCTTTGGCGCCACGGTAACGCTGCAGGATGACAATGGCGGCATGGTCACCTACCGGATCGTCGGCGCTGATGAACTCTGCAGCGAAAAAGGCTGGATCAGCATGGACGCGCCTCTCGCCAGGGCCATCCTGAAAAGGGCGGTCTCTGACGAGGTCGAGGTACAGTTACCTGATGGCAGGATAAACTACTGCATCATTTCTGTTACCTATGAACACGGGGCATGACACCAGCAGTTGCTGATGCAGATTACAGTCGAGCTACCGTTCCCTTGCCCACCCGCATCTGCACAAAAACAATGCGAGACAGCAAACAGGATCTCTCTTATGTTGATTGATCGCGCGGCCCGCCGGGAATCACAGTAAATCCTGCTCTTGCGGCCACAATCTCCCTGAAGAGAATGCAGTTAAACAGGGCTATGCCATACATCTCGCAGGACTCCTCCACCAGGCGACGCAGGTTATCCAAAAGGTCATGGTGGCCTGCAATGTTCCTGTATCTGAACCAGGCGCCCAGCGATTCCACACCAATGGCACCGCACAGGAAAATCGCCCCTGCCAGCATCATTAACAGTGCGGTGCGCGCCGGAAGCGCGACAAGAAAAGGTATGAAGAAAACACCCACAACAACGGTAAACAATACCCCATAGAGAAGCCAGGAGTGGGTTTGTATGAAAGGAACCAGAACACCGGTATATCTTTGCAGCTGGGTGAATTTTTCATGGATGCTGGACGCTTCGTCCACCGAAAGCAGCAGGAAGAGCAGGGACAGATAAAGCCAGTAGCGATAGCGCCTGAAATCCCCGCCCCTGTTAATCACGTACAGCAGAAACAGCAGCAGGGATGACAGTAGCAGATTCAGACTGGAAAAATAGGTTGGCAGACTCTGCTCTTCACTGACATCGAGAAACGGTATAAGCCCCAGGAGTTTGCCGTGCCCGGTATAGTGGGTGAAGAGATAGGCAGACAGGGACAGCAATACCAGCACAGTGACAGCAGAGAACTGAAAAACAATAAAATCCCTCGTCCCGGGTCTCCACGTTATTTCCATTTTCGCATCCATGTAGGTATCTGGCCTTGACAGCATCACTGACAACCATTGTACAGCCCGCAAGGCCTTGCATATTGCAATTCTTTACAGTAAACAATCAGGATAATATTCAGCCTGAGTGTAACCCTGCATGCCGGTATCTTGCCGGGCGTATTTCATTTGTGATTACACGTCACAATATGGAGTGTGCCTCATCTCCTCCGGCAGGGACGTGCGGATATCGCAGTCATAACCGGCATCTCACCGCGCCGGCGCGCGAGTGCAATCCCTGCAGCACCGGCACCATATACACAGGCCCGTCTCTATCGCCTTCGTGTCAAGACTGCAAAAATCCAGCAGCATCGGCTCCCCGCCAGCAGGCTAGCCCAGGAGCGCGGCACACAGATCCGCTTCGCAGCGTGCGATCACCCACCCGTCAATAACGACGGTCCTGCCGCTGCTGAAATCGTCTCGCCGCTGTCCCGACAGCAGCCTCTCCGGAAAGCCGCGCTGTCGCTGGCGGGGCGTGAGCAGTAAATCACGGATTCGCCCTGCAGCACCTGCTGCGATATCGGGGAAAGCGGCAATATAGCTCCGCCCGACTGCCCGGGCACTCGCCATGTCCGTAAACAACGGCTCAATCAGCCGCCTCAGATGTCTGTCACGATCTCTCTCGACCAGCGACGTCCCTGTACCGGCCAAAGCAGCAGGCAACACGGAGAGATACAGGCAGGTAGCGGAGACAGACCGCATAAAGCCGCGTCGAGTCATCTGAACACTCCTTTCGTAACGGGCTACTGACAGTTAAACAGCAGCGTACATATGTGTACATTTGTACACATAGTCCCCGATAAGACGAACCGATTCAACTCCGGTTTGTCTGCAACCTGCAAGTCCACGTTCCCGAATGAGGTTGCCTGCTTTACACCATGACGCAGCGCTGAACAGACAACAAAGGCTTCTCTGGTGCCCGGAGCAAAAGCCCGATAAACAGAGATTTATCACGTGCGTGGCCACTGCAAAGAATACTCAGCATGACTTCTGCATGTCCACCAGACACGATACAAACCCGCCTGTGAAAGCAAGCATGGACAGTTTGAATCGTTCATTTTCCACACACAATAAAATACCTGTTCAGCTGAAATCTGGCGAAAGTCTCCGCCGCTATTTCTTTTCGTTCATGAGATCCCTCGGCCAGGTAAATATCTGTTGCAGACAAACAGGAACAGCTTGTCCGGCCAGCCCGGGCATTTCAGCATGGCTTTTCGCTGAACGCGGCCAATGGCTTGCCGTCGGTATCCTCGAGCGTAGTCCCGAGCAGCGCCGCAACAGTCGGTCCTATATCCATGATAGACGCCCCGCATGGCTGGGCCATTGGTGTAATTCGGTGCCCCGCGGCAAAGTAGATGCCATTTGCCACGTGATTACCCGTCCGGAAACCGGCCGCGCCAGGACGCAGTTCACCAATGGTCGGTGATGCAGCACCGGTGATCGGGGTCCGACGATTCCAGATGACAAACAGGTCAGGCAGGTAATCCAGCCGGTCTCCGGAGAACGTCGAGTCAGTCCGCAGCACCCTGGCGACGACTGGCTCACCCGAGTCCGGGTCGATAATATCCAGCAACTCGCGGCTTAACCAGTCGCACAGCTCATCCATCTCGCGCCCCCGCCGGACCCGCCCCCGCGGCTCCCTGCCCTCGAGATTGATGCGTATAGCCCCGCTTATCTCATTGTGCTCGATCTGGAAAAACCGGCGATGGTACTTGCGCAGGTAATTACCGCCCTTTCGCACCAGCCGCGAGCAGACCCTGGCCGCGGCAGTGTTGACCGAGCAGCGCGCCTTCGCCCAGGGTGACGAATGTGAGCGTTCAAGCTCCAGGAGAACGGCGTCGAGGATGTGTTCGCCCGTGTAGTTGCGCCCCATGCCAAGGTCGGAAAACACGATAGTCGTCGTATCCTCGCCAGCGCGATCAAGCAGCCTTCCAACCGCTGTGTCGAGAGCCATATACACCCTCTTCACGGGATTGCCGAGACGCCCGGCCATGTCGGCGTCAAAGAGTTCATGTCCCTCATCCAGCAAGTGCCAGCACTGATGGCCGATACAATGGGCCTCCTTGAAAACCACTGTAAACAGAGACCAGTCCCCGCGGTCCAGCACCTCCTCCGCAAACGAGAGTTTCTGCTGCATGCTGTGCAGCGTCCTCTGTATAAAGGTTTCGTACAGATCATCCCGCAACTGCTCTCTGCCGCAGAGCCACGATCCGGCTCCCCATCTATCGGTGCTGTCTTCACCGTATTTCCGGCAGATTTCCGGCGCCACTCCCGCAGGCCAGCTACGCGTCCCGCCATCCCGCCCGTGAACGAGCCAGTCCGTGACCTGCACGCCATTCAGGTCCTTGACGAGAGGGCATTTCGGAACGTCAAGAATCGCAACGCGGTTCCCGCCGCGGCTCAGGCCTGCCCAGAAGGGTTCATAACCCAGGTGATGATCACGAAATCTCGGTGTTCGGTACGAGCCGGGTTCAATCGTCCTGAAATAGAAACGGCCGTGTCTTGCACACGACAGCGTTGTGCTGAAAGATGCCCAGCTGGCATCATCACCCACACCCGGCTCACTGGCCAGTTCTCCCCACGCCCCGTTTCGCTGCAAGGCACGCAGATTCGGCAAATCGCAGGATTCGCACCACTTCAAAATCAGATCCCGGTCCGCAGAATCCAGTCCAATCAGGATGATTTTTGCCGGAGAGTTCAATTTGGCAAGCCGTAATCTTATTATGTTATCCGGATACGTGATTTATCCAGCATAAACGCCCTTATTTTCAATGTCCATGGAATCCAGCGGCGCCCTCGCTGATCATACGGCCCCGGGTGAACATCCGCAGGACATGTGTTTGCGTGTATGCTGGCTTTTTTCCGGACAGGACACTGGTTTTCAGCGGAGGCAGCGCACATGGTCAGATTCATAAGCAAACACATCCTTACCGGACTGGTGACCATCCTGCCTGTCGTGCTAACGCTCTACCTGCTCTACTGGTTTGTGGTATCGGCGGAATCCGTGCTGGGCGGCATGATCCGTTTATGGCTGCCGGAACACCTCTACTGGCCGGGCATGGGCGTGGTTGTCGGGCTGGCAGCTGTGTTCAGCGTCGGGTTGCTGATGCATGCCTACGTGGTTCAGAGGATTTTTGCCAAAGGGGAAAAACTCCTGTACCACACCCCCGTGGTCAGGTCGATATACCAGGCACTGCGCGACTTCCTGAATTATTTTTCGCCGGACAGCAGGAAGGAATTCGAGCAGGTGGTGGCGGTTACGCTCGGGGACTCCGGCATGCAGGTGATCGGCTTCGTGACCCAGGCAGACCCTGCAAGCCTGCCTGAAGATTTCCGCCAGCAAGACAGCATCCTGGTCTACCTGCCCCTGAGCTACATGATCGGCGGTTACGCCGTGCTTGTGCCCCGAAGCGCCGTACGTCCGGTCGACATGAACATGGAGGAAGCGATGCGATTCACCCTGACTGCAGGGGTCACCGGAAGCACCAGGCCCGGCACGAGACGCTGATTCAACCGAACTCGCTCGGCGTCAATCCGGCTGGCCCGGTGCCAGGCAGGGTTGCAGGTTTCAGTCGAGCTCCGTCACCTCGGCTTCCAGCATGAACACGACTTGCTCCGCTATATTGGTGGCGCGGTCTCCACAGCGTTCCAGGATGTGCGAGATCCACAACATCCGGGAGCCATCGGGCACCAGGTCAGGGCTGGCCTGCATGGCGGCGAAAAGCTTTTGAACCAGGCGCTCATGCCCGGCATCGATTTCGTCATCCATCCTTGCGACCCGCTTCGCATTCTCCGCATCTTTCTGCAGATACGCGGTAATGACTTCATCCAGCATGCGAACACATATGTGTGACAACTCCAGCACCTCCGCCACGCCGACCTTTGACAAGTCAGAGCCATCCGTTTGCAGGATGATTGCGGCGATATCAGCCGCATAGTCCCCTGCCCGTTCAAGCTCTCCTGCGATTCGGCCAGCGGCGACGATCTCCCGCAGATCATGGGCGACCGGCTGATGCAGCGCGATAGCCAGCAGGCAGTCCTGCTCTACCTGGTGCTGCCCCTGATTGATCTTGGAATCACTTTCAACGATCGCACGGCAGACATCCTTATCGCAGACATTGAGACATTCGATAGCCTGTTCCATCGCATTCTTTACCCGCGAAAACAGACTGACAAGATCTTTTTCAATTTCCGTTTTCCTGGCGACCAGGGTATGGCGGGATTCCAACATGTAATTTCGCTCCTGCGAGTAAATGCTTGCCACGAATACAATATCCGGAAAAAATATTCCGGACACATACTGCCATGCCAGGCCAACTGAAGCTCTTCAGCCTGTCATGTTGCTGCTCTGGCGTATTCAGACGGGAACAGCGTCATTTGCGACAGGATCAACTAGACTGACAACTCGTGCGACTTGCCGGCGCCACGCGGGTAGCGGATACGTTCGACCATCTCGACCACGCTGTGGGGTGGCTGCCTGGTGAAGCGGCTGATGAATATGGCGATACCGAAATTGAGCAGCATGCCGATCACGCCAATGCCTTCCGGCGATATGCCCCACCACCAGTTCTCCGCGCTGTTCAGCTCGGGATGCAGGAACTTGAACCAGACGATGTAGCCTGCCGTGAAGGTGATGCCGGCTATCATGCCGGTAACCGCACCCTCGCGGTTCATGCGCCGGCTGAAGATACCCATGATAATGGCCGGAAAAAATGACGAGGCCGCGAGACCAAAGGCGAATGCAACCACCTGCGCGACAAAACCGGGCGGGTTGATGCCGAAATAGCCGGCAATGAAGACCGCGACACCGGCCGCCACCCGCGCCGTGAAGAGTTCCTGCTTTTCCGTGATGTTGCGACTGAAGCCGCGTTTCACCAGGTCATGCGCAATCGCCGTGGAGATCACCAGCAGCAGGCCGGCCGCGGTCGACAGCGCGGCCGCCAGCCCGCCGGCCGCCACCAGGCCGATAACCCAGCCCGGCAGACGCGCGATCTCCGGGTTGGCCAGTACCATGATGTCGCGGTCGATGCTGAGCTCGTTGGGGGTCGACGACAGCGGGCCGGTATACTGGATGCGACCGTCGCCGTTCCTGTCCTCGAAATGGATCAGGCCAGTGTCCTCCCAGTTCCTGAACCAGTCCGGCACCTCCGCGTAGGATGCATCATCAACCGTGTTCAGCAGGTTGGCCCGCGCAAACGCCGCCACCGACGGCGCCGTGGTGTAGAGCAGTGCGATGAACAGCAGCGCCCAGCCGGCGGAAATACGGGCTGCCGCGACCTTCTTCACGGTGTAGAAGCGCACGATGACATGCGGCAGGCCGGCAGTGCCGACCATCAGCGCCGCCGTGATGCAGAACACGTCCAGCATGCCCTTGCTGCCGCCGGTGTAGGCCGCGAAGCCGAGTGCCTGGTTGAGACCGTCAAGCCGCTCCAGCAGGTACTGGCCGGAGCCGTCACTGACAGTGGCGCCAAAACCCAGTTGCGGTATGACGTGACCGGTCATGACCATGGAGATGAAAATCGCCGGCACCAGGTAGGCGAAGATCAGCAGGCAGTACTGGGCGACCTGGGTGTAGGTAATTCCCTTCATACCGCCGAGTACGGCATAGAAAAACACGATGCCCATGCCGATCATGACGCCGGTATTGATGTCGACGTCAAGGAAGCGGGAGAACACGATACCGACGCCACGCATCTGTCCGGCGACATAGGTGAATGACACGAAGATCGCGCACACCACGGCGACGACACGCGCCGTCTGCGAGTAATAGCGATCGCCGACGAAATCCGGCACGGTGTACTTGCCGAACTTGCGCAGATACGGGGCCAGCAGCAGTGCCAGCAGCACGTAGCCACCGGTCCAGCCCATGAGATACACCGAACCATCGCGCCCCATGAAGGATATGAGTCCGGCCATGGAGATGAACGAGGCGGCACTCATCCAGTCAGCCGCGGTTGCCATGCCGTTGACTACCGGGTGCACGTTACTGCCGGCAATGTAGAAGTCGCCGGTGGAACGCGCCCGCGCCCACATGGCAACACCGATGTAGACCGCGAACGAGGCGGCCACCATGACGAAGGTCCACGCCTGCACGTTCATTCCCCGAGTTCCCGCTCGTCGAGTTCGTACTTGCGATCCAGCCGGTTCATCAGCCAGACGTAGACGAAGATGAGAATCACGAAGACATAGATGGAGCCCTGCTGGGCGAACCAGAAGCCGAGGCCGAAGCCGCCAATGCGGATGCGATCGAGCTGCTCCACCAGCAGGATGCCAAAGCCGTAGGAGACGGTGAACCAGATGCCGAGCAGCACCGCGAGGTATTGAAGATTCCTGCGCCAGTAACGTATGTATTTTTGTTTGTGCGGCATGCGTCGCAGTGTACCCCATACCACCGGCACGATTAAGCCCTGCAATCCCTGCGGTTGCGACCCTGCCGGACTGGCGTTAAGGTCTCGCCCATGTCCGCCACCGAACTGCTCGCCCCCGCAGGCACACTGAACAACCTGCGCTACGCCATTGCCTACGGCGCCGATGCCGTCTATGCAGGCATGCCGCGCTACAGCCTGCGGGTGCGGAACAATGACTTTCACAGGCTGGAAAACCTGGCACAGGGCATCCGCGAGGTACACGATGCCGGCAAGGCCTTCTACCTTGCCAGTAACATCCTGCCGCACGAGGCAAAGATCCGGACCTTCGTCCGCGACATGGAACCGGTCATCGAACTGGGGCCGGACGCCCTGATCATGGCGGACCCCGGCCTCATCCTGCTGGCGCGCGAACACTGGCCGGACATGCCGGTCCACCTGTCGGTGCAGGCGAACACCATGAACCACGCCAGTGTCCGCTTCTGGCAGGCGCAGGGCATCAGCCGCATCATCCTGTCACGCGAACTGTCGCTGGACCAGATCGGGGAAATCCGCCAGCAGTGCCCCGACATGGAACTGGAGGTCTTCGTGCACGGCGCCCTGTGCATCGCCTACTCCGGGCGCTGCCTGCTGTCCGGCTATTTCAATCACCGCGACGCCAACCAGGGGACCTGCACCAATTCCTGCCGCTGGGACTACAGGCTGAAGAACGCCCGCGAGGACCTCAGCGGTGACATCCATGTCCAGACCACCAGGCCGGCCAGCGAGCTCTACCTGCTGGAGGAAAAGCAACGCCCCGGCGAGCACATGCCGATCGAGGAAGACGAACACGGCACCTACATCATGAACTCCAGGGACCTGCGCGCACTGGAGCATGTCGAGCGCCTGGTAAACATGGGCATCAGGAGTCTGAAGATCGAGGGCCGGACCAAGTCGCACTACTACGTCGCTCGCACCGCTCAGGTATACCGCCGCGCTATCGACGACGCCCTGGCCGGCAGACCGTTCGATGCCAGCCAGCTGGGTACGCTGGAGAACCTGTCGAATCGCGGCTATACCGACGGTTTCCTGCAGCGCCATCCGGACCAGGACTACCAGAACTACCTGGAGGCAAGTTCCAGCAGCAACCAGCAGCGCTTCGTCGGCGAGCTGACCGGCTATGACCCGAGCAGCGGGCTGGCCGAGGTTGCAGTGAAGAACAAGTTTGCCGCCGGCGATGACATGGAACTGATCCTCCCCGCCGGCAACCAGAGCTTCCGACTCACCGAACTCTACGACATGCACGGTCAGCGCATGGATGAGGTACCCGGTGGCGGCTACCGCGTGCAGATCCCGCTGCAGGGCGGTGATTATGAAATGGGGCTGCTGGCAAGAAAACTCTAGCCCGTTTTCTCCCTCACGTTTCAGCCGACAGCCGCATTTTCCGGATGTCACCAACACCACGCTGCCATAGCGCACATCATCAATACCCTACATGTGGTATGGATTCATGAGGCATCTATACCAGATATGGAAATACAGTTATTTATTATATAAATAACAACAACTTATTTTTATTTTCCTTGACTTTTGAGCGGTATTTAATTTAGTGTTTTTCGCCAGGATGGAGTGGCGCAGGGAGGCTTTAAATAACGTGGGAAACCCTTAAGTTCGATGATGTAAACACGTATATCGGAGGAGTCGACATTATGTTTACAACGGATATGGTAATGCACGTTGATGAAACACTGGCTGCAGAAAGCCGCCGTAATCTTGAACTCACCATGACATCACAGCGGGGCGTGCTGGACGCCCGTTTCAACGAACAGCGTCCCCACCTGATGCTGGTTTCCTATGACAGGGAGCGAACCACTTCTTTCGATATCCTCGCGGTCATGGCCGGCCAGCGGCTTTGCGCAGAGCGTATCGGCTAACCCTGCCCTGATCGCAAAACAAACCTCCTGGACTTGCAAACGATTACGGCGGCAGGATGCCGCCGTTTTTTTTGCACTTCACCTGGCGTACACCGGCCAGCCGGATAAAAAACTGCCGCTATCTGCGGCTAGACAAGAAACTCGAATTCATCGCCCAGGCCTGACCTGAGCTTGTTAATTACGCCGGCCAGTGCTGCATCACTGTAGGCTTGCGCCGGCACCCTGCCCCACACCGGCGCCGGCCAGGCGGGGTCATCGCGATAGCGCACGATGTGATGGACGTGCAACTGCGGCACCATGTTGCCAAGTGCAGCAATGTTCAGCTTGTCGGCATGAAATGCCTGTTCGAGCACGGCAGCGAGGATGGACGATTCATGCAGCAGCTGCAGCTGGTCTGCACCGTCGAGGTGATGGATCTCGGTGATGTCCTCGCGATCGGGTACAAGGATAAACCAGGGGTAGTTGGCATCCCGCATCAGCAGCAGCCGGCACAGGGGAAACCGGCCGACCACCAGGCAGTCCCTTGCCAGTTGCGGGTGCAGATCAGCCAACAGTCTCGAATCCGGCCGGCCTAGCGGGGCGCTGGTGCCTGCCAGGCAGGCTGCCGGTAGCCGGGTTGCTGCCAGCCTGGCGGGTAGTAACCATAGCCATAACCCGGCGCGCGGTAGGCGGGTTGCCTGGTGAGCGGGGCCGGCGGTGGGCTGGCGGGTTGTGGTGCAGGCTCCGGTTTGCTCGATGCCGCAACTGCCGGCGCCGCATCTGCGGGGGCCGTAGCCTGAACAGCGCCGGTGACCGGGGCCTGTTCCAGGGCGACCGGCGCCAGCGACTTGTCTTCCGCAGCGGCGGTCACGGCAGCGACATCAGCATCAGCCGGAGCATCACCCGGTATCACTGCACCGGTCGACACCGGCTCCGTTACAACGACAGCCGCCGGTGGCTCCTCCGTCCCTGCCGCGCCGGTCGAATCATCGGCCGGTGTGACCACCGCGGCGTCCGCGGTTTCCGGCACTGCACTGCCCGCCACGACCGGCACGGCACTGATCGCCGGCCGGCTGAAATCGGGGATCGGTGAACCATCCGCGGGCAAATTCACGACCGGATCCGGAACCTCATCGTCGCTGCCCATGAATCGATAGCCAAGCAGCACGGCCAGGCCAAGTGCAACCGCCACCACGATCATCCGCACCGGCAAGCCTTGTCTTGCCGCCGGAGGTGGCGGGGGTGCTGATGATGCCGGGCTGGCTGGCGGCTTGCGTGGTTCTGCATCTTCTGCGTTGTCCGCGCGGGGTACATTCGCCGCCTCATTTGTCGCGACCTCATCCGGCGGCGCCGCAACAGGGGATACCTCCTGCCCGTCTGCCGCCACGGCCTCGCCGGGCTCGTCCAGGGCGGAGGGTATTTCCTCCGGCGCCTCAGCCTGCACCGGTTCCTCTGGCACATCGGCAACGGCCGGTTCCTGCGGTGACTCTCCTTCATGGGATTCCGCTGACGCCCCGGTCAACGACGTTGCCACGGATTGGGCATCAGTCGTCGGGGCTTCCGGTTCTGCGGCGGCCACGGGCACATGCGTTGTGTCTGCAACCGTGGATTCATCCGCCACTTCAGCCGTAGCGTTTGCCAGGAGATCCTCCGCCAGCGGTGGAATCTCGACCACCTCTGGCCCTTTGGTCGCCGGCTGTTCCCCTGTGTCCGCTACCGTTCCCGGAGCTTGCGTCGTCGTTGTGACGGCATCAGTTACGGGCACGTCTTCCGGTCCACCTGCCAACCCGGACTTGCCGGCAGCCGAGCCGCCCTTGACCTGTAACGCCTTCTCCGCCTGGTGTGCCTTGACGGCGTTCAGGGCATTGACTGCCGATGCGGCCATCCAGGAGAGGGAGCGCGGATCGCCCGAGGCATTGCCGGTCGCCTCACGCGCAGGGGGGGTGGCTGACGCGACACCTTCAGCTCCGGTATCCGTCGGCACAGCAAACCCGGCAAGGCCGGAACGCTTGCGAGCAGGTGAGGTGGTGTTTCCGGCAGACGCCGCCTTGCTGCCTGCGGTCTTGCTGCTGGCAGTTTTCTTTGTGGCGGCCTTCTTTTTCGCGGCCTTTCTGGTCGCCGACTTTTTCCTGGTGGCGGTCTTCTTTTTGGCGGCCTTCTTTTTCGCGGCCTTTCTGGTCGCCGGTTTCTTCTTGCTGGTCGCTTTCTTGCTCACGGTAGGTGACGTCGTCCCGGTCGTATCTGCGGCCTTGTTACTGCCGGATGGTTTCGGGGTCTTGGCGGTGTCCTCGTTCTGGCTGGCCGCTGCGGTTGGTGTACTACCCATCACTGCCTCTGCAAACTGCTTGCGTTAAACTGTTGGCGCCATCATTCACGTATTTGCCGGTGTTTTCAACCAACCGCCAAAAACATGCCATATCAGTCAGTTAACCACGCGTCCAGAGCCGGAATCAGGGGGAACCGGCAAGCAGGCCCTCGAGGATCTGCAAAATCTCCGGGTGGTCGAACTGGCGGCCGCCGATTGCACGGTAGATCACCTGCCCGTTGCCGTCGATGACAAAGGACGTCGGCAGCCCCTTCACGCCGTATTGCTGTGATACAGAACTCAGGGGATCAAACAGAATGGGGAAGCTCGGGAACACGTTCAGGTCACCCGTGTAGGCAAACACGAGATCCGGGTCCTCCCACTGGTTGACTGCCAGCACGACGAAGCCCCGCTCCCGGAAGCGACGGTAAAGCCTCTCCATGGCAGGCATCTCGTGACGGCAAGGCGGACACCACGTCGCCCAGAAATTCAGCAGGATCACCTTGCCGCGGTAGTCGGCAAGTGCGTGTAATTCACCGTCCATGTCGGCGAGACTGAATGCGGGTGCCGTGACTGGCGGATCCACGGGTGCAAGCGCGTGACTCAACTCCGGCTCCTGTGCCGGCAAGGTCAGCGGCAGGCCACCGACAGCCAGCGCCAGGCATAGTGATGCCAGGCGGTTAGCGCGATTCGATATCAGCCGGCGCACAGCGTACCTCCCTGATGATCCCGGTATGTGTCACCCCGCCCTGCTCCCAGCTGTAGTGCAGGTCAAGCACCGTGCCGGGTGCCAGCGCCACCGTGGTGAAGCCCTGCCCCCAGTCCCCGGGCGCATAGTTCTGCTGCTCCGGCAGCAGGGACCAGCGGAACGCCACCCCCATATCCTGCCACTCGTTGACCCATTCGGTCTTGACACGGGCCTTGTGTGTCTTGCCGTCCGTCGTCACATAGCGCCAGTCGGCAACATTGTAGGACAATGCGCTGTCGGAATGATTCTTCAGTATGGTCCCGAAAACGCAATAGCTGCTGACCTTGTCGATGATGCTTTGCGGCAGGCCGCGTGAGGCATACACAGCGCGCACATAGTCCGGCAGGACCTGCACGAGTTCCAGGCTGAAGCCCCGGTCCACGATTTCCCAGCTCGACAGGCCGGTATCCGGGTTGACCTGCTCCTGCGCCCCGGCCGTCGCGGCCTGAGATACCATCATGAGCAGCAGGCAGCCACGCGAGAACGACATCATGATTGTAGCTCCGTGATCACAGGCGCCATTGTAGCCGACTGCCCCCCGGGACGTGAAAGGTCCCGGCCCGGAACCATTCGCAGCCTTTCCAGTATCATTGAGCACTATTCAGGTAACTCCAGGCATCTGCCATGACCATGAACCGCGACGACCTGTCCACCCTCAAACACTGCATCCGCACCGCCGCCGCCGAGGAACTGCTGCCGCGATTCAACGCGGTGGATACGGCAATCAAGGCGGACGGCACTATCGTCACCGAGGCCGACCACGCCATGCAGGATCGCCTGCAGGCGGAACTGGCGGAACACTTTCCGGATTACGGCCTGCTGGGCGAGGAAATGGCGCCAAGCGAGCAGCTGGCACAGCTGCAGCACGGTTCCAGCGGGGTCTGGGTCCTCGACCCCGTCGACGGCACCAGCAACTTCGCCATAGGCATCCCCTATTTTGCCGTCTCCCTGGCACTGGTGGAAGGCGGCCGGGTCAGCCTGGGCATCGTCTACGATCCGAGCCGGGACGAGTACTTCCATGCCAGCCGTGACGGCGGGGCCTGGCTGAATGATGCACCGCTAGGCACACGGCGTCCAGCAAGCCCGCTCAACAGGGGCATTGCCATGGTGGACTACAAGCGCCTGCCGGCCACGCTGGCAGAAACCCTGGCCAGCAAACCGCCCTACAGCTCACAGCGCAGCTTCGGTTCCGTGGCGCTGGATTTCTGCTGGCTGGCGGCAGGCCGGGCGCATGTCTACCTGCACGGCCGGCATAACCTGTGGGACTATGCCGCCGGCCTCACCATTCTGCACGAGGCAGGCGGCCACACCATCACCCTTGAGGGCGAACGCGAGCCGCCGTTGTCACTGCAGCCGCGTTCGACCGCCGCCGCGCTCGACGAGGGCCTGTTCCGGGAGTGGTGCTCAGCACTTGGAATCAATACCTGAATCGTTCCGGTTCCAGCCTGAAAACGAATCAATCCACGCTGGGCACGTAAAAAACGACAATGAAAAAAGAAATAACCGCAAAGGCGCCGAGGACGCAAAGGCAAAATCTGCATATCAGGACAACTTCGTAGCTGCTCAGGCGGGAATCCATTCCTGATTGTCATCCCGTGCTCACATCCCCCAGCCTGCGCGGCCAGGGAAAAGGGATTTACATCACTGGTTTCTTTGCGTTCCCTGCGCCTTTGCGGTGAAACTGTCTTTGCAATCCGGCATGCAGCCGTATTACACGGGCCTCAGATGTTCGCCTCTACCCAGCGCACGATATCCGGCCCCATCATGGCACCCGGCTGGCGGGCAACCTCCTGGCCATTCTCGAATATCACCAGCGTCGGGATGCTGCGGATGGCGTACTGCGCGGCAATGGACTGCTCGTTCTCGGTATTCAGTTTGGCCAGACGCACGCGCGGCTCCAGCACGGCGGCCGATTCCTCGAATGACGGTGCCATCATCTTGCAGGGACCGCACCACGGCGCCCAGAAATCGACAACCACGGGGATGTCACTGCGACTGATGTGTTTGTGAAAACTGCTCTGGTTCAACTCGACAGGGTGCGACGTGAACACCGGTCGCCCGCACTTGCCGCATTTTGGAGCTTCGCTGACGCGGCCTGCCGGCAGGCGATTGACGGCCACACAGTGCGGGCAAACGATATGCATTGAACGGGTCATGTGCTGATCCTGGAATGGGTGATTAAAAAATTCAGCCGCGCAACGAGCATGCCGCGCGGTCGGGCATGTGACAGAGTATCGGGACGACAGCAGGATTTTTCAATCACCGGCAGCCATCCCGTGACAAACCGGCTATGCTTTCAGCCCATGAGTGCCCTGACCGCCCCCTGCCTGCGCCTGTTATGGATAATGGCCGCAATGCTGCTGACCGGCCTGCTGCAGGCCGACGAGCAGAGCGTGCGCCCGGGCATCAACCGGCATTATGAAAACCCGAACTGGCAGCAATGGGTCGCCACCTTCGAGACACCCGGCCGGGAACTCTATGACAGACGGCATGACGTCGTCAGGGCGACCGGTGTGCGGCCAGGGATGCGTGTGGCGGACATCGGTGCCGGCACCGGCCTGTACACGCGACTGTTCGCATCACGGGTCACACCGGGCGGCAAGGTATATGCCGTCGATATCTCAAGGCCCTTTGTAAGCAATATCCTGCGCACCTGTCGCGAACAGGGACTGGGCAACGTGGAAGGAGTCGTCAACAGCGCACGCTCGGTGTCGCTGCCGGAACACTCCATCGACCTGGCATTTGTCGCGGCCACCTACCACCATTTTGAATACCCGCAGGACATGCTGGCCTCGATCCGCCGCAGCCTGGACGATGGCGGACGGCTTGTGGTGATCGATTTCCGCCGCGACCCTCGCATCAGCTCACGCTGGGTCATGGGGCATGTGCGCACTGGCAGGCATGCCGTCATCCGGGAAATACAGGCAGCGGGTTTCCGGCTGGTGGAAGACAGCCCGCTGTTGCGGGTTAATTATTTTCTGGTGTTCGAAAAAACCGGTCCCTGAACAGGGTGGCGTTTCACTCAAGACCTTTACAGGTAAAGCGCCACGGAAGCACACAGAAAACATGTATTAACACTGAATATTCCGTGTCTTTCCGTGTGCTTGCGTGGCCCAGTGGAAATCACTGTGGATGCCGCCTGAGCGGGCGCCACCAGACCCAGGACTGCAATATCTAGTGTATGGTTGCGCGGCGGAATTTCTCGCGCACCCGGTCCAGCAATGACGGCACCTCGCTGGCGGATGCCATGGGCGCGGCGATGTTTTGCGCAGGCACATCGGCCACCGGCCGTGCCAGCTTCGCCTTGCCCCACTTGAGCACACCCCGGCTGTCCTCGATATGCGCCGGCCGCAGCGGATCCGCACCCAGGGTACCGACCAGTTCATCGAGGTAGGCCGGGCCCTTCACATGCCGCAGCCTGTCCTTTGCCGCCTCGAGGCGGCCTGCGATACCCAGGCGCTCTGCCTCGTCGACATAGCCCTTGTCGTCGAGGAAACGCTGCAGGCTGAGCACGTGACGCTCCCAGAGGGCGATGTCGCGCTGCTGCTTGACCTCCAGTCGCTCGCGGTACCAGTCAGAGCCCAGCAGGTATTCCCGGGTGAACATCGCGCGTATGTCCGGATGATGGATGTCCTTGCCCTCGTAGCTGCCGGTGGCCATGATGTGCAGCAGCGCCCGCAGTGGCGGGCAGGCATCCTCGATGCTGCCGTCATCCAGGTAACGCTGCGCAACCCCCTGCTGTGCCTCGACAATGTTGTTGATGCCGTCGACATAGTCCTCCAGGCTCTGTGTCTCCGGTTTGAGGATCTCGTCGGTAAATACAGCGGTCGGGTTGTCGAATATCTTGCCGAAATAGCCGTGCACGAAATGCGACGTGATGCGGTAGCCCAGACGACTGCCCAGCACCTGCTGGCCGTTGTGCTCGAAGTCCTCGACCGGTTCCAGGTAACCGTGCGCTATCAGGTACTGCGGGTCGCGGTGCTCGGGATCCAGGCGCGCCCAGATTTCCGGGATCAGCAGGCTGATGTCATGATCCACGCGCACGTGCGAACCGACGAAGCCCGCGGAACTCGAATAGCCCGCATAATCAGTCAGGATGTAGGATACCAGCGCGTTGTTCAGGTCGGCGGTGGCGCGCAGGGCATTGAATGGCCCCTTGGTCAGGGCACCCTCACTGCCGGCGCCGGTGGTCGAGGGTGACTTGCCGGTCAGCGAGCAGATGAAATCCATGAACAGTTCCGGCAGCTCCTGGTAGTGAATCGGGTTGTACACCGCCAGAGATCGTATACCCGGCTCCGGCGGATTGTTGCGCCTGCCGGTCAGTACGGCGTCCACCGGGTTGCACACCGTTTCACCCAGGTCGAGCTTGCGGTGCAGGCGGGCACTCATGTCGGCCACGTACTTGCGCACCGGTTTGACCAGGTCGGGCCTGACCTGCAGGTAACGCGGGTTCTTCGACGGCTTGCCGTCGACCATGCGCGGGTGCGCGGAGGAAACAACAAAACCGGTGCCGTCCTCGTAGGCCGAGCGCAGGCGCTCCTGCATCGGCGGGGTAAACTGGAAAAAGGTATGCACGTCCTCGACCAGTGTGGCGAGTTGCTCACCGCTGATGGGTTCGAAATTGGCGATGAAGTTGCCGGGCTGTGACATGTCCAGCTCGGTCTGCTTGTCGTAGCCGGGGTGAATGGCCTCGTCCGGGCGCTGGAACAGGCGGTACTCGCAGTTCTTCACCAGTTTGACGCTGTGGTCACTGTCGATGGCCGGCCCGCAGTTGCTGATGCACCGGCCGGGCACCACGACCGAGGCGCTGATATCGTCTTCCATCTGCACCTTTTCCGTGGCGATGAAATCCTGCCGCAGCTTGAAGGTGCGCCACTTGCCCTTGCCGTCGAAGCCGACGCGCAGGTAGGAGGCGATGATGTTACGGCCATGCAGTTTCAACTCGTGCGCGGGCGCGCCGTCGACCTCGTCCACCGACAGGTGATCGCGCCAGCGATCGCCCCACTCCACCCGGTAAAAGCGCTTGATCAGGAACACCAGCGCCAGAATGCGCGGCGGGATCGACTCCAGCCACTCGTTGAATTCGTCGGTGTAGCTGGAGGTCGGCGTCAGCAGCTTGATCACCGATCCCAGGCTGCGCTCGGAACTCAGGGGCTTGCGCGTGGCGTCCCGGTCCTCGTGCTCGTGACCGGGCCGGTAGCGCTTGGTGTAGTCCCTGTCGAAGATCTCCTGGACCCGGTCAAGGTCCTTCTCGAGATCATCGACGAACAGTGGCCGGTAGATCACGGCATCGTCCAGCGACTTGGATATCTCTGACTTGCCCCCGCCGGAAACGGTGCAGGGCTTGTGGCAGAACGTGCCCTCCGGGTTCATACCGACAATGCGCCAGGAGGGTGCACCCGGGTGCTTCTTCATCTCGAGCTTGTAGCCGCTCGGCTGCATGTAGATCTTGCCGGGCCGCAACGGGATGGTCTGCCGTTCGCCGTCCTTGTCCCAGGTGATTGTCTGGGCATGCAGGTCCATGCGGATACGCTGCGGCAGGTAGATGACGTCCGGATACTGCCGGTCGATACCGTAACCTTCCGGCTGCAGGTCCATGGCGCTGCCGTAGCGTTCGACCACCTCCTCGAAGGTGTAGTCCGGATGCACGGTACGACTGTCCGCGCCGTATTCCTCGCCGTGATTACGGCACGGAAACGCCAGGGCGCCGCCGGCATGCTCCTCCTCGGCCATGCCGAACAGGTTGGCCGAGTAGCTGATCTGCGCCTTGACCTCTTTCTTGCAGTAACCGAAGTAGTTGTCAGCGATCATGGTAACGATCACGCCCGACTCGTCGCGCGTGGTGAGCTTGAAGGCCTGGCCGTCGTTGTACAGCTCACCGGCATCCTTCCAGCACATGCCCTCGCTGCGCTGTCGCCCGGTCGCCTCGTCCCAGTGCGGCAGTCCAAGCTCCTGCTTGGTGAGGCCAACGAGGTGCGGCGCCAGAATCACGCAACCGGTGGTGCCGGTCCAGTGTTCAACGTCCAGCGCGGCATCGTTCTCGACCAGGAACGGGTTGCCGCCGTTACCGAAGATGCTCTCGACGAAATCCAGGTTGCTGACGAGATTGCCGGGTGCGAAGAAGCGTACCTCCATGGTCTTTTCCGCATCCCTGCCGGGAATCTCCGGGCAGACGATCGGCCGCAGCAGCAACGATACGAACATCCTTGCCGGGGTCTCGAGCCCGGAGGTGAACGGTACGGTCAGCAGTTCCTGCGGCGGCTTCAGCGCGCGTTCGAGCATTCTGGCGAAGGTCACCTTGGGCACGGCCTTCTTGTCGCCCGGCACCGGCAGCCCGCCCTCGGTGATGTGGAACGAGCCCTTGGTGGTGCGCCGGTCGCTGGCCGGATTGTGCAGCACGCCCTGCTTCACCCGGTAGCTGGAGACGATATCGGAATGGAACTCGTCGCTGTCCATCGGCAGCGACAACTCGCGCGCCACGCCGTGGCGATCGAGCAGGAAGGTCTGTGTCGGCAGGGTAGGTACGGTTTCGAGATCCAGCTCTTCCAGGTAGCGTTTGATGTAGCCCTGGATGCGCTGATCGACCCGGCAGTGATAGTTCGCCAGCAGTCGGTTCTTTTCACGGTAGCTGTAAAGCAGGTCACGGGATATCCCGAAGAAACGCGAGGATTCATCCGGCACGCAGGTAGGCTGCCCGGACGAGGCCAGCTTCAGGTTGATGTAAAGCCGTAGTTTGGCGCGTTCTTCTTCAGGGCTTTCAGGGGCCTTGTTCAGGCCGAGGGTGTGGGCAAAATCCAACGGTCTTCCTCCACATTTGTTATGGGTACTTGCGGCCATCGCGCGGGGCCGGCAGAACAGCGGCTATCTTACCATACATTACGATTCGGTCATCGGGAGACATCTGTAAGCCTCTGTTTTTCAATGATTCAGATGGCCGATAAGCTGCCATGGCGTACAGGACTAGTGGATAAACTCAACCGCGACCTGCCTGCGGTAGGCCTCGTCGAAGACCAGCTCGATGGCGACCTCGCCGGCGTCCGTCTGGATCCTGACCTGTTGCAGCCCGGGCAGGCGCAATGCCAGCCAGCTGCACATGGCGCCAGCCAGCTGCTCATTGCCGGTATTGAAGGCATGCACCAGGTTGCCAGCGACGAACTGCGCCCGCTGGTTGAGGTCCGGGGACTCGATCATCTCTTCACCGACCAGGATACCCTCGTCCATCCTGGCATCCATTTTGTCCAGGTAGGCCGCCTGGTGAACCGGCAGCGGCTTGTCCCGGTCGTATTCCAGTTGTGCGATGCCATCCAGCAGGACGGCCATGATGTTGCTCATTAATTTCCCTGCCAGCAGGATCCGGTTCGACGCAAAGGGTAATCAACCCGGCGCAGGCTGTCCATCCGGCCCCGGTTGTTTCAGTGTGACTGTGTCTTCACGGCACCGCAGCGGCTGCATTCATAGGCCGTCACCAGCCGGCCCTGCCTGACGTCGAACCGGCGTTCCTTCATCACGACCCACTTGTGGAAACCGCGCCGGCACAGGGTCTTGCCTTTCGCCTTCTCGGCAGCGGTCGGTTTCCTGAACCGGACGACGTCTCCCATGCAATCATTCGCCGCTTATTTCAGTTATCCACCGGCACACCCGCACGTGCAAATGCATCCAGCATGTGCGAATGTGCGGCCGCGGCATCCACCAGCACGACGGTATGCGGGTAGCCGTCCGTCAGCACGGCCAGCAATTGTGAGGCCGCATTAACAAACCGGGCATCATCGGCATAATCAAGATACTCGATAGTACCTGTCAGGGCGGGATTCGATACATGCGCTCGATCGCGCACCTGCGCAGGTATGGTGATGCGCTCGTCCCCTGTCACAGCATCCAGCGACTGCAGCAGCCGCCCGATATTGATTACCGCCATGCTGTCGAGGGTACCGCCAGCGACAAGATCCAGCGGCGTAATCAGGGCCTTGCCAGGCACGGCCTGTCCAAGCGGGATATCGCCGATATAAAAACGCACCAGGCCGCCGCGTTCATAACGGAACTCGCCGGCCGGGCCGGTTACCCCGCGCAGCGAACCGGACTCATACTGCACACCCTCGACCGGCGCATCGACCAGTAATCCATCCGCTATGCCGATCACCACGGTGGCGTCCTTGTCCTTGTCATCGTCGGAGGAACTGCCGGTGTTGATGGAGATGGCGCAATCCGCCCCCGTCAGCGACAGCAGCGCCACCACGGCAAGCATTATCAGCACCGCTATTGAACGTTTCCCGACAGGCATTTCTGACAACTCCGTCCAGCACATTTAACCTGTCTACTATCTTAGATGAATTCAGCGTGAACAGTGAATACCGGGCGACCTCAGGCATCGGCAGACACAGGCAGGGGATTCGGGTTCATCCACAGTGACGCGATTCCGGGCGCACTGGATACACGGATCGGGGAATGGATCCACCGGCACAGCTCGCGCGGCTGCAGCCGTCCAGACCATCAGGGGATACAGGGTGTTCCGGATACAACGGCTGGAGACATATCAACAGGCACCGCTTCCCCGGCATCCATGATCGCCTGCAAGCGCTGGCCCCGCGCGTCAGCCGGCAGCCGGCCAATCCCTGCGGCTATCGAGTAAAATCCGGCAAAATCACCAGCGGACTGCCGCAAAATCTGCTGAAATGCCGGCAGGTACTCCCGGTAAGTGGCCGTGGCAGCCAGTTGCGCATTATTGATGTCACCTGCAAACCAGCTGTCGTAGCTCCCCTGCCCGCCCCAGCCCCGCCTCATGGCGGCATAGTTGGCACGCATTGCGGCAATCAGCCGCTGCTTCCCCTGACGCTTCTCTGCATCACCGGCATCCGATGCATAAACGGCCAGCAACTGCTCCCGGGTCTGCGCCACAAGCGCGTAGAATCCTGCCTGGCGCTCATGGAAGCGGTGATACTCCCGCGCGGCTGATGCATCGCCACGCTCCTCCAGCCAGGCAGCCACACCGGCCAGCTCGACAGCGGTGGCGAAACTCTCGTTAAACGCGGTATCGCCAGCCACATACAGCTGCTGATGGGCAAGTTCATGGAAGATCAGGCCGGCAAGCCGGGCCTCGCTGAAATCCATCACCGTATTCAGTACAGGGTCATCGAACCACCCCAGCGTCGAATAGGCCGTTACCCCGCCCGAGTAGACATCGTAGCCCTGTTGCCGCAGGCCGTCCGCGAAACGCGCCGCATCGGTTTCGGCAAAATACCCGCGGTAGGCAACACAACCGGCAAACGGGTAACACCAGGTCTTGAGTTGCAGTGACAGCTCGGGCGCCGCAAACACGTTCCAGACCGCGAATGGCCGCTCAATATCGGCATACAGGGTGTAACTGCCATTGTCAGGCAATGCCAGCGTGTCGCTGGCGAAGCGGCGTATCGCCTCCACCGTTTTCAGCTTGCGGCGCAACTGTGGATCGGTCGAGGGGTCGTTGACCAGCGCCTCGACCGGCTGGCGACGCGCCATCACATCCAGCTGTCCTGATGCCGACTGGGAATAGTAGCCCAGCGTGGCACAGGCCGTTGTCATCACCGCCACGGTTACCGGCAGCAGAACACGCAGGACATGGCGGCAGTCAGCGTACACGTTCGAGGGAGTTCCGCCAGTCAGCGGGCACGGTCGTACCGAGACAGGTAAACCGGCCAACCTCGTTCTCGTACCAGCCGGTGTCGTTACGCAGCGGCTCGACAGCATAGCCCCACCACGCACCGGAACTGTCCTGCGCAATCCAGCGAACCCAGTCGGGAATGGCTTCAGGCGGATTCATGGCTGTCCGGTCAATTTGCCGTACGGCGCTTGCTGACGGGAACCCGGGCCCGGCATGAAAAAGCAAAAGGCCCCGTGAACGGGGCCTTTTTCGGCATTGCCCGGCCCGTGCGTCAGCCCAGCTCGCCCGGGTAGTCGGAGATGCCCGGGTTGTCCTTCACACCAACCACCCTGGGATGATTGATCTTGGGTAACCTCAGGACATTGTCTTCTCCCCTGGCGCCGACGATGTAATCGCGCACCACATCCCACATCAGGCGCCCCTCCGGCGTACGGTTAACGGATGCCCAGCCGGCGACCTTGTAGGTCTCGCCCGCCTCGATGACATGACCGCTATCAAGCTGTGCATCGGAGATGCGCTTGCCGAGCCCGGCTGTCGGCTTGATGGTGTAGTCGAGCCCGCCGACACGCACCATGTCGCCGCCGGACTGCAGGTACGGGTCCGGGTCGAACAGGTTGTCCGCCACGCCCTCGAGCATGTTGATCAGGTCAGCGCCGGTCATTTCCATGACATAGGTCTCGCCGTAGGTCATGGCGCACTGCGTCATGACATCCTCCATGGTGATCCACTCGCCCTCGAGTGTCGTGGTGCCCCAGCGCACGCCGGCTGACAGGGCGATATCCGCATCGTATTCATGCCGCAGTGCGTTGCACAGCACCTGGTCCCAGGTGCCCATGAAGTTACCGCGGCGATAGAGCACACGGTCCGCAATAGCCAGCTTCTCACCGAGAATCTCCTCGAAGGTCTTGCCGACACGGGACGGATTGTAGAAGAACTCGCTGGAACGGCTCTCGATAATCGTCTCGTCGTATTTCGTCTGGCGCATCTGGTCGATGAAGGCCTGCATCTCCTTGTCCGGCTCCAGCCAGTCGGAAATGATGGGCAGCATCCTGTAGTTCATCGCGTTGAGCTTGCCTGCGGAGATATCGAAGTCCATGACGCCGACGAACTTGCTGTTGGAACCCGCGTTGGTCACGAGGCAGGTATGCCCCTCGACATTCTTCACCTCGACCGGGCGCGGGATGCCGTCGTGGGTATGGCCGCCGAACACCGCGTTGAGGCCGGGCACGCGCTCCGCCATCTTGATGTCCACGTCCATGCCATTGTGCGACAGCAGCACGATGGCATCGGGGTTCTCGTCCTCACGAATCCCCTCTACCAGTGAAATCATGTCGTCCTCGCGCAGGCCGAATGACCAGTCAGGGAAGAACTCCTGCGGGTTGGCGTTGGCGGTACGCGGGAAGGCCTGGCCGACCACGCAGATGCGTGCCCCGCCGACATTCTTGATGACGTAGGGCCGGAAGGCATGACCGGTGTCCTCGTCATACAGCCCGCGACCGTCGTACTTCTCCACCATGGTGGCGTACTTGTCGCCGAACAGGGCATCCTCCTTGACCCGGACGTTCTGGCCGATGAAGTCGCCCTTGAACAGGGCCACGTTGCTGAGCACCTCGTCCTCGCGGTAGGTGAACTCCCAGTGGCCGACCATCACATCGAGTCCGAGGATATTCGAGGCCTCGACCATGTCGACACCGCGGGTCCACAACGAGGTACCGGAACCCTGCCAGAGGTCGCCGCCGTCGAGGGTCAGCGTGTTTTGCTTGCCACCGGCCGAGGCCCGCAGGCTCTCGAGCAATGTCCTCATCTGGGCATAGCCACCTGTCCTGCCGAACTTGCCCGCCGCGCTGGCGAAATTCAGATAGGTATAGGCGTAGGCCTCGGGGCTGCCCGGCTCCAGGCCCATGGCCTCGAGGAAGCCCTTGCCGACGATATGCGGCGGGCGGCCGTAGGCGTCGCCCACACCAAGATTGACATTGGGCTCACGAAAATAGACCGGATTGAGCTGTCCGTGAACGTCAGTTATGTGCAGGATACGCGCATTGCCCTGCATGGGAAGATCGTAAAACCCGGCTGACGGGTCCGGCGCCGGCATCGCCTCGGTGGCTGCGGCCGCCGTCGTGGCGCCATTGTCGGACTTGCTGCAGGCTATCAGACCGGGACCCGCGACGGCGCTGGCGCCGAGGATCTTCAGGAATTCTCTGCGATCAAATGGAGGCATAATGTCACCCTAAGGTTGTTTTCTTTTAAAAGACGACGGCTATAACATAGCCGGCCGGCTCTGCTTCAGAGGCATACAAGGCTGCCCACCTCTGCCCTGCCATACCCTGCAGACACCGGAATCGTTGAGCGCTTGATAATAAAACACAAATGCAGGGATTTACACTCACAAACTCATTCACACACGTGGAGTCATGATATCTGTCCCGATCTGCCGGGTCGCCAGGCGGCGTCCGCCGGCAATCCCCCGAACGGCCCTGCCGGTTGCAACAGCACGCAATGCCGCCCCATGGCGCTCCGGCAAGGGCATCCTGGCGCTGCTTTTCCTGCTGGCGGGCCTCGTCCTGGCGACACCCGCTGCCATTGCGGACATCGTCAAACCTGCCCTGGTGGAGATCAGCGTCAATACCAACGGCACCTACCGTATCGAGGTGCGGGCCAGCATCGAGGCCCTTCTCACCGGCATCAATGCCAGGTACAAGAACACCCAGGAGGCGCCCACGGCTGAGGCCTACGACAAGCTGCGGGGCCTGCAACCCGAAGAGTTGCAGCTGGCCTTTGAACCTTTCAGGCAGATCTTCGCCAGCGAGATCCGGCTCAGCTTCGACGGCCAGCCCGTGCCCCTGACGGTCACGCGCGTTGAGATACCGGAGCCAGGCTATACCAAGGTGCCCCGCATCAGCGTAATCACCCTGGATGGCCGGATCGCGCGCTCGATCGAGAGCGTCGTCTGGTACTACCCGGAGCGCTTCGGCGACAACGCGGTGCGCGTTCGCCAGGTCGACGAGAGCAACGAGAAATGGTACTGGTCCGACTGGCAATGGCTGCGCAACGACAGGCCAAGCGAGCCGTTTTCTCTGACCGAGGTCTTTACCCGCCAGTCCATCACTGACGTCATTGGCACCTACATGGTGGCGGGCTTCGAGCATATCCTGCCCAGGGGCACAGACCATATCCTGTTCATACTCGGCATCTTCCTGCTCAGCACCCGCATGCGCCCCCTGCTGTGGCAGGTCACCATGTTTACCGTCGCCCACACCATCACCCTCGGGCTGTCCACCGCCGGCATCATCGAACTGCCGGCCAATATCGTCGAACCGCTGATCGCGCTGTCCATTGCCTACATCGGCTTCGAGAATGTCTTCGCCAGCAGCCTTCACATCAGCCGGCTGTTCATCGTCTTCTGCTTCGGGCTGCTGCACGGCATGGGCTTTGCCAGCGTACTGGCCGATTTCGGCATGCCTGCCGACGCCTTCATGACCGCCCTGATCAGCTTCAATATTGGTGTCGAACTCGGCCAGCTGGCAGTCATCTCGCTGGCCTACCTGGCTGTCGGGCTGTGGTTCTCGCGAAAACCCTGGTACCGCAAGGCGGTCATCGTCCCCGCCTCGATGGCCATCGCGATGATAGGCCTGTACTGGACCTGGGACCGGATCGTGCTGTAGCGAGAACCCGTTGCGGTGTATAACGCAACAGGTCGCCAAGCAGAATGATCTGGCGAGTGTGATAGAGTTAACGCCACGGAAGACCTGCACCATAACAGGGACACACCCCACATTGACGACTTGCTTACCAGACCGGCATTGCCGGTTGACGCCTTGCCACGGTCTGCGCCTGCTTGCCCTCTGCGCCGCGATCCTGCTGTCAGGTTGCATGACGACGCGCTCCAACGACATGGCAATGTGCAACAGCCTCGGACCACAGCTCACGACACCGAGCCGGGCTGCACCGGCAGATGAACTCGACGTCCTGCTGCTGTCGGCGGGCGGACCCTGGGGTGCATTCGGGGTCGGCTTCCTCGATGGCTGGTCGGGGGTCACCTCGCCGATGGCGCTGCAGCGCCCGGTGTTCGACGTCGCCATCGGTATCTCGACCGGCGCCATGATGGTCACGCATGCCTTTCTCGGCAGTGACTATGACGATGTCCTGCGCGAGCAGGTGGCAAACCTGACGACCGAGGATGTCTTCCGGCCTCGGTCGGCCTTGTCCGCCATACTCGGTAATGCCGCGACAGACACCTCACCACTGCGGCGCCGGCTGGAACAGGCCATTACAGAGGAAACACTGGACCGGGTAGCGGATGCCTGGATCAATGAGGGACGCCGGCTGGCCGTGATCGCCGTCGATCTCGACTGCGGCAACCCGGAGACCCTTGACCTAACGGCCGTTGCCCTGCAGCGCGACGACCCGGCACGCCGCGACCGCTACATCGACTTCATCATGGCTTCAGCGGCAAGCCCCGTGGCCTTCCCGCCCGTATTCATCGATGGCCACATGATGGTCGATGGCGCACTGCGACAGCACATCCCGTTCCCCAGCCAGATCGAGGCGCTGTTTCCGGCAAGGGAAGGCGGCCAGCCACCCCATGTCAACCTGTTTGCCATCATCAACAGCCCGCTCGAAACCTATCCGCAATGCGTCACCGACCATGTCCTGTTCATCGCCGTGCGCATCAGTGACGTCTGGACCGGGGAACGGGCCGCCGACAGCGTCGCGCTGACCGTGCTCGATGCAAAGCGACGCGGCTGGACGGTGAAATACGTGGCTCCAATGAATGGCCCCTGCGCGCCCATACCTCCACCCGATGACTATTTCCAGCAGGATTTCATGCGCTGCCAGTATGAATACGGCCATCGGGTCGCGACCACTGACGCTTCGCCATGGCTGGACACGGTCGACAAACTGCCGAATGCCGACGCGTCCCATGGTGAACACCCCTGCCGCAAGTGACCCGCGATGACCCCCTGGCCGGACGGGCAGGAACCCATGCCGGCTGGCACGCACACTGGTTACAATGTACCGCAGAACCTGAAACCGGAAATTACCCATGAACGATTCCACATCCTGTCCCTGCGGCTCCGGCCTGCCCTATGCCAGCTGCTGCGGCCCACTGATCGACGGCAGCACGCAGGCAAGCGGGCCGGAGGCGCTGATGCGCTCGCGCTACACCGCCTTCGCACGCCAGGAAATGCCCTATCTGGCCAAAACCCTGCACCCGAGCCAGCGACATGACTACGACGAGGCCGGCGCGACCCGCTGGGCCCGGAAGTCGGACTGGGAGGGACTGGAAATTGTCGAAGCCAGCGAAGACCCGTCGAACGCCAGCCGCGGCAGCGTGGAATTCAGGGCAAACTACCGCATGGACGGGGTCAGGCACATCCACCACGAACTTGCCGAGTTCCGCAAGACCGATGGCATCTGGTATTTCTATGACGGCAGGATGGTCGGCACCGAACAGTTCCGGCGCGCTACACCCAAGGTCGGGCGCAACGATCCCTGCCCGTGCGGCAGCGGCAGGAAATACAAGAAGTGCTGCGGCCGCTAAGTCGCCCGGGTCGCACTCGGCGGCCTGGCAAGCTGACCGCTCCCGCCACGCGGGCAGCGGCCGTGGCGCACTGCCGTGGCATGGAAGCGTCACGAATTCTTGCTAGAATCGCGCCGGTACAGCAACGGGAACTGCAAGCCCATGGATAAGATACTCAAGGAAGCCATCCACCAGCAGCGCACGGACATGGCAGAGCGCCTGCGAACACCGCTGTGGCAACTGGCTGACAAGGCCATTCCGGTATGGGGTCAGCGCGACCAGCTCGATATCGTGCTGACCGAGGGGTTCTCGACCATCCCCTGCGCCATGTTCCTGTACGCACTGGACACCAATGGCATCCAGATCAGCGACAACGTCGGCACCGGCGGCCTGTTGCCGGAGCACTATGGTCGCGACCGCTCCCAGCGCCCTTACATGCGCGAGGCCGTGCCGTCCTGGGGCTTCCTGCTGTCCGATGCCTATCTCAGCCTGCGCTCCAACCGGCCCTCGCTGACCGCGCTGCAGGTCGTCAAACGCCACAACGAGGTCATGGGTTTCATTGGCGCCGACTTCGACCTGCGCGACCTGCCGGTCACCGGCAAGTTATACGAAGAATCCCATAACTGGCGGCAGATCAAGGGCGACCCGGCGATCCGCGGCACGGTGTTCCAGCAGTGCCGCATCGACAGCCTGATGGACCGCAACATGGACTCCGCTATGGCCATCCTCGAGGAGCTGTTCACCGAGCGCGGCATGTTCCAGGCCGTGATGCACTTCTCCAGCAGCCGGGCCACCGTCTGGTTCATGGACGACCCCTATCGCTACCGTATCCTCGACCACGAGGCGCTGGCAGACCCCGATATCTGCATGCTCTACCCGCCCCATGCCTACCCGGACGACGCCCTGATCCCGAAGAACAAGATCGCAAGCCTGTTGAATGGCATGCGTCAGCTGCGGGTGGCGGACGAAACGCTGTATCTGCGCTCTGCCTCGATCAATATCTTCAACGGCATGCTGAGCCTGACGTTCTCCTGCGACGGTTCGCACTACATGTCATGGCAGGAGTTCCTCGACAAGGACATGTCGTTCTGGGTTGGCTGCGCCGCCTAGGGGCATTGCATTCCGGGGATGACTGGTTCAAAGTTCACACCGGCTACCCGACCACACGGTGAACGATGAAAAATCTGCTCCTGATGTGCTGCCTGTCGGCCACCCTCGCCTTCGCGGCGACGGTAACGGCCGAGTCCCCCCTTCACATCGCCAGGCTGGATGCCGGCAACCGGTCTGCAACTTCGACCGGCGAGGACATCTGGAAGGCACTGAACCCCGGCAAGCTGAAGCTGCGATCGGCGGCCGCGCTGGTGGTCGACGAATCCGGTAACGAGGTCTATGCCAAGCAGGCGAATGACCCCATGCCGATCGCCTCGATCACCAAGCTCATGACGGCGATGGTCATTCTCGATGGCGACCTGCCTATGCAGGAAAAGATCAGCATAATGAAAGATGACCGCGACCTGATCCAGCTGACCGGATCGCGGCTGGAATACGGTGCCAGGCTGAGCCGCGGGGAACTTCTGCAGCTGGCGCTGATGGCATCGGAAAACCGTGCGGCCAATGCTCTCGCCCGCACCTGGCCCGATGGGCGAAAGGCCTTTATCGCGGCGATGAACCGCAAGGCGCAGTCACTGGGCATGCAGGGCAGCCGTTTCAGCGATCCTGCCGGACTGGACGCCGGCAATGTCGCCTCTGCCCGTGACCTGGTGAAGATGGTGCGCGCCGCCATGCGCTACCCCTTCATCCGCAAGGCCACCACCACCCGCTCGATCAGCGTCAGACCCTACAAGGGCCGCGGCGAACTGCGCTACGTGAACACCAACCGACTGCTGAAAAACGCTGCCTGGGAAATCCAGCTGAGCAAGACCGGCTACCTCAACGAGGCCGGCCGCTGCCTGGCCATGCAGGCCGAGATCGTCGACCACCCCCTGGTCATCGTCCTGCTGAACTCCTTCGGCAAGCTGACACCGTTCGGGGATTCCAACCGCATCCGCAAGTGGATCGAGGGCGGCATCGACAGCTAGCCCGGATACCCACCAGGCCGGCGTCCAGTCACATCCGGTGCCGGCATCCGGCCTACTGCACATAAGGACGCCAGGTGTAGTACTTCGGTATCGAATCCAGCCTGGCATGCAGCCAGTAGACGCCCAGGCCAGAGGTGCTCAGCCACAGCGGGCGCCCGGACAGTCGTTCCCCAACCTCCTCCGCCACGCATTTCCAGAAGGCCACCTGCCGGGATTCCGGCGCGCCCCGGACGAACGCGGCCAGGTGTGCATACGCCGCCTGCGGCCCCCGCGGGCACGGTGCAACGAGACAGGCGTCGTGTCCCAGGTTGGGGAACACGGCTATATCGCCGGCCTCACGGGAGAAATACCCGGCAAAGGCACCGGCATCCGCCGCCACGCCGGCAAGCGCCGGGCTGTCGACCAGCACGCACTCGAATGGTTGCCCGGCGCTCTCCTGCGTGACGGGCGGTGCTTCCCAGAAATACGCGGCAAACGGCGCATTCGCCAACAGCCGGCTGAAGAACAGACAGAAGTCCGCCTGCGATGCCAGGCTATCAAGCACGCCCGCATAATCCATGCGCGTCGTGCCCTGCCGGATATGAAGCCTCTGAACACGTCCCGCCTCGAGCAGTTCGCTGTCAGCACGCCACATCGGTCAGCCCGGGCGGCTCACGGCGATTCCGGGTGCCGGATACTGCCGGCTTCCCGCCCGGTGGCGCCAAACAGCGCGGCCGCATTGCCATAGGCAATGCGACTGGCGACATCCGCGGGCAACTGCCCCAGCCACTGGCGTGTCTCGTCCACCAGGTCGGCGAGCCCGGCCCAGCGACCCGGCGTGTAGGTGTCCGTCCCCGCCAGGCATCTCGAGGCATTTTTGACCAGGAAGGCACGCCAGGCCGGCGTCAGCCTGCCATCCCGCAACATGCCCTCGCGGAACGACAGCTCGAGAAACAGCCGCGGATGCGCATCCAGCAGGTCCTGCAGATCGGCCACCGGCACATCGAAGCCGGCATGCGCCCAGATCACGTCACTGGACGGGGCCTGCGCGAGGATCGTGGCAATAGCCTCCGGATCCGTGTGCGCCATCAGCGCCAGCTGCCGCTCTCGCGCGATACCGATGACGTCCTGCACCACCGGGCTTGCGGCATCGGCACCGAAAACATGGAACTCGCCGATGCCACGGTACGGGATACGCGCCAGCTCGGCGCGCACCCACGAGGGGATCTCCGGATCACGGTACCAGTAATGCCGGTGCGCCCGGCTCGGGTACGGGCGCAGAAACGGCACTACCCGGTCCGGCGCTGCCCGGTAGAGCCGTTCGGCACCCCGGCCCGGGGTTGCCGAGACGACCGCCCGGCTGATGCCGGCTTCCGACAGCATCGCCATTGCCCTCTCGGGCGGTATTACATCCCAGACGTCCCCGGAGTAATGGATATGCGCGTCGAAAACCGGCAGCGCGGCAGCGGCAGCCGCCGACAGAAATAGCAGCAGCCCGCCAGTCAGAATGTCCCGATGCGCCAAGCCGCAGCCCGTTGCCAGTCACCGCCCGTGGCGCGGCTATTTGGCGTAGGCCCCGAACACCTTCTGCAGCAGGTCGGAACTGTAGCCCAGGGGATTCTCGCGGATCCGCTTCTCTTCCCTGGCAATCATGAGAAACAGGCCGTCGAGGGTTTTGTCCGTCACGTAACCGTCCAGGTCGGCGGTGCCAGCCGGCAGCAGGCTGGTCACGCCGCCGGCCTGCGCGGTCATGTTCTTGTACGCCGAGGTCACACCGGCATTCGCCGTCGCCGATTCGACAATCGGCCGCATCCTCTGCGCGAGCTCATCCCCGGTATGCGCACGGAAGTACTGCGTGGCCGCATCCTCCGGGCCACCCAGGATGTCTTTCGCATCCTGCACACTCATCTGCCGGATCGCATCGCCGAAAATCGCCGCGGCTTCCGGGGCCGCCTGCTCCGCGGCATGGTTCATGGTGGCGATGAACTCGTCGGCAAGTTCATCCTGGCCGACGCTGCGCAGCGACTTCTCCACCCAGGCAAGGCTGTCAGGCATGGGGATGCGCACCTTCCTGTTGTTCAGGAAACCACCCTCCTGCCCCAGCTTGTCGACGGCAAACTGCGTGCCCCTGTCGAGCGCCTCCTTGAGGCCTGCCACCATTTCATCATCGCTCAGTGCGGCCGTGGCATCACCGCCGCCGACTCCGGCCACCGACTGCGTAACACTGTCCATGTAGTCCGACAGACCCGCCTGTGACGCCGGACTGACCAGTGCCAGCGAGAACGCAACAGCCCCCAGGATGTCGCATGCATGTCTCATGGTTGTTCCCCTGATGTGGTTGTCCCTGTGAGTTTCATGCCCTGAATAGTAGTCCGGTTTCCCGCAGATTGCGCGCGACCCGGGCAGCTGCACTGGAAACTATTGAGCCTCACATCATTCACGACAGGTCCCGGCTCGTCTCGCATCCCTGTCACCATGGCCACGGAAACACACGGAATCCCGGCAACCCGTGTCTTTCTGTGTGTTTCCGCGTGTTTCCGTGGCAACTCGATCACGAGCATGAATTTCATGCGGTATCCTCAATCACGCACCGGCCAGGTCTTGATGCAGTGCAGCAGAAAACCGCAAATGCGGGTAATGGTGGCGGCATCAAGCGCATCCTGGCCACTCACCCCAGCCGCCGCAGCAGCTCGCGCTTGAGCGCCGCCTTGGCCGGCTGCGCCTGCCGGTAGATTTCCTCGAAACGGTAGAAATCAAGCACCCGGATGTTATGGATATCCGGCGCCACATAAATGTCCGGCGGCCGCGCATCGAGCTGCGCACGGGTGATGGTGGCGGCCATGATCTGCAGTGAGTTGAAGGTAGTCTCGAAGTACGTCGGCGCTTCGCCGTTACGCGGCGAGACCCGGCCCTGCACGTCCACGGCAATGGTGAGATCGCACGCATCCATGAGCACGTCATACGGCAGCGGGTTGACCAGGCCGCCATCCACCAGCACCCGTCCGTCGTGCTCAACCGGCGCGAACACGCCGGGGATCGCCATACTGGCCGCAATCGCGGTCCCCAGCTCGCCACGCCTGAAGACCACCTGTTCACGATTCCAGAAATCGGTGGCAATGATCTTCAGCGGGATATCCAGTTCTTCAAAGCGCGTCTTGCCCATCACCTCGAGCAGGTAATCGACAAGGCCGTGCGTGCTCACCAGGCCGCCGTAGCTGTCGCGCAGGTCGAAAAACTCCAGCCACTTCGTGAGACGCTCGTTGAACAGGGATTCCAGCCAGGACTCGTCCCGGCTGACCGTGAGTTCGTCAATCAGCCCGCGGATGTCTCCGCTGGACATGCCGGAGGCATACAGGGCGCCCATGACGGCGCCGATACTGGTGCCGGCCATCCGGTAGGGCCGGATGCCCAGTTCCTCCAGCGCCTCGAAGATCAGGATATGCGCCAGCCCGCGCGCCCCGCCACCGCCGAGCGCCAGCCCGATGCGCTCCGGACGCACGCCGCGACCGCAGCCACCGGCAAGCCCCAGGACCGCTATACTCGCCGCACCCAGTTTGAGAAAATGACGTCGTGTTATTGTCTGATCAGCCATGACCGGAGATTCAAGCAATCGTCTTGAGGACATCCGCTGCCGCCAGGCATGCTGCCTGCCGATTTAAAATAGCACGACCCGACCTGTAAATGGAGCCAAGCATGAGTGAGACCCTGATGATCCTCCCTGCCAGTAACACCGATGACATCCGTCTTGTTCGCATCCCCGAAGACTTCGAGTCGCACGAGGCCTACCGTCACGTCACCGGCCTGATCGCGGCGGCAGAGGAACAGAACCCGGATTATGACTGGGAGGATATCCAGTCTATTCTCGAGGAACACGACTTTGAAACCGTGGACTTCGTCCTCGGCCCGTCACTGGATTGAGAGGCATCCCGGCATGAAATATACGGCCACAATCGCCCTGTTGCTGCTACTCGCCGTCCCGCTGCAGGCATCTGCCTGGAGTTCAAGCCTGTCCGGCGGACGCGGCGACGTCACCATCTACAATGACAACCGCGCAACGGTGAGACAGGGCGGAATCGAGCGACCGCTCTGGGACGGTACCCATCGCCTGGAGGACGGCTCGACCCTGATCATCCACAACGGCATCGCCGTGCCCAACCCCGCGATCCTCGAATCACGCCGGCAACTCCTGCCGCCAAAGCCGGAGGCATGGGAAGGCATGCGTATCGTCGGCACCTCGCCCTGCGAGCAGCTTGAGCGCAAGGTCTGCGGTCCGGAAAACGAGTGCCTCGACACCGAGGCCTGTCCTGCAACCCGGCAGCTGGTGGACCGGGAGTGGGAGGAACGCCGCGCCAGCCACAATGCAGGTTACATGACCCCGACCAGCGGCCAGTGCCAGCAGGCAATGGATGACCAGGAGTTCTTCGTCAGGTGCCTGCCAGTAGCCAGGTAGCCCGACCGGCAGCTGTCCACGGAGTTGCGCATGCATCGCGGCGTCCACCGCAGTCTGCCGCAACAGGATGGTGAGTGAAGCGACTGCCGGTCAACGCACCCGGGCTTGACTGCTCGTTTGTCATGGAAATGGCCACGAACCGGCTTTCCGACCAACCAGGAAGCGGACAAAATCCCTTGTATTTGCTGCAGCCAGTTCTTGCCGGTAACTGTCAAGTTACCTGCCTTGCGAGCCAGTACAGCACATCGATACTGTACTCGGCAGGCGAGTTTACCAGGGCGTATCCCCCGGTCTGGCTGTCATAGATATACGAAGTCAAATACCCTGTGGCGTGGAGACCAAGCAGTGCAGCCGTAATCTCCTCATCCGGCACAGACTGGCCAAGATCATCGAAAACGTACCGTCTGACATCATCCGTCGCCCTGATGGTTTTTGAAATCCACCTGAGAATCGTTTTCTGTATCTTGCCTGATTCCATTTGCCGGCTGATGGCGTTGCCCTGAATCAGTGACACGACTTCCTGGCCATCTCCCTCTCCACGTGTGCCAGTATGTCGTCCATACAGGTGTCATCGGTTTTCAAGAGGAAGCAGTCCGCGCCGTTGCGAAAGGCTTGCTGCCGATGTTCCGGCAGGTCGTAGCTGGTAAGAATAACGATCACCACCTCGGCATATACGCGCTTTATCTTTCTGGTGACTTCCAGCCCGCTCACTCCGGGCAGCTTGACGTCCATGAAGATCAGATTCGGACGCAGATACTCAACCTTGCTCAATGCCTCCTCTCCATCGCCTGCCTCATCGACATCAACAAAAGGAAAGTACGTGAGCAATGTGTCCGAGAGAGCCTGCCTGTAATTGACATCATCCTCGACAAGCAGCATGTTGAACATTCTGGAATCCTCGACGCGTTTTACCTGTGTGCCGCGCATGGGTTTGCCTGACAAGGCCTGATCGGAGCTTCGCAATCCAAATGGCGGGCAAACACGCTACGTTCGTTCACGCAGCTGTGCCCTTGCGATAGCCGGTTCCCCCGATCCCCCCGCTGTATTTACGGGGAAGTTGCCCCGGCATTGAATAATGATCTGCATTCATTGCTCACCTTCGACCTGGTAATGCAATTGAAAACCAGAGGCATAACTGCGCCATTATCCGCAGGGCAGCGGGAAACATCTCACCCGGAGAAGCGAACGCATACTTGTGCACATGAACCGAGCATTGCGGATACGCGTCTTGATGGCCATTGACAGAGCATCAAGTCGAGGTCAATTTAAGGTAAAAGGGGGATTATTCCGGCCATCGAGGCCGGCCAGGGTCCTCAGACAACGAGTTTGTAGCCGAACCCCTTCATATTCCGGATCCATTGCGGTGAATGGGGATCACGCTCGATCTTGCTCCGCAGCTGGTAGATGTACTGCTTGACATCGGCACCGGTCGCCCGGCTGTCGGTACCCCAGAGCTCGGCAATGATTTCCTCATTGGTGAACACCCGGCCGATATCACTCGCGAACAGCGCCAGGAGAGTGAATTCCTTCGGTGAAAGCGCAATCGGCTCGCCGTTGATCGTAACGGACTTGGCCCGCTCGTCGATCACGATTGGACCCCGCACGAGGCCTTGCGGTTCTGCAACCGGTTCAAGACGCCGGATGATACTCTGTATCCGGGCCTCGAGTTCACGTATCTCGAACGGCTTGCGCAAGTAGTCATCAGCACCAAGGCCGAGCCCCTTGATGACATCCTCGGTGTCATCGAGAGAAGTCAGCATGATCACCGGTATCCTGCTCTGCGCACGGACAGCCGTTAACACGCCCCAGCCATCCAGTTTCGGCAGCACCACGTCCAGCAGCATGAGATCGGGCTGGACACACTGCAGTTGCGCAAGTGCTTCCTGACCATCGTTCGCTGTTTCCACCTCGTGACCCTTGGCCATGAAATACAGCGTCAGCAATTCCCTGATGTCAGGATCGTCCTCTACCACGAGAACCTTCATGGCACTACCCCAGCCCCCGGGCATCGGCCCGCTCGGGGCAGCCCGGGGCTACCGGCCTTTCAGGACCTGGTAACACGCGACTGCCCGGTGGATACATGATCGTCCCCTGGTAGCAGGGAGTCTGCGCCCTGCTCGGCCCTGGGCAGATCAATGCAAAACGTCGTGCGCACGCCCGGCGTGGACTGGAAATCAATCCGGCCGCCATGTTGCTGCACGATTAGCTTGGCAATACTCAACCCCAGGCCGGTGCCGGCTTTCCGGCCACTGCCCGCTCCCCCGGCCTGGGCAAACTTCTTGAATATCTGGCTGTGAAATTCCCGGGGTATTCCGGGGCCATGATCAGTGACCTCGACCCGAAGCATGGGACCATGCGCCCCGACCACAACCTCAACCGGCTCGCCTGGCCGTGAATACTTGACGGCATTTGACAGCAGGTTGCTTACCGCCTGCATCAACCGGTCCGCGTCACCATTGACCCAGGCATCGGTGACATGGCAGTGACAGGAAATGGTGATCCCGGCTTGTTCTGCCAGTGCCTTGCTGTCCTCGATAACCCGGTGTACAAGTCCTGTCAGCTCCAGGACCTCGAACCGGAAGGTCATCTTGCCGGCCTCGATCTTTTCGATATCCAGAATATCACTGATCAGCCGTACCAGGCGTCTGCTGTTACTGTGTGCCATCGTGATCAGTCTCTGCGCCTGCTCCGGCAACGATTCCGTCATATTTTCCATGAGCATCCCCAGTGAACCAAGTACCGCGGTCAGCGGGGTGCGCAATTCGTGGCTTACCGTGGCAATGAACTCCTCCTTCATTCGCTGGGAGGCCTTCAGCTCGGAGATATCCCAGGCGACGCCGACGTAGTTCGTCGTGATCCCCCGGCTGTCCCTGATTGCGTTGATGGTCACCCACTGGGGAAATATCTCCCCGTCCTTGCGCCGGTTCCAGATCTCACCCTGCCAGTGACCGGTCCCGCTGATCGAAGACCACAAGCGCTCATAGAATTCCCGGTCCTGTTTTCCGGACTGCAGAATTCGCGGGTTCTTCCCGATAAGTTCCTCAGGGCGGTACTGGGTAAAGGCCGTGTATGCGGGGTTCACGGACTGGATGGTCCCGTCAACGTCCGTTACGACGATGCCTTCAGTTGCGTTTTCGAAAACATTCGCGGCGAGGCGCAGTTTAAGATCAACCTGCCTGCGCTCGGTGACATCGCGAACGATATGTATCAACAGTCGCCGGCCCTTTACCGTCACCAGGCTGGTGGCCAGTTCGATGGGAAAACCTGATCCATCCCGACGTCGCCCGACTCCTTCAACCTCATCGCAGGAGAATGAGTGAATCACCGGACTGGCACCGCCCGCACGCAACTGGTCAAGGTAGGCATCCCGACAGTTCTCGTCGAGCAACATGGTAAACCTGCGCCCCATGACTTCGCTCGCCCCGTACCCGAACATCCGCTCCGCAGACTGATTGGCCGAATCTATCATGCCGTCTGCATCGACAGTGACAATGCCGTCCACTACATTGTTGACGATCGTATTGATCCGCGCCGAACTGTCGCGCAGTGCTTCCCGCTGCCGCATGCTGTGCCGGATCAACTCAAGACTGAGCGCCGATAAAAGAAGCGTGACCAGGAGCATGACATACAGGCGCTGGAAATTTGCCCTTTGCAACTCTTCGAGATCCCGTTCACGTTCGACCACAAGCTTGCCGGCCTGGAGCATCACACCCAGACCACTCTGGAATGCCTGATCCATGCGCGCCATCGCGTTGGCCGCTGCGGTTTCCTTTGCCGATATCAACTCGGCCCGGGCCTGCGCCAGACGCAGCGCCTCGCGCTGCCGGGACAGCTCGAGGACATCCCCGGCAAGTTCAACCAGGGTATCCCGCGCGGGCCCCAGACTGACAACCAGCGGCGCCAGCGTATTGTCATCCTGTGTCTGTTGCCTGACGGCGGCCAGGGTGGCGTCATAGCGCCGCTGATAGATATCAAGCGCGGTGCGCTGTTCCTCTGTCTCGTAGTTTTCCAGCACATCGTTACCGGGGCGATTCAGGTCGCGCCAGGCGCCCGCGAGAGTATCGAGCTGCAGGCTCATCTGGTGCAATCCCGTGGTTTCAGCCCCGATGGACTGGATCTGCAGCAGCAGATTTCCGCTCCACAGGACAAACCCGATAATCACCACCCAGGCGACAACGTAGAGAGGTTTCATTGGCAACTCTCTGGCTCCTGTGAGTGTCCCGACCGGACAACCACCATCCGGGGGCCAAAGCGCATAGAGACGATAAAGACATCCGGGACCGTGGATTGTCGTTTTTTCAAACTTCCACCACACCTGCATCGAACAGGACAACATCCATGCACCGGGTTTCGCCGCATGGATTCCCCGTACACCCCCTGCACGGATGTGGCCAGCATCCGGCCCCGGCGGAAAGCCCCCGCTACTTCTTCCACTCCGGCAGATCACCCATCATCTTGATGTCATTGAGCATGGCCAGCGCCTGCCATTCCTCGAGGGGGAAGTGGATGCCACCGTCCTCCTCGCCGTACTTGTCCATGAGCTGGCGTTCGATGTCCTTGTTGAAATCAAAGGCGCCGATACCGCGCATCCCCCAGCCGCCGAACAGTCGCGCATCGATAACACTGAAGCCGACCAGCCGGATATCGGTATGGCGCTCATCGCGGACAATACGCATGAAGGCCTCGTTGACGTCCTCGTAATTGCCTTCCAGGACCTGCAGGTAATGGGTATTGCTCGCCAGCAGGACACCGGTGATACCGTGCGACTCGTTATAGGTCTCGCTGGTATGCAGGATATCCGTCACGATTTCCCAGTTCAGCGGAACCTTACTGCGACTCTTGTAGATGATGCGATACATGCAGCCTCCCGGCGTGTTGCAGCGGCGCGTTGCCATTAACTTCCCATACTAACGCATGCACCACGGGTTCGCTGCAACGCGTGCAGGCAGACGCAGGGACCGGCCCGCCTGACGGTTCACTCCCGCCGCTCATGCCGCCAGCGGTCGCCTGTATTCCCATCGAACCCGTTACCATGCCTGCCGCCACCGGCAGCATGGCTGGCAACCTGGCGACCGATATCCGTGCCGCCAGGCAGGTGGCGGGAATGACATTGCCGTCCGCCACTGCATCGTCCCCGCCCAGCCTCCCTGGCTGATCGACATAGTGCGGATGGTTACCCTTCGCCAGCGCCCCATGAGCGACTCGGAGCCCTGCGCAACCAGTCAGAGTATAAGTAATTATCGAGATATATGTTATATCTATTTGTTTTTTTATATATTTTAATCAGCAAGGCCAGTCAGTAACAGCAACGCACAGGCATCCCCCCTTCTGCCAGCGCCGAGCGCCACGGCGGGCTGCCGGTCGTAATACAGACACTAATTCAGCAAAGTGTTCTGGCTAGAGTTCCAGCACGTCACCCATTGCCGGCACATCGGCGCGCAGCCCGAGCTCCCGTTCGATGGTGTCGCGGAACACCTGCTTGGTCTCGGCTTCGCCATGGACCACATGAACGGCGGGATCGCTGTTGAAATTTCGCAGCCAGCGCGTCAGGTCGTCGACATCACCGTGCGCCGACAGACCGCCGACGGTGTGGATCCTGGCACGTACCGGGTACTCTTCGCCGTGTATCTTCACCCGTGGATGACCGTCCACCAGCTTGCGGCCGAGTGTGCCATAGGCCTGGTAGCCGACGATCATGACATGTGCGCCCGGACGCGAGATATTGTGCTTGAGATGGTGGATGATACGGCCGCCGTTGCACATGCCGCTGCCGGCGATGATGATGGCGCCGCTCTTGATGTTGTTGATGGCTATCGAATCGTCGACGCTGGAGCTCAGGTGCAGGTTCTTCAGGGGCGGCATCTCATGGGCCTCGCGGCGCAGGCGCGTGGCCTCCTCGTCGTAGAGCTGTGGATAGTTCCAGTAAACGCCAGTGGCCTTGATCGCCATGGGACTGTCGAGGAATATCCGCCAGCGCCCCAGATCCCACTCATCGAAATATTTCCCCATGAAG
>Ga0209536_100001101_pt1 | contig 44761 bp, 47 predicted proteins | sample DeeMarSeWOR28_12_FD_187461 | JGI IMG/M metagenome (GOLD analysis project Ga0209536, IMG submission 187461) | Marine sediment microbial communities from White Oak River estuary, North Carolina - WOR-2-8_12 (SPAdes) (version 2) | ecosystem: Environmental > Aquatic > Marine > Intertidal zone >...
CCGCCCTGATCGAACTGATCAATACGCAGGGTCCGGAATACTGGCTGGCGCTGAACAACTTCTACGTCATTACGCGCTATAATCACAGTCCGCTGTATGCCATGGCGGTATACCAGTTGAGCGAGGAGATCCGCACAACACGTGAACAGCGCCAACAGGTTCGCAATGACTAGAGCTGCACTTGCCTGCCTGACAGGACCCCTGGTCCTGCTGCTGGCCAGCTGCAGCTCGACCACCACGGTCGATACCGGCGACTACCCGCCACCGGAACCGCGCGACATCTCGGGGATTTCCGACGCCGTACCGCGGGCGGAGCCCTACAGCCGCTACGGCAACCCCGAGTCCTATGTCGTGTTCGGCAAGCGCTACTACACCATGCCGGACGGCAATGGCTACAAGGAACAGGGCATTGCCTCCTGGTACGGCAGCAAGTTCCACGGCCAGCGCACGTCGAGCGGCGAGACCTACGACCTGTACAAGATGACGGCGGCACACCGCAGCCTGCCGCTGCCGACCTACGCCAGGGTGACCAACCTGCGCAACGGTCGCAGCATCATCGTCAAAATCAACGACCGCGGCCCGTTCCACAACAACCGCATCATAGACCTGTCCTACGTTGCCGCAGCCAAGCTCGGCATACTCGAGTACGGTACCGGCCTGGTCGAGGTCGAGGCGATCAACCCGTCCGCACCGCAGCCGGCCGCCACCCGGGTCGCCGGCAAGCCGGCGATCAGCAGGGACGCGCCGATGTACCTGCAGGTCGGCGCCTTCAGTCAGCGCGACAATGCCGACCGGCTGCGCAGCCGCCTGCAGACGGCCAATGTCGGCAGCATCCAGGTCGTCGAGGGCAACGGCAGCGCCGGTCCTCTCTACCGGGTGCGGATCGGCCCGCTCGCCAGCGTCGACGAGGCCGACCGGATCGCCAACACGCTGGTATCACAGGGCATCAGCGATACCCGCGTCATCGTCGACTGACGGTCTGGCGATGCCCGCCCGGGGCCGTTGCAAAGTGTCCGTGACACACGGACAATGCACACAGTTTTCATTCACTGAAACCCGTACAGGATCACCATGCCGCGCCGATTGATTTCCGTTACCCCGCTGATTTCACTGTTATTTATACTGGCCGCCACTGCCGCGCCACTACCGATCCCCAAGCCGCCGGCCACCGGCGCCACGGCCTTCATCATCCAGGACTTCCACAGCGGGCGCGTCATCGCGGAGGAAGCCTCGGATCTGCCCGTGGAGCCGGCCAGTATCACCAAGCTGATGACGGCCTATGCCGTCTTCAGGGAACTGGCCAGTGGCAACATTGCGCTGGAAGACATGGTGACCATCAGCGAAAAGGCCTGGCGCACTCCGGGTTCGCGCATGTTCGTCGAGGTCGGCAAGCATGTCTCGGTAGAGGACCTGCTCAAGGGCATGATCATCCAGTCAGGCAATGACGCCACCGTCGCACTTGCCGAGTACATTGCCGGCAGCGAGGAGACCTTTGCCGCCCTGATGAACCGCCACGCCGAGGAACTCGGCCTGACCCGCAGCCACTTCATGAACTCGACCGGCCTGCCCGACGAGGAGCACTACATGAGTGCACGGGACATTGCCCGGCTCGCGAGCATGCTGATTCGCGAGTTCCCGGACTACTACGACTGGTACTCGCAAAAGGAATTCACCTGGAACGACATCACGCAGTACAACCGCAACAAGCTGTTGTGGCGCGATGAAAGCGTCGACGGCGTCAAGACCGGGCACACCGATTCGGCCGGTTACTGCCTGGTAACCTCGGCGGTGAAGGAAGGCATGCGCCTGATCACTGTCGTGCTGGGCACCAAGAGCGAGAACGCCCGTGCCGAGGCCAGCCAGGCCCTGCTGAACTACGGATTCCGTTTTTTCGAAACCCACAAGCTGTATGACACCGGCACGGCACTGACGAACGCACGCGTCTGGAAAGGCGCCAGCGAGAATGTACAGCTCGGTCTCGACAAGCCACTGTACGCCACCATTCCGCGCGGCCAGTACAAGTCGCTGGATGCCTCGATGACCGTCGATAACCGCATCACCGCCCCGGTCGCCGCCGGGCAGGCACTCGGCATGGTGATCGTGCGTCTCGGCGACGACGTCATTGCCGAGCAGGAACTCGTTGCCCTGCAGGACGTCGGCGAGGGCTCGTTCTGGCAGCGCATCGTCGATGAGGCGATGCTGTATTTTGAGTAACACACAACCGGCCCCGACCTCCATGGATACCAGCCACGCGGCAGCCGGGATAACTCCCTTCGCGGCCTGAAGCCCATGTCTATCGCTTACCTGAATGGTGAATTCCTGCCGCGTGACGAGGCCTGCATCCCGGTCATGGACCGCGGCTTTCTGTTTGGCGACGGCGTCTACGAGGTCATCCCGGTCTACGGTGGCAGGCTGTTCCGCCTTGCCCATCACCTGCAACGCCTGTCCAGCAGCCTCGAGGCCATCCGTATCGGCAATCCGATGGGCGACGCCGAGTGGCAGAACCTGCTGGAGCAGGTGGTGGAGCGCAATGGCGGTGGCGACTGTTCGGTGTACCTGCAGGTTACCCGGGGCGTGGCAGCGAAACGTGACCATGCGTTCCCGGCAGGCGTGACACCCACCGTGTTCATGATGAGCTCGCCAATGGGCGCGGGGCGAGACATCGACAGGGAAGCTGGCATACACGCCGTCACCCTCGACGACATACGCTGGGACTACTGCAACGTCAAGGCCATCACCCTGCTGCCCAACGTACTGCTGCGCCAGCAGGCAATCGAAGCCGAGGCCGCCGAGGCCATCCTCATCAAGGACGGCTTCGCCACCGAGGGCGCAGCCAGCAACCTGTTCATCGTCCGCGGCGACCTGCTGGTCACGCCGCCCAAGAGCCCGTCATTGCTGCCCGGCATTACCCGCGATCTCATCCTGGAACTTGCCGCCAGCCACGGCATCCCTTTCCGCGAGGCAGACATCACGCTGGAAGAACTGACCGGTGCCGATGAAATCTGGCTCACCAGTTCCACCCGCGAGATCTCTCCGGTCACCCGGCTGGATGACCGCAGTATCGGCAATGGCACACCAGGCCCGAAATGGCATCAGATGACCCGTGTCTACCAGGATTACAAGAATGCCGTCCGCGCCGGCTATGCGCAATGAAGTGACAACGGGAGCCTGATGATGCCCCTGGAAATCGAACGCAAGTTTCTAGTCGACACGGACAAGCTCGGAAAACCCGGTAACGGCAAGCGCTACCGGCAGGGCTACCTGCCTGCGGCGGGCAAGACCTCGGTACGGGTGCGCATCAGTGATGATTTGGCATGGCTGACACTCAAGGGAAAGACGGTTGGCGCGACACGCCTGGAATTCGAATATCCCGTCCCCGTCGCGGATGCAGAGGGCATTCTCGATTCACTGTGTGAAGGCTCCATCATCGACAAGACCCGTCACCTGGTGGACCATGCCGGCCACACCTGGGAAGTCGATATCTTTGCAGGCGACAACGCGGGCCTGGTGATTGCCGAGGTGGAACTGGACGCCGAGGATGAGGTCGTCGAGTTGCCGGAATGGGTTACCGCGGAAGTCACCGATGACCCGCGTTATTACAACTCAAACCTGGTAACCAACCCCTATTGCAACTGGAGGTAACGACCCGGTCCGGGCATGACGCTCTGCGGGTTACACAGCACGCAGGCCGGGTCAGGCGCGCGGGCACCGTAACCCGGCACGGCACGCAAAGACATGCTGGCTTACGCCGTTCGGGTTAACCCGAACGGCCCGATAGTCGCGAACCGGAAGTCTCCTGCGGCAGATCGATACCTGAAACCTTGCGGCCATCACTGTCCAGCAGGAACACGGCCTTGCCACCTGTATTGCGCTCCACCGACAGGCGCACCTCACAACCCGAGGTGCACGCCTGTGGCTCACCCTGGCGGAACAGGATCCCCAGCGAACGCCCCAGTGTTGCCGCCCGTGCCAGACGCATCTCCATCAGCTCGGTCCGGCAGCCCGGCCAGGCCATTACCACCCGGCAGTGGCCCGCCCGCATCAGCGACTCCAGTGTCCAGAGCCCGCTGCGCCCCCTGTGCGGGTTGATCTGCAGGACGCTGGAGGTATCCATGCCGGGGTTCGTGTTGATTCGAACGCGGGCATAGTGCGGCGGCGTGACCATGGCCAGCCAGCGACCTTCCCGGCTGAGTCCCGTCAGCGCAGGCAGCAGCGCGTCCATCGGATCCGTGTACACACCCTGCACGTTGATCTCGATCAGGCCGTATTTCGGCCAGCCACCCGCCGGCAACAACGCATCCAGCGCGGCGATGCCGGTCGAAAGTGTCTGCACGGAGCGGCGCTTGCTCCGGTTATCCCGCGCATTCAGGTGATGCAATTGAGGTGCTGTGCTCATGATCAAATCTCCTTTCTCAGGACACCGACGGCCAGCCCCTCGATCACGAGCGGCTGGTCTTTAAGATCAATACGTATCGGTTCATAAGCCGGGTTTTCCGGCAACAGTCGAACGATGGAACCACGCTGCTGAAAGCGTTTCACAGTGACTTCCTCGTCAATGCGCGCCACGACGATCTGGCCGTTTTCCGCATTCGGCGTACTGTGCACGGCAAGCAGGTCGTTGTCGAGAATGCCCGCCTCCTTCATGCTGTCGCCATGCACACGTAACAGGTAGTCGGCACGCGGATGAAACAGCCCCGGTTCGAGCTGCTGGTGATCCTCGATATGCTGCTCGGCCAGAATGGGTTCGCCGGCTGCGACACGCCCGACCACAGGCAAACCGAAATCGTCATCCAGGAGCCTGATGCCCCGCGATGATCCGGCAACGATCTCGATATACCCCTTGCGTTGCAGTGCGCGCAGATGGTCTTCTGCCGCATTCGGCGAACGAAAGCCGAGCGCTCTTGCGATCTCGGCGCGGGTCGGCGGGCAACCTTCGTCTGCAATGTAGCCGCGGATCAGGTCCAGGATCTCGGACTGCCGTGCGGTGAGCGTGTCTTTTGGCATAAGGGATACTGTTTATCTGTACAGGTACTGTAATTCTATACAGTATATTTTCAATTGCAACAAAATTTGTATCTCTATGTTGCAGATACGAAATACTGGAATCATGGCCCGCCCGGACTGACGCCCTCCTGCCCGGCAGGCACCACCGAAGCGGCCACCGGCCCGTCTGTGCCGGCAGCGAAAATGGATTATCATCTAGCGCTGCGAAACACACCCCACAGGCCCCTTATGTCTGTCCCTGCCCTGCCCGTACAGTCCCGCAAGACCGTCGCCGTGCACGTCGGCGGCGTCACCGTGGGCGGCGACGCGCCGGTCGTGGTGCAATCGATGACCAACACCGACACGGCCGACGTCGAGGCCACCGTGCGGCAGGTCATCGACCTGGCACGCGCCGGTTCGGAACTGGTGCGCCTCACCGTCAACAACGAGGCCGCCGCGCGCGCCGTGCCGGCAATAGCCGAGCGCCTGCAACAGGCGTATGCGGAAGTGCCGCTGGTCGGGGATTTTCATTTCAACGGCCACAAACTGCTGGCGGCGGTGCCGGATTGCGCCATCGCACTTGCCAAGTACCGCATCAACCCGGGCAATGTCGGCCGCGGCAGGAAGCGCGATGAACAGTTCGCCGCCATGATCGAGACCGCCTGTCGCCATGACAAGCCGGTACGCATCGGTGTCAACTGGGGTAGCCTGGACCAGGCACTGGTTGCCCGACTGATGGATGACAATGCCCGGCGGGCCGAGCCATGCGATGCGCGGGAAATCATCCACGAGATCATGGTGACCTCGGCGCTGGAAAGTGCCGCCCAGGCCGAGGCCATCGGACTGGGCCGTGACCGCATCATCCTGTCGGCCAAGCTCAGCGGCGTGCAGGATCTTATTACCGTCTACCGGCAGCTCGCGGCTCGCAGCAACCATGCCCTGCACCTCGGCCTGACCGAGGCCGGCATGGGGTCACGCGGCATTGTCGCCTCGACCGCCGCCCTCGCCGTGCTGCTGCTGGAGGGCATCGGCGACACCATCCGGATCTCACTGACCCCTGAACCGGGCGGTGACCGCACCCGGGAGGTGCGGGTTGCACAGGAACTGCTGCAGTCGATGGAACTGCGCCATTTCACGCCGTCGGTCGTTGCCTGTCCCGGCTGTGGCCGCACGACCAGCCATTTCTTCCAGCAGCTGGCACAGGACATCGAGACCCACCTGCGCGACAGCATGCCCGAATGGCGCAGAAAGTATCCCGGCGTCGAGGAAATGAACGTCGCGGTCATGGGCTGCGTCGTCAACGGCCCCGGCGAGAGCAAGCACGCCGACATCGGCATCAGCCTGCCGGGCACCGGCGAGAAGCCCGTGGCACCCGTTTACGTCGATGGCGAGAAGACCGTGACGCTCAAGGGCGAGAGCATCGCCGCTGATTTCCGCAAGATCGTCGACGATTACGTACAACGGCGCTACGGCAAGGCACCGGGCTAGATCGCTGCCCCGGAACGGCGGCCGCAGACCGCACCCGCCCCCTCCAACATGGCAGCCCCCGGTTGCCTTCTGTTCCACTCGTACCTAAGGACAATTACCGGTACTACGGGCCACGCCTATACTGAAACATACCGGGTGTGGGTGAATACAATACCTTCTGGAAATAAGCCCGTTGTGATCAATGGACTATGGGAGAACACCCGGACCATTCGAATAGTGGCCCTGCCCGCTGCGGCAGGGTTTGCCTTTTCGTCTGGCATTTAAAACCGGCAATACGTCAGCTCCCCGTTGTCGAGACAGAAGCGCGAGGTGCCTTATGTCTACATCGCCAGTAAAACGCCTCAACTGCTTTCGCAGGATCTGGCAAGGCGTTATGAGACAGATGATCCAGGAAGTCCCTGAAGACTACCAGGCCGGTGAATTCGACTGCCGCTAATCGCACTGCATTACGGGCGAATGGGAAAAATGCGAAAGACGTTTACGCGCCAAAACCCATAGCCGGGAACACCCTGGAAAGCCAGACAGCAGTAATTGATTCTGCATCCGTAGCAACAGACTCCCACCCCCCACTGAAACCCATAACCGCCTGACCGGCGTGACCTGCCATGCTGCAAGCCGGAGTTTCAACGCATTGATTTTAAACATTTATTCAGGCGCCATCCGGAAACCGCGAATAAAAGCCTAAAGGAATCCCTGCAGGGGTCGATGCCCGGATATAAATAAGTATTTCCTAATGTAATGATTTTTTGATATTGGCTTTTTGAAGGAGGCAACACCATGTACTGGGATACCCTGACCGCGACGGGCGTTTTCGTCTCGGTTGTGTCAACCGTCGCCACATTCTACCTGGTCTTGCGCACGCGCCCGGTCATCCGCCGCAATGATGTGACTGAAACCCGCGCATCCTGACCGACGCGACTGCGCTGGCAGGGGGACCGGACAGTCGGGAGTATCCCGCGCCACACTCAGGCCGGTACCGGCGCGGGAAACCATCTTCCGGCTATCCGGACATGCCCCACTCCGGTCGCTAGGCCGTTTTACGCGTCTCCTGGCCGGACAATATATCCTCTTCCCGGGAAGGACAGATGCCCTGTTGTCTCAAATAGGCCATCACTTCATCGGCGAGCACATCAGGCGTTTTTTCGGCCGCTGAAAGCACCAGTTCCGGTGACTCCGGGGCTTCGTAAGGGTCGTCGATACCGGTGAAGCCCTTTATCTCGCCGGCCCGTGCCTTCCTGTACAGACCTTTAGGGTCCCTCGACTCGCACACGTCTATCGGCGTATCGACGAACACCTCAATGAACTCTCCCGGCTGGAGGTTATTCCTTATACGATCACGATCAACGCGGTAGGGACTGATAAAGGCCGTCAGCCCGATGAGGCCGGCCTGGGAGAAAAGCTGTGCAACTGCGCCGATACGCCGGATATTCTCTTCGCGGTCGATAGCGGAAAAGCCGAGACCGAAACGCTGCGAAAACTCCTCGCCATAGGTATCGATGAGCATTGACGGCCCGGCATTGAGGCCATGGCGGACATTGTCCCCGTCCAGCAGCACACTGTGCATGCCCTGCTGATACAGCTTGTGCTCCAGGGCATTGGCGATGGTACTTTTCCCCGAGCCACTCAAGCCCGTAAACCAGATTACACAGCCCTTGTGGCCGTTCAGTAACTCCCGGCTGCTGCGGCTTACCTCATGCGCATGCCAGGTGATGTTCGTATCGTTGCTCATTAACCGCTCCTGTACTGGTAATAGATTATTTTTTCCGACGGCCTGTATTTATATCATCCCGGCAAGCCTGCGTTTAATTGTCCTTTGGTACAGGCAGCCGCACCTTCCGAATGTCTGTGTTGGATCGGAATCGCACCTGCGACTAGAATGGTGTGACGCGCGGCATCCGGATTCCGGCAAGCAGCCGCGCATCAGCCCGCATGATCGGCAGATCACTAGCCAAGCCCGAATGACTATGCCCGGCCCCTTTGTCCACAACATCGACCCCGTTATAGGCCAGATCGGCGGCATGTACCTGTGGTGGTACGGACTCAGCTACACGCTCGGATTTCTCACGCTGTTCCGCTGGGTCCGGGGTGTTCGCGGGTTCCTCGACATGGACGTGCGGCAGGTCTACGACCTTTGCATCTTCGTGGCTGCCGGCGTGCTGCTGGGCGGCCGCCTGGTCGAGGCCATATTCTACGAGTGGGCATACTACGGCTCGCATGCCCTGCATATTTTCGCTGTCTGGATAGGCGGGATGTCGACCCATGGCATCCTGCTGGGCGGCACAATCGGCCTCTGGCTGTTTTGCCGTGCTTACGGGAAAAGCTTCCTGTCCGTTGCAGATGAACTGGTCATACCGGCCGCCCTGATTATGGGACTGGGCAGAATTGGCAACTTCATCGATGGACAGATCGTCGGCAGTCTCACGGATGTCTGGTGGGCGGTGAAGTTCCCCGACGTTGAGGGGTTCAGGCATCCGGTGGTGCTCTACGACGGACTCAAGAACCTGCTGCTGATACCCTTGCTGCTGTTCATGCGCTACCTGCAACCACCCCGTGGCGTACTGCTGGGAACATTTCTCATTGGCTACGGCTTCCTGCGCATTTTCATCGATTTCTTCCGTGAGTATCGCAGTGAATTATTCGGCCTACCTCCGGGACAGGAATTCAACCTTGGCATGACGCTTGTTGGTGTGAGCCTGATCATATGGGCATACAGGAGAAAACATGCCGGTGTGCAGCCGATTACCCTTGCCACGCTATCCGACAGGCATGAACTCGATATACGCAAGGCGACGCGCACGCGACGCCTGATATTCAGGGCGCTGCTGGTTATTCCACTGGTCATACCGAGCGACTGGACGCAGGACGTGCCACAGCGCTACGGCGACAGACACGAGGGAATGAAGCATTCATGGCTGTATCCGGAGATAGACAACACTACTGATGCGGATGCACCCTGACACAGCCGGGCATGGTTATGGCTCCCATTGCCGTGGCGCATGGGAGCACCAACCAGCAGCGCAAGCACTACCGCCATCCTGTTCAGTCCTGCATCCACGCCCGCACCTGGTCGGGACCGGGCACGCCCCCGGCATGCACCACCTTGCCGTCCACCACCACGCCGGGGGTAGACATGACGCCGTAGGCCATGATCCCGGCAATGTCCGTGACCTTTTCGATCTCGACCTCGACACCGGCATCCTTCGCCGCCTGTGCAATGACATTGGCCGTTATCTCGCAATTGCGACAGCCGCTGCCGAGAACCTTTATCCGTTTCATGATGATGATACTCCCTGAATTCAGGCAATCGCGTTGAAGCCCCAACCCACCAGCGTGAAGGCCACGGCAAGCACCGCGGCAAACAGTGCCAGGGCTCGCCAGTGTATGACCTTCCTGAGGATCAGCATCTCGGGCAGTGAGAGTGCTGCCACGCTCATCATCAGGGCCAGGGTCGTGCCCACTGCTACGCCCTTGCCCAGCATGGCTTCGGCCACGGGAATAACGCCGGTGGCATTGGAATACAACGGTATACCCAGAACCACTGCCACAGGCACGGTGTACCAGCTGTCGCCTCCCAGATTCTCAGTTACCCAGCCGGCCGGCACGAAACCGTGGAACAGGGCCCCCACTCCAATACCGACAAGAACCCACTGCCAGATCCGCCCGACGATTTCCCGAACCTCGCCCAGGGCATATCGGTGCCGGCCGGCAAGGCTTGTATCCGGCATCGGTAAGTCCGCCTCCCCCACCTGGATCTGCCACACATAGTCCTCGACCCAGCGTTCGGGCCGGAAACGCTGCATGACGATGCCCCCGAACCAGGCAACAACCAGCCCGGCGAGGACATACAGGGCCGCCAGCTTCCAGCCCAGGATGCCCACCAGGATGACGGCTGCCACCTCGTTAATCATGGGACTGGCAATCAGGAAGGAGAACGTCACCCCCAGCGGGATACCGGCCTCGACAAAACCAATGAACAGCGGCACGGAAGAACAGGAACAGAACGGTGTGACTGCACCGAGCGAGACGGCTAGCCCCCGTGCCTGCCAGTCGGGGCGCCCGCGCACGAATGCACGCACCCGTTCCGGGGCGACCAGGGCCCGCAACAGGCCCATGACATAGATAACCACGACCAGCAGCACGAAGATCTTCGCCACGTCCATGATGAAGAACTGCACGGCGGCACCCGTACGGGATGCGGAATCCAGCCCAAGCAGGCCGAAGGCCAGCGCACTGGCAAATGCATCAAACATGGGTCGCCCGCCTGCCGGCTTCGGCCGGTGGCCCGACGGCAGGCAGTTTGAAGGACAGCACCGCGGCCGCCAGCACGAACGCCGCCGACCACCACAGGCAACCGGTCAGCCCCTGGGTCTGGTAGACCCAGCCGGAAAGTACTGTCCCGACCAGGCGTCCGCCGGCATTGGCCATGTAGTAAAAGCCCACGTTCATGGACACCCTGTCGAAGTCCGAATAAGCCAGGATCAGGTACGAGTGCACCGCCGAGTTGATGGCAAACACCACCCCGAACAGCACCAGTCCGGTGACCAGCACCAGCGCCGGATCCAGTCCGTGCTGCAGCGCCAGGGCAATTACGGCCGGGAAACCGGCCAGCACAAATGCCCACAGCCGCGCGGTTCCGCCGCCGGGCCCCCGACCATGGTGACTGCGGCGGATCAGGCGCGGGGCGCCGGCCTGGACGATGCCGTAGCCGATCACCCACAGTGCGATGAAGCCGCCGACCCGCGTGAAGCTCCAGCCGAGCACCGAGTAGAGAAACACCGGCAGGCCCACCACGAACCACACATCGCGCGAACCGAACAGGAAAAAGCGCGCTGCCGAGAGCCAGTTGATCGCCGGCGTGTTGGAGAACACCTGGGTGAACTTCGGTCTCGCCTTCATCCTGCCGACACCCCTTGGCAGCAGCAGCGCGGTCACGATCAGGACCACCGACAGCATTCCGGCCAGCACCGCCAGCGCACCGCGAAAGCCGATCCATTCAAGCAGTGCCGCACCGACGAAAAAGCCCGCCCCCTTGAGGGCGTTCTTGGAACCCGTCAATGCCGCCACCCAGCGGAACAGCTTCGACTCGCCGCCATCACCGGCCAGCATCTTGACGCTCGCCTTGGCCGACATCTTGTTCAGGTCCTTGGCGATGCCGGAGAGGGCCTGTGCGGCCATGACCCAGGGCACCGACAGCCAGGCATCGGGCACGGTGAGCAGCGACAGCGCCACGATCTGCATGCCCATGCCGATGTGCATGGTGAGGTTCAGCCCGATGCGCGCGCCCAGCCAGCCACCCACCAGGTTGGTGATGATGCCGAAGAACTCGTAGAACAGGAACAGCATGGCCACTTCGAAAGGCGAGTAACCGAGCAGGTGAAAGTACAGCACCACCAGCATGCGGATGGCGCCGTCGGTGACCGTGAACGCCCAGTAACCACCGGTGACAACCAGGTAATTGCGGGTCGCGGCATCCACGCTCTACAGGCTCCCGGCGACCTTGCCGGCCAGATCCATCATCCGGTTCACGTAGCCCCACTCGTTGTCGTACCAGGCATAGACCTTCACCTGGGTGGCATCGATCACCATCGTGGAGGGTGCATCGATGATCGACGAGCGCGGGTCGTTCAGGTAATCCGCCGACACCAGCGGACGCTCCTCGTAACCGAGGATGCCCTTCAGCTCGCCCGCGGCCGCCGCCCTGAAATACCGGTTCACCTCATCTGCCGTGACCGGGCGCGCCGCCTCGAAGACGAAATCCGTCAGCGAGGCATTGAGCAGGGGCACGCGAACAGCATGGCCGTTCAGCTTGCCGGTGAGTTCCGGGAAGATACGGGTGATCGCTCTGGCGGAGCCCGTGCTTGTAGGAATCAGCGACTGGCCGCAGGCCCTGGCGCGGCGCAGGTCCGCGTGCCCCCTGTCGACGATGGTCTGGGTATTGGTGATGTCGTGAATGGTGGTCATGCAACCGTGTTTGATACCGATATGTTCATGCATCACCTTGACCACCGGTGCCAGGCAGTTGGTGGTGCAGGAGGCCGCTGTCACCAGGTGATGCTCGGCCGGGTCGTACAGGTGATCGTTGATCCCGTAGACGATATCGAGCGCACCTTCCGTCGGGGCCGCCACGATGACCTTCTTCACGCCCTGGTCGAAGTAACGCTGCAGGGTCTCCGGCCGCTTGTGATGCTTTCCCGTGGCCTCGATCACGATGTCACAGTCTGACCAGTCGGTCTCGTCGACAGCCGCATTTCGGCTGCAGTCAATGCGCCGGCCGCCGATGATCATTGCGTCACCATCGGCCTCACAATCCACGGCCCAGGTGCCGTGCACCGAATCGAACTTCAGCAGGTGTGCCGAACCCGCGGCATCGGTAGCGATTTCGTTCACCCGAACGATCGACAGCGCTTCCCTGCCCCAGCCGGCCCGCAGCCCCAGCCGGCCCATGCGCCCGAAGCCATTGATACCTACACGAACGGTCATTTCCGGTTACCTCCTTGAGTGACAGCGATGAGTTTGGATCAGCGACAGCAGGCGCTGTCCGGCCGGTCCGGCATATCCGTGAGCGCCTGCAGATCCTCGCTGAAAGGGGGCCGGGCTATCACACCACCCGACGTTACCGTGAGGACCTCACGGGCCCATGACGGCAGATCGGGATTCAACCGGTAATAGATCCACTGACCCTGGCGCCGGTCCAGCACCACACCGAGTTCACGCAACTGCGCCAGGTGACGGGATATCTTCGGCTGGATCTCGTCAAGCGCATGGGTCAGTTCACAGACACAGAGTTCGCCCGCGCGGCCCAGCATCACCAGCATGCGCAGGCGAGTCAGATCGCTCAGGGCCCTGAAGAACTGATCGGGTTGCATAGACGTGAATTATATATGCAATGCCATATATATGTATAAACATATATTGACCGCACAAGCAAAGGCAGCTGACGGGCACCGGCCTAGACGAATGCCCAGGCGAGGAAGGCATAGCGCGCCAGCTTTCCCAGTCCCACCAGGAAGACGAACAGCACGGGATCAACGCGCAGCAGGCCGGCAAACAGGCACAACGGATCGCCGATCACCGGCAGCCAGGCCAGCAGCAGCACGGCAAGCCCCCGGCGATTGAACCAGGACTCGGCACGCGCCAGATCATTCTCATCAATGCGCAGCCAGCGGTGATGCAGCATGGTGTTGCCAGCACGCCCCATGACATAGGTGACCAGGCTGCCAAGCAGGTTGCCGGCTGTTGCGCTCAGCACCGGCATGAGGACCCCGCCACCCTCACCCAGCCGGTACAGCAGCAGCGCCTCCGAACTGCCGGGCAGCAGGGTGGCGGACAACAGCGCGCTGGTAAAAAGGGGCCAGTCCAGGGGAATCAGCCAACGGGGAAAGAGCTACATGCAGCCACTGAAAAACCTGCCCCCCCCGGGTTTCATGCGTCCGCTGCACCGTGACCGGTGCACCAGCCGTATCAATCAGGCCGCCAGTGGCGGGGTCCGCTCGAGCAGTTCCAGCGCATCATGGCGCAGGTGGTTGTTCGCCATTTCCTCGCGCAGCAGGTCTTCGCCGAACACGCCCTTGTCGAGACATTCCCGCACCAGACCAAAGAAGAAGCGCTCCTGGTTGGGATCGGGGTGGGGCTTGTATTTGCCGGTTAAACCGTAGTCACCGAACAGCGCACGACGCGCGCGCCGGACCCAGTGCCTGGGCGGGAACAGCCGGAAGGTATCCGCGGGCCGGAAGTCCACCGGCAGGCCGGTCTTCCATGGCTGGGTCCAGCGCTTGGTGTTATGCAGCATCCGGGTCTGCTCAGTCAGGTGGTCGAAATCGTTCCACTCGGGCTCGAAGAAACCGATAGTCTCCGGGTCCTCGTATTTCAGACAGACCCATTTCATGTAGTCACGCTCGAAGTCGAACATGGCGTTGAACTGTTCCTCGATCTTCCAGTGGGTCAGCTTGGCATTGTCCAGCAGCATGACGCTGGTCGCGAGGCAGCCCCACCTGGCCTTGGCGCCGGATTTCGGCCGGCACATGATGGCCTTGCCCTGCATGTCCCGTGACAGCAGGTCCCAGATATCGGCAATGGCGAAGACATCCGGGTCGATCACCACCGAACGCCCCTCGTAATTCATCAGCTGGGGCGGCAGGAACCGGGTCGGTGTAAAGGATTGCAGGTCATCAGCCACCCAGACCCGCTTGCCGCCGTCCCTCAGGTAGAGGTCGCCCTCGCGCGCATGCATAAACGTGAAGTCCTTGTAATCCATGATACGGATATCGAACTTGTCGTTATGCGCCGAATTGCGCCGCAGGGCATATTCGGCCACCCGGGCTCCCAGCATCTGTTTGTCATTGGCCTGGATAAAAACACAATGGTCCATAACACACCCAACCTGTATCGCCAGCTTTGGAATTCGCAAATTTTATCATGCCTGCGTGCACTGGCTGTATTGATCCAGCGCAATGACATGCGCATCGCCGGCGGCAGCCACGGCCGACCCGGGCAGGGACTGTCGCACCCCCGGACCGGCAACAGGCGCGGCATATTTCCTGCATATATTTCAGTTAGTTACAGGAATTTCACCCGCCAGGACAGTCGCCTGCGGCCCTGAATGCGCAAGCGGCCAAACAGCACGCCTCAGGCCGGCCAGGCTGTATAATGCAGCGCTTTCAACCGTAACCATGACCGTTGCACCATGCTGAATGCACTGCGAGACAAATTCCGCCGCCAGGACAGCAAACCGCAGCCTCGCTGCATTGCCGAGCTGGAAGGGTTCGGCTACCAGGGCAAGACGGCCGACAGGGATATCGTCGACTTCCCGCCCGCTTTTTTTGTCATCGGTGCACCCCGCTGCGGCACCACGGCCACCAGCAAGTCACTGGCCCGCAACCCGTACATCAGTTTTTCCAAGCCCAAGGAGCCGCATTATTTTCTCGAGCCATCGCCTGGCCGGACAGCCGAGCAGGCCCGCCGGGAATACCTCGGGCGCTACCACAGCGAACTGAACGAAACCCACCAGGCGATCGGGGACGGCTCGGTGTCCTACCTGTATTCACCGGACGCCATACGGCGCGTACTGGAATTTGACCCGCGCGCGAAATTCATCATCCTGGTGCGCGACCCGGTGGAAATGATGCGCTCCTATCACAGCCGCATGCTGTTCCAGCTGGACGAGGACCAGCTCGATTTCGCCCGCGCCTGGGAACTGCAGGAAGAGCGCGCCGAGGGCCGCAGCGTGCCGAAGCGCTGCCGCGACGCACGCCTGCTGCAGTATGCCTTCCTCGGCAGGCTTGGCGAGCATGTCGAGCGGGTCTTCGAGACGGCCGGCCGCGAGCGCTGCCGCGTCATCGTGCATGATGACTTTGTCAGGGATCCGCGGGCAGTCTACCTGGATACCCTGAAGTTCATCGGCGTGCAGGACGACGGCCAGGTCAAGTTCAAGCGCACACGCGAGACCAGCAGCTTCAAGTCCGCCTGGCTGCAGCAGTATGTGATGAACCCGCCACCGTGGACCTATCGCCTGCTCAGGGTAAGCAATACCCGTGTACTGAAAAACCTCAAGCAGTTCCGCAAGCGCATCAAGAAGTACAATGCCGCTGACAGCAAGCCGCGACAGATCATGACCGACGAGACGCGCGCCATGCTGCGCGAGTATTTCGCCGATGATGTCTCCCGGCTGGCCGGCCTGCTGTCGCGCGACCTCAGTGAATGGCAATAACCGGATAGGCCCATGTTTACCGTCAGTGATAGTGCAAAGAAGGTTTCCATCCTGGTTCCAACAGCGCTGCTGCCGCGCCCGATGCGCGTGGCGGCCCGCGAGCGACTGCTGTCCCGGCTGGAGGTCGCCATTGCCCGGCGTGCCGGCCTGCTGATCATCGGTCACCCCAAGAGCGGCAACACCTGGCTCAAGGTCATGCTGGCACGCCTCTACCAGGTGCGGCACGGCTTCAAGGCCTCTGACCTGATCGGCTCCGACGAACTCGCCCTGCGCAACCCGGCCATACCGCGCCTCGCTGCCACCAACGCCGTCTACAGCTACGAGGGCGCGGTCGGCAGGATACTCGCCGCCGATGCACCGGATGATCCCCTGCGCCACAAGCCGGTCATGCTGCTGGCGCGCAACCCCATCGACATCGCCGTGTCCTGGTTTTTCCAGTTCACCAAGCGCCAGTCGGCGCACAAGCAGGAACTGATCAACCACTTCATCGACCATCCCATCGACCGTCACACCATCGGCATGTGGGACTTTGTCCGGCACAGCGACATCGGCCTGCCGTTCCTGATCGACTACCTGAATACCTGGGAGCGCAACATCGGCCAGCTCGACAATGCCATGATCATGCGCTACGAGGACCTGCGCAGCGACACGGCCGAATCGCTGAAGAAAATCACCGTCCTGATGGGCGAGTCCTTCAGCGATGAGGAGATCGCCGAGGCCGTCAGCTTCGGCAGCTTCGACAACCTGCGCAAGCTGGAGACCAGCGGTTTCTTCCGGCGCGGCGGCATGCGGCTGCACAACGCCAACGACCCCGAGACATTCAAGGTCAGGCGCGGCAAGGTCGGCGGCTACGGCGATTACTTCACGGATGACCAGACGGCCGAACTCGAGGAGCTGATGATGACGCGGCTGTCCCCTGTTTTCGGCTACCGGCCCGCAGCCAGGCCGGCTGCGGACTGACCCTCCCGCACAGTGCCAGACACCGCTCCGACAAGCACCGCACCACGCATCTGGGTCGTACTGGGCGACAAGCAGGGCGACAACGCCCAGGTCGAGTCGATCGTGCAGGCATTGCCCTGGGACTGCGAGCGCAGGCACATCCAGGTACTGGATGAATTCGTCTTCGGCAAACCCAGGGTCGGCCCGACCCTGTATCACATCGACCGGCAGCGCACCGACCCGCTGGAACCACCCTGGCCCGACCTCATCCTGACCAGTGGCCGCCGGCCGGCCAACGTCGCCATGTGGATACGGGAACAGTCGGGCGGACAGACAAAAATCGTTTTCATCGGTAAACCGTCGAGCATGCCGAAGGATTACGACCTGATCATCTACAGCGCCGAACACCAGTTTCCGCCGCTGCCCAACCTGCAGCCGATCACCCTGCCGCTGATGCGCGTCGACGAGGCGCAGGTTGCCGCTGCCGCGGATGAATGGCAGACACGTTTCGCCGACCTGCCCCGACCGCTGACGGCATTCCTGGTCGGCGGGCCGACCGGGCCCTTCCTGTTCAACGCCGAGACGGCGCATCGCCTCAAGGCCATCATCCGGCGCGTTACCGAGGAGACCGGCGGCACGGCCTACATCACCACCAGCCGCCGGACGCCACCGGCCGTGGTCGAGGCGCTGCAGGCGGACCTGCCCGCGTCCGCCAGGCTGTACACCTGGGGCACCGATGCCGGTGAAAACCCCTACCGCGCCCTGCTGGGCCTGGCGGACGGCTTTGTCGTTACCGGCGACAGCATTTCGATGATGGTGGAAGTGGTGCGCCTGCGGAAGCCGCTGGCCATACTGGGGCTACCGGTGGGGGCACTGGGGGCGATCGACCAGCTGAGGCGCTCGCTGACCCGCTGGCTGTTTGCACCGCAGACCCGCAGCCTGCGGGACCGGCTGCGCCAGGCCGCCGGCCGGGCACTCTACCGACTGCGGATTCTTACCCATACCCGGGATTTCGTCGCGTTTCACGACATGCTGGTGGCAAGGGGGCTGGCGGTCCATGCCGGTGAGCCCTTGCGGCCACCGGGCGGTGAGGTACCGGACGACCTGGCGATCGCCGTGCAGCGCATCGTGGCGCTGGTGGAAAACCCCTGAGGAACCGGCCGCCTGGCTGCGGCAGTCTTGAATCGCCGGGTCAGATATCGCGCGCCGCGTGCTGCTGCTCGACCACGGGCGAGTGCAAGACGAGATCAAGCGCGTTCCAGCCGTCGGTGTCGACATGATTGCGCTTGCCGTGAATGTCCTCCAGCACGATGCTGCGACGCTCACCGTCCGCGTAGACCATCGCCCGCACCTGCAGGAGCTGCCCGGAAAGATTGCTGTACCAATAGCCTGGAATAGGCTTCTGTTGCAGATACATTCTGCCTCCTCGGCCGCGGGTATACCCCGTGACTGTTATTGTTATTGCCGTCCTGCCTGAGTGTTGCGAGGCAGGCAACACCTGTATTTATACACCGACGCGCTGCCACCAGGCAATAATCCCAAAGTCCAGTAACGGCAAAACCGCCGGGGTCCGGCGCTGCGCACCTGACCCGACCCGCGACAAACATGACGTCAGGCGCAGGCCGGATCAGGCCGGAGGACATAACCCGGCGCTGTCGCTACCGCGTCAGCCGCATTTGGAATCGCCGCAGTTCAGGCAGGTCAGGCAACCGTCCATGACGATGGCCGCCTTGGTATTGCACTTGATGCACAGCTGGGCGCCATCCGGGAAATCGCCCGGAGCATCCGACTCTGCCACGCTAACCGCCGACTCGTACTGGGCGCGCTTCTCCTCGACCAGCTTGCGCTGGTGCTCGTCCATGCCATCGTCCTTCAGCAGGCCGATCATGCGCATGTGGCACTCGATGGCATCACCGATCTCCGCCACCAGCGACGGCATGTACTTGCCGCCCTTCTTGAAGTAGCCGCCGCGCGGATCGAACACCGAGCGAAGCTCCTCCACCAGGAAGGTCACGTCACCGCCCTTCCTGAAGACCGCGGAAATAATCCGTGTCAGTGCGACGATCCACTGGAAGTGGTCCATGTTCTTGGAGTTGATGAAGATCTCGAATGGCCGGCGCAGCTCGTTCTCCGTGCCGGCATTGAGAATAATGTCGTTGATGGTGACGTACAGGGCATGCTCGGAGAGCGGCGTCTTCACCTTGTAGGTCGAACCAATAAGCATGTCGGGGCGCTTCAGTTTCTCGTGCAGCTGCACCACGTTGTCCTGCGCCGGTGCCTTTTCCGCCTCGTTGGCGGCCGCTGCCTGCGACTGCTGCTGCTCGTCCTCTTTCCTGACACTGTAATCAACAATCTTCTTTTCGATTTGAATTGCCATGTTCAGCTCCGTCTCTCTGTTCAGTATGCGCTCCGGGTGTGCTCCACCTCAGAACTTGCCGTAATAGCCTTCCTTCAGGGCGTCATAGAGGTTGGCGGCGGTGTGGACCTCGCCGTCGTACTCGACCTCCTCGTTGCCCTTGAGACTGACCACCGAGCCGTCATCCAGCTTGAACTCGTAGACCGTGTTCTCCAGGTCCTTCTCCTTGACCAGCACACCCTGGAAGGCTTCCGGGTTGAAGCGGAATGTCGTGCAACCCTTGAGCCCCTGCTCGTAGGCATACATGTAGATGTCCTTGAAGTCATCGAAGCCATAGTCGGTCGGCACGTTGGCCGTCTTGGAGATGGATGAATCCACCCACTTCTGGGCCGCCGCCTGGATATCAACATGCTGTTTCGGCGACACGTTATCCGCCGAGATGAAGTAGTCCGGCAGCGGGTCGGCGGCATCGTCGTCCATGCTGGCATCGGCATTCGGGTTGACCAGTTCGCGGTAGGCAAGCAGTTCGAACGAGTAAACGTCCACCTTTTCCTTGGTCTTCCGGCCCTCGCGGATCACGTTGCGGAAGTAATGGTGTGCGAAGCTCGGTTCGATGCCGTTGCTGGCATTGTTCGCCAGTGACAGGGAAATGGTCCCGGTCGGTGCAATCGAGCTGTGATGCGTGAAGCGCGCGCCGGTTTCGGCCAGCTCCCTGACCAGCTCAGGCTCGATCCCGGCGAGCTGCTGCATGTAGTGGCTGTAACGGGCATGCAGCACCTTGCCCTTGACCCGGTCGCCCGGCAGGTAGCCGTCACGCCGCATCCCGGGACGCTTGCGCAGCATCTCCTCGGTAACCTGGAACTCCTCCTCCATGATCGGCGCCGCACCCTTTTCCCTCGCCAGGTCCAGTGCAACCTGCCAGCCGGTCACGGCCAGCTCGCGGCTGACGCGCTCGGTGAATTCAACCGAGTCGCGCTCGCCGTACTTCATGCGCAACATGGTGGCCGTTGAACCCAGGCCCAGGAACCCCATGCCGTGACGGCGCTTGCGCGTGATCTCGTCGCGCTGGCCATCCAGCGGCAGGCCGTTGATCTCGACGACGTTGTCCAGCATGCGGGTGAACACCGCGACCACCTTGCGGAATTCCTCCCAGTCGAACTCGGCCTTGTCGGTGAACGGGTTGCGCACGAACTTCGTCAGGTTGACCGAGCCCAGCAGGCAGGACCCGTACGGCGGCAGCGGCTGTTCACCGCAGGGGTTGGTGGCGCGGATGTTCTCGCAGAACCAGTTGTTGTTCATCTCGTTGACCTTGTCAATGAGGATGAAACCGGGCTCGGCGAAGTCATAGGTGGACGTCATGATCATGTTCCACAGGCGCCGCGCCGGGATAACCTTGTAGATCTTGCAGGCGACGAGACCGGCACTGTTGGTGATGTAGTCACCGTCTGTCGGCCACTCGCGCCAGACAACCTGTGTGTTGTCATAGAGGTCGAAGCCGGAGTCCAGTTCCTGGCGGTCGATCGGGAAGGCCAGCTGCCAGTCGGTGTCATGCTTGACCGCGTCCATGAAGTTCCGGGAGATCAGCAGCGACAGGTTGAACTGCCGCAGGCGGCCGTCCTCGCGCTTGGCGCGTATGAAGTCCATGACATCCGGATGCCCCACGTCGAACGTTGCCATCTGCGCACCGCGCCGCCCGCCGGCACTGGAGACGGTGAAGCACATCTTGTCGTAGATATCCATGAAGGACAGCGGACCCGAGGTGTAGGCGCCGGCGCCTGACACGTAGGCACCCCTGGGTCGCAGGGTGGAGAATTCGTAGCCGATACCGCAACCGGCCTTCAGGGTCAGCCCTGCCTCATGCACCTTGTTGAGAATGTCGTTCATGGAGTCATGGATGGTGCCGGACACGGTGCAGTTGATGGTCGAGGTCGCCGGCTTGTGCTCATGGGCGCCGGCATTGGACGTGATGCGCCCTGCCGGGATGGCGCCGTGGCGCAATGCCCAGAGAAATTCCATGTACCAGTGCTCGCGCAGCTCCGGCGTCGTCTCGACATCGGCCAGGGCGCGTGCAACGCGCTGGTAGGTTTCATCGATACTGCGGTCTACGGGAGACCCGTCCTTGGTCTGCAGGCGGTATTTCTTCTCCCAGATATCCAGCGATGCCGGCTGCATGGTGATTTCGGCGGAACTGGTGCGTACAGCTTCTAGTTGGGCAGTGGTGGTCATGCGATCTGGTCCCCTCCTCTATCTATCTTATTGGTTATACTGACTATTTTCAGATCTGTCCGTGGCGTGGCACGTATGGATCCGGGGGTTTTCCGGCTGAACACAACATCTTGTGTCCGGGAGAGAAAGATTATGCGGCTGGAAAAGGCCTGTCAAGGCTCGTCTATACAAGTATAAATATTATTATTGTTCAGTCAGTTACAATTATTATTGCAATGTCAACCGGGATTTTCCGGCAACATTCTTCAATAACAGTCAAACACTATATATTGTGTTTCTAATATTGTCGGGCCGCCCCGTGGACATCAATCCGGCGACGCCGTTGCCGGCATCTGGTGGCCGTGATGCGCATGCCCCGACATGTCGTGCGCCCCGTGATGGCCATGCGACATGTCCTTCGCCAGGAGCGTGTAGACGCCAAACAGGATGACCGTGACCCCGGCGAGGCCGCGTATTATACGTCCCTGCAGTATGGTTACCAGCCTGCCGAACGCGAAGCCCATGGCAACCATCAGCGGCAGCGTCCCCAGGCCGAATGCCAGCATCACCAGCCCCCCATAGGCGACGCTGCTGCTCGCCAGCGCCATGGCCAGCACCGCGTAGACCATGCCGCACGGCAGCCAGCCCCACAGCAGCCCCAGTAGCCAGGCCTGCCCGCTGCCCTGCACCGGCAGCAGCCGGCGCCCCAGCGGCTCGATGCGGCGCCACAGGTGGCTGCCGGCCTTTTCAAAGACCTGCAGCGCATGCCACCAGCCGGCGAGATAGAAACCGAACAGGATCATGAACACACCCGCCAGCACGCGTCCGGCCGGGAAGTCACCGACCAGGTTAAGCGTACTGACCTGCTGGCCAACCAGCCCTGCGGCCAGGCCTGCGACCGTGTAGCTGGTAATGCGACCGCCGTTGTAGGCAAGCAGCGCCGACAGCATCCGCCAGCGGGATTGCCGGAGATCCGCATCAAGTCCACCGGCCAGCGCGCCGACAATGCCGCCGCACATACCGGCACAGTGCACACCACCAAGCATGCCAACAAGGAACGCGGCAGGGAGGGTGAGTTCCATTTCCATATCAGTCTGGGTCCAGCGGACAGTGCCAGCGGTTTTCAGGAATCCGTCGCATGGGCCGGCAGCAGCACAAAGGGCTCTGCCTGCGGGAGATACAGCACACCGGACAGGCGCCAGTCATCGGCCGACAGCTGGACAAGCCAGCGCCCCTGCGCCAGTCCGGATACCGTACCGGCATAGCGGCCGGCATCGACCAGCTGCAGCTGCACCATCTGGTCATGACCGGCCCGGGTCGGGTGCATGATCGCCAGTGAAACCACAGCCGGCAATTCGTAGTGCTGCGCCTGCAGGTTCAGCGTGACGCGCTGGTACTGCAGGTCGATGTCGAGCCATGCCTGCAGTTGATGCCCGGCAGCTGCACGGTCGCGCGCCAGGTCCAGATTGATGGCCTTGCCGCGCCTGTAATAGTCATCCACCACCAGCCCGTCGCTGGTGGTCACGGCAATATAGAGAGTCACCATCCCGCCGATGACGGCGCTCATCGGCAGCGCAATCAGCAGCCAGACCCAGGGTTGGCGGTGCCAGGGTTTCGTGTCGTGTGGTTCGCGCATAGCGGTGGGAATAGCGGGGTGCGGGGAACGCCGGTCGCTGCAGCCGGCCGCCTACTGCGGCCCCAGGAAGCGGGCCTCTTCCTCGACAGACAGGTCAGGGACATCCGTTGCCATCAACTCAAAGGTGATCGCGGTACTGCGCACCTTGAGGTTTGCCTCGTCGGCCTGCAGGCTCACGGGGAGCTCCATGACTTCACCGGCCTCGACCCGGATCGTGTCCGTATCCATGCGCAGCTGCAGCCCCGGCACGCCCCTGACGCCCAGCTCATACTCATGCGCCGCTTCGTCCATGTTCAGAATTTTCAGGATATAGACATTTTCGATCAGACCCTCGCTGGTTTCGCGGTACAGCCGGTTACGGTCGCGAATCACATCCAGGCCAAGCGAGGTGCGCTGGCTGAAGGAATACACGAAGATGGAGAAGATGGTCAGCAGGATCAGCGCATATATCACTATGCGCGGACGCAGGATGTGGCTTGGCTTGCCCTCGATGGCATTCTGCGTGGTGTACTTGATCAGCCCCTTGTCATAGCCCATCTTGCCCATCACATCGTCGCAGGCATCGATACAGGCGGAGCAGGCGATACACTGGTACTGCAGACCATCGCGGATGTCGATGCCGGTCGGGCACACCTGCACGCACATCGTGCAGTCGATGCAGTCACCCAGCCCCAGCGCCTGCGGATCGGCACTGCGCTTGCGCGAACCGCGCGGCTCGCCGCGCTCCGGCAGGTAGGAGATGATGAGCGTATCGCGATCGAACATGGCACTCTGGAAGCGTGCATACGGGCACATATACATGCACACCTGCTCGCGCATCCAGCCGGCATTGCCGTAGGTCGCGAAGCCGTAAAAGATGACCCAGAAGGTCTCCCACGGGCCGAGGCTGAACATCACCAGCCGCTGCCCCAGCTCGATAATCGGCGTGAAGTAACCGACGAAGGTAAAACCGGTCCAGCCGGCGAGCGCAATCCACAGGAACTGCTTGGTCGCCTTGATGCGCAACTTGCGGGCGTTCATGGGCATCGCATCGAGCTTCTTCTGCTTCATGCGGTCGCCCTCGACCTTGCGCTCGATCCACAGGAAGGCCTCGGTCCAGACGGTCTGCGGACAGGCGTAACCGCACCAGAGGCGCCCGGCCAGCGCGGTAAAGAAGAACAGCGACAGGCCGGCGATGATCAGCAGAAAGGCCAGATAGATGAAATCCTGCGGCCACAGGGTGATGAAGAAGATATGGAACTTGCGCGCCGGCAGGTCGAACAGCACCGCCTGGTGGCCGTCCCAGCGCAGCCAGGGCGTAATGTAGTAGATGCCGAGCAGGCCGAGCACACCGGCTGCGCGCAGTCGCGCGAACACGCCATGCACCTCGCGCGGATAGATTTTCTCCTGCTTGGCGTAGAGTGTCTGTTGTACCTGCTCGTCAGACTTGCTGGCCGCAGGCCCTTTGCTCCCGGGGGTTGTCATGGTCGCCCCCTGTCAGCCCCGGAAATCCGGGTTTTTCTGCATGCAGTTGGTAATGGCGAAATACAGCGTACCGATACCCGATACCGCCGTAATCAGCCAGAAGATAAAGAACCCTATGGTGTAGATGCCGAGCGGGCTGATCTCGAGGGTCTCATTGAAGGGAAACAGCTCATCGGGATCAAATGCGGAAAAGAACAGCCCGGTTGCAACGACCGCCGTCAGGAACGACGGCCACAGGACCGCAATGCACTTGTGGATCTTCGGAATCTGTTTTTTCGGGATTTGTTCGTCTGCCATGGGAGCACCAGTCTAATGCCTTGAGTTGACACAATCCAACCGCCCCTTGCAGGGCCTGATACCCCCCGGTACTGCAGCGGGAACCACTGTCGGCTCCCCCGTGCCGCCGGCAGGCGCGGCGGTGCCCCGCCGCGCCTGCGATCAGCTTATTGGTCTTCGGCTTCCTGGCCAGTCGACAGACTGAACACGTAGGCAGCCAGCAAGTGTACCTTGTCCTCGCCAAGGAAATCCTTGTGCGGCGGCATGCGGCCGTTACGGCCCTTGGCCACGGTCTCAATGACCGCACTCCTGGTGCCACCGTAGAGCCAGGCGTTGTCCGTCAGGTTCGGGGCGCCCAGTGCCTGGTTGCCGCCACCGTCAGCGCCGTGACAGGCAACACACAGCATCTCGTACTTCGCCTTGCCCCGCGCTGCCGCGGCGTCGTCTGCATCGCGCCCGCTCAGGCTGAAGACATATTCGGTCACATCAGAGACACCCTCGGCACCAAGCGACGCCTCCCAGGCCGGCATCACGCCATTGCGGCCGTTCAGAATGGAGTGCTCGATCTGCTCCGGCGAACCACCGTACAGCCAGGCGTTGTCGCGCAGGTTCGGGAAGCCGCGCGCACCGCCGGCATCGGAGCCGTGACAGGTGGCGCAGTAGTTCAGAAACAGACGCTTGCCGATGCGACGCGCCTCGGGGTCTGCCGCCACTGCCGCGATATCCATTTCCCGGTAGCGCTCGAACAGGGGACCAAACCTGGCATCCGCCTTGTCGATTTCCTCCTGGTACTGCCCGGTGGATGTCCACCCCAGCATGCCCTTGAAGGTTCCCAGACCGGGATACAGCACCAGGTAGCCGATGCCGAACACCAGGGTGATGTAGAACATATTCAGCCACCAGCTCGGCAGCGGATTGTTCAGTTCCTCGAGGTCCTCGTCCCAGACATGACCCATGGACTTGGCTTCCTCGCCGGACGGCAGGCTGCCGCCCGACAACCAGCGGATCAGGAGAAAGCAGGCAATGATTCCGCCAACGGTTGGGATGATGATGTACCAGTTCCAGAAGCTGCTGGTGAAATCAGCCATGGGAATTCTCCTTGGTCATGCTGTCAGATTGTGGCTGCCTGTCTTCGTTAAAGGGGATGTTGGCGGCATCTTCAAAGCCCTGCTTGCGCTTGCCGCTCCAGGCCCAGATGACGATCCCTATAAAGACCACCATCACGACAATGGTCCAGACGGATTGGATGAAAGTGAAGTCCACCGGTTATCTCCGCGTCTTGATCGCGGTACCCATGCCCTGCAGGTAGGCGATGACGGCATCCATCTCGGTCTTGCCCTCGAGCGCTGCCGGGGCCTGCGCGATTTCCTCATCGGAATACGGGGAGCCAAGCAAGCGCAATGCTTCCATCTTCTTGGTGATGTGGGTGGCATCGGCCGCATTCTCCGCCAGCCAGGGATAGCCCGGCATGATGGATTCCGGCACCACGTCGCGCGGGTTGATCAGGTGCACCCGGTGCCACTCGTCGCTGTAGCGGCCGCCGACACGCGCCAGGTCCGGGCCCGTGCGCTTGGAACCCCACTGGAACGGGTGGTCGTAGACGTACTCGCCGGCCACCGAGTAATGCCCGTAGCGCTCGGTCTCGGCACGGAACGGACGGATCATCTGCGAGTGGCATGTGTAGCAGCCCTCGCGGATGTAGACATCGCGGCCGGCCAGACGCAGCGGCGTATAGGGCTCCAGCCCTTCCACCGCCTGTGTCGTCGAGGTCTGGAAAAACAGCGGCACGATCTGCACCAGTCCGCCGATGGAGACCACGAGTATGACCAGCACGATCATCAGGCCGACGTTTTTCTCGATCTTGTCATGTCCTGTTGCCATAACTCGTCTCCTTAGTGGGCTGCCGCCGGGGCAGGAATGGTGGCAACCGCCGGTTTGGCCCCGGCAATGGTCTTGTAGAGGTTATAGGCCATGACCAGCGTACCCAGCAGGAACATGGCACCACCGGCAAAGCGTACGATGTAGAACGGGTGCATGGCCTGTACCGATTCGACGAAGCTGTAGGTCAGCGTGCCGTCGGCATTGGTGGCGCGCCACATCAGGCCCTGCATGATGCCGGACACCCACATGGAAGAGATATACAGCACGATGCCGATGGTGGAGGTCCAGAAGTGCACCTCGACCAGCTTCAGGCTGTAGAGTTCACGCCCGAACAGCCGCGGGATCAGGTAGTACAGGCTGCCCATGGAAACCAGGGCGACCCAGCCCAGTGCACCGGAGTGTACATGGCCGATGGTCCAGTCGGTGTAGTGCGAGAGCGCGTTCACCGTCTTGATGGACATCATCGGACCCTCGAAGGTGGACATGCCGTAGAACGACACCGACACGATCAGCAGGCGCAGCACCGGATCGGTGCGCAGCTTCTCCCAGGCGCCCGACAGCGTCATGATGCCGTTGATCATGCCGCCCCAGGACGGTGCCAGCAGGATCAGCGACATGATCATGCCCAGCGACTGCGCCCAGTCCGGCAGCGCCGTATAGTGCAGGTGATGCGGACCGGCCCAGATGTAGGTGAAGATCAGCGCCCAGAAATGCACCACTGACAGGCGATAGGAGTACACAGGGCGTTCTGCCTGCTTCGGAATGAAGTAGTACATCATGCCGAGGAAGCCCGCTGTCAGGAAGAAGCCCACGGCGTTGTGGCCATACCACCACTGCACCATGGCGTCCTGCACGCCGGCATAGGCGGAGTAGGATTTCAGCAACGAGACCGGAATGGCGGCGCTGTTGAAGATATGCAGGATGGCAATCGTCAGTATCATCGCGCCGTAGAACCAGTTGGCGACGTAGATGTGCTGCACCTTGCGCTTCATGATGGTGCCGAAGAAGACAATGGCGTAGGCCACCCAGACCACCGCGATCAGCAGGTCAATCGGCCACTCCAGCTCGGCGTATTCCTTGCTCGTGGTGATGCCCAGCGGCAGGGTAATGGCCGCGGACAGGATGATCAGCTGCCAGCCCCAGAAGGTAAAGGCCGCCAGCTTGTCGCTGATCAGCCGGGCGTGACAGGTCCGCTGCACGACATAGTAGGAGGTGGCGAACAGTGCGGAACCGCCAAAGGCGAAGATCACGGCATTGGTATGCAGCGGTCGCAGGCGTCCGAAGGTCAGCCATGGGATATCGAAGTTGAGCACCGGCCAGGCCAGCTGGGCGGCGATAAGCACGCCCACGAGCATACCGACAATGCCCCAGACGACCGTCATGATGGCGAACTGCCGTACGACTTTGTAGTTGTAGGTCTGTTGATCGGACATCCCGACCTCCCTCACTGGTTAACTGTTTGGTTCAACGAAGCCTGCCTGCCGCAGGGCAGTCAGTTTATCGGGTGAATGTCGGCTCGAGCCCCATACCCCAGAGCAGCGCCGTGGCTGCCAGCAGCGCGACAAAGGCCACCAGGCCGACCGCCAGCACCGCACTGGAAAACAGGAAGCCGCGATCTTCCGATATGCCCATCATGACCGGCACGCCGGTGTAGAGCAGATAAACCGTGTACGCCAGCGCCGGTATGCCCACCACCATGTTGAGCCACAGCACCGGGTAGAGCTCCATCAGGCCGATCAGAAACAGCGGTGTAGCCGTGTAGGCTGCCAGCACGACACTCTGCGACAGCATCGGCTTGGCGCCGTAGGTGCCCGCCATCCACTGGATCATCCAGCCCATGGAAAACACGCCGACCAGCATCGCAAGGTAGTAAAGGACGGCAATGAGCCCGGCACTCTGGGTGCTCAGCCTGACCGGGTCGCCGGCACCGATTGACCAGCCAAACTGCGTGGTGCCGATAAAACCTGAAATGGCCGGTATCGCAGCAAGAATCAGCACATGTGCCGCATAGCACTTGCCAATCGTGCACTCGTCATCCCGTATCGCCTCCCATTCCTTCCTGGGGTTGGTGAACAGGCCCCACACGTGTTGTAGCACCATCAGTGAGTCTCCCTTGCTGAATGCCGACTGGGTGGTGAATTCTCCAGCCGGCCGGCTACCGTGTCAATGCGGCAACCGGCCGGTCTGTTACAGCGCTGTCATGGAAATGATCAGAACTTGCGACCGACACTGACCATGTAAACCCAGGGGTTGATCTCAACATCGAGATTGTTGAGAACCTTGGTGCCGCCGGCTTTCACGTCGGCTTCGGTCTCGATATTGATGTAAAAGACCTGGGCGCCGACGATCCAGTTGTTGTCCAGCTCATAGTCGAGGCCCGCTTCCAGCGCCCAGCCCCAGGAGGGGTCGAGATCGAGATCGGTACCCTTCAGCGGACCCGAGGTATCCTCGTCAAAGAAGTGTGTGTAGTTGATACCTGCACCGACAAAGGGATGCACCTTCTTGTTGGCCAGGTCGAAGTGGTACTGGGCCGTCAGGGTCGGCGGCAGGTGCTTGGTCGAGCCGACCTTTTCACCATCGAGCGCACCTTTAGAACCTTCGATGTCATGTTCAAACGGCCACGCGCCCAGCAGGCCGACGCCGATGTTGTCGGTCGCCATGTAGGTAAAGCTCAGGCCCAGGCTCCAGGCACTGTCAGCTTCCACCTTGTTCCCGCCCAGGAATGAATCGGACTCACCGGTCGGATAGACACCGGCGGCGCCGGCACGGGCGACGAAGGTACCCTTGTCATAGGCAGCAGCCGGGGTCATGCCAAACATGCCGGCGGTGATTGCGGCGGCCAGCAGGCCAGTCATGGTTTTTTTCATTGCATTTCTCCTGATGTATAAAAACAACAAATTGAAATTTGAGGCCACGCTATCCTGACGGCCATTGAAAGCTGGCAGCGATTATTGAGTATGGATCGTAGGGAGATATTGATCTAAATCAAGTCGGGAAATATTTGCAACATAACGTGGCACAAACGCGACAACGATGCGATAAGCTATGCTCATCGAGTTCCAGCCACTGGCCACCGCACCACCCTGCCGACACGCGTCATGAATCACCCAGAGACAGCCCCCGACATCGCGTCGGCCGGCAGGTCTGACCCGTCCCGGACCTGCTACCACTGCGGCCTGCCCGTCCCGCCCGGTCTTGACCTGCATGTCAGCATCGAAGGCAGGGAACGCCCCATGTGCTGTCACGGCTGCGAGGCCGTGGCCCGCGCCATCCTTGCCGCCGGCCATGGCGATTTCTACAAGTACCGTACCGACAACGCGCCGACCGGCCGCGAGCTGGTGCCGGACTTCATTGCCCAGACCCGGGTCTATGACCACCCGGAGGTACAGAAAAGCTTCGTCCGCCAGGAGGACGGCACGATCCGCGAGGCCGCACTCATCCTGGAAGGCATCACCTGCGCCGCCTGCATCTGGCTCAACGAGCGCCACCTTGCCCGGCTGCCCGGCGTGCTGGAGGTACAGATCAACTACGCTACGCACCGCGCCCGCATCCGCTGGGATGACGGGCGTGTCAGACTGAGCGATATCCTGCAGGCCGTGCGTGCCATCGGCTACGAGGCACACCCCTACGACCCGCAACAGCAGCAACTGGCCTATGACCGGGAGCGCCGCACCCAGCTGAAGCGCCTCGGCGTTGCCGGCGTCATGGGTATGCAGGTGATGATGCTATCCGCGGCGCTGTATGTCGGCGACTGGTCGGGCATGGAACAGGGCATCCGCAGCTTCTTCCGCTGGGTCGGCCTGCTGCTGACCACGCCGGTGCTGCTGTACGCCGCGGTGCCGTTTTTCCATGGCGCCTGGCGCGACCTGCGCAACCGGCGCATCGGCATGGATGTCCCGGTGTCGCTGGGCATCCTGGTGGCCTTTGCCGGCAGCCTGCACGCCACGCTGACAGGGCTGGGCGAGGTCTACTACGATTCCGTGGTCATGTTCGTGTTTTTCCTGCTGGTCAGCCGTTACTTCGAGCTGATGGCGCGCAAGCGCGGCGCCGAAACGGCGGAATCGCTCGGCCAGGCCATGCCGGTCATGGCCACACGCCTGTCCGCCGACGGCAGCCACGTGCAGGTACCGGTGGCCGACCTCGCCGTTGGCGACCGGGTGCTGGTGAAACCAGGCGAGACCATCCCGGCCGACGGCAGCATCGAGACAGGCCAGTCGTCGGTCAACGAGGCACTGCTCACCGGCGAGAGCACGCCCCTGCACAAGACCACCGGCGACAGCGTCATTGGCGGCAGCATCAATATCGAAAGCCCCCTGACCGTGGCGGTAACCACGGTTGGCATGGACACCGTGCTTGCCAGCATCATGCGCTTGCTGGAGCGCGCGCAGGGCGAGAAACCGGCCATCACCCGGCTGGCCGACCGGGCAGCGAGCTGGTTTGTCAGCGCCGTGCTGCTGCTGGCGGCGGGCGTGGCACTGTACTGGTGGCAGCATGCACCGGACAGCTGGCTGCCGATCGTGGTCTCGGTACTGGTAGTGACCTGCCCCTGCGCGCTGTCGCTGGCCACGCCCACTGCCATCAGCGCCGTTACCGGCACCCTGCAGGGGATGGGCCTGCTGTCGGCACGCGGCAACCGGCTTGAAACGCTGTCGCAGTGCAGCCACGTCGTGTTCGACAAGACCGGCACCCTGACACAGGGCAGGCTGTCCGTCGGCATCATACAGTGCCTGTCGGATATACCGGAAACCGGCATACTGGCCATCGCCGCGGCACTCGAGCGCCAGTCTGAACACCCGATCGCGGCCGCCATCGAGCGGGCCGCCGCCGACGCCGAGCGGCTTGACGCGCACGATGTCCGCAACGAACCGGGCGCCGGCATGTGCGGCACGGTAAACGGCCGGGCCTTCTGGATCGGCCGGCCGGACTATGTCGCCGGCCAGTGCAGTCATGCCGCATTGCTGGACGACCTGCCATTGCAGGGTACGCCCGGTGCCCGCGTGGCGCTGGCCGATGCAGACACCGTACACGCCCTGTTCGTCCTGCACGACTCCCTGCGCCCGGATGCCGGCGCCACGGTGAAGGCACTGCAGGATGCCGGCAAGCAGATCATCCTGATGACCGGCGACAACCCGGCTGCCGCACACGCCGTGGCCGACGCGGTTGGCATCACGCAGGTCCTCGCCGACCTGACGCCGCAGGACAAGTTGCAGCGTGTACAGGCGATACAGCAGCGGGGGGCGATTGTTGCCATGGTGGGCGACGGCATCAACGATGCACCGGTGCTTGCCGCGGCTGACGTCTCCATCGCCATGCACGACGCGGCACACGTCAGCCATGCCAGCGCCGACATGATCCTGCTGACGGAGCAACTCATGCCCCTTGCGGACGGCATGAGACTTGCGCACAAGGCCATGCGCATCATCCGCCAGAACCTGGCCTGGGCCGTGAGTTACAACCTGGTCGCCCTGCCGGCAGCGGCCCTGGGATACGTTGCACCGTGGATGGCGGCAATCGGCATGTCGGCAAGTTCCCTGCTGGTAGTCGTCAACGCCCTGCGCCTGACGCGCCGCCGGCGTGCACAAGACAACATCACCAGCAGCAAACCGGCGACCGCAACCGCGGTCTGAAGCCGGAGGGCAAACATGGAAATCATCTATCTCCTGATTCCCCTGTCGCTGGTGCTTGTCGGCGCCATCGTCTGGGCCTTCTTCTGGGCTGTCAGGTCGGGACAGTTTGACGATATGGAGGGGCCGGCACACAGGATACTGATGGATGACGACTCGGTGGAGGCCGGGAAAAAGGCAGAAGAACAGGACAACGGGAAATAAAACCTGCGATCCATCGACAAGGCCGGGATAGTTGCGCGGCAACGCAACCCGATGCCACAGGCATCAACCTGCAGCGCTCTAGACGTCCATCACCACCTGGATAACCGACTTCACGGCAAAGCCGACAATCCCGAGACCCAGTGACAGGAATATCATCAGCGTGCCGAACCGCCCGGCGCCGGACTCCTCGGCAAGCCTGTACATGATGAAGATCATGTAAAGGATAAGCCCACCGACACCCAGGAACAGGGAAATCTCCTCGAACTGTTCGACGCTCAAGCGCTGTTACCTGCCCGGTCTGTCCGGTCTGAGGCCAGGTAATAAATACTCGAGAAGCCCTCGCCCGCCAGCAACTGCGCCGCACGCTGACAGTGGACGACGTTGTTGCCGTACAGGATGACCGGCCGCCAGCGTTTCAGGGAACGGTAACGCCAGCAGATGGCGTCCATGGGTAGATTGACTGCCCCGGGCAGGGCATCGCGGTGAAAATCGGCCGGCGAGCGGACATCAACCAGCTGCCCGCTGGTCGCCAGCAGATTCTCTGCATCCTCGGCAGACAGGGAGACTCCGGCAGCGGCGATGCGTGCATGACTTGCCGTTACAACGGCCATGAGCGCTCACCCTCGTGTACATCATCACCGCACAGCGCCTTGTCCTCACAGGGTGCACTGCAGGTGTGAATGACGCAGCGGACGATAAACATCACCAGCGCAACCAGCACCACGATCAGTGCGGTTACCGTCAGGGTATCGATATACACGGCACACCTCCTGTCGAACTATCACATTTGTTATTAATATTATCATATTCTTATACTCTAAACAAAAATATATGTCCTTATAATACAGTGAGTAACGCGCCTCCAGGAAAGTAGCGCAAGCTCCGTGTCTGATGGAAATTCGTGCAGTCCGGCACGTCAGGCCTGAGCCTGCCTGCCTCGAATACGCAGGCCACCGCCCTAGGTCGTCAGGCGACGGTAGATATCGGAAACCTTGAGCGGCAGCTTGCGCACCTCGTCGATCACCGTGTAGTTCACCGCGCCGTACATGTGCGGCAGGTAGTCCCTGGCCTCGTTATCGATGGTGATACAGAAGGAATGGATGCCGTCGCGCTTGGCCTCGATCAGCGCCTGGCGGGTGTCCTCGATACCGTAGGCGCCCCGGTAGGTATCGTAGTCATCCGGCTTGCCGTCGGACAGTGTGATCAGCAACTTGGTGCGCGCCTCGACCTCGTTCAGCAGGCGGCTGAGGTGACGGATGGTCACACCCATACGGGTGTAATCCTTCGGCCTGATGTTGCTGATGCGACCCCGAACCTCCTCGCTGTATGACTCGTCAAAGGTTTTCACGCGGTACACCTCGCAACGCTTGCGTGTCATGCCGGAGAAACCGTAAATCGCATAACGGTCACCAAGTGTTTCCAGCGACTCGCACAACAGCACCAGCGCCTCACGCTCGGCGTCGTTGATCCAGCCCTTGGTGGAACCGCTCATGTCCACCATGAACATTACCGCGATGTCGCGTTCAAGCTTGTGCATCTTGGTGAACAGGCGGTCAGTCATCTCCATGCCCATGGTCATGTCGGCACAGGCCTCCACCAGCGCATCGATATCGACATTATCACCGTAAGGCTGCTTCTTCAGCAGCTTGTCCTCGCCACGCAAGGCCTCAAAGGTCCGGCGCAGGTGCGCCGTCAGCCCCCGGTACTTGATCAGCGTTTCGTTGACAAAACCCTCATCGAGCGGACTTACCTCCAGTTCACGCAGCACCGTCCAGTTCTTCCGATAGTTCTGACGTTCATAATCCCACTCGTTATAGAGGAACGCGCCTTCCTCGTGGTAAGTCCCTTTCCAGACATCCTCGACACTCTGCTCACCCACGGCCTCGGCCAGGTAGGCCCCGTCACCGGCTGCATACAGGTAGTCCTCGGGAATATCGCCAAGGTCCTGGATGATCGACGCCATGGTGCCCTTGACGTTATCGGGAGGTGCAATCGGCTTGCCGTCGAGCTTCATTTCGTAGGCGAAACCATCAGGGTTTTCGGCCGATTCAATCGTGCGCAATTCAAACGGCAGGCGCCGTTCATCGCCCGGCTCGTGCGGGGGATTTTCCTCGACCTCGTCAATGGCCTCCCGCAGTTCCTGCTCCAGCCGCAGCATGTGTATCCGGAACAGCTGTTTGTCCGCCTCGATGCGCGCATTGCGGACCTTGTCCACGGCATCGGGGTTCATCGTGCCCTGGTAGATCATGGCCGGCAGCGGCCTGTCCACCAGCCGCGGCAGCCAGGCCAGCGTGTCTGCAACGCCTGCCCCGTCCCTCGCCAGCTGTTCGGCTGCCGCCTGCCAGTTGGCATCCATATCAACGGCACTGTCGGCACGGAAACGCTCGATATAACGGTACATACCGGGCAGCAGGTCGCGAATACGCGCATCCAGCCGCAGCGTTTCCAGCGCGTGGAAACATCCCAGTGCCGCATCGCGGTCTGCGTAACGGCCAAACACCTCCTGTGTATCAATGCGCCAGGTCGCAAACCAGGTCTGCGCCCACTGGTGCACCACCATGGCCTTGTAGAGCTGGAAGTTGTCCTCACTCTTCTCGTAACGGCCAACCGTGGCCGGAAGAAAGATGGTCTCGGTGTCGGTATAGCACTGCTCGCCACATTCGATCTTCAGGCGCCGGCCGTTAAGGCCGTGCACGAACATCTCCAGCACATTGGCCACATCACCAAACGACACACCGGTGGCGCGCGCCCTGTATTCCCGCGCAAAGCTCTCCACGTCCCTGAACATGGCGACCGCCGGATGCAGGCCCTTCCTGTCGTAGATATCCATGCATGCCAGCAACCAGGCCTCGACGCCCCCGGCATCCATCAGGCGCAGCGCCGGGCAGACGTGCGAGACAAAATTCAGCGCCATTCCGGAACTGGTACGCGCCACGACACTGGTCCAGTGCAGCACAAAATCCTGCTGCTCACGGGTAAACCCGGCCAGTGCGCGCGCCGGTTCCTCCGCCGCACCCAGTGAAATCATATGGACATCGAGACGCTCCTCGAGCTGTGCCGCGGTTAACGGCATGCCGCTGGTCTGCAGGAACTCGGTCTCGTCGTACCAGCGCGCCGCCACGCCGGCAGACATCACCCGGCCATCACGGGCCAGCACTCCCAGATGCAGCGGTTCGATGGTGCATCCGGGCAGCGCCTCGCGCAGCAACTGACCGAGACCTTCCGCTTTCCAGGTGATCGCACCGCTGTCGGTGGACAGCCAGACACCGAGACAGTTTTTGCTGATCAGCCTTGGCAGGTACTTCACCAGCCGGGCCATATCAACTTCGCGGTCCCAGAACTGTCCCTTCGGACCATGCCCGACCGGCGGGACCGGCAGGATAACCATGTCGAAACGCAGCTGGCGGCGCAGCAGACCCTCGACATAATCCATGACATTTTCCTGCACATACTCGATATTGCTGTCGCCGGCATTTGCGCGCGCGAGCGACAACATGGTTGCGCTGGCGTCAACATGGATGACCGAGGCGCCCGCCCGCAAGGCGCACGCCGACACATAACCGTTACCGCCGAACAGGTTCAGGACACGGATGTCATCCAGGTCGTAGCAGCCCTCGATGCGCTGGCGCACCCAGTCCGCGCAGGGGATATCGCGCCCGCGCAGACCGACACGGCCGTGATCATCGAGGCGACACACGACGGATTGACCATCAAGATTGACATGCCATTCGCGCACCAGGCCACTACGTGTCGGCTGCCAGTGACCGTTGATGCCAAGGTCCGGGACATACACCCAGTCCGCCGCCCACTGCCTGCCGGCAGGCTCGCCGACCGCAAGCCGGTCAGGGCTCTCGACCAGGTATTCCCCCCAGCGCTCGAGTTTGCGACCGCCGCCGAAATCAACCAGTTCATAATCACCCAGCGGCGTTACCACAAAGGCATCGCGTGTATCGGACTCGGAAACTGTCGGGAGCTGGACCATCCGGAAAGTGTGGCGCAAACACACCAGTGGCGCAAACTGAAGCCGTGCCCCTTGCATTCCTGCGGAGCAAGCATGAAATCCCGGCCTACATATTATCTGCAGGCAGTCGATTAAAAGGCATACCTTGTGTATAAGTTGTATGCGGCAAGTACGCCCACGGGACAATTGCATGAATAACAGCACTGCGACGAGTCAACGCTGGCTTTACGGCCCCGGCCCCGACCTGTGGCTGGGGTGCGGACTGGGTTATGCACTGGTTTTCGTCGCGCTCACCGCCTTTGGTAGCCAGATTCAGGCAGTCCTCCCGCTGGCAATGATGCCGATTCTCACCCTCGCACTTTCAGTACCGCATTACGGATCGACCCTGCTCCGGGTCTACGAACAGCGCAGTGATCGCGAAAAATACAAGGTGTTCTCTGTATACCTTACAGTCCTTGTCTGGGCGCTTTTCGTCGCGGGGGTATACAGCAACACGGCAGGCTCGATGCTGATCACGCTCTACCTCATGTGGAGCCCGTGGCATTACATGGGACAGAATTACGGCATTGCCCTGATGTTCCTTGGCCGGCGCGGCGTAAAAATCAATGGCCATAGCAAACGCCTCATACACCTGTCTTTCATAACATCCTTTCTCCTGGCGCTGATCGAGATGCAGTCACTGCCCTCGACCGGCAACCATTACCGGGTTATGACACTTGAACTGCCTGACACTGTCAGGGATTACGCCTTTGTGATCACGGGTACCGTTTACCTGTATGCAACCGTGACCGCCTATGGCAGGTTGCTGAAGATTGCCACTGTAAAAGAGCTGTTCCCCGCGATTATGCTCACGCTCACCCAGGCACTCTGGTTCCTGGTGCCGCTGGTGGCGATACGGATGAATGCCTTCCAGGATACCGTGTCACTTTCCATAGACACCGCAGTCTATGCCTTCTTCTGGATCGCGATAGGCCATGCCGTCCAGTATTTATGGATTACGGCCTATTACGCCCGCAAGGACAATCGCACCGCATTGACCTCCGTCTTTCTTGGCAAGGCCCTGTTTGCCGGCGCAATGATCTGGGTGATACCCGGCCTGCTGTTCGCTCCGGGCGCGCTTGGACGACTGCCTTATGATGCGGGTTTCGCACTGCTGATAGCCGCCGCCGTCAACGTGCATCATTTCATTCTTGACGGCGCGATATGGAAGCTGAAGAACGGCGCCATCGCACGCATATTACTGCGGGATGTTTCAACGCAGACAGGCGCCGGCAGCGGCAGGCCCGGTGCCGGACTGTCCGGAATGAGGCCGGTTGCAGGGAAACTGGCCTTCATCACAGTCGGCCTGCTGTGTGTCGGCCAGAACTATTATTCTTCGGTTGCGACAGTCACCCTGAATCGCGCATGGGAGCAGGGTGATATTAGCCAGATGAGCCGCTCGATCCGTAACCTGGGCTGGCTTGGCCGCGACAGCGCCACCTACGACAGCCGGCTGGGTGTCCTGATGGCTGAAAAGGGTGAAACCGGCGCAGCCATTATAAAAGGTGAACGGGCGGCGCGCCTCGATCCAAGTCAGGATACCTGGGGCAACCTCAGCGTCATCTACGAACGTGCGGGGAATCTCGGCGAATCCATGCTCGCGGCGAAGCAGGCGGTGTGGCTGGCGCCTGAATCCGGGAAACTGGCTGATCGCCTGCAATACCTGCTGCATAGAGGTCTGGTACAGGACGCCGATTCGCGCCTGACCGCCCTGACCGTCGCCGGCGAGGTGCTGGAGACGTTCGGGCATGACAATGAACGCCTGTCCGCGATCGCAGCAGGCGTGCTTGAACGCCAGCGGTAGAACTCCCGTCTCCGTCATCACTGCAGGGTATCGCGACCCGCCTGCCTGCAGCCTGGCCAAAACGAACAGCCGCAGTGCCAGGCCCGGAATAACCGGGACAGGCTATGGTGCCCGATCCCAGGCAAGGACAAACACGGGGGCGTCCCCTAATTATCTCCCCGGCCTTTCTTGAGCAAATCCGCCAGTCCTGACAGGGCCTTGTGCGAGACCTGCTGCCCGCCGCCGTCACCTGCCGTGGTGTTCGAGGGCTCATCAAGATAGCGTGCATGCTCGTTGTCATGGCAGTACAGGCACAACAACTCCCAGTTACTGCCGTCCGGCGGGTTGTTGTCATGATCATGATCACGGTGATGCACGGTCAACTCATGCAGGTTCGCACGCGTGAACTCCCGCGAACAGCGACCGCAGACCCAGGGATACATTTTCAATGCCTGCTCACGATAGCCCAGTTCGCGCTGCTCCCGGCCCTGCCTGGCGGCTGCGACCACATCATCGAGACGATCCTTGTCAATCTTTTTTGCCGGCATATCACCAACCTATTTAACGGGATGCATCGGGAAGAACGGATATGATCTCATACCTGTCCCGGCTCATGCTTTCACTGTCTGACAGCAGAATAACAGGCTATTTACCTGCCGCCACCACCTTATATAATCCCGCCATGACCGGCGCAGCACAACTGCAATCCTTGTCATTCTTCCAGCGCCTTGCGAACGCGCTGCCTGATGCGATTACGGCTGGCGTTTTCCTGTATGCCTGGATCGCACCGCTGGACTGGCGCAAGACCCTGGTGGCCGAGCTGATGCTGGTCATGGTGGTCGAATTCATCCTGATCCACTCCGCCCCGTTCCTGGGGAGTATCGTGCTGGCACGCGACGAGGCATTGAAGAAACGACTCAGGATCTTCGCGGGATTGACGGTCTTCTACAGCCTGTTCATCGGCGGATTCGCGCTGGGTTTCAAATCGTGGTGGCCCGTATTTGCATTCACGTGGCTGATCGCCGCCAAGCTGGTTTCCATGGTCACAGACATGCGCCACACGCAGCGTCAGAAGCAGCGCATGCGCGGCTACTGGGGCGTGTCCGCCCTGTTTTACCTGCTTGCCGTATTTGCCACGTTATTCCTGGCTGTACCGGAACTCGGCATCACCCGGCATGGCACTGCGTACGGGATACCGGGCAGTGGAGAATGGGTCAGTCACCCCCATACCGTGATCGCTGCGGGTTTCCTGTATTTCGGGTTGCTGGCCGCAACCAAACTGGTCGAAAAACCGGACTGGTGGCTAAATTTCAGACAGAATACCGTAAAGACAGTGTAAGGAGCCCCTGGTCAGGTCCCGGTGGAATGCATTGCAGAGTTGCACGCTGCACTTGAAATGTATCCGGCCCCATTAAATCTGGCATCACCTGCATGCGCAAACGCAGCCACAGACATTACTACATTATTTTTCTTGGCGCTCTGCTGGCCGTAGCATCTTTGTGGTCCTGCTCCACCAGCCCACCGGGAAATATCCAGAACAGTTGCGATATCTTCGACGACAAAAGCGGCTGGTACAAGGACGCAAAACGCGCCTACGAACGCTGGGGCGTGCCAATTCATGTGCAGCTCGCGATCATCTATCAGGAGTCGAAATTCGTGGATGACGCCAAGCCGCCGCGAGACTACCTGCTGTGGGTCATCCCCTGGGGACGGGTGTCATCTGCCTACGGTTATGCCCAGGCCAAGGACGGCACCTGGGACTGGTACCGGGAGAAATCCGGCAACAGCTATGCGGATCGCGACGACTTTGCCGACGCCGTGGACTTCGTCGCCTGGTACGGCAACATGAGCCACCGCATGCTGGGCATCTCCAGGCAGGACGCCTTCAGCCAGTATCTGGCTTACCACGAAGGGCAGGGTGGCTACAAGCGCAAGACCTATAACAAGAAACCCTGGCTGCTCAAGGTCGCGCGCCAGGTGGACAACCGCGCTACGCGCTATCACACCCAGCTGGCGCAGTGCGAAGATGAACTCGAAAACAGCTGGAGTCTGTGGCCGTTTTAGGGGCCGGATACCTTTTCCAGTACGCATTTTTTACATTGTTTTTCTGAGAAAGACATAGAACTAAATGTATCCAGCCCCATTACCCGCTTCTTTACTGAATGCACGCGGTAACGGGTTAGAATACGCCATGCCCCGGACATATAACGGAAACAGAACATGAGCAAACACATCGGTATTCTCACGGCAGGCGGTGACAGCCCGGGGCTCAACGCCGCGATTCGGGGCGTCGCCAAGGCGGCGATAAATGAGTACGGCATGCAGGTAATCGGCTTCCGTGACGGTTTCCGCGGACTGGTGGATAACCGTACCGTGCGGCTGGAAAGCGGATCCCTGTCCGGCATACTCACGGTCGGCGGCACCATCCTCGGTACCAGCCGCGACAAACCGCACAAGATGAAGGTGGGCGGCAGGATCCAGGACATGACCGATGTCATCGTCGAAAACTACCATGCCAACCACCTGGATGCGCTGGTCTGTCTCGGCGGTGGCGGCACGCAAAAGAACGCGTTGCAGCTGGTGCAGAAAGGCCTCAACGTCATTACCCTGCCCAAGACGATCGACAACGATGTTTTCGGCACCGATGTCACCTTCGGTTTCGATACCGCACTGGGCATCGCCACCGACGCCATCGACCGCCTGCACAGCACCGCGCACAGCCACCATCGCATCATCGTGGTCGAAATCATGGGCCACCGCGCCGGCTGGCTGGCGCTGGGCGCGGGCATCGCCGGCGGTGCCGACGTGATCCTGCTGCCCGAGATTCCTTACAACATCGAGAGCGTCGCCGAGGCGATCCTGCATCGCAGGAAGGGCGGCAAGAACTTCAGCATCGTCGCCATTTCAGAGGGCGCGATGTCGCTCGAGGAGGCCGGGGAAGCGCACGCTGCCCGACAGAAGCTGCAGGAGGCGATCGACAGCGAGGACAAAAAGGCGCGCAAGAAGGCCAAGGAAGCGATCCGCAAAATGGAGGCCGGACGTGGCGATCACACCCTCAAACTGGCCCACCAGCTTGAGGAACGCACCGGGCTGGAAAGCCGCCCGACCATTCTCGGCCATCTGCAGCGTGGCGGCACACCGTCGGCGGCCGACCGGCTGCTGGCCACCCGCCTGGGCATCGCCTGTGCCGACCTGATCAATGAAGAAGTCAGCGGCGTGATGGTGGCCGCCCGCGGCGAAGGTACCAGGGCCATGGCGCTGGAAGAGGTCGCGGGTCGCAAGAAACTGGTGCCCCCTGATCACCCCTGGGTGACAAGCGCGCGCCGGGTTGGCACGAATCTGGGAGATTGACTGCCCGGGGCAGTCCAACACGGACCAGGGATCCGTGACGATATTGGTCATGGCATTTTTTCCAGCGGCTGGATTACTTACTCGCCGTGCCCGATTCCCGGAGAAAAATCCGTATTAACACACATGACTTCCTAGTCGCAGACATGCCCGCCTGACTCGCCGGACGCATTTACCTGGTCCAGGTATGGCATCGCTGGCATCATGCCGCGCATTTTTTCACCGCATCCCAGCATTTTCTGAATATCCGGATCGCTCTTGATTTCCCTGGCGAATGCCATGGCCTCCTGCTGCGCGGCATCCCGCTTTCCGCTTGCACAGAGGGACTTGATCTCGGATTCTGTCTTTCTTGCCTGCAGCTCGAACGCCTCCAGCCTCGACTGATCGATGCCCTGCATGCAGGCTTGCGCTTCCTGCATTTGCTGCATCATGTTTTGCATATCAGCCTCACTCATCCCCTGATAGCTCTGGGCAACAACCATTGCAGGCATTAACAGGGAAATAAAAACCGTTGATATTTTCATGAACTCACCTCGAACTTAACGACGTTATCAGACATCAAAATACCGACGCACTTAACTCATGCACCGCCACCAGCATCTCCGCATCATCCGTTAATGCCTCGGCGATACAGGTGCGACAGGCCACCACCGGGTTCACGCCATCGGCGATCAGCTTCGCCGCATGCACCAGCAGTCGCGTGCTGGCGCCCTCCTCCAGCCCACTGCCCTTCAGGTTGCGCGTCATGTGCGCGAACTTGACCAGCTGCTCTGCCGTCTCCTGCGCCACGCCGGTCTCGTTGACGACAATCTTCGCCTCCAGCGCGGCGACGGGGTAATCGAACTCCAGCGCCACAAAGCGCTGGCGGGTGGACTGCTTGAGATCCTTCAGCACGCTCTGGTAGCCGGGGTTGTAGGAAATCGCCATGCAGAACTCGGGACCGGCCTCGATGACCTCGCCGAGTTTTTCCATCGGCAACACGCGCCGGTCATCGGCCAGCGGGTGGATAACCACCGTGGTGTCCTTGCGGGCCTCGACGATCTCGTCGAGGTAGCAGATCGCGCCGTTGCGCACGGCGCGCGCCAGCGGCCCGTCGACCCAGACGGTCTCGCCTCCGGTGACCAGGTAGCGCCCGACCAGGTCGGAGGCCGTCAGATCGTCGTGGCAGGACACCGTGATCAGCGGCCGTTTCAGGCGCCAGGCCATGTACTCCATGAAGCGCGTCTTGCCGCAGCCGGTCGGCCCCTTCAGCAGCACCGGCAGCTGGTTCTTGTAGGCCGCCTCGAAGACGGCCAGTTCGTCACCCACCGGTTCGTAGTAGGGCTCTTCCTCGACAAAACATTCTTCGGGTTTCAGGGCACGGACAGTCAAGAGACACCTCGGTAATGGAAATGATTATCAACTACACGTTAACGTCAGGCTGGTCGCAGGGCAACCGTAACGTAATACCCGACAATTTGTGGCACCAGGACGTGGGTTACGCCCTTTCGGCTAATCCGGCCCACGAGCCCTCTCGGATCCTGTGCAAGTTATAGCACTGGCCGTCAGCAAGCGGACGCTATATCGGGAGAGATATATAAGGAATCTATTTCTGTATTGCAAAATTCGATACAGATCAGCGCCCACTTATATGGTTTCCAAACGGCAGACAGGGTATCGTTGTCGGCCCTGATTTCCGGTTATCCGCAGCCACGGCCGCACAGGATGCGACTTTCCTGTGCCGGGCGCCGTCACCCTCGCAGCATCCGGGCGGGCAACCACACTGATTTCAATACGTTATCAACGCCCTCGGGCGCTCTACTCGGAGGAACAACAATGTCGGAGGTTATCGCAACCAACCAGACCATCCTGGTGGTGGGAGGTGGCATCAGCGGTGTCACGGCCGCCATCGAGGCCGCCGAGTGTGGCAAGCAGGTCATACTCGTCGAGAAGAATCCCTCCCTGGGCGGTCGGGTCAGCCAGCTCTACAAGTACTTCCCCAAGCTCTGCTACCCGTCCTGCGGCATGGAAATCAACCTGCGCCGCATAAAGGCCAACCGCAACCTGCGCGTCCTGACCATGACCGAGGTCGGCAATGTCACCGGAGAGTCCGGCAACTACAGCGTCACGCTCAAGACGGCGCCGCGCTACGTCAATGAGAACTGCACCGCCTGCGGCGAGTGCGAGCAGGCCGTCGAGGCCGAGTTCGACAGCGAGTATGACTACGGCATGAAAAAGCGCAAGGGTGCCTACATCCCCTTCAACATGGCCTACCCGCAGCGCTACGTGCTGGACCCGCGCGTCATCGGCACCGATGACGCCGACAAGGCCAAGGGCGCCTGCAAGTACGACGCCATCGACCTCGACATGCAGGAGTCCGAGACCACCATCACCGTAGGCGCCATCATCTGGGCTACCGGCTGGCAGCCGTTCGATGCGGACAAGATCCAGCCCTACGGCCACGACCGCATCGCCAACGTGGTGAGCAGCGTCGAGTTCGAGCGCATGCTGGACCCGTTCGGCCCGACCGGCGGCAAGATTGTCCGCCCGTCCGACGGCCAGGAAGCCAGGAACGTCGCCTTCATCCAGTGTGCCGGTTCGCGCGACCGCAACTACCTGAAGCACTGCTCGCGCATCTGCTGCATGGCCACGCTGAAGCAGACTACCTACCTGCGGGAGAAGTTCGAGGACGACTTCAAGGCCAGCGTCTACTACATCGACATCCGCGCCATCGACCGCATCGACGATTTCTACCAGAAGGTACAGGACGACCCGAACGTCACCTTCGTGAAGTCCAAGGTCGCCAGCATCACCGAGGACAAGGGCACCGGCAACCCGGTGCTGCACGGCGTCGACACCGAGGGCTACCACCGCTACAGCAACCCGCAT
>Ga0209536_100001102_pt1 | contig 44754 bp, 35 predicted proteins | sample DeeMarSeWOR28_12_FD_187461 | JGI IMG/M metagenome (GOLD analysis project Ga0209536, IMG submission 187461) | Marine sediment microbial communities from White Oak River estuary, North Carolina - WOR-2-8_12 (SPAdes) (version 2) | ecosystem: Environmental > Aquatic > Marine > Intertidal zone >...
CATCAATGACCTTGTCGAAAAGCTCCCGCAGCCAGGATGGTACATCATCTTGGTCTGCGCTCACAAGATTTTTATCGGAATTTAATTCATCTTGATCAACATCAACGGATTCCGTATTGAATGTGCCATTGGACGTGAGGGGTTCATTGTCTGAATCCGCAGCGTCACTGTCGAGTGGGGATATGTGCTTGTTGGTGGAACTTAATCCGATAAGATTGTCGAGTTTTTCATAGAGTTGATCTGAAGAAAGTTCATGCATTTCAAGATAGGCATCTGCGTGGTAGCGCTGCTTGCTGTGCAACGCCATATCAGACTGGGGGAGGCTTGCGGTGAGAAGAATTACCGGAATTCGGCTGCCGGCTGCCTTTTTGATTTTGCTGCAAAGAGCCAGCCTTGATTTATCCGAGATTTCAGCGGAGACAAAAGCTGCATCGGGACGGAGGGCCTTGACCATTCGCACACTGTCTTCGTCGGATTCTACTAAATGAGTTTCAAATCCGAAGGGCGCCAAAATATCACCCACCGTATCACAAAACCCATTGTCACTGTCAATGACCAAAACCCGACGCTTGGCCATAATTTCACTCCTTTAGGACTCTCTGCTGCGACACGTTCCATATGATATCAAGATGATTGAACATACTGAATAAAACTGCGGTCATGTCAGTATTTCAATAATGTTGTCCATCATTTTAATTTCGGCCTGTTTCGATTTAAGATAGCTCGGAATCGATGCCCGATACATCCTGCATGCCTTTAGCAGAATCTCCTTTTCGGCCGTATTCAAATCTAAACGCCTCACCGAGGCATCACCGGACCGGCTGTTAAAAAAATCTGAGTTATTCGAATCAGAAACCGTAATTTGAATTTCTCCCAATTCGACGATATTTTATTCAGCGCAGCACCAGCGCATATTTTTTACGCGGGTAAGAAAACCCAAACCTCATCGGGCTGCTAGGAAATGAATTACATGGCTATAGGACTCAATTCCTGAGATTTGGGTGTTACGCCTTGCCGACTAATTTTTGAACTCTAATGCGGTTGCAAGTAATCTCTTAGCCTTTTGTCGTAGCCTGGGCGCCCGGTGCTCCCGATGGTGGTATAGCTGCTGTTTTATCAGCCTTGGGAGGAGCAGACGGCTCTTTTTTGTCTTGTGATGGCACAGCAGCGGTTTTAGATTCACTTGCAGTCATCTCCGGACGCGGACGTCTTTGATCTGCCGTTACTTTTTCGCGCTTTCGAGGCGGAATTTCTTTGCGTCCATCGATGGTCACCAAAAGAACCGGTGGAATGACGTCTTCCATTTTTTTACGGTTATCGAAAAAGGCATTTCGGATGTTTGAGGCGTGAATGGCAATTTCTTCCATGTCCGCATTGCCGCTGTCCTCCAAATCGGAAATCTTATCCAGTATTTCCAGAATGATTCTATTCAGCGGATCGTCTTGGCCTTTTTCCTTGTCCAGGTGTTTTCCCATCGCGTTGAGATTGGCGATGGAGAGTGGATAAATTCGATAGCCTTCCTTCGGTGAACTGTAAACGGACTGGAGCACGCCAAGAATAACGGAAAGGTTCTTGGAATAGATGCCGCCTTTATGCCATTTTGTCATCATGCCAAAGATTCGGTTAACAATATAGGCATTGGGCTGCACCGCTGAAAGCAACAAAAACGGATCACGCTCACCGATAAGGGCATCAATCACCCAATGGTTCTCAATTTCAAGAATTTTTAAAAATAGCGGACAATTTTCGGGGGTAATCCCGACTGTGCTTAGAAAATTGGCATACGTAATGGCGGCTTCAACCGCTTCGGTTGTTCTGCATTGAAAGACGCCATGCAAAAGCCGGATTTCAATATCATCAATTTTTTCTTGCGTCCAATTTTCGTTATATTCATAATATTCATTAAATGTCATGGTATCCTCCTTAATATATTGATGGCGTAATGTTAACCCACAAAAAGATAATTCGGTGCAACTTCTTCCTCGAGATAATCGCCTCGAACAATTAACACCTGAGGAATGATGTCTTCCAGCATCTTGGTGTTGTCAAAAAAGGCGGTTCGTATCTTGAGGGCCTGTCTGGCGACCTGTTCCATATTGTCATCCAACCGGAGTCCTTCAAGGCTTCCAAGTTTTTCGAGAATATCCAACATGCATCTGTTTCTGGGCTCGTCTTGGCCGCCTTCCTGCTCCAGGTGCTTTCCGAGGTTGTCGATATCGGAAATCGTCAACGGGTAAATTTTGTATCCGTCTCTTGGTGAGCTGTAGGCGTTTTGGAGCACTCCCAATACAATGGCAAGCGTTTTCGGATAAATGCCTCCCGGTCGCCATCTGGTCAGCAGTTGAAAGCATCTGGATACAAGGTAGTTGTTGGGTGGAATTGTTGAAAGCAGCAAAAAGGGGTCATTATCACCAATCAATTCGTCCAATACCCAGTGGTTTTCGATTTCCAGCATCTTCAGGAACAACGGATAATTTTCGGAAGTCAATCCAGACATCCTGAGAAATTGGGCATAGCTGACACATGCCTCGACAGATTCAACGGTGCGCGCCGACATTAATTGATGAAGTACTCTGCTCTCAGTCATCGGAATTGATTGTCTTGCATTCTGCTGGGTTGTTTCATTTTCTTCTTTTGCCATGATTCTTTCCTTTCCTTTATTTTATGTTACACCATTTAAAGTTGAAAAATATTTGATATGGCTGCCGGGCGCCATTTTCAGGAAATGCCATGCTTTCGATGTTTGCCGGATTTCTGGTATCGATTTGCGGATCTAAATTGTAGAATTATTTTTATTCACTTAGCTGCAGAACACATCAAAATTATAACACTTTTATAAAAAAGTATCAAAAAAAACACCCGACCATATTCTTTGGTGTTTTATATTATCGGCTGGATATATTTGAACTTTAGATAAAAAAAGCATAATTTCGACATTCCTGAAAAGCCTGTCCCTGACTTCGACCAAGGAGCTGGAATCTGGACTACGGTATTTGGGGAGCGGAGAATTTTTTGCTCAATTGAGGTTAAATATTTAAGTTTTAGCCCAACGTGTCGATAACACACTTAGTCCTTTTTTATAAAATCTCTAGTGTACCCTCTTCAATAAAGCCGGGCTCAATTGAGTGGGTAACTGTAATCGGGCAGCAGACACTTGTTTAAAAGAATCATCTAAGACATGAACAATATTCAAATCGACATTGCCAATCAAATTACCAGTGGTTTTGTCAGCATTGATTCCGTAAAGGATTTCGAAAGGCTTCTCCAACGATTTCCCGACGATCCCGCCCTGCATCGGACGTTTTCGGATTTGCTCATCAAAAACAAATTGCCGAATGCCGCTTCCGCATCCTACGGCAAGGCAGCCGAACTTTATCTAAAATCCGGCCAACTACTGCAAGCAATGGTTTCTAGAATTTTGCAGTGGGAAATTTATGCGCCATCCTACAGAGACGCACAACTTTTCTTTTCGGCCTTACGGGAAGGAAGCTATCCGGATTCACCCATCAAAGTTTTTTTTAATAAACTTTCAAACCCTGAAATTCTGGCCGTGATGAAGAACGCAGCAATTATTGAAAGGCCGCCCGGTCACATCGTAAAAAATTTTAGGGATGCGGAAAATGATCTTTATTTCGTTGTTAGCGGCAGCTTGAAACAGACAATCTACAGACCTTTAAAACGGAAGGGAACCACTGTTTATCATAAATCACATTTCCATTTATCCGAAAACGAAGTCTTTGGAGATATTTACCCGTTTGAGAAACAAAAAGTATCGCAATCATCCATAGAAACGATCACACAGGTAGAATTGACGAAGATACCCAAACATGTGCTGTCTCAGATATGCAGAAAATATCCGAATGTCGAAAACGGATTAGCCGCTCTATATGATTTCCAATCCGATTACAACCTCAAAGAGCCTTTTCAAAAGAAACGTCATGGCATAAGACATCACATTGTACGAAAAATGACCCTTGAGATCTACCCGGAAACCTCCGTGAGCGTCCCGATAATTCTTGACGGGTATTCCAGAGACATTTCAATCGGCGGAACCTGTGTTGTTTTGGATGCAAAAGATGTCCATGTATCCAAAAGTATCGCCTCGTTTCACAAAACCGTTAAAAGCGCAAGGGTCAAGATGAGTTTTCCAAGTGAGGGGTTGGAGCTCAAAGTCTCGGGAAAGATTATCTGGACCCAACCGGTATCGTTTAAAGGCGAAGAGACGCTGGCACTGGGCATTCAGTTTCAGGATTTATCGCCTAAATTATGCGGAATGCTGTTTGTGTTCGCAGAAAGCTCAAGAAATTAACGATGGTGTTGACCATTTGTCAAAATGAAAATAGAGCGACATCATCTCAACTGTCTAAATTCGAAGCCTTAATGCCTATCTGACATCTCCCGCGCAAAAATTTACTTTTACCTTATTTTAATGCTAGGTCGCTGATAGTCCATTATAGTACGGTAGTCATTGTTTGAATCCAACACTGCCCGCTGGGTTCCGGTATCTACTAATCGGTTTTCATTTAGCAGTAGAATTCGATCCGCTGTATGTACCGCATTGTACATCATCTCTTTGGCCCGAATATTATTTCATACGGATTTTCTTTACTTCGGCAAATGACCGCGGAATTGTTGACCGACGTTGCATGGGTTGATCTGTTATGGTGGAGGAAAGTAGATTGGCCCATTCTTGCGCGTTCAGAGCAGGAGCGTCGACTTTTGGTTGAACAGTTTTTTGGGTCGAAAAAATGAGCTTTGCGTAAAGATGATCCAATTTTTCAATCATCGCCTCCAGGCTAAACCGGTGACAGTACAACCTTCCCGCCGCGCCCATGTTTTTTGCTTCCGACGGATTGTTTGCCAATCGCAAGATCGCTTCGGCCAAGGCTTGCTCGTCACCCGGCGGCACCAACAGGCCTGTTTCTTGATCTATGACCAAGTCCGGAATTCCGCCCACCTTGCTGGCTACAATAGGTTTCCCGGCGGCCATGGCCTCAACCAACACGCGACCCATACCTTCATTGAGAGACGGCAACACAAAAATATCAAAAATCTGCATAATTTCTGCGATATCATCGCGCCAGCCCAAGAAATGAACTCTACCATATGCATTGAATTGAAGTGTTACAGCTCGCAAATCTACATCTAAATTGCCTTTGCCGACAAACACCAGGGATGTATCCGGATGTTCTTTCCAAACTTTTGGCATCGCTTGCAACAGGTGCATCGGGCCTTTGATGGGCAGCAGCCAACCTACGAATCCGATCAGTAAACCGTTTGGCAACAGTCCCAACGATTGTTTCTTCTCAAAGACATTGACTGAAGCTGAAAGATAACAACGGTTGTCCACCCCGCTGTGAATGGTTAGCAGATTTTCCGGTCGGCCCACAGCCAGATTGACATAATCTTGCTTTTCCCCCTCAGTCAGCGCGATAATCCGATCCGTTAGATTGGCGAACCATTTTTCGATCCAAAGAAAAATCTTGGATGCCTGGGGATTAAAATGTCCGTAAAAAACATGACCGTGAGGAGTATGAATAATTATGGGAACACCTGCCAACTTGGCTGCCAAGCGACCCAGGATACCGGCCTTGGAAGAATGCGTGTGAACAATAGCAGGTTTTTCTTTTGCTATGAGCCGAATCAAAAAGAATAATGTGCGCATGTCTTTGGCCGGATGGATTCGACGCAAAAGCCAAGAAATACATATGAACCTGACACCGCTTTGCTTGGCCTCATCAATGGCCTTTTTAACGCTGCGCTTCTCTGAATCCGTCATATGCGATTCCAGAGAAGGGCCGTGAACCAATACCATCTCATACGTATCGCTCAACTCACGACAGGTCAGCAACGTGTTCTGGGCGGATCCGCCCATATCCAGGCGGGTGATGATGTGAATGATTTTATTCATTGAATTTCATCAATTAGCTCCTCGAGCTGATCGATATGCCTTTGCCAGGAATAATTGGTTTCTGCGTATTTGCGACAGCGCAACCTTAATTCATTATATTGCTCGGCGTTGTTGAAGAAGCCGACAATTGCTGCTTGTATTCCTTGCGCAATGGCTTCCGGTGAAACGCCGTTGAAAAGAAATTGAGAATCGAAACCGGATAAAATCTCTTTGGTTCCGCCGATCGGAGTTCCCAATACCGGGGTCCCGCACGCCAATGACTCTAGGGTGACAAGTCCAAAGCCTTCGAGATCGCGTGTGGGTATAACAAAAAAGTCAGCTGCTGCATAATACCGAGGCAACTGCTCCTGAGGAATAAATCCTCGCATTGAAATTTCTTTTACCAGCCCACGTTCTTCAATCAGGTTTTGAAGTTTTTGCCGCTCAGGACCCTCGCCCCCTATTACTAAATGAACCTTTACGGAATTTCTTTTTAGCAGATATATAGCTCGAATAAGATTATCCAATCCCATCCTTGCCTCAAGATTTCGAACAGTTAAAATATGTGTTTTTCCTGATGGAAAGTCTAGGTTTTTTTTAATTAACTCTCGACATTCAAATGGCTGGTATCGATGAATATTCACACCTCCCGGATTAACAATAATTTTATCGGCCGGAAATCGATGAATGTCGACAACCTTTTGCTTCATGTAAAGGCTTTCGACCATTACCTTTTGGGCTCTTTTGACACAATAATTTTCGATTAACATTCTGAGCTTTGAAGGAAAAAAATTTCTTAATTCACTTTTATTTTCATTCACCAGTAAATATTCTTCATGAGCTGGAGAATGAAAATTATACAGCAATGGTAAGCGCTTGAGTTTGGTAGTAATCAGAAGAATAAAACTGTTGAAAGGCTGATGGCTGATTGCAACATTAAATGTGGAGGTTTGAACAAAACGTCTATAAAACTTAACTGGATATTTTAAAAGAGAAAAAATAAATCTAAAAAAGTTTTGGGGTGATCCATAATACGAAGCTTCCGTAACCCCTGATACATCTCTGACAATGTAATCTTGCAAATTATGTTGGCGGGTTATAGCAAAGACGTCCAACCCTCGCCGAGAAAGTTCTGTCGCTTGCCAGCTAAGCATTTTTTCTGAACCGCTGCTTGGTTGATTGAGTGGGACGTCGCTAATAAATAGAATCTTCATGTAAGTGTATTAAGATCCTTGGTCTGTAAAAACAACAATCTATGATTAGGATCCATTTTTCGAATACCACTCAAGGTCAGCTTCAACCATTTCGCAGACCAATTCCTGAAATGAGACTTTGGGAAACCAATTTAATTTTTTTCCGGCTGCCGCAGAATCTCCCTGAAGAGTTTTAACCTCTGAAGGCCGATAAAGTTTTGGATCAACGACCAGATAGTCCCGATAATCCAAATTCACATAATTGAAGGCCGTCTCCAAAAATTCTTCAACAGAGCGCGATATTCCGCTAGCGATCACATAATCGTCAGGTTCATCCTGTTGAAGCATAAGCCACATCGCTTTGACATAGTCGCAGGCATGTCCCCAATCACGCTTTGCCTCCAAATTGCCAAGGCGAATTTCTTCCTCAATCCCGAGTTTTATCTTTGCAGCAGCTGATGAAATTTTCCGAGTTACAAACTCAGCTCCTCTTCTCGGAGATTCATGGTTAAACAAGATTCCGGAAAGAGCGAACATCCCATACCCCTCTCGATAATTTCGTGTCAGCTCAAAGCCTGCCAGTTTAGAAATTCCATAAGGAGAACGCGGATGAAACGGAGTATCTTCATTCTGGGGTGTTTCCTTAACTTTTCCAAACATTTCACTTGAAGCCGCAAAGTAAAACCGGCAATCAGGGGCTTGTCGTTTAATGGCAGAAAGTACATAATGCGTCCCGTTCAAATTTGTATTGATTGTAGAAAATTCATCCTCAAAAGAATATGAGACATAGCTCTGTGCAGCCAAATGATAGCATTCATCAGGCTTAATTTCTGAAACGATATTAAAAATACTCGCATAACTTTCCATAGAAGCACTATGAATGTGTATTCGATCTAATAAATGCCTTATTCGCCACATCCGAGCCTGTGGATGCTCAAGAGCAACACGTCTTACAATTCCATGGACCTCATAGCCTTTTTCGATCAGTAATTCTGAAAGATAGCTACCGTCCTGTCCGGTAATCCCTGTGATTAGAGCCTTTTTCATATAAGTTACCCTTTAATAATTCCACTAGATCGGAAAGGTGTTTTTTCCAACCTTCCCGACCCAGAAACGGTTTCACCCATTGCAAGCCTTTCTTTACCCGGTTTTGATAGAAACCGCTGTCCTCCAGGTCATCAAAAGCTTTTATCCATGCTTGGGAATCGTTTCGATCGGCAACTAACGCCTGACTTCCGGTGGTTTCAACTAAAACAGCAATATCACTGACGACAGCCGGTACTCCACAAGCCATGGCCTCTAAGGGCGGATACCCGAATCCTTCAGCAGTAGACGGTTGTGCCAGGCAAAAAGCGTTTCTTACTATCGAAGGGAACGCTTCATCTTCAATGTGTTCGATCCACAACGTTTTGGCTCCCGGATATAATGCTTGCCAATATTTCTGATTTGCTTGAGACACGCCCACACACACCAACGGTCTTTTTAATCTATCTGAAATTTGCAAAAGAACGCCAAGGTTTTTGTGGGGCAGTCCGTTGCCGGCAACTAGAATGTATCCGGGTTGAAGACTAAATTTTTTTAAAATATCCATCGCATTTTGATCGGACTGAGTATTGAATTTTTCGTCTAGGCCTGGAAATCTAACCCTTGGATTGTTGCCCCATTTCCCGGCTAATTTGTGGGTTTCGTTTTTGCTTGAAGAAGAGTCATACCAGGTAAGATCAGCCCTGGCTAAGGCCTTTTTAAGTCTGAAGATATCGAAATAGACTTTGAACCTTTTTCTATAGGCAGGATGGGTCAAATCGAGAACATCGTGAATTGTATGTACGGCAAGACAATGCGAACCAAAAATCGGCAATTTGGGATAGGGACTGATCAGCAGACTGGCTTTTGCTTTCGATAGGTCCGAAAGTCTTTTTTCCGATTGAATGAAAGATTTTGGAAGCTCTATAATGCGAATTCTATTGCCGTTCACAAATTTCTTGGGAACCGCCTCATACGATTTAACGGCCAAAACTATTTGCTTTACAAAATTACTTTTCGCCAACGCATCAATCAAACCCCAGAGTACTCTACCGATCCCTGTAATATTTCCCTGAACAAATTCTCGGGCGTCGATTATTATTCTTCCTGTATTTGATATCATTGATCCGCAGATTTCACAGATTACACGGATAACCGAGTTTTGCTAACTTTATAGCGTTTAATTCCCTGTTACGCTATCAGCGGAACTGCGAGAGGCCTTCATTTTTGGATAGATAGCCTGGAATAGATATTTTGGATAGCTTTCGTGTGAGATGCCAAATCGAATTTCTGAACAACCCTTTTTCTGTTCGCTTTTCCCATTTTCTCTCTAAGTTGTTCATCCTCAGCCAATTTTACAATCGCAGCGGCCATTGCATTGACATCATTATAGTTTACCAATATCGCGTTTTCACCATCTGTGACAGCTTCTTCGATTTCGTCTATTCTGGTCGCCAATACCGGAAGTCCGACACTCATCGCTTCGAGCAAAGATCGACTGAATCCTTCTCTTTGCGACGGTAGTAAGAATACATCAAGGGCAGATAAGATTGCTAGCATATTTTTTGAATGTCCTAAGAAGACAACATCGTCTTCTAAATTCATATCCATCACCAATTGATGAATTTCTTTATCAAATTCAGAATCCAAGGGACGACCGATGATTAAAATCTTTGCTGCTAAATTGAAACATCTATCCTTAGCCTGCGCAAAGGCCTTTAAAAAAAAGTCATGTCCTTTCAGTGGAAGAATATTACCAGCAATTCCAAAAAGTAAAATATGTTCATCTACTTTTAAATTCCTTCTAAATTCATACCTGGCGGTGCTGTTTCTCCTGAATTTATGGGTATCGATACCATTATAGACAATATTGGTCTTGGTTTTGATTCTCTGTCCGAATCTTGTAAATCGTTTTGATTGCACACCGCTTGAGACACTGATTATAGCTGAAGAAAGCAAGGCCAATAATCCATCATAAAGAAGAAAATCGTTTATTGTCTCTCGCACATGCCAAATCACGGGAATACCCAACAAGCGACCGCTTACTCCGCCGTACGCACATGCTCTAGAACCGTTTACATGGATTATATCAACGCTGTTGTTTTTAAGAATATTGATTATTCTCAAAAGATGAATAATAGGTAAACCGGAAAACATCTTCTTGATGGAGAGTATAGGATTAACAAATACCTGAAAATTTAATGAAGTTAATTCCTTTTCTATCTCACCGTTGTTGGGGACAATTATAATCGGTTCGAACCGATTTTGGTCGAGACTTCTGATAAATTCAAAAAAGCTAATTTCTCCACCTCCCAAATAAAAAGAATGGTTAAAAATAAACGCAACTGTTTTTTTCCGGTATTGGTCAAAACTTTTCACATTGTTCAACAGTTTGTGTACCATTAAGAAATCATTTATCCTGAAGCGACTGATTCTAAGACTTTCTCATATCGGTTGGCAATGGTTTTCCATTTGAAGAATCTATTCACTTTATTGAATCCCTGATTTCCCATTTCCTCCCGTCGAATGCGATCATTTAGCAACTCCAAAACGGCACCTGCAAATTTCTCATGATCAAAAGTCGGGACCAATAGGCCGGTTTTCCCGTTATCTACTACTTCTGAAATTGCGGTATTCGCCACTGACACAACAGCTTTGCAATAGCTCATTGCCTCGGCCAATACGATTCCAAAAGTCTCATATGTGGAGTGAAAGAGAAAAAGATCTGCTATGTGAAAATATACTGGTAGCTCATGACGACTTATATAGCCGACGAAAATGACTTTTTTAGCAACTCCTATCTGGTGAGCTAATTGTTTTAATCTTTCAAGGTCAGGTCCTTTGCCGCCAATCACCAAGCGCGTATTTGGCCGATGCTTTATAATCTTCGGCATGCTCCGGATCAATATATCCACCCGTTTAAGATAGTCCAAGCGCTGTAAGGCGAATATCACCTGCTCATCATCCTCCAACTTAAGCTTGGTTCTCAACTTTTGCTTTTGATTATCTGACACCTTGACGGAGTTCTCAACACCATTATAAATAATATGACCTGCTAAGGTAGTTGATCCGCAAATGATATCCCGACAATATTTTGAAACGAATGTCACAGCAGCACAATTACGTCCAATAAATCTATGCCAGTATTTCCAAAAAAAGGGCGTTCCGGGCCCGGGAACATCTCGTCCGTTATATGTTATCACAGTGGGTACCTTCATTACCTTCTGAGCATAAAATCCCGCAAAACCAGTTGGCATTACATAATGCACATTGACAACATCTGGCTGGAAGGCTTTAATTTCGTGACGCAATGCTATGACAGCTGATAATGAGAATGGAGGAATTAATCCCTGGGTGATCTTGTGTCCTCTAATTTTCATAAACGAATATCGTTCATAATATTGTCGGACATCGAAATTTATAAGCTGGTTATATTCATTCGAGCTCGCATTATTCAGGAGGTTCTCAGACAAATAAGGCGTTAGCACGATAATAGAATGATGTTCGGCGAGTCTTCGATAAATTTGGAGAACCACCAGTTCAGCACCACCTATGGCTGGCAGAAATGTGGGAGTTAAAACCAAGATGCGCATATTTTTAATTGATCGAAACTTTCCTATTTAAATTCTTTTTTGAAATAATATCCATAAAGAATCCTTGGGTCTGCTCCGCGATTTTAGGCCATTGATAGTGCCTCGATAAATCCGCTGCTCCGCGTTCCAATTTTTTTCGCAGCTCATCGTTATAAAGCACATAAAAAATGGTTTTTGCCAAGCTGCCCGGATCGTTTGCTGCCGGCCAGACCATATTGACGCCGTTTCTGAAAAAAGGCACAGGGACAGCAGGCTCCGTCGTAATTATGGCTTTATGATGGGCTAGCGCAGCCATCAGACTCCCTCTTCTGTCGCTAACTCCGGAATCATACGGTAAAACTACCAAGTGGCTCCGGGTCAAAAGCGCCGAGACCTCTTGAGCCGGTATTCGACCCGTCCAAATGACGTTGTTTTCAAGTCCGAGCGTTGCCGTCAGGCGTCGTTTTTCGCTAACATACTCCGGCACATCCGATATCCCGCCCCCGATAACGAGCAGCTGAATATTAAGTTTATAGTGTTCCAAAAGTATGCGCGTGGATTCGAAAAGCAAATCAATTCCTTTGCCCGGGTAACACATGCCAAAATAGGCAAGTACAAGCGAATCCGGGTTTAAAGGGTATTTGACAAAAAGACGGTTCAAGGCTTCGCTATTATGGGTTGGCGCAATATTTGAACCTATTGGGATAAAGCGAGTTTTTTTCTGAAAGCATGGCAAATATTTTTTCAAGAGATACATGATCTCTGAATTTGTAGCAATTATCCCATGGGCCGATTTTAGTAAGCTGAAAGCCGTCAGATAATTGATCTTTGATCCGCCCCATAGGGTGTGAAAGCTGACAGTCGCTAAAAAATTTTTTTTTAAATATCGCCAAGCGAATTTAAATAAGGCAGGATACATTACCGGAGAATACTGCAGATTAACTATGTCCACACCCAGGGCCTTAAACTGCTCGATCACATACGATACGGTTTTACGACGAAATTTTCCCGGAAATTTTAAAACCGATATGGGACCGTCGGCTCCATTTCCGATGTAGCCATCACCCGTAATAATAACAATCTCATCACCTGTTTTACTTAAATTGTTTACCAGGCATTGAGTATAGTGGGAAATTCCACCCTCTGCGACAGCGGGTGGATATTCTTGGCAAACAATACCTATTCGCATTTATTCCAACTTTTAATTAGTGCCAAACGATATATTTTTTATTTTAATTTCGGATGGGCATGAATTAGCGTGAGAATTATTCTTATAAATCATTGGCTATTCTTTTTTTTGAAAAACAGACAAGTAGTTACAAACAAACTGTGGATCATTGAATCTATTATCCAAGCATAATGATTTCCTTTATCTTTAAAAACATTGTAAAACGGTTTTGTTACGCACCCGATATCCAGCAAGGTACCACTTGCGAATTTACAATATTCATGCAGTGCGCTGCGAGCTTTTTCAAAAATCGATCATTGGGCTGACGCTTTGGATAGCATATTAATGAGGGACCGATTGAATGGTATGTTTCATGAGTGCAAGTAAGAAATCCAAATGGGTTTCGGAGCTAAAACGATTTTCTACAAGTTTTCTGCCTTCCCTCCCCATTTCTTTGGCCAAATCAGGCCTTTCAAGCAGCAAATTAATTCTTTCAGCAAAGCTGCTCAGATCATAGGCATTTACCAAAAAGCCGGTTTTTCCATTCTTGCACCACTCATTAATTCCCCCCACATCAAAGGCGACAACCGGTTTTTGATAAGCCATTGCTTCAATTCCCACAATTCCAAAAGGCTCCGGCCAAACGGACGGAACTGCTACCAGGTCGCATTGCCGATAGTATTCATCCAACTGGTCGTGCGAAAGCCATCCTTTAAAAAGGACTCTGGATCCGAGGTTTAAGTTCTCAGCCAAATTCTTCAGATCCGTTAATGCGGGCCCATCACCGACAACAATTAAGCGGGCGTCGCCTTTAATAGTTGAAAATGTCTGAAGAAGATAATGCATCCCCTTATCTTCAACAACTCTTCCGAGACAAAGAATGATAGGTTCAGTGCGTGAATGTGCAGCGTTAAGTGGTTTGGGCAATTTTGTAAAGTATGGAATGACGCTAATTTTATTTTCACTAACGCCATTGCGGATTAACGCCGACTTCATAAATCCACTAGCAACCACCATATGGGAACGCTGCTGGTGAGCGTGAAGAATATTTTTGATATGATAAATCAAAGGAAGTCCAATGAAGGGATTCCGTGGCATGCACTTGTATAAAAAGGCATGCCTTTGGCAAGCGTATTCGAGTGGATAGGTACATATACGGCTCTTTGATTTAAGGGTTTTTCTACCTTCGGGACAAATCAATTTCAAATCATGCACATAGCGAATCGAAGGTCGTTTCGTTGTTAAAAATTCACAAAGCGGAGAATTATACGCCTGATGAATATATATGAGGTCGGGATTTTCATAGTCAATGAATTCGTTCACCTTATTCAGCTTGGAGTTTATGTGTTGGCATCGAACACTGGTAATATTTTCAATGTAAATTTTTCGGGCCGTATCCCTATAGATATTTTCATAGGATTCTCTACCATATAACAACAAATTTTGATGTCCTTTCTGAGATAATTCTTTACAAATTTGGGCAATATAGTGTTCGGCTCCGCCACCTGCCAAATATTCATTGACATGCAGAATTTTCATTATTCCCTGTAAATAGTGCTATCCAATATTTTCGAAAGCGTGCCTGTCTGTTTTTTACGACTATATTTATCAACTTCGGACATCTTTGTTTTCGAGAGAACTTTGCCGGTCGCTAGAAATTCTTTATACTTCGAATTTAGAAAATCAGCTACTTCTCTTGATGAATTGAGAATTACTCCGCCATTTGTTTTCTTTATTAGATTTTTGATTACGGTCTGATATTTACCGGCTGGGGAGACGAGAACAGGTCTTCCGGATGCTAGATATTCTAAAGTTTTTGCAGGACAACAACCCTCCATATCTAAAGGAAAGGAAAGCAAAATATGAGATTTGCACATCCGCATATTTGCTTCTTTTTGAGACACAGACGGCAGGAAATTAAAAAATTTCGAAATTTGAAAAAATTCCGGATAACTTTTAGTTATTATTTCAAAACCTGGGAGGTCTCCAATAAACTCTATCTTACAGCCCTGCGGTCCAATTTCGTTTTCGCGAATAAATTGATGCAATCCTCCGATAAATACATCCGTATTCGTATTATTGTGTAACGTACCGATAAAAGAAATTGTGAAAACTTTGTCATCCGGAATATACGTATGATTATTTTCGAAATTCTCGGGATCAAAACCATTTGGAATGTGATGAACGTTGCGTTTTATCATGTTCCCCAATGTAGCCTGAAGCGGTTGTGAGATGTGAATTATCTCAGATGCACTTCGAATAATTTTTCTTTCCCATATTCGATTTATAAATCTCCTTAGTATGTATTCTTTTTGTATTCCCAGGCTGGTAGGTTGGGTCCAAGGATCTCTATAATCGGCGAGCCACGGTGTTCCGGTAACTTTGCATAAACGGCTTGCAACCCAAAAATCAGTCCATGGTGCCCCGGTACTCAGTATAACATCGGTCTTTTCTTCTTTTATGATAAATAAACCGGATTTATACGCATGCTTGAACCAGTCATGTCTTTCGTCCGGCAGCATGAGGAAGTTTCCGATAATGAAATTTAGAATTCTGCGAACGATAGTCTCCAATTTCGACGGCATTTTTTTCAATGTGATTTTACGTCTTGCGTCCCATATTTTTTTAAATCTTTGCGTATAGGGGACTCTGTAAACAATACACTGAATATTCCTGTCAAATTCTCTAAATGGCTTATTAAAATTATTCCTCAAATAATTTGATTTCGTTACATCACACTCTTTTGTTAAGATAATAGGCTGCCAACCAAATTCCGGCAGGTATTTCGCCCAAGCATACATCCTGTAACTTGCTGCCATCACTTCAGGAAGATAATGAAAGGAAATAATTAAAACTTTTTTCATATTTTTCAAATACTATAAAACTGACTAGTAATAATTATGAGCGGATCATTCGCATGCCAATTATACTTTCTTTTATTATAAGTCTCATATTGTAATTGGAAACTTTATCGAAAAACCAGGTGATAACAAGATACACAAAGCTGCCTGCGCTGAATAACAAAACAAGCTCCAATATGTTATCATAACCCCAAATATTTTTAAGCCAAATGATAATACTTATACTTACTGATATACCAGAAAGCGGGAAAATGATTATTTTGAATAATCTTGTACCCTCATATCTTAGTAATTTTTTCGATTCGTGAATGCATATAATAGTTGTGACTGCATTACTCATCAGTACAGCGGAAGATATACCGACTATCCCCCAGAGTTTGGCCAGGGGATAAATGGATAAACCCAAAACAATAAAATTAACAATTTGCCATTTGGTAATGATTTCCGGCTTTCCAACTGCATTAAAAACAGAACTGGTAGTATCAATTAAGGCCTTAAGTAAACCAGCCCAAACTAAAATCCTAACTATTGGAACTACAGGCATCCATTTGTTAGAAAAAAGTAAACTTATTAAATCAGGTGTGAAAGTAAATATAGCACCTGCGAGTGGTACTGCAATAAAGGTAATCATTTGCATTACTTTTAAATATGCATTTGCAAATCTTTGGGTATCCTCCTGAATTTTCGAATAGGCAGGAAAAGTAACATGTGAAACAACTTGCGAAATTTCGGTGGTAGGCAGGTTAGCTATCATAAAGGCCATTTGATAAAAGCCAAGGGCTGTCACACCTAGTATTTTCCCTAAAAAAATATCATCTCCTTGCGTAATTAAAAAAACTAAAATACTCGATCCTAGTACCCACTTTCCGAATCCAAACAGGTTCAAAAATTTTTCGAGTTCAAATCGGAGACGGGGCCGATATGGGTGCAGGACATATGACATTATGAAGCGCGTAATACTTCCTGCAATTCCTCCCAAAACTAACGCCCAAACATTTCTTAGAAGCAGGGCAGCAGGTATTGCTACGGAGATATTACCTAATAGTATGGAAAATTCATAAAGGTACTGCTTTTTGAAATCCAATTCTCTTTGAAAATACAAAACGGCTATATTTCTGAAGCCTGCCATGATAACAGAGATACCAAACACCTGGATAACGATTGTTGCCTCAGGGGCCTTAAAAAATTGAGTTACGTACGGCGCCGAAAATAATAATATCAAATAAATAAGCAGACATCTGATGATAGATGCCGTCCAAGCTGTATCCAAATAATCGCGAATGTTTTCTTTTTTTTGGACTAAAGCAACTCCAAGTCCATGTTGAGAAAATGTTTCAAGAATTGATACAGTTATAGCTGCTATTCCAACCAAACCGAAATGTTCAGGTAATAACAGGCGGGCCAAAATTACCGTCCGGGCTAAACCTAAAATGCGGTTTGTTATCCGAAGTGCAAGGATCCAAAAACTACCCTTAATTACCTCCTTAGAAATAGGGACTTCATTTGAGAGCGAAGTATTCAAAGCAAGTTTACTTGTCTAATTTTCGATTATTGGTTTATCTAACGCCAATCGCCACAATTCTTTCTTTATGCTTTGGCGTAAATTTCGTTAAAAATTGTAAAAATTTTAATTTCCAACTACAACCATTGGTAGTGTTATTAGTTTTTGTTTGAATACTGAATATTTTAAATCCGGAATCCAAAAGTGCCTCTTCTATCTCCCTTACCGTGTATTCTCGGGGATGAACACGTGGATCAATAATTTCTTTTCTATTCAAGAAATCTTTATCTGGAAACTGACCTGCGGGATTAAACCCTCTTATCACCAGAGTAATGTTATGCAACGATGCAAAGTTGGGAGTAGTAACAATTAACTTCCCTCCTGGCTTTACCAGAGGATATATCTTTGAAAAGAGAACTTTCGGTGAGATCAATAAATGCTCGACAACTTCAGATGCAATAATAGTATCAAATGTTTCATCCGCATAAGGTAACTTCTCATAAATAGGATCACACGGTAATATTTGGATACCCTGTTGGATCGGATATCGGCAGTATGAATTCATATTTGCAGGATGATCGATTCCATATACTTCAAATCCAAACATCCGTTTTAGGACGACATCATATATTCCATAAGCTACTCCAACATCTAATATCCTTATCCTTTCCCCGAACGTGTTTCCGACAGTAGCTTCAACTATATCAGCGTTGTTTGGATGAAGACCTGTTTCCACGACGCCTTGGGGAGTTACCACTCGTCCTTTATAATCCAAAGGATGATCTGAATAAAGAGAAGCTGCTTCAGATGCTACTCTTTTGAGTATCTGAAAAAGCTCATTTTTATTAATTTGTCTCAAGGCAAATTGAATCTTTACGTAATTTAAATAATAAGGATCTGAAATTGTGCACGAAATATAACCCAGAGCCTCCGAGCTAAGATTCTTCTTTATTCTTTATTCCAGCTTATCTCAGCATTCAATTTTTCATGCAACCGTTGGCAATGATCTCCACAATTCTCTCAGCAGTCTTACCATCCCACAACTGCGGGCAATTACTCTTTTTCCAGCTCCCAGCGAGGATCTTAGCCGCTTCATCTACAATTCTTTTAATATCATTGTGAACTAATACATTTGTTCCGTGAGAAATCGTTATAGGCCTTTCCGTTGTATCTCTGATGGTCAAACAAGGAATGCCTAAGACGGTAGACTCCTCTTGAATGCCTCCTGAATCTGTCATGATAAACTTGCAATGCATCATCAATTTTAGAAAATCGAGGCATCCGAGTGGATCAATGCTGTAAAGACCATGTTGTATGGAAGGTAGTTTGAAGTGTTCCGCGTCAATATTGGTAAAAAAATCTTGAAAGCCAAAGCGCGCGGCTTGCTTTCTGGTTCGCGGATGAATGGGAAAGATAATCGGGATGTTCTTTGAAATCCGCTTCAGGGCCTCAAGAATTTTGGAGAATGACTCAGGATTATCGACATTACTGGGACGATGTAAGGTTAGCAAGGCATAGTCTTTTATTATCTCGTTTTCTAAACCAAAATCTTGTAAGATACTAGACTTTCTGGCCTTTTTAAGATTAAAAAGAATACTATCTACCATGATATCACCGACCAAAAAGATCTTATTTTTGGCGACTCCTTCCTTAATCAAGTTTTCATCAGCGTCATGAGAGGGAGTAAAGAGATAGTCAGAGATCGCATCGGTAAGCATTCGATTGATCTCCTCCGGCATCGAACGATCAAAACTTCTTAGTCCGGCTTCAACATGCGCAACGGGAATGTTCAATTTTACCGCCGCCAATGCACAGGAAAGCGTAGAATTCACATCGCCTACTACGATGACCAAATCAGGCTTTTCTTTAAGGAGAACTTTCTCAAATTCAATCATTACACGACCTGTTTGCTCTGCGTGGGTACCGGAACCGACACCGAGATGAAAATCTGGCTCGGGAATTTCTAAATCCTCAAAGAATACCGTGGACATTTTGTAATCATAATGTTGACCGCTATGCACCAGGATTGATTCTAATCTTGCATTATTGGCAGGGGAAGATGAAGGCAACTTATTGTTGTATTTACGCATAGCCCTGATTAGTGGGGCGATCTTCATGAAGTTTGGGCGTGCTCCTACGACATTAATTACCTTCATTTGATAAACTCCAATAATTTTTTCTTCGATTGAAAAATTATTAGATATTGCAGAGAAAGCAATGTGGTAACACAGCTCTGCCTTGTCAATTACAATAGGTCATAAGAGATAATACTCTGTTTTCACTAAATATTATCAAGACCTAATGAATTGGGGATGACAAGCACGCAAATATCTGAGGTTTTGCCCCGACTCTGGATAGGCCGTGCAAAATATCCGGACCTTAGCCGGCGAATGCATCCGAAACCCACGGAATATATTGTTTTATCTGCAAGTTTTGTGCCTATAGTCCCGGTGTCGTTTGGCAAAAAACCACGGCAAAACATACGCCATGTGACCGACAGCGGGTTCGTCTGCGGAGACGATAAATGCTGTATCTTAGGCTATCGGAGACGGGTTGCCGCATGTTTAACCCAACGCCTCGCATGCGGGGGTCACCATCCACTATAGGCAAGCGTATCTCCCAAGAGGGTGGTGAGCAGCATTTTTTAGGCAGATTGCCGAAAACACGAAAAATCCTTGGCAGCAGGCGACATAATATTGACGTGAATCATCAAAATCTATATTCATCGGATTTTGCATCTAGTTTCTTGACGAAATCACCTTGTTAACTTTTTAAAGTTATTAAAAAAAATATGAATTAAATCGATTTTTTTCTTGACAGTTCCCTGAATATATACTTAAATCCATTTGGTGGAGTATAGTGGAGTAAAGTAGATAAAAATGTTTCGGGGAACTTCCTTTCATACCATCGATCCGAAAGGGCGGATTATCATTCCGTCCCGGTTTCGTGATTTCATCAAGTCCGACGGCGTGGACGGCGTCATGATCTCAAGTCTGGACAACTGTCTGTACGCCTATCCATTTCAAGAATGGCACCAACTTGAAAAAAAAATATTGTCTCTGGCCGAAACCAACGATTATATGCGCCGATTCAGACGACTTTTTATCGGTGGAGCGTTTGAATGCAATTGCGATAAACAGGATCGTATCTTGATCCCCATGAGCCTGAGACAATTGGCCGGACTTGATAAGGAAATTGCGATTGTTGGTGTACTCAAATATTTTGAGATTTGGTCGCGGGAAAAATGGGAAGAGGAATATATGAATCTGGAACATGATATGCAAAAGGAGGAGGTCAGAAACGAAATTGCCAAATTAGGAATTTAACTCAATGACGTACCGACATATCCCCGCAATGCCGAACGAGGTAATGTTTTACTTGAATTGCCAACCGGGTAAAATCTATGTGGATTGTACAGTGGGCGCATGCGGTCATGCCCGGGCCATTTGTGAAAAAATTTCGCCGGACGGATTGCTGATCGGTATTGATCGGGACAGGGACGCCATCACCAACGCCGAACATGTCCTGCAGCCTTACAGGTCAAATGTTTGTCTCTTTCACGGCAATTTCACACGTCTTCCGGATTATCTTTCAGAATTAAATATTGCTGCTGTTGATGGGATCCTAATTGATCTGGGTCTGTCTTTGCATCAGCTTAAAAAAAGTGGTCGCGGGTTTAGCTTCCAAAAAGATGAACCCCTTGATATGCGCATGGATATCCGATCCCCCACAACAGCACAGGCTTTGGTCAACCGGTTGGCAGAAGCCGAGCTCGGCGATCTTTTTAGAAATTACGGCGAAGAACGCTGGGCCAAACAAATTGCGCGCGCCATAACAAGGATTCGGAAAGAAAAAAAGATCCGATCCAGTAAGCAATTGGCGCAAATTGTACGCCATGCGGTTCCCAAACGGGCTGCAGCGGGTCAGAAGATACATCCGGCCACCCGTGTATTTATGGCGCTGCGAATCGCTGTCAACAATGAGCTTGACATCCTGGACAGCTTCATGGGCAATGTGGCCGATTACTTAAAATCCGGCGGCCGCCTGTGTGTGCTGTCCTTTCACTCGCTCGAAGATCGGATCGTAAAACGGCATCTGAAGATTTTAGAAAAAGGCTGCATCTGTCCGCCGCTTGCACCAACTTGCGCCTGCGGCAAAAATCCGGTGGTACGTCCGTTAACAAAGCGCGTTGTCCGTCCCAAAAAAGACGAGATTGCCGCCAATTCAATGGCCAGAAGCACACGGTTGCGGGCGGCGGAGAAATTATAGAGGACAGAAGACAGATATCGGCACATAGACATCAGAATCCTTCTGCCTTTTTCTGTTCTCTGGCTTCTGGAGACGGTAATTCATGAAGAAGAAAAAACGCAGATATCGCGACCCCAAAATTTTGGTCACCGGGTTCATGCTAATGGGGTTTTTCATTGGGGAGCTTTTATTTTATACATGGTGTCGCGTGCAGTGTGTTCAAATCAAATATGAAATTGCCCAAGAAACACAGAGAAACCAACATCTTGTTGCACTGCGAGATAATTTAAGAATTGAACTTGCGCATCTAAAATCACCTCAGCGCATCGCGACGATCGCCAAAAACCGTCTGGGTCTCACTAAACCGACGTCCAGACAAATGGTACCCATACCATAGGCACGATGAAAAAAAAATACATTAATCTGCGTGAAAACATTGTCGGCTTTGTCTTTATGGTCTTATTCGCCATTATCTGTACCAGAGCCGTGCAAGTCCAAGTTTACGAGGGACCTTGGCTGTCTAAAAAAGCGTCGGACCAATATGCGAAATCCTTCACGAGCTACGGTCGGCGTGGAATCATTTATGATCGAAACTTTCGGGAAATGGCAGTGAGCATCGAGGTCACCTCAATTGCCGCATATCCAAAGCAAATCAAAGCTGCAAAAGCCACCGCAAAGGCCCTGGCCGAAACATTAAAGATGAATGTCAAAGAAGTGCTCCGGAACCTGACCGCCGACAAAAAATTTGTTTGGATCAAGCGACAAACCACTCCCAAAGAAACCGCAGCCGTCAAAGCGCTTCATTTGGACGGCATCGGCTTTATACCGGAATGCAACCGTTTCTATCCCAACACAACCCTGGCAGCACAGGCGCTCGGGTTTACCGGCTTGGATGGTGACGGCTTAGAAGGCATCGAATTTTTTTATGATTGGTATCTTAAAGCGGAAAACAGTAACTATACGGTTATCAAAGATGCTCTGGGCACTGGGTTTAAGGCCGAAACACATCCGGTGGCCTTAGCCAGAGGAAATAATCTGGTTCTTACAATTGACAGCAATATCCAATTTATTGCGGAAAGCACCTTGCAAGAAACAGTGGATCAATTTTCGGCCCGCTCAGGGATGGCCATCGTCATGCAGCCCAAAACCGGTGCCATTTTGGCCCTGGCTCATTATCCCTTCTTTAACCCCAATTCCTATACCGGCTTTGACAAAGAGCTTTGGCGAAACCGGATCATCACGGATCCGTTTGAACCGGGGTCCACCATGAAGATTTTCATTGCGGCGGCTGCTATCGAGTCCGGCACGACAACCCCAAATACCATCTTTTATTGCGAAAACGGTGCCTACCGGATCGGCAAAAATGTGGTCCATGATATTACCCGGCACGGCTGGCTGTCGTTGCAACAAATTATCAAATATTCGAGTAACATCGGGGCGGTTAAGGTTAGCGAGAAAGTCGGCGCTAAACAGCTATACAAAACCCTTCGCAATTTCGGTTTTGGAGAAAAGACCGGAATTGATTGTCCCGGTGAAACACCCGGCAGTTTAACCCTTTACACACGCTGGTCTGACATCGACACCGGTGCCATATCGTTTGGCCATGGCATCTCTGTTTCAGCGCTTCAACTGATTCGAGCAGTTTCGGCAATCGCCAATGACGGGATTCTTATGAAGCCCTATATTGTGCAAGCCGTCACGGATCATCATGGTACACCACTAAAAACATTTAAACCGCTTGAGATTAGAAGAGCCATCGCTGCTCAGACAGCCTTTCGCGTCAGAAATATTATGAAAACCGTTATCACCAAAGGTGGTACCGGCGTCAGAGCCGCCCTCGAGGGCTATACCGTGTCCGGCAAAACCGGCACTGCCCGTAAAATTGATGAAAATGGGACATACTCAGAAAAAAAACACATTGCATCATTTGTGGGGTTTACCCCTAGCGAAAATCCGCAAATAGCGATTCTGGTGATTATTGATGAACCCCGGACAAAATTTTTCGGCGGTATTGTGGCTGCCCCGGCTTTTAAAAAGATTGCCCAGGATACGCTCAACTATTTAGGGATACCGCCCCAAAACATCTCCGATAAATTAAGGGTTGCTAAAGATAGCGAGGCAGTCGGGTGAAACTTTCACAATTACTGAAGTCTATCGAACCGATTCAAATTTATCCCATAACGGTGCAAGGCACAAGGTGCAGGGCACAGGATAGAGATCAACGTGCAAGCAAAAATATAAATGAACACGATGTGCGATGTGCGATACCCTATGTTGAACTGCCGGACCCTGATGTTGGTTCGATCCACTACCGCGCCCAGGATGTTCAACCTGGCGGAGCATTTGTTGCTATTGAAGGCGGCAGGGCCGACGGCCATAACTATATTGATGAGGCGCTTAAACGAGGTGCTGCTGTGATAATCGCCCAAAAAGATGCGCGCCCACCTGACCTGACCCCAAGCGATTCAGCTGCTCGGCCTGGCCGCCATCGCCAGCCGCCCACGCAAGGCGGGCGGCATAGACATGAGACGGCCGGCGGCGGGCAGGTCAACAAAGACGTTATCGTCATACAGGTCGCCGACACGCGCAAGGCTTTGGCCAATGTTGCGGCCACCTTTTACGAAAACCCGTCTGAAGATCTGGTATTGATCGGTATTACCGGAACCAATGGCAAAACCACCACGGCCTATTTGATTGAACGCATCCTGCAAAAGGCGGGATATCAGGTGGGTGTTATTGGAACCATAAATTATCGTTATGCCGGCAAGACATTTGATAATCCCATAACCACACCCGAATCGCTGGATCTACAACGAATTTTGGCAGATATGCGGCAGGCGGGCATCACCCATGTGGTGATGGAGGCGTCCTCCCATGCCATCGATCTTTACCGCATTCAACGCTGCTGGATGGATGTCGGTGTGTTTACCAATTTGAGCCAGGATCATCTGGATTTTCATGGAACCATGGCATCGTATTGGTCGAGCAAAAAACGGCTGTTCACTGAGTATTTGGGAAACGGCCCTAAAAAAGATCGTGCTCTGGCGGTAATCAATTGCGACAATTCGCATGGTCGTCAGCTGGCACAACTACTTGAAATGCCAGTAATAAAAATCGGCGCCGGAAACGATTGTGAGCTTCAGATCGTCATCATCCGCTGTGATCTGAACGGTATAAAGGCAACGATTTCCACCCCCCATGGTGCCTTTGATTTTACCTCGCAGCTGGTGGGTGAACATAATGTCGAAAACATTCTGTGTGCCGCGGGGGCGGCAACCGCATTCAACATACCGCTGGACCATATAAAGGCCGGCGTGGAAGATTTATCGCATATACCCGGCCGTCTGGAACGTATTGAAAATGACGCCGAACGCTTTGTTTATGTCGACTACGCCCATACGCCGGATGCGTTGGAAAATGTCATCCGCGCCTTGCGGGGCATCGCAGCCAATAGAATTATTTGCGTGTTTGGATGCGGCGGTGACAGGGATAAGGAGAAACGACCCATGATGGGCGAAATCGCTGCCAAGTATTGTGATCTTTCGATTGTCACCTCGGATAATCCGCGCACCGAAGACCCGCTGGCGATTATCGATCACATTCTTGAAGGGACCAAAAAAGTAAATACTTTTACCTATTCCATATCGGAAATCAAAAACGGTTTTGATTTCAAAGGCTTTGTGGTTGAGCCGGATCGTCGAAGCGCAATTAAATTGGGCATCTCGGTATCCGGGCCAGGCGATACGATATTGATTGCCGGTAAAGGCCATGAACCTTATCAAGTTCTCGGGAATACGACGGTGCCCTTCGACGATCGCGAAGAAGCCAGAAGAGCGCTGCGCTCTGTCAGTGGTCAGTCGCCGACGCGCCAAAGCCGCTATGGCGACAGCGCGTAATCGGTTGTCAGTGGCCGCCGGGTATGGATTCTAGAAATGACAACATGTGCAATTTGGACAAATAGATGCGCATTACTTTAATGTCTTGTATCCTAAATAAACAATATTAATAACCGACAACGAACGACAAACGACAGACAATGATATACGATCATTTCATACCCTGGACAGCTCAGGAAATCGTTGCCGCTACCGGCGGGGAGCTTTTGTGCGGGGATATACATCGCCAGTTTGCGCAAGTCTCCATTGATTCGCGTGAAATTTCTCCCGGTGATGTCTTTGTGGCAATTATCGGGGATGTCCATGACGGACATGCATTTTTAGAAGATGTGATACATCGGGGAATATGCGGCGTGGTGATAAATAAAGATAAAGCAAAAGAAATTAAGGTCTCAAAATGGCACGATAAAAAGGTCATCGCTATTGCCGTTGAAGATACCACCAGGGCTCTGGGAGACCTTGCCGCCTTTCACCGCAACCGCACGGATGCATCGGTGGTTGCGATCACCGGGTCAAACGGGAAGACCACGACCAGAAATCTAACTGCCGCGGTGATGAGCCCGCGGTTCAACACCTTATCGACCATCGGAAATTACAACAATCAAATCGGCCTCCCATTGACCTTGCTCAGACTGCAGCAAGGGCACACATGGGCCGTAGTTGAGCTCGGCACCAATACTCCCGGTGAAATCGCCAGATTGGCCGAAATCTCATCCCCTGAGATCGGTGTGATAACCAATATAGGACCGGCGCATCTCGAAGGCTTGGGATCATTAGACGGTGTGATGCGTGAAAAGGGAGATCTTCTCAAGCAGCTAAAATCCGATGGAAAGGCCATCCTAAACGCCGATGATCGCAGAATAATAAAATTGGCTGAACAAACAAATAAAGCGGTTGTGCTTTTTGGTTTGTCAGAAAATGCCATGATCCGGGCCGAGGCCGTAAAGGAGAAGACCAACGGTGTTTCGTTTACCTTGGTTCTTCCGCAAAAACGTGTTCCTGTGGATCTGAACATATCCGGTCAATTCATGGTCTCAAACGCTCTGGCCGCCGCAGCCGTCGGTACCGTGGTTGGCTTATCGGCAGAGCAAATTAAAGTCGGTCTGGAAAATTTTAGCTCGGCACCGGGTAGAATGAATTATTTTCAAATGCCAAACGGAATTCATATCATTGACGATACCTACAATGCCAATCCGGACTCAATGAAAGCAGCCCTTTTGACGGTTAAATCCTTGCGGGCCGACAACCGCAGTATTTTGGTCGCCGGCGATATGCTTGAGCTCGGAAAACAATCCGCATCGTTGCACAACCACATCGGTGCGCTGGCTGCCACATCCGGTATCCGCAGAATATACGTAACCGGTGAGTTTGCCGAAGCCGTTGCTTCAGGGGCGCATGAATCTCAAATGAATGGCCGCGATATTTTTTCCGGAACCAAAGATGAGATACTTGCAGATCTAAAAAATTATTTGAAGTCCGGAGATTGGGTTTTGATTAAGGGATCAAGGGGTATGACGATGGAGGACATCGTCAATGGTCTGAAAGAGTGGGCCGGAGTTAAACCTTCGGCTTGATCGTTATTTGTTATTAGTTGATTCGTTATTTGAAAAGCCAATTATAGCGATCAGTCTTGCGGCTGCCTGCCCGCCATCGCTGTTGACTAGTCCCGTTCTCAATCGAGGGAGAGTGCGGCGGACGGGCGAGGCGGGCGGGTAAGCCCTCTCCCACTGACAACAATAACGATTCAACCACACCCTGCTAAAAGGTGTTGATTCTTACTACGATTGATTCGCCGAACCGCAGAACAAGGAATTTAGAAGCTAGGAACTCATAACGAATACCAAATAACGGATATCCAAACTATGCTTTACCATTTACTCTATCCGCTGCACACGTATTTATCGGTCTTTAATGTATTTCGGTACATTACATTTCGGACCATTTATGCCAGTTTGACGGCCTTTTTTATCTGTTTCCTCCTGGGGCCATGGATGATCAAAAAGTTCAGTATGATGCAGGTGGGCCAATATATTCGAGACGATGGCCCCAGAAGTCATTTCGATAAAGCCGGCACACCCACCATGGGCGGAATGCTGATTGTTTTCGCAATCGTTGCATCCACACTGCTCTGGAGTGATTTAACCAATCCGTTTATTTGGATCGTAGTGTTTGTCATTGTCGGCTATGGATTAATCGGCTTTATCGATGACTATCTCATGCAGATTAAAAAACAAAGCAAAGGATTGAGTGTACGCAAAAAGCTCGCTTTACAGTTTATTCTGGCGTTGATCGCCGGTTTTCTGGTTTACGCCAGTCCGGATTTTTCTACGCATGTCACCATACCGTTTTTTAAGAAACTCTCCCCGGACTTTGGATGGGGATATATTCTGTTTGCGGCCATCGTCATTGTGGGCGCATCCAACGCGGTCAACCTCACCGACGGTCTCGATGGTTTGGCCATCGGCCCCGTATCGATTGCAGCTGCCACCTATATGGTATTTGGCTATGTGGCCGGGCACGTCAAAATCGCCGAATATCTGCAGATCAATTATGTCGCCGGATGTGGCGAAATAACCATCTTCTGTGGAGCAATGGCCGGCGCAGGCCTTGGCTTTCTGTGGTTCAATGCATATCCGGCCCAAATCTTCATGGGCGATGTGGGCTCCCTTTCTCTGGGTGCAGTCCTCGGCACAATCGCTGTGATCACCAAGCAGGAAATTTTGCTGGCCCTGGTTGGCGGACTATTTGTCATTGAAGCGCTTTCGGTGATTTTCCAGGTAGGTTTTTTTAAAATGACCAGCGGTCGCCGAATTTTCAAAATGGCTCCGCTTCATCATCATTTTGAGCTCAAGGGATGGCCGGAACCTAAAGTGATTGTCAGATTCTGGATTATTGCCATCGCGTTGGCGCTTATTGCCATGAGTACGCTCAAGCTCAGATAAATATGAATCTTGCAGGTAAAAAGATATTGGTGGTTGGCCTTGGCAGAACAGGAATAGCTGCTGCCCGGTTTTTAAAAAAAGCCCAAGCTTCGGTTGTGGCAACCGACACGGCTGATGAAAACGAGCTTGGCAACCAAATTCAAATGCTAAAGGAGCTGGAGATCAAAACCGAACTCGGTTCGCATCAAACCGATACGTTTGAACATGCTGATTTAATTATTATCAGCCCCGGGGTTTCGAATACGATTGATCCGATCGTAAAGGCCCAAAAGCGCGGTGTGCCGGTAATCAGTGAAGTTGAGCTGGCATCACGATTTATCCGCGAGCCCATTGTGGCGGTAACCGGCACCAACGGCAAAACCACAACCACAGAGCTTATCGGGGCGATGTTGAAGCGCTCCGGCCGTAATGTATTTGTGGGCGGCAATATCGGAAATCCCCTAATCGGTTATGTTGAAAAAAATGAGCCCGCTGAAGTCGTCGTGGCGGAGATCAGCAGTTTTCAACTCGACACAATCAAAAACTTCAGGCCCAAGGTGAGTGTCTTGTTGAACATTAGCGCGGATCATCTGGATCGCTATCCAAATTTGGATGCATATGCCAAAGCCAAGGCGCGTATATTTGAAAACCAGCAAAAAGACGATATCGCGGTGCTGAATGGCGCCGATGTGCGGGTTTGTTCCCTGACCCAAAACATAAAAAGCAAAAAGCTCATCTACCCCGACCCACGGGCAAACGAATATGGTGCAATATTAATGAATGGTCGAATACTCTTGAAAATAAAAGATAAAATGGCGTTTAATTCTAAAATCCAAAATGGACTATCGGTTGTCACTTCTGCAGCCGGGTTTCGGGGTCGGCATAACCGGGAAAACGCCTGTGCGGCAGCTCTTGCAGCTTTGGTTACGGGAGCAACCGTTGAAGGCATCCAAAACGCATTAAACGAATTTAAAGGATCAGCCCACCGGCTCGAATATGTCGCTACGATCAATAACGTAAAATATTTTAATGACTCAAAGGCCACCAACGCAGAGGCGGTGATTCGCGCACTGGAATGCTTTTCAAGTCCGGTAATTTTAATAATGGGCGGTCGCGATAAAGGCAGTAACTTCACTGCCCTCAATGATGTAGTTCGTAAACATACTAAAATGCTTTATGTCACGGGCGAAGCAGCAAACAGTATCACAGCCGCCCTGGGAAAGACTGTTCCAACCCAAACGGCATCTTCTATAAAAGATGCCGTGCTGAAAGCTTATGGGGCAGCAGAATCCGGAGATGTCGTTTTGTTATCACCCGGCTGCGCCAGTTTTGATATGTATGAAAATTATGCCCAGCGGGGAGATGATTTTCGCCAAGCCGTTAACGAGCTAAAATGATGGTAACCCACACATCGTCAAACCAAAATAAAAGCCAGCGTGCACCATATGATATTCAGCTCCTGTTTCCGGTGCTGTTCCTTGTCGGTTTAGGGGTTGTAATGGTCTACAGTGCAAGTTCGGCCATGGCGTTAAAAAAATTTGGAAGTGATTATTTCTTCCTTAAGAAACAAGCGTTCTTTACCCTTTTGGGTATTATCGTTTTAGTTTTTTGCCGGCACTTTCCATACACGTTTTATCGTCCGCTGTCTTATCCCGTGCTGTTGCTCTCCCTTGTTTTTCTGATTGCGGTGTTTATCCCACAGTTGGGGTTATCTGCCGGGAGCGCCACCCGTTGGCTTCGGGTCGGTCGTTTTACGTTTCAGCCCTCGGAGTTGGCCCGCTTTGCGTTGGTGATTTATCTGGCTTATTCACTGGAAAAAAAAGGTGAGCGGCTGAAAGATTTTGCGATCGGCTTCCTCCCTCATATGCTTATTCCGGCCATTTTTGCCGCTCTTATTTTTATGCAACCTGACTTTGGTTCGGTGGTCATCCTTAGTGTGCTTACCTGGCTGATGTTGTTTATCGGCGGGGTTCGTTTAAAGCATCTTTCAGTATCGATTCTGGCACTGTTGCCGATTGGAATGTATCTTTTGATGAGTGCCGAATATCGCTGGAAGCGACTGCTGGGTTTTATCGATCCCTGGCAATACCCGGCGGATGAAGGCTACCAGGTTGTGCATTCATTGATGGCCTTTGGTACGGGCGGATTATGGGGAGCCGGCATTGGCAAAGGATATCAAAAATTGTTCTATCTTCCCGAACCCCATACCGATTTTATATTTTCAGTGATCGGTGAAGAACTTGGACTGGTCGGGATTCTGGTTATCATCGGGCTGTATGCCTGGATTTTGGTGCGCGGAATCCAAATTGCGAAGATGACCGAAAATCCTTTCGGATCATTATTAGCCGTTGGATTGACCGTTGCCATGGGCCTTCAAATTGTTGTCAACATGGGGGTGGCCCTTGGTCTTTTACCAACCAAAGGTCTCACCCTACCCTTTTTAAGTTATGGGGGAACATCTCTTTTGCTGAATATGGCTTCCATCGGCATATTGCTGAATATAAGCGCAGCACGCCAAGCGTGAGTATTAAGGCGGGACAATAATTTAACCAACATGCTTAAAGCAGACGATAAACACCCATTAAAGATCGCCTTGGCCGGCGGCGGCACCGGCGGACATCTTTTTCCCGGTATTGCGATTGCCCAGGAATTTATGGCCAGAAATTCACACAACAATATTATTTTTGTCAGCACCGGCAACCCACTTGAACAGCGTGTCCTGTCTCAAGAAAAGTTTACGCTTGAACGCATTAGCGTTGAAGGCCTGAAACGCCGCGGTTTGTGGAACCAAACAAAATCCATTTGTAAATTGCCCAAGGGCATATTTGATTCCATGCGAATCTTGAGCCGTTTCAAACCGGATCTGATTGTCGGTCTTGGCAGTTATTCTGCAGGACCGGCTGTTTTGGCAGCCTGGCTGTTAGGAATTAAAATCGTGTTGCATGAACAAAATTTGCTACCGGGAATTACCAACCGAATCTTAGCCCGTTTTGCGGATCGGATTTTTGTTGGATTTGAAGATACCACATCTCGCTTTGCGTCGCAGAAGGTTCAGTTTACCGGAAATCCCGTCCGACAAGATATTCTAAAACCGGCATTGCATAATAACCATAATGAAAACGGATCAAAACCCTTTACTATCCTGATAATCGGTGGAAGCCAGGGGGCGCATCGCATCAATCTGTCGGTGGCCGAGGCGTTAGCGCATCTTAGCCAAAGGGACAATCTATACTTCATCCATCAGACCGGTGCCGCTGATGAAGAAATGCTGAAAAATGCCTATGCGCGGTGCGGGGTTGCATCGCGGGTTCAATCGTTTTTCGACCGTATGGCAGAGCTTTATCGAAATGCAGATCTGATCATTTGCAGAGCCGGTGCCACGACAGTGGCCGAAATAACCGCTATCGGAAAAGCGGTGGTTTTCATTCCCTTTCCCTATGCGGCGGATAACCATCAGGTATTAAATGCTGAGTCACTGTCAAAAAACGGTGCGGCAGAAATGATTCTTGAAAAAGATCTGAACGGCAAAGTCCTTGGAGAGAAAATCGAATTCTATGCCGCACATCCGGCAGTGCTCAGCAGTATGGCTACCAAGGCAAAGCGGTTCGGCAATCCCGCTGCAGCCAAGGATATTGTTGATGCTTGTTATAAAATAATTTTGGCTAAAGGGTGATAGATCTTGGAAAAAAGATAATTCCGAATGAGCCTGTAACCAATCACCCATTGCCCAATACCAGAGATCCAAAATTATGTATCTTAAAAAATACCACATACACTTTGTCGGCATTGGCGGTATCGGCATGAGCGGCATCGCCGAACTGCTTCTCAACCTGGGCTATAAAGTTTCCGGATCTGACCTTAAATCGTCGGATATTACCGAGCGCCTCAAAGCCCTTGGCGGCGTCATATATGAGGACCATGCTGAAAATCATATTAGCGGGGCTGATGTGGTGGTCATGTCATCGGCCGTCGACTCGGCCAATGTCGAAGTCATGGCAGCGGAGCAATCGGCTATCCCGGTTATTCCGCGCGCTGAAATGCTTGCCGAGCTGATGCGGTTAAAATACAGTGTGGCGATTGCCGGTGCGCACGGCAAAACATCCACTACCTCCATTGTCGCTTCAGTGCTTGCAAAGGGAGGACTTGATCCAACGGTCGTCATCGGAGGAAAGCTTAAAAGCATCGGTTCCAACGCGGTGCTAGGGCAAGGAGACTTTATTGTGGCTGAAGCCGATGAAAGTGACGGATCGTTTTTGAAATTTTCACCCACTCTGGCGGTGGTGACCAATATCGACAGAGAACATCTGGATTACTACGCCGATTTGGAGGAGATAAAAGCCGTTTTCTTAAAGTTTCTGGATCGAATACCGTTCTACGGTCAGGCAATTCTTTGCTTGGATAACGAACCGATCCAAGATCTTATTCCTAAACTAAAGAAACGATACACGACCTACGGCATGAGCACCCAGGCCGATTTTCAGATCAGAGATGTCGAATTTGAACCTCAAAAAACCAGCTTCACTGTGTATCACGGCGGCAAACGCTTAGGTCGGATTAAACTGAATCTACCCGGAATCCACAATGTCTATAATGCCACCGCCGGGATTGCTGTGGGTTTGGAACTGGATATCTGCTTTGATGATATCAAATCCGCCTTGGAAACGGTGGAGGGGGTTCAACGCAGATTGGAAATCAAAGGAGAGAAAAACGGTGTAACCGTGGTCGATGATTACGGGCATCACCCCACTGAAATCAAGATAACCTTAAAAGCGCTGGAGGAAAATTGGCCGGATAGACGCAAAGTGGTCGTGTTCCAACCCCATCGATACACGCGCACTCACGCCTTGTTTGATGATTTCACGCGGGCCTTTTATCAATCAGATCTGCTTGTCGTTTTGCCCATTTATGGGGCCGGAGAGAAAAAAATTGAGGGCGTCGGCGCTCCGGTGCTTTGTGAAGGCATTAAGGCCCACGGCCATAAAGAGGTGTATTGTGCCCAGGATTTTAAAGATGCAATTACACATTTGAAAGACATTTTAAAGCCTGCTGATATCCTGCTTACCCTGGGAGCAGGAGATGTTTGGAAGGTTGGCATAGATATTTTAAACGATTAATTTGAGGCAAAACATGTTTAGACGCCAGCACCCGCGTAAAAACACCCGTAAAGACCGAAAGAGAAAACGCAGACTTAGATTTTTCAATCGCTTTTTATTGGGCTTTAAAATCCTCATGGCTTGCGGTCTATTGGTGGCCACCAGCAGCTTTTTTATTTTTATTCACGATGTTTTAACTCAAAGCGGCTATTTCACGGCCAAAGATATAATTATAGAAGGAGGACAGCGACTCTCGCAAGAGCAAATTGCCGAACAAGCCCGCCTGAAAGCAGGTATGAATATTTTAGCCGCAAATCTGACCGTAGCCCGAAAGAGATTGCTGTCGCATCCCTGGATTGAAGAAGCCGAGGTCATTCGAGAAATACCTTGCGGACTAATTATTAGAATCAAAGAACATGCGCCTTTGGCGATTGTCGATCTCGGACGCAAATTTTTAATCAATGAAAAGGGAGAGATTTTTAAACAATGGGCGCCTTCCGATCCCGTTAATCTGCCCGTTGTCAGCGGCCTAGATATGTCTGATCTAGCTATTCAATTTAAACATGAACCCATGAGCACCGGCAGCCCCTCAGAGGTAGTGAGGCAATCAGAAGACGCGCAAAACCATTGTTCTCCGTTAGATGCGGTGATGCATGTGTTACGATTGGGGAAAGAATCCGGAAGCGTTCTGCCGAATCGCCTCATCAAGCAAATCCGGGTGGATCGCGAAATCGGCCTTACCCTTCATGTAATGACGCAGGTCAAAACGATTAATCTGGGCTACCACAAATATTTGGACAAGTATAACATGCTCAAGCATATCATTGCTAATTTAGGAAAAAAGCGCAATTTCCCTGTTTTTGATCGCATCGACCTGAACAACTTAAATCGCATCGTAGTAAGTCCCATAAAAATCAATGCCCCGGCAGGGAATGACAAGGAGGTTTAGGATGCAAACACAAGGAGAAATTATCGTTGGTCTGGACATCGGAACAACTAAAATTTGCGCTGTGGTGGGAGAGGTCTCCGGACATGATATCAATATAATCGGAATCGGTACGCACCCTTCAATTGGGCTGCGAAAAGGTGTGGTGGTAAATATTGAATCAACCGTGGAGTCGATAAAAAAGGCAGTCGAAGAAGCCGAGCTGATGTCAGGCTGCGAAATTTCCAATGTCTATGCAGGCATTGCCGGCGGCCATATCACCGGCTTCAATAGCCGCGGCATCATTGCCGTGAAGGGATCGGAAATCACAGAAAATGATGTGAATCGGGTAATTGACGCAGCAAGAGCAGTAGCCATCCCAATGGACCGGGAGGTTATTCATGTACTTCCGCAGGAATATATTGTGGATGATGAACGCGGCATCCAAAATCCAGTGGGTATGGCCGGCGTTCGCTTGGAGGCCAAAATCCACATTGTCACCGGTGCGGTTGCATCCGCCCATAACATTGTCAAATGTGCGAATCGGGCCGGATTGGATGTCAGTGACATTGTCCTGGAATCGCTGGCTTCAGGTGAAGCGGTGTTAACCGAAGAAGAGAAGGATTTAGGTGTCGCGCTTCTGGATTTAGGCGGAGGAACGACAGATCTGGCGGTATTTGCCGGCAATAACATCAAACATACGTTTGTGCTCGCTTTAGGCGGCAACAACCTCACCAATGATATTGCCATCGGATTACGCGCGCCCCAGGCCGAGGCAGAAAAAATAAAAAAGAAATATGGCAATTGTGTTGCCCGCAATATTAACGCAGATGAAACGATCGAAGTACCGGGGATGGGCGGAAGGGAATCCCGCAAACTGCCCCGTCAAATTATCGGTGAGATTTTAGAACCTCGCATGGAAGAAATATACGCCCTGATTAGTCGGGAGATTTACCGCGCAGAAATGGAAAGCTCAATTCCATCGGGAATCGTGGTAACCGGTGGAACGGCTCTGCTGGAGGGGGTCACCGAAGTGGCCGAATCGGTATTAAATCTTCCGGTCCGCCTGGGCAAACCCCGAGCTATCGCTGGTTTGGTCGATGTGGTCAACAATCCGATGTATGCAACCGGCGTCGGTCTGGTTTTATATGGCGCTAAAAATCAAGATTCTCGAAAGTTTAGAATTCGCGATAATAATATCTTTAATCGCGTCATGACCCGCATGAAGCGGTGGTTTCATGATGTCGTTTAACAGATTTCAATTGAGTCGCTGCAATTTTTAAGAAACTAAATTTGAATAAGACAAAATAAAAGGAGGAGGTCAGATATGTTTATGTATGTAGAACCCGAGAAATCGGCAAAAATCAAAGTGATCGGTGTTGGAGGTGCAGGCGGAAATGCGATTAACAATATGATCGCATCCAATATGCAGGGTGTGAAATTTATTGCGGCCAACACGGATAGTCAAGCCCTTGAGATTTCCCGAGCGCCGGTCAAGATTCAATTGGGCGAAATGCTTACTGAAGGGCTCGGGGCCGGTGCCAACCCCCAAATCGGCCGCGACGCGGCCCTTGAAGCTGAAGGAGCACTCAGAGAGGCATTGGCAGACAGTCACATGATTTTTATAACGGCCGGATTCGGCGGGGGAACCGGTACCGGCGCATCACCGGTTATCGCTGAAATCTGCAAGGACCTCGGTGCTTTGACCGTTGCCGTGATAACCAAGCCGTTTTCGTTTGAGGGCAAAAAACGGAACAAGCTGGCCGAAGAAGGCCTTGAGGAATTAAAAAAGGTGGTGGATACGGCCATCACCATTCCCAATGACCGGCTCAGAGGCCTGGCCCCCAAAAAAGCAACGCTGATGGAAATGTTTGTGAAAGCTGACGAAATCCTACTGCACTCGGTCAAAGGAATTACCGATTTGATCATGATGCCGGGAGTGGTCAATCTTGATTTCGCCGACGTCAGTACAACCATGTCCAAGGCCGGCATGGCCATTATGGGAATCGGCATTGCCACGGGTGAAAATCGAGCTGTCGAGGCGGCCGAAAGGGCCATATCTCATCCACTTCTGGAAGATATCCCGATTGCCGGCGCCAAAGGCGTTTTAATGAATATAACCAGCACCAGCGAAATGGAATTCGAAGAAGTTGCCGAAGCCTCCGAATACATCCATAATGAAGTGGGCGATGATGCTGATATTTTTTGGGGAACTGCTGTGGATGATAGCCTTGGCGATGAAATGCGGGTAACGGTAATTGCAACCGGAATCGGTGTTGAGCAAGAGTCAGCGGAGGAAAGCCATCTCCAGCGTGCACTTAGGGGTAAAATAAGAGATATCACACCGGCTGACCTGAACAAGGAAATCATTGATTATGAAGAACCGACATTTATCCGACAGCAAAAAGCGGTGGGCGAATCCACGGGTGCCGTCTATAGAGGGCACAAAGGGAAGATAGTGGATATGGATGATCTTGATTCCCCAACCTTTTTACGAAGGAAGGCAGATTAAGCTCATCCGTTGGTCCTTGTCCGCAAGTCCGTTGCAAAATTCGATAACCATCTATATATTTAAAAGAGCTAATCACCGCGGTTAAATGCAACAACCCTCTGGTGCATTTATTTGAAAACCTTTTACAGTGCAGCATTTGTAACGGATGACTGTTGCGCATCTGCGCGTAACAACGGACAGCCTGATGGTATCGAATACCGAAGAATTTAACCAAAAATTCACCGAATCTGAAGTCGGCACAATCCGAAAGTCATGGCGCGGGCGAATCCGTGTGGCTCTGGTCTATCCCAACCGGTATTCCATCGCAATGTCGAATCTCGGATTTCAAACGATCTATCATTTGCTCAACAGCTTTGAGCATGTCGTCTGCGAAAGAGTTTTCCTGCCGCAAAATAACCGAGGCATCGAAAACCAAGTCAAGACCTTTGAATCGGGTAAACCCCTCAGAGATACCGATATCATTGCGTTTTCCCTTTCTTTTGAGAATGACTATCCCCATATGCTTTCCATTCTGGAAAGCGCCGGTATTCCTATTCGATCCAGAGAAAGAGACACCCACGATCCCCTGGTGATTGCCGGTGGCGTCGCCTGTTTTTTAAACCCGGAACCGATAGCGCCGTTTATAGATTGTTTTCTCATCGGAGAAGCGGAGTCTATACTAGCCCAATTTCTGGATGTATTTGCGTTGGAAAAAAGCAAAAAATCACTTTTAAAAACCATCGCTCAAAACGTAGCCGGCGCTTACGTGCCTACCTTTTACAAAACCGAATACAACAGCGACGGTAAGCTCTCGTCCTTTAGGCCTTTAGAAAATGTGCCCAGTAAAATTAAACGCATATTTTTAAAGGATCTCTCGCAAGCCTCCACCCACAGTGCTGTCATCACGCCCCACACAACGTTTGGCAACACATTTCTCGTCGAAGTCGGTCGCGGTTGCCCGCACGGTTGTCGGTTCTGTGCCGCAGGATTTATTTACCGGCCAACTCGGTTCAGACCCGTATCGTTGCTCGAAAATAATATGAAACACGGTGTTTCGCAGGTTGATACTATTGGCCTAGTCGGCGCAGCAGTGTCAGATCTTCCCGACATACGAAAATTGTGTCAGCAATTTCTGAATACGAAAGTGAGGATTTCGTTCAGTTCCCTGAGGGCCGACCGTTTGGCACCCGAGCTTCTGTCGATATTGAAACAAAGCAATGTTAAAACAGCCGCCATCGCTCCGGAAGCTGGTACGCAACGGTTGCGCAACGTTATCAACAAAGGCATCACGGAAGACGATGTGCTTCATGCAGCCGCTGCTCTGGTTGAGAACGGTATTCCCAACGTAAAGCTTTATTTTATGGTCGGATTGCCGACTGAAACCAACGCGGATGTAGAAGGTGTCATTAAATTTTGTAAACGGATTAAACACCGCTTCCTTATATCCAGCCGAGCACGAAAACGAATCGGGGAAATAACGGTTAGCCTCAACTCATTTGTTCCCAAACCGTTTACCCCTTTTCAGTGGGTTGCCATGGAAGACGAGATTGGGTTGAAAAAAAAAATTAAGAAAATAAAATCTGAATTGAAAAAGGTCGCGAATGTGCGCGTCCATGCGGATGTTCCGCGTTGGTCCTACATTCAGGCACTTTTTGCGCGGGGCGACCGCAGGGTGGCCGATATCCTGAGCTTGGCCCATGCAAACAAAGGCAATTGGGCGCAGACGTTGAAAACGGTACCCATCAATCCGGATTTTTATGTTCTGCGGCAACGCAGTTTCGATGAACTATTGCCCTGGGATTTTATCGACCACGGTATTAAGAAATCGTTTCTCTGGAAGGAATATCAAAAAGCCAAGAACATATGACCCCCCGGCCGGTGAAGTCAAGTCATAAGACAACTATAATAATTGTCAGAACTTGAAATTGATTATCCAAAGTGATATAGTACAGCTTTTTTGCCGCTAAGCAAACCAAATTTCGTTCTGTCGACATCCAGCCAAGCTGCAGAGTACGCTTTTTTTTAAGGAGCGTTTATGATCGAAGGAACTATCTTTATGCTCGGATTAGGCGCACTGTGCGGTCTTATTCTCGGTGTTGCCTCACGAATATTTTATGTTTATGAAGATCCCCGCATTGCGGAAGTTGAAGCCTGCTTTGCCGGGGCAAACTGTGGCGGATGTGGTTATGCCGGATGTGTAGCCGCTGCTGTGGCGGTGGTCGCCGGCAAGGTCCTGCCAAGCGTTTGTGTTGTCGGCGGGCCGGAGTCCGCCAAAAAAGCGGCCGAAGTAATGGGTATAGAGGTCGGTCTGGCCGAACCGCCCAGGTCATACAATGAATGTACCGGTGGAAACAGGGCCTTAAATAAGTATCATTACCTTGGCGTCAATAGTTGCCGGGCACGGGCCACGTTATACGGTGGCCAACGGCTTTGTAATGTCGGCTGTTTAGGGCAAGGAGATTGCATTCGGGCATGTCTCTTTGATGCCTTAAAGATGGGACCAGATGGTTACCCGGTGGTGGATTACGAAAAATGTGTCGGCTGTAGAGCCTGTGAGCAAGTCTGCCCGAAATATGTTATTCGCGTTAGAATCGCATCCGAGCATCTTATCCATTTCAACCAATCCGATGATTGTCTGGCGCCTTGCCGCCAAACCTGTCCGGCTGAAATTGATATTCCCAAATACATCGCCCAGATCCGCCAAGGTGATTATGCGGGCGCAGTGAATACAATAAGAGAACGCAATCCCTTGTTGCTGACCTGCGGACGTGTCTGCCCTCATCCATGTGAAACAAACTGCCGACGCGGAATAGAGGATGAACCGGTTTCCATTAATCAATTAAAACGTTTTGTTGCTGACTACGAGATGAATTCCGGCATACGGCTTCCGATTCAGGTGGCACCTCCCACATACAAACAGATCGCTGTGGTGGGGGGTGGACCGGCTGGTTTGAGTTGTGCTTATTTTCTGCAAAGACTGGGGCATGATGTCACCATATTTGAAGCCATGCCGAAATTAGGCGGAATGCTCAGATACGGCATTCCGGAGTACCGCCTGCCGAAAGCGGTTTTGGATTGGGAAATCGAAGGTATACTGGATTTGGGCGTCAAATATCACACCAATGTCAAGTTTGGTCATGACTTTGACTTGGGCTCGCTCGTGGCAGCTGGATTCGACGCTATTTTTTTAGGCATCGGCGCCTGGAAAGATTCAAGACTTCGGGTTGAAGGCGAAGACCTTAAAGGCTACTACACCGGAATTGACTTTTTATCCTGCCTGGCCAAAGGCGACACGCCGCCCATCGGTCGGACCGCGGCGATCATCGGTGGCGGAAATACCGCCATCGATTGTACCCGCAACCTGATCCGTCTGGGAACAGAAAAAGTCTATATTGTGTATCGCCGAACCCGCGGTGAAATGCCTGCCAACAAAGTTGAAATTGAGGCTGCAGAAGCAGAGGGTGTTGAATTTCTTTTTCTGGCTGCCCCCGTTCGCATTGTCGGGGATGAGAACGGCCATGTTACTCAATTGGAATACTTACAGATGAAACTGGGGGAGCCGGATGCCAGCGGAAGGCGAAGACCGATGCCCATTGAAGGATCAGAAACCTGGCTGGAAACAGACATGGTGATCACCGCCATTGGTCAGTCCCCTGATATTTCCTTTACCGATGCCAACCAAACACGCTTGCATGAGCTGCAAACCACACGATGGAACACCATCGACGTCAATTCCAAAACCCTTCAAACCAATATCCCGTATCTGTTCGCCGCAGGCGATGCTGCTACGGGTCCTTCCCTCGTGGTAGAAGCCATCGGCGGAGGCCGGCGGGCTGCCCGCTCAATTCATCAATATGTCACAGGCCAGCAAGTCACCGCCGCGCCAAATGAATTGGGCAAAGAGGTTATACCCGAGACCGTGTTTGACAGTGTGGATGGGATCATCAAGTGTGCCAGAGCTCCGATGCCGGAAGTTCCGGTGTCTGAACGCGTGCGCTCATTTGCTGAAGTAGACCACGTGCTTACCGAAAAAGCCGCGCTTGGGGAGAGCAGAAGATGCCTGTTTTGCTGCCTGACCTGCTACAACAAAGATACTTCTTTAGGAGGTACTCGATGACCATATTATATTTCCTAAAAAACGTCGACATCTTTAAAGGACTCAATGACGTTCAGCTCACCCAAATCCAGCAAGGTTGCCGGGAAAAAGAATACCATAGCGGAAATCGATTATTCGCTGAAGGGGAAACCGCGGATCGGATCTGGATTGTAATGAACGGACAAGTTGACCTGCGATTTGATCTGCCCGGACGCCCCACCTCAGAAGAAAATACCATCTTTTCGATTACCGCTACCAGTACCCTGGGCTGGTCAAGTTTCGTACCCCCCTACCAATATAAATTATCGGCCTATTGCGCGACCAGAACGTGCAAAATATTGCAGATCGATAAAGAGTTTCTTTTCAACCTGTTTAAAAAAGACTTTCGCATGGGTTTTTTGATTATATCAAATTTAGCCGGGGTTGCCAGCACGCACTTTCACCAATTACAGAATTCAGCCACCGGTCCACCCTCTTCTGCGATCACGATTACCGTGCATATGGCCACGTGTGGCATCGCGACAGGCGCCCGGGAAGTAATGACTGCTCTCATGGAGGAAATATACAGCTCCGGTCGACAGGACATCCGTGTAAAATCCTCCGGCTGCATCGGTAAATGCCCCACTGAGCCGAATGTAACGGTCGAAATCGGCGGAGAAGAGCCGGTCGTATATCAAAAGATGACGCCCGAGAAAATTTGCCAGGTATTTCAAAAACACATTATTAAGGGGAAAGTTCAAGAAGATTATAAATTAATCTAGCCCAGACGAGTGTTAGAATTGAAAAAGGAGGAATCAATGATCACTCTCGATTTTCTTGAAAACGTCGAGGTGTTTAAGGAACTCGATGATAATCAGCTGGCCGAAGTTCAAAAATATTGCCGGGAAACCGAATTTTCTCGCGGCGACAAAATCTTTGGCGCAGGAGAAGCACCCAGATATCTATGGGTGGTCATGGACGGACAGGTAGCGCTGCAGTGGGAGTTGCCGGGGCGATCCGCACTGCCGGAAACCACCATTACCACATTATCTGAGAAAATGACCTTTGGCTGGTCCAGTCTTGTTCCTCCTTATAAATATCGACTCTCTGCATATTGTTCCACGAGAACCTGCAAAGTAATGCAGATTGAAAAAGATGCGCTGATCAACCTCTTCGAGCAAGATGCAGAGATCGGTTATAAAGTCATGATCAAGTTGCTTTCCGTAGTGGGTTCTCGGTTCCTAAATTTACAAGATGAAGTGGCCAAACGGAGAGGTAGTGATATTATGAACCAATGGTAAAAGGGAATTGGCTTATCGAAACAAAGCCTATATTCTAAGTAAAAAAAAGATCTTGAAAGCTTTTTTACATTATGGTAGTCGGGTCTTGGCTTTTTCTCAGACTCACCGATATTTGTAAACCTAAATCAAACGGACACAACATGTTTACAAAGATAGAATTAAGACTGGCTTATGCCCTGGCCATTTGTTTGCTGGTGGTTGGCGCCATATGTTATGCCGCCTTCCCTGAAAAAGCGCCGGAGAAGCCTTTGCGCCTGCAGTTTAAAGTTGCGGCCGGAAAAGTTTTATTTGATCACAAGACCCATTTCTCGGAATCAGGATATGCAATCTCCTGCGGTGATTGTCATCATACGCTTTCAGAAGATGAATATGAAGACGCTCAATCCTGCACTGAGTGCCATGATCCGGATGAAGGCGATGAAGAACAACCGAAACGGGCGGATGCGTTTCACAAGCAGTGTGGCGGGTGTCATGCGCAATTTGAGGCCGGTCCGACTGAAAATGAATGTTCCAAATGTCATGTTAGGTAAGCTGCTATAAACGCCAAAGTTCACGGATTCATTGAATCTGATTTCTCATGCGGTATGATGTAAAGGATCCGGCTTTGATCTGTCCCCGAAGGGGGCTCTGGTCTAAAAATTTTCGACTGACCCAGTGGACCAGGTTTTCGATGACGAAATAAAAGGTTAAACGTATGTTACCCATGTTGCAAAAATCGTTTTTTGGATGGATACGACCCCGAATCGAATACGAAATCCTTCCGGCAAGATTGCCCGAACCTGATCATATCGCCGCCTCAAAAACGGTTAGGCTGTATCACCCAAAATCAGATAAAAAAAATGGGTCGCCCCTATTCCGCGTCGGCGACAAAGTAAATACCGGCCAGAAGATATCTCTTTTTACCGATGATCCGGCGTATGTAATTGCCACTGCCACCGGGAGGATAACTTCTATTTCACCCTTCACCGGCGATTTTGGTAAATCTTATCTGGCTGTGACGATCAATATTGCTGAAACTGAAGTCCTTGATAACGAATTTGAAGCAGTCATTCAAAATCCGACGCTCGAAGGAGCTTTGGACTTCTTAGCGTTTGTTCCCGGCAAACCCCCGCTAAGCATTTTTTCTGATCCGCAACACGATATTAAAACAATTGTGATTAACGGTGTCGACAACGATCTGCTTGTGGGTACGAATCAGTATATTATTAAATCCAAACTCAATGCCGTAAAACGCGGCATACAGATCTTAAAAGCAATTACCGGTATCGAAAATATTGTTTTGACGGTGGCCGGTGAATCCCTGCAAGGTTACGGTCATCTCGGAGTTGAAGTAAAATCGGTTGATACGGCTTACCCATCAGCAATTCCTCGGCTAATTATGAAAAATGTCCTCGGTCAAATCGTCCCGGCCGGACAACGCTGTGAGGATTTGGGGGTTTGCTTTTTCAGCGCTGAGGCCGTGGCAGCGATAGGTGCTGCGTTTGACAATGGTCGCATCCCTATCACAAAGGCCATTACGCTGATCAAAAAAGACGGGAGCCAAAAACTGATTAATGCAACGATCGGTACCCCGATAGAGGATATCTTTGCAACCTATGGGGTAACCGTTAACGAAAAAGACCGCATCATTTTCGGCGGTCCCATGAGAGGATCAGCCGTATATTCCCTTGAACATCCGGTTCAACCGGACACGGATGCCATTATGGTCCTTGATCAATCCCAGGCAGCCTATGCATCTGACTATCCCTGCATTAACTGCGGCGAGTGCGCCAGAACCTGCCCGGTAAAAATCCAGGTGAACCTGCTGGTACGATTCCTCGAAGCCGGACAATATGAGGAGGCTGCCGACTATTATGATCTATACTCCTGTGTGGAATGCGGACTTTGTAGCTTTGTTTGTGTGTCCAAGATCCCGATTTTTCAATATATCAAATTAGGCAAATATGAGCTAGAGCGGGCAAAAACGGCGGAGGGGAGCAATGCTTGAAAAGAAAAAATTAATCGTCTCCCACGCACCTTTCTGGCATAGTGGCAGTAGAGTGACCGAACGCAGCTACCATACGATATTTGCGGCATTGCCGGGGGTTTTATTGGGATTTTATTATTTCAGGATGCCGGCTATTGGGGTTGTTTGTCTTTCTGTCGCAACGGCGATCCTTTGGGAACTGGTAATAAACCTGGTAAGCCGACGACCGATTACCATTGGTGACGGAAATGCCGCCGTAATCGGTTTGCTGTTTGGGATGCTGCTGCCAGCAACAATGCCGTGGTGGGCGGTAATAACCGGCACTTTTATTGCGATTGTAGTCGGAAAACAGATCTTCGGGGGAATCGGCAGCAATGCCTTCAATCCGGTGGCTCTCGCCGTGGCGATTATGATGGTATCCTGGAAGGATCTATTCGATTTTGACGGCATGCTTTTAAATTACGATCTGGATTTCGCCACTGTTTATCCCATAGCCGCTGCAAAATATTTTGGGGCGGAAGGCGTAATTTCATTTAACCTATGGGATCTTTTTATGGGCCGGCAAATCGGCGGCATTGGTGCCACTTTCGGCCTGGGCTTGGTTGTGGGCGGAGTATATCTCATATTGAG
>Ga0209536_100001103_pt1 | contig 44744 bp, 44 predicted proteins | sample DeeMarSeWOR28_12_FD_187461 | JGI IMG/M metagenome (GOLD analysis project Ga0209536, IMG submission 187461) | Marine sediment microbial communities from White Oak River estuary, North Carolina - WOR-2-8_12 (SPAdes) (version 2) | ecosystem: Environmental > Aquatic > Marine > Intertidal zone >...
CAAGCCGGTCGGCGGCGCCGCCTGGCTGCAGGTGCTGTCGCTGCGCGTGGCCGTGGTCGCGCGCGTCGGGCACTACGAGAAGCCCACCGGGGCGAACTGCGCCGCGACCACCGCCAACCCGACCTGGACCTACGAGAACCCGGTCGGCACGCCGCAGACCGCGACCTTCAACTGGACCGACCTCACCGACGTCACGAACCAGGCGCGTTGCTACCGCTACCGCGTGTTCGAGACCACGGTGCCGCTGCGCAACCTGATCTGGAGGTACGTATGACAAGGGCTGCGACCGGCCTGCGGCGCGCGCAGCGCGGCGCGGTACTGTTCATCTCGCTCATCGTGCTGGTGGCGATGTCGCTCGCCGGCCTGGCGATGATGCGCGGCGTCGACACCGGCGCGCTGATCGCCAACAACCTCGCCTTCAAGCAGGGCGCGACGATGGCCGGCGACGCCGGCGTCGAAGCCGCGCGCAACTGGCTGATGGCGAACAGCGGCGCAACGCTCTACAACGACCAGCCGGGGGTCACCAACGGCACCGGCTACTTCGCCACCTGGCAGCAGGGGCTCGACTTCACCGCCAGCGACGCCGACACGACCAACAACTTCGACTGGTCGACGCGCGCGGTGGCGCTCGCCACCGACGGCGCCGGCAACCAGGCGAGCTACGTCATCCACCGCATGTGCGACGCGACCGGCAACCCGGCGTCGATCAACTGCATCCGGGTGACCGATTCGAGCGGCTCGACGGCGTCGAGCAGCAAGGGCGCGGCGGCCTTCGGCAGCTACGCCATCAGCTCGCCCAGCCAGGCTTTCTTTCGCATCACGGTACGCGTGATCGGCCCACGCAACACGGTGAGTTACGTCCAGGCCGTCGTGTACTGACGCAGTGACTTCGGAGGTTTTCCTCATGAGCACGCCTAAACGCATTTCCGCCCTTCGGCTCCCGAACCCGGCTGCCCTGGCCGCCCTGGTCGCGCTGGCGCTCGCCGCGCCTGCGGCGCTGGCGCAGAAGACCGACATCTCCGACCAGCCGCTCGCGCAGCCGGCCTCGAACGTCAAGCCGAACGTGATGCTGATCCTCGACGATTCGGGCTCGATGCGCCAGCAGTACACGCCCGACTACCTGGGCAGCCTGTTCGGCAGCGCCGAGGAGCTGTGCTTCGACAGCAAGGACAGCGGCGGGTCGATCGGCTCGACCCTGCAGGACTGCGAGGTCGGCGACCCGCCGATGATGTCGCCCGAGATCAACTACCAGTACTACAACCCCGAAATCCGCTACCACCCGGCGGTCGACGCCCTGGGCGCGTCGAAGGGCGACATGAATGCCGCGGCGACGGCGAACTGGACCAAGGTGCCGACCGACAACGTCTCGACGCCCGGCTTCGACACCTTCCGCGTCAACCTGCTGGCGATGAACGCCGGCGGCAACGCCGAGACCACCTCGAACCTGGTCGCGAAGTATCCCGACCGCGCCTGGTGCACCAGCAGCAGCGACGACGAGAGCAACACCGCGAACTTCCCCGGCAAGTGCCGGCTGAACAGCGCATACACCTACCCGACCGAGGCCTACGGCTACGGCAGCGACGGCGGCGGCGTCAAGTACGTCTACGGCGCGCCCTACTACTACCGGCTGCTGACCACCGAGTACTGCACCGACGCCACCCTCACCAGCTGCATCGTCTCGACGACGCCCACCGGCACCCACCCGGTGCCGGCGCCGCTGCGCTTCTGCACCGACACCACGCTCGGCACCTGCCAAGGCAAGCTGACGGGTTCCTACACGCGGCCGAAGTACACCGGCATCTGGGTCGGCGGCAGCTCGAACCCGGCGACCAAGGCCACGGGCAAGATCACGGTCAACAACCCGCAGGGCGACAGCTACAGCGGAACGATCCAGACCATCAACATCAACGGCGTGCCCGTGATCGGCGCGCCGATCGGCGCGACCGGGCCGATCGCGCCGAACACGGTGGCGACGAACATCGCCAGCGCGATCAACGGCGGCGGCTCGGGCTACGCGGCGAGCGCGTCGGGCAACGAGGTGACCCTCACCGCGCCGGCGACGGGACCGACCTACAACGGTTACGTGATCACGGTCGTTTCGCCCGGCACGCCGATCACGCAGGCCAGCGTGACCTTCGACATCGTCGGCACCGACAACGGCGACTACGTCAGCACCGTGGCGGTCGGCACGGTCCAGGTCGTGACCTCGACCATCACCTGCTCGAGCTGCGGCGGCTCGCAGAACTCGCGCAACAACTGGATGGGCGCCGCCATCGTCAGCGCGATCAACGCCGGCACGGCCTCGCACGGCTATACGGGGGCCTACACCAGCGGCGGCAGCACCGTCACGATCACCGCGCCGGCGGGCACCGGCGGCGAGCTGAACGGCCAGCCGCTCACCGTCAGCGAGCGCGGCATCGTCAACATTACCGGCAAGAAACTGGCCGGCGGCGCGACCTCGGGCGACATCGAGACGATCACGACCAACTTCACCGGCGGCCAGGACGCCAACGAAGGCCGCGCCAACGTCGGCCAGTTCGTGCGCACCAACATCGTACCTTTCGCCGGCGCCGGCCCGGGCGAGTCCTACAACCCCGGCGCGCTCGGCTCGAAAGAAGTCAAGTCGGGCGACCCCATCGGCCAGACCTACAGCCACGACAGCGCCGGGCCGACCTACGCGGTCGACCGCGTCCTGCTCAAGCTGTGGAAGAGTGCCAGTGCATCATCGCAGACCGTGACCGTCTCGCTGCGCGACAGCTGGAGCGGCACGCCGCTCGCGAGCGGCACGATCGCGAGCAGCAGCCTCGGCACCAGCGCGCCCAGTGGCTGGGTGACGGTGAATTTCGCCAGCCCGGTATTGCTGAACGACAACCAGAAGTACTTCATCCGGGTCGACACCACCAGCGACAAGATCTATCTGGGCGAAGCCGACCCCGGCAGCTACGCCAAGGGCGACCTCATCGAGAACGGCAGCGTCGAAAGCGGCAAGGACCTGTATTTCCAGCTGCCGACCCTCATCCCGGCGACCTACACGCGCTACGCCAACCGCACCGACTGCGCGGCGGCGACCTGTACCTACGCGGAGGAGATGACCAACTTCGCCAACTGGTACGCCTACTACCGCAGCCGCATGCAGATGGCGAAGACCGCGATCGGCCGCGCCTTCCGCTCGATCGACGACAGCTACCGGGTCGGTTTCATCACCATCAACCCCGGCAGCTCGGTCGACGCCGACCGCTACGTCAAGGTCGACAATTACGACCAGCCGCAGAAGACGACCTGGTACAAGCACCTCTACGACCAGGAGGACCACGGCTCGACCCCGCTGCGCGAGGCGCTGTCGCGGGTCGGGCGTTACTACGCGGGTGTGCAGACCGGCATCAACGCCGGCATGGACCCGAGCCCGATCCAGGTCTCCTGCCAGCCGAACTATGCGATCCTGACCACGGACGGCTACTGGAACGGCAACGCCGGCCAGTCGCTGACCGGCGGCTCGATCGGCAACCAGGACAACGTCAACGGGGGCTACTCGACGCGCGCCGTCGGCGCCTACGACGGCGGCCTGGCGGGCGCGACCGACACGCTGGCGGACGTCGCCATGTACTACTACAAGAACGACCTGCGCACCGACCTGGCCGACAACTCGCCGACCACGCAGAAGGACTCTGCGCCGCACCAGCACATGACGACCTTCACCGTCGGCCTCGGCCTCGCCGGCCTGCTCAACTTCGACAAGAACTACGAGGAGCAGACCACGGGTGACTTTGCCGCGATCAAGCAGGGCACCAAGGACTGGCCGGTGCCCGCCTCGGGCGACGAGACGGCGCTCGACGACCTGTGGCACGCCGCGGTCAACGCGCGCGGCACGTTCTTCTCGACACGCGACCCGGTGCAGCTGACCTCCGGCATCATCGACGCGCTCAACTCCGTGCAATCGCGCGTCGGCGCGGGCGCGGCGGCGGCGACCTCGAACCTGCAGCCGGTGGCGGGCGACAACTTCGCCTTCACCGCGCAGTACCAGACGGTGGTCTGGACCGGCGACCTCAAGGCGCGCACCATCGACCTGTCGACCGGTATCGTCGCCCAGCGCGAGCTGTGGTCGGCGGCAGTGCTGCTCGATCAGCGCAGCCACACCAACCGCAAGATCTACGTGTTGGACAGCGCCGACAACAACCCGCCCTCGAGCGGCAACGGCAACAAGCTGAAGGCCTTCTGCTGGCCGGGCGCCGCGGGCACCGGGTTGTATCCGGGCTGCGTCGGCGAGGGCGAGCTCTCGCCCGCCGAAATGGCGGCCTGGTTCGACCCGACCAATCTGCTGCAGTACGGCGGCTGGACCACCGACGGCACCGGGCGCGACCTCGCGGTCTCCGGGCCGAAGCTGGTCGACTTCCTGCGCGGCGACCAGGCGAACGAGACCACCGGCGGCACCGCGCTGACGGACCTGTTCCGCGACCGCGACAGCCTGCTCGGCGACATCGTCAACGCGCAGCCGGCCTACGTGAAGGCCTCGCCCTTCTCGTACAACACCGGCGCGTTCACCGGCAAGGACCCCTACTACCAGGAGTACCGGCAAACCACCAACGGCACCACCGGCACCCGCAAGGGCACGGTGTTCGCGGCGGCCAACGACGGCATGCTGCACGCCTTCGAGACCGACCCGGACAACAATCCCTACTACCAGACCGCGGGGATCGTCACCAGCTCGACCTCGGACGACACCTTCACCGGCACGCTCAACACCTCGCCGCAGACCGGCGAAGGCTCCGAGCGCTGGGCCTTCATCCCGAGCATGGTGGCGCCGCGCATCCAGGCGCTGGCCGAGACGCCGCTGCTGTTCGTGCACAAGTACTACACGGACGGCACGCCGGTGGTCGCGGACATCTGCCTCGGCCACACCGCGGCCTCGCCCTGCGCGGCGCAGAGCAACTGGCGCACCATCCTGGTCGCGGGCCTCAACGCCGGCGGGCGCGGCTACTACGCGCTCGACATCAGCGACCCGGACAACCCCAAGGGCCTGTGGGAGCTCAAGGGCGGCGCCGGCGCGGCCTGCCTCACCGACGCCGAGGCGAACAGCGGCACCAAGTACGAGGATTGCAACCTCGGCTACAGCTTCGGCACGCCGGTGATCGCGAAGCGCAAATCGGACGGCAGGTGGGTGGCGTTCGTCACCTCGGGCCATAACAACGTCTCCCCGGGCGACGGCAAGGGCTACCTGTACGTCATCGAGGCGGAGTCCGGCAAGATCCTGCAGCGCATCGGCACCGGCGTGGGCTGCGACGGCGTCAGCACCACGGCGCCCTGCGTCGCCGGCACGATCGACCCGAGCGGGCTGTCCAAGCTCAACGCCTGGGTCGACAACGCGAGCTTCAACAACACGGCGGAGACCGTGTACGCGGGCGACCTGAAGGGCAACCTGTGGCGCTTCCAGCTCGATCCGGCGGAATCCGGCTACAACACGGCCTACAAGCTGGTCACGCTGGTCGACGGAAGCAACAATCCGCAGCCGGTCACCACCAAGCCGGAGCTCGGCGAAGTGTCGAACTTCCGGGTGGTGTTCGTCGGCACCGGCAAGCTGCTCGGTGCGAGCGACCTGACCACCACGGGGCAGCAGTCGGTCTACGCGATCCGCGACGACCTGACGAGCAACCCGATCGGGCTGCGCTCGGGCGACCTCGTGCAGCAGACGCTGTCGGCGATCAGCTCCAGCGCGCGGACGGCGACGGCGAACCCGGTCGACTTCAACACCAAGAAGGGCTGGTTCGTCGACCTGATCGACACCGGCGAGCGGGTCAACGTCGACCCGGTGCTGCAGCTCGGCACGCTGGTGATCCCGTCGAACGTGCCTTCGAGCGACGCCTGCGTCGCCGGCGGAACGGGCTGGATCAACTTCCTCGACTTCCGCACCGGCAGCTTCGTCCCGGGCGCCTCGCTCAACACGGCGAGCAACAAGATCTCGGCCTCCCTGGTGGTCGGTATCAACGTCGTGCAGCTGCCGGGCGGCGCGGTGAAGACCATCGTCACCACGGCCGACAACCAGCAGATCACCCAGGAAACGCCGGTCGCGCCCCCCGCGATCGCCGGCAAGCGGGTGTCCTGGCGCGAGCTGATTGCCCAGTGACGCGCGGATCGACGCCAGCATGACGCGCACGGCGCGTGGCTCGGTCCCCGGCGGCAGGCTGCTTCAGGCAGCCGCCGCCGGCGGCGTTCTGACGCTCGGCATGGTGCTGCTGGCAGTCAGCGGCAGCGCACAGGCGGCGAGCAGCGCGAGCCGCCCCGCCCCGGCGCGCATCGTGGCGCCCGCCCCGGCGGCGGTCCCCGACTCGCGCCACTACCCGGCCAACGAGCTCGACGTACGACCCGGCATCAAGGTGCAGGTCAATCCCGCCTACCCGGCGCGTGCGGCGCGCGAGAACGTCAGCGGCAAGGCCATCGTGCGGCTGTACATCGACGTCAACGGCGCGGTCGAGCGCGTCGAGGTCGAGCGCGCCGACCCGGCCGGCTACGGATTCGACGACTCGGCGGCACAGGCCTTCAGCGCCGCGCGCTTCTCGCCGGCGATGAAGGACGGCAAGCGGGTCCGCGCGCTGATGCGCGTCGAGATCAGCTTCGACGCGCCGACGACCAAAGCGCAGCGCTGATCAGGCGCGCTTGCCTGCGCCCGCGAGCGCGCGCGGCAGCGAGAAGACGACGTTCTCGCGAATGCCTTCGAGCGCGCGCACCTCGCGCGCACCGAGCGCACCGAGCCGCGCGATCACTTCCTGCACCAGCACCTCGGGCGCCGAGGCGCCGGCGGTGACGCCGATCACGCGCCGCCCGGCGATCCACTCGGGCTTCAGGTCCTCCGCGCCATCGACCATGTAGGCCGCCGCGCCCGCCTGCTCGGCGACTTCGCGCAGCCGGTTCGAGTTCGAGCTGTTGCGCGAGCCGACCACGACCACCACCTCGCATTGCGGCGCCATGATCTTCACCGCGTCCTGCCGGTTCTGCGTCGCGTAGCAGATGTCGTCTTTCTTCGGGCCGCGGATCGCCGCAAAGCGCTGCTTCAGGGCACCGACGATCGCGCGCGCGTCATCGACCGACAGCGTGGTCTGGGTGACGTAGGCGAGCTTGGCCGGGTCGCGCACCGCGAGCGCAGCGACATCGTCGACCGATTCCACCAGATGCATGCCCTGCGTGGCCTGCCCCATCGTGCCCTCGGCCTCGGGATGGCCGCGGTGACCGATCATCACCACCTCCAGCCCTGCGGCCAGCATCTTGGCGACCTCGACGTGCACCTTGGTCACCAGCGGACAGGTCGCGTCGAACACGTTCAGGCCGCGCGCCTCGGCCTCGCGGCGCACCGCCTGCGGCACGCCGTGCGCGCTGAAGATCACCGTGCTGCCCGGCGGCACGGCATCGAGCTCCTCGACGAACACCGCGCCCTTGGCGCGCAGGTCCTCGACCACGTAGCGGTTGTGCACGATTTCGTGGCGCACGTAGATCGGCGCGCCGTAGCGCGCCAGCGCGCGCTCGACGATCTCGATCGCCCGCTCGACGCCGGCGCAGAATCCGCGCGGATTGGCGAGGATCACGTTCATGGCGGCATTGTGCCTGTTTTGCACCGCTTCGCCACGCCGCTCAGAGCAGCGCGACCAGCTCGGCCTCGAAGCGCACGCGGCGCCCGGCGAGCGGGTGGTTGAAGTCCACGACCACGTTAAGGGCATCCAGGCTGCGCACCATGCCGACATGGCGCACGCCGTCGGGCGCCGAAAACTCGACCGCGCCGCCCGGCTCGAGCGCGATCTCGGCGTCGAAGGCGCTGCGCGGCATGCTCTGCACCAGCGCATCGCGATGCTCGCCGAAGGCCTCGCCCGGCTCGAGCTCGAACGCGCGGCGCACGCCCGGCCCCGCCTCGATCACCTCGCGCAGGCAACGCTCGAGGCCGAGCGCGAGCTCGCCGCTGCCCAGCGCGAGCGTCGCCGGCGCGCCGCCGAAGGTGGAGATCACCTCGGTGCCGTCGGCAAGCTCGATGCGGTAATGCAGCGTGGCCAGCTGCTCGCCCGGCGGGGGCGCATCAGGCACCTGGCGCGGCCTCCCCGTCGTCGCGGTGCAGGAAGCCCTCGAGGATCACCAGACCGGCGCCGATCGTGATGCCGCTGTCGGCGACGTTGAACGCCGGCCAGTGCCAGCCGAAGGCGTGCAGGTCGACGAAATCCACCACGTGGCCGTAGAGCAGCCGGTCGACTAGGTTGCCGATCGCGCCGCCGAGGATCAGCGCCAGCCCGGTGCACAGCAGCCGCCGCCGCGGCGAGCGCAGGATCAGCCAGGACACGACGAGCGCCGCGCCGAGTGCGATCGCCGTGAACAGCAGCGTCTGCCAGCCCGCGGCGTCGGCGAGAAAGCTGAACGCCGCACCGCGGTTGAATACCAGCACCAGATTGAAAAAGCCCGTCAGCTCGAGACGCTCGCCCGGCACGAAGGCATCGAGCACCGCGAGCTTGCTGAGGCGGTCGGCGATCACCAGCGCCGCGGCGAGCCCGAACCAGGGCAGCGCCCTAGGCATGCCGCCGCACCTCGCCCGCGCCGTGCAGGTTCGACACGCAGCGCCCGCAGAGCGCCGGGTGCGCCGCATCGGCGCCCACGTCGGCGCGGTAGTGCCAGCAGCGCTCGCACTTGGCGTGCGCGCTCGGCGTCACCTCGACCGCGGCATCCTCGTCGCCCGCCGCGCCGCCGGAATGCACGCGCGCCGCCGAGGTGAGCAGCACGAAGCGCAGGTCTTCGCCGAGGCTCGCGAGCAGCGCATGGTCCGCGTCGTCGACCCGGTAGTCGACTTCGGCCTGCAGCGACGAGCCGACCTTGCCGGCCGCGCGCAGCGCCTCGATGCGCTTGCGCACCGGGGCGCGCAGTTCGCGCAGCCGCGTCCAGCGCGCGAGCAGCGCCTCGCCGTCGGGCACCGCCGGCAGCGCATGCAGCGTCTCGTAGAACACGCTCGCCTCGCTGTCGCCGCGGAACAGCTGCCAGGCCTCCTCGGCAGTGAACGACAGGATCGGCGCCATCAGCCGCACCAGGCTCGAGGTGACGTGCCACAGCGCGGTCTGCGCCGAGCGCCGCGCAGCCGAGCGCGGCGCGCAGGTGTAGAGCCGGTCCTTGAGAATGTCGAGGTAGAACGCGCCGAGGTCCTCGGAGCAGAAGCTCTGCAGCTTCTGCGCCACCAGGTGGAAGGCGTAGCGCGCGTAGTCGGCCGCCACCTCGTCCTGCAGGCGCGCGGTGAGCGCGATCGCGTAGCGGTCGATTTCGACCATCTCGGCGACCGGCACTGCGTCCGCCGACGGGTCGAAATCCGAGGTGTTGGCCAGCAGGAAGCGCAGCGTGTTGCGGATGCGGCGGTAGGACTCGACCACGCGCTTGAGGATCTCGTCCGAGATCGACAGCTCGCCGGAGGTGTCGGTGCTCGCCACCCACAGCCGCAGGATCTCGGCCCCGAGCGTGCCGGCAATCTTCTGCGGCGCAATCGTATTGCCGAGGGACTTCGACATCTTGCGCCCTTCGCCGTCGACGGTGAAGCCGTGCGTGAGCAGCTCCTTGTAGGGCGGCGTGCCGTTCATCATGCAGGACACCAGCAGCGAGCTGTGGAACCAGCCGCGGTGCTGGTCGGAGCCCTCGAGGTACATGTCGGCGGGAAATCCGAGCGCGGCGTGCGAGCCGCGCAGCACAGTCTGGTGCGTCGAGCCCGAGTCGAACCAGACGTCGAGCGTGTCCTTCACCTTCTCGTAGTGCGTGGCGTCGTCGCCGAGCAGCTCGCGCGGGTCGAGCGTCTGCCAGGCCTCGATGCCGCCGACCTCGACGCGCTTGGCCACCGCCTCGAGCAGCGCCAGCGTGTCCGGATGCAGCGAACCGGTTTCCTTGTGGACGAAAAACGGCATCGGCGTGCCCCACTGGCGCTGGCGCGACAGCGTCCAGTCGGGCCGGTTGGCGATCATGCCGTGCAGGCGCGCCTGCCCCCAGGCGGGAAAGAACTGCGTCGCCTCGATGCCGCGCAGTGCGGTGGCGCGCAGCGTCTCGGCCGGCGTGACGCCCTGCCAGCCGGGCACCGCGTCCATGCCGGCGAACCACTGCACCGTCGCGCGCAGGATCACCGGCGTCTTGTGGCGCCAGCAGTGCATGTAGCTGTGCACGTAGGCTTCGCGCGCGAGCAGCGCAGCGCGACGCTCGAGCTCGGCGACGATCTCGAGATTGGCGTCCCAGATCATCAGCCCGCCGAACAGCGGCAGCGACTCGGCGAAGTGCCCGTCGCTCTGCACCGGCGTGAGGATCGCGTCGTCCTGCATGCCGTAGCGCCGGCAGGACTCGAAGTCCTCGACGCCGTAGGCCGGCGCCGAGTGCACGATCCCGGTGCCCGTATCGAGCGTCACGTAATCGCCGAGATACACCGGCGCGTCGCGTTCGTAGAGCGGGTGGCGGAAGACAATACCCTCGAGCGCCGAGCCCTTGCACGCGGCGAGCGTGGTGCCCTCCAGCTTGTAGCGCGCCAGGCAGGCCGCCTGCAGCTCGGCGGCGAGCACCAGCAGCCCGCGCGCGGTGTCGACCAGGTGGTAGACGAACTCGGGATGCGCGTTGAGCGCCTGGTTGGCGGGAATGGTCCACGGCGTGGTGGTCCAGATCACCGCATAGGCCGGTCGGTCGGGCAGCCGCTCGAGGCCGAAGGCGCGCGCCAGTCGATCCGGCTCAGCGGTCGCGAAGGCGACGTCGATCGCCGCGTCCTTGCGGTCCTCGTACTCGACCTCGGCTTCCGCCAAGGCCGAGCCGCAGTCGAAGCACCAGTTCACCGGCTTCAGCCCGCGGTAGACGTAGCCCTTGCCGAGCAGCACGCCGAGCGAACGGATCTCGTCGGCCTCGTTCGACGGCGCCATGGTGAGGTAGGGGTTGTCCCAGTCGCCGAGCACGCCGAGGCGGCGGAAGTCGGCCTTCTGGCGCGCGATCTGCTCGAGCGCGTAGGCGCGGCACAGGCGCTGCGTTTCCTCGGCCGCGAGGTGCTTGCCATGCTGCTTTTCGATCTGCACCTCGATCGGCATGCCGTGGCAGTCCCAGCCCGGCACGTAGGGCGCATCAAAGCCCGCGAGCGACTTCGACTTGACCACCATGTCCTTGAGGATCTTGTTCACCGCGGTGCCGAGGTGGATGTCGCCGTTGGCGTACGGCGGGCCGTCGTGCAGGACGAACCGCGGCCGGCCCTTGGCGATGCCGCGCAGCCGGGCGTAGACGCCCTTGTCCTGCCATTCCTTGACGCGCTGCGGCTCGCGCTTGGCGAGGTCGCCGCGCATCGGGAACGGCGTGTCGGGCAAATTGAGTGTTTTCTTGTAGTCAGCCATGCGTCGTCACGAAGTGTTCCTTGGCCTGCGCCACGTCCCGCGCGATCGCCGCGCGCAGCTCGGCGAGGTCGTCGTACTTCTTCTCGTCGCGCAGTCGGGCGAGAAAGCGCACCCGCAGGTGCCGTCCGTAGAGCGCCTCGGTGACCTCGAACAGGTGCACCTCGAGCAGCGGCGTCGGCAGCGCATTCACCGTCGGCCGCCGGCCGATGCTCGCCACGCCGGGCAGCCAGCGCGCCGGGCTCGCCGGGTCGGCGCCCTGCGCCTCGACCACGTAAATGCCGCCGAGCGGCGGGCGCCGCGGCAGCACGATGTTCGCAGTGGGAAAGCCGAGCTCGCGACCGAGCTTGGCGCCGTGCACCACGCGCCCCGACACGACGTAGGGCCGCCCGAGCAGCCGCGCGGCGCCTTCGAGATCGGCGCGCTCGAGCGCCTCGCGCACGCGCGAGCTTGAGATGCGCCCGCCGCTCTTGTCGGTCACTTCAGGCATCGCCTCGAGCGCGAAGCCGCGCGTGACGGCCGCCGCCTCGAGCATGGCGAAATCGCCGCGCCGTCCGGCGCCGAAGCGGAAGTCGCGCCCGACCAGCAGCCAGGCCGCCTGCAGGCGGGTGCACAGCATGTCGTCGATGAACTGCGCTGCCGGGATCGAGGCGAAGCGCGCATCGAAGCGCGCGACGTGCGCGCGGTCCAGACCGGCAGCGGCGAACAGCTCGAGCTTCTCGCGCAACCGCGCGATGCGCGGCGGCGCATCCACGCCGCGCAGCGCGGCGAAATGCTCGCGCGGCAGCGGCTCGAAGCTGAGCACGCCAGCGGCGATACCCTTGCGCCGCGCGACCGTCACGACACGCGAGAGCATGGCCTGGTGACCGAGATGCACGCCATCGAAATTGCCGATCGTCCAGGCACCCGGTCCGCGGCCCGGTTGCGCTGTGCCGTGCGTGACCACCATGATGCGAGCCCAAAATGCTGAATTATAGTGACTTTGCTGCACCGCGCCGAAGCCGCGCGGCCCTCGAGGGCGGTCCGGCCACCGCGCGCGGCGCGGCTCAGTTCATGCGCGCGCACTGCGCGCGCAGCGCCATCAGCTGCAAACGCACGTCCTCGCCGTCGGGCGCGTCGGGGGCGCGCTCGACGTAGGCCGCGAGGTCGGCGAGCGCCGGCTGCCAGCACTCCAGGCGCTGATACAGCAGGCCGCGGTCGCGCAGCTCGGCGCTCGCGTCGGGCGTCACCACCAGGATGCGGTTGAGCACCTTGAGCAGCTGCGCCGGCTCGTCGGCGTCGCGGTAGATCGACTTCAGGTTGCGCAGCACGCGCGCCAGGATCTGGCGGTGGCTCGCCGGCTCGAGAAACTGCTCGAGCGGCAGGGACTCGAGCGGAATGCCGCCGGCCGCACCCTTCGGCACGACGCGCTCGATGCGCTCGCGCAGGTCGTCCTCCGACTGCGGCGCGCCGCCGGCGAAGGCATCGAGCACCAGCATGCCGCCGCGCAGCCGCAGGCGCACCAGGAAATGGCCGGGGAACGACACGCCCTCGAGCGGCAGCCCGATGCGCCGGCCGAGCTCGATGTACAGGATCGACAGGCTGATCGGAATACCGGTACGCCGGTCGATGACCTCGTTCAGGTAGCTGTTGCGCGGGTCGTAGTAGGCGTCGAAGTTGCCCGCGAAGCCGAGCTCGCCGAACATGAACTCGTTCAGCGCGATCACCTTTTCCTCGACGCCGCGCTGCCCGACCTGCGCACGCAGGCGCATGCCGAAGCGCTCGATCTGGCCGAGGTAATACGCCATGTCGAGCTCCGGATAGGCGTCGCGCGCGATCATCAGGCAGGCGCGCGCGAGCTCGATGCGCGTATCGGCCTGCGCCATCAGTGTGCGGAACGGCTCGAGCACGTCCTGCGCCCCCGGCAGCCGCGCGTCCAGCCCCTGCGGGCCGATGCCCATGGCGCCGCGCGCCATCAGTCGACCGCCTGGCGGGCGAAATCCTTCACCCGTACCCCCAACGCCAGCAAACTGCCACCGTACACCGCAGCGCCGAGCAGCACCAGCCCGGCCAGGGCGGGCACCTTCTGCAGGCCCGGCGCCGCGAGCCACCACTGCGCCTCGCCCATCGCGAAAACCAGCGCCAGCGCCATCAGCGCCACGCTCGCCAGCACGCGCGCCAGAAACCGCGCCCAGCCGGGCTGCGCGCGATAGATACCGTGCTTGCGCAGCATGCGGAACAGCAGCCCCGCGTTCAGGCAGGCGCCCAGCCCGATCGCCAGCGCCAGACCGGCATGCTTGAGCGGCCCGATGAACGCGAGGTTCATCGCCTGGGTGGCCAGCAGCGTCAGCACCGCGATGCGCACCGGCGTGGCGACGTTCTGCCGCGCGTAGAAGCCCGGCGCGAGAATCTTCACCAGGATCATGCCGACCAGTCCCACGCTGTAGGCGATCAGCGCCTGGCGCGTCATCCAGGCGTCCTCCGGACCGAAGCGGCCGTAGTGGAACAGCGTCGCGATCAGCGGCAGCGCAATCACGGCAAGCGCCACCGCGGCGGGAATCGCGAGCAGCAGGCTCACGCGCAGCCCCCAGTCGAGCAGGCGCGCCGTGGCGTCGGCGTCGGTCTTCGCATGCGCCCGCGACAGGCTCGGCAGCAGAATCGTGCCAACCGCGACGCCGAGCACGCCGGCCGGGAATTCCATCAGCCGGTCGGCGTAATACAGCCAGGACACGCTGCCCGAAACCAGAAACGAGGCGAAGATGGTGTTGATGAGCAGCGAGATCTGGCTCACCGATACGCCGAACACCGCAGGCGCCATCAGCGTCAGGATGCGCATCACCCCCGGATGGCGCCATCGCAGGCGCCAGCGCGGCAGCACCCCGAGACGGGCCAGAAACGGCAGCTGGAACGCGAGCTGCAGGATGCCGCCGGCGAACACCGCCCAGGCCAGCGCCAGCACCGGCGGGTCGAAGTGCTCCGCAAAGAACAGCGCGGCGACGATGAACGAAACGTTGAGCAGCGCCGGCGTGAACGCAGGCACCGCGAAGCGGCTCCAGGTGTTGAGAATCCCCGCCGCGAGCGCGACCAGCGAGATGAACAGGATGTAGGGAAAGGTGATGCGCAGGAGCTGGACCGTGAGCGCGAACTTCTCGGGCTCGTCGGCGAAGCCGGGCGCCGAGATGTGCACGATCAGCGGTGCCGCGGCGACGCCGAGGGCGGCGGCGATCACCAGCGCGAGGAACAGCAGGCTCGCGACGCAGTCGAGCAGCGTGCGCGTGTCCTCGGCCGACTGGCGCGCGCGGTACTCGCCCAGCACCGGGACGAAGGCCTGCGAGAAGGCGCCTTCGGCGAACAGCCGGCGCAGCAGGTTGGGAATGCGGAAGGCGACGAAAAACGCGTCGGTGGCGAGCCCGGCGCCGAAGGCGCGCGCGATCAGCAGGTCGCGCACGAAGCCGAGCACCCGGCTCACCAGCGTCATGCTGCTGACCGTGCCCAGCGCGCGCAGCAGGTTCATCGGGCCGGACGCTGCGGCGCCGCGCCCGCGGGGCGCCGGCGGCAGGAATTTTCCTTGCGCGGCAGGGGTTTGGCCGCTAGAATGCGCCCCTTTTTCAGCCCCACCCGGACTCCATGGCCAATTCCGCTTCGGCACGCAAGCGCGCCCGTCAGGCAGACGTGCGGCGCGCGCACAACATGAGCCTGCGCACCACCGCGCGCACGGCGATCAAGAACGTCGAGAAGGCGATCGTCGCCGGCGACAAGGCCGCCGCGGAGGCGGCGCTGTCGCTCAGCAGCAGCACCATCGATCGCGTCGCGGCGAAAGGCATCCTGCATCGCAATGCCGCCAACCGTCACAAGAGCCGTCTCGCTCAGGCCGTCAAGGCCATGCAGTAGACACCACGAGGCGGCGCGCGCCGCGCAGGCGCGCGGCGCGGCGGCCGCAGACGGAAACATGGCGCGATTATAGCGACGCGCTCTGGCCGCGGCGGGTGCGGGACATGGCGCAGTGCGGGCCGATCCTGCGCAGACGCAGACCGGTAGACAGGCAGGCGCAGGTCGACATCGGATCCTGCGGCCTGTGCTAGCATTTCTCGAACGGCGGCGCGGGCCGCCGTTTTGCATTCTGGGGAGGTGTCGACAATGTCCCACGTGATGAACACCTACGCCCGCCAGCCGATCGCCTTCGTGCGCGGCGAGGGCGTCTGGCTCTGGGACGAATCCGGCAAGCGCTACCTCGACGCCCTGGCCGGCATCGCGGTCAACACGCTCGGCCACGCTCACCCCGTGCTGACGCGCGCGATCGCCGAGCAGGCGGCGAAAGTGATCCACACCTCCAACCTGTTCCGCATCCCGCTGCAGGAGCGCGCGGCCGACCTGCTGGCCGAGATCACCGGGCTCGACGAGGTGTTCTTCTGCAACTCGGGCTGCGAAGCGAACGAGGCCGCGATCAAGCTGGCGCGCCTCTACGGCCACCAGCGCGGCGTGTCCGCGCCGCACGTCATCGTGATGGAGAACGCGTTTCACGGCCGCACCATCGCCACGCTGTCGGCAACCGGCAGCCGCAAGGTGCAGGCGGGCTTCGAGCCGCTGGTGCCGGGCTTCGTGCGCGTGCCGCTGAACGACATCGACACGGTGCGCGCGATCGCCGAGCGCGACGCGAGCGTGGTCGCGGTGATGATCGAGCCGATCCAGGGCGAAGGCGGCATCAACGTGTCACGCCTCGAGTACCTGCGCGCGCTGCACGCGCTGTGCCAGGAAAAGGAATGGCTGTTCATCTCGGACGAGGTGCAATGCGGCCTGGGACGCACCGGCAAGTGGTTCGTCTACCAGCACGCGGGCTTCATGCCCGACGTGGTGCCGCTCGCCAAGGGCCTCGCCGGCGGGGTGCCGGTCGGCGCCTGCATCACGGGCGGCCGCGCCAAGGGGCTGTTCAAGCCCGGGCATCACGGCTCGACGTTCGGCGGCAACCCGCTCGCCATGGCGGCGCTGGTCGCGACGCTCGAGACCATGCAGCGCGACGACCTGCTCGGCAATGCCGAGCGCGTCGGACGCGTGATCCGCGACGGCCTGGTCGCGGGGCTCGACGGCCTCGCCGGCGTGCAGGAGATCCGCGGCATGGGCCTGATGATCGGCGTCCAGCTCGATCGCCCCTGCGGCGAGATCGTCGGGCGCGCGCTCGACGCGGGCCTGATCGTCAACGTCACGAACGACACAGTCGTGCGGCTGCTGCCGCCGCTGGTCATGAGCGAGGCCGAGGCGCGCATGGTGATCGAGCGCCTGGTGCCGATCATCCGGGACTTCCTCGCGCAGGCCGGGGCCGCGCCAAGCGCCGCGGCGCGCTAGAGGAGGCGCGCGCATGGACGCACGCCACTACCTCCAGTTCAGGGACTTCTCACGCGAGGACTACGCGCAACTGTTCGAGCGCACGCGCTGGATCAAGGACCGCTTCAAGCGCTACGAGCGCTACTGGCCGCTCGCCGACCGCACGCTGGCGATGATTTTCGAGAAGCAGTCGACGCGCACGCGCCTGTCGTTCGAGGCCGGCATGCATCAGCTCGGCGGCACGGCGATCTTCCTCAGCACGCGCGATTCGCAGCTCGGCCGCGGCGAGCCGGTCGAGGACTCGGCGCGGGTCATCTCGCGCATGTGCGACGGGGTCATGATCCGGACCTTCGAGCAGGCGGTGCTCGAGCGCTTCGCCGCGCACTCGCGCGTGCCGGTGATCAACGGCCTGACCAACGAATACCACCCCTGCCAGATCCTCGCCGACGTCTACACCTACATCGAGCAGCGCGGCGCGCTGCGCGGGCGCACGGTGGCCTGGATCGGCGACTCGAACAACGTCTGCAACACCTGGCTGCAGGCCGCGGAGGTGCTCGACTTCAACGTGCACGTGTCGACGCCGCCGGGCTACGAGGTCGACCCCGCGCGCGCCGGCCTGCAGGGATCGGATCACTACACCCCGTTCGGCGACCCGGTCGCGGCGGTGCGCGATGCGGACCTGGTGACCACCGACGTGTGGACCAGCATGGGCTTCGAGGCCGAGGACAGGGCGCGCCGCACGGCGTTCCAGGACTGGCAGGTCGACGCCGAGATGATGCGCGCCGCGAAGCCGGACGCACTGTTCATGCACTGCCTGCCCGCGCACCGCGGCGAGGAAGTCGCCGCCGAGGTCATCGACGGCCCGCAGAGCGTCGTCTGGGACGAGGCGGAAAACCGCCTGCACACCCAGAAGGCGCTGCTCGAGTTCCTGCTGCTCGGCGCCGTGCAGGCGCCGTGAGCCCGCGCCCCCGGCGCCGCGCCGCCCGCTTTCATCCATCCGAAGACACGAAGACGCCGCACATGAAAAAGCGCAACACGGACAAGAAGGTGAACAAGGTGAACAAGGTCGTGCTCGCCTACTCCGGCGGGCTCGACACCTCGGTCATCCTCAAGTGGCTGCAGGACAGCTACGGCTGCGAGGTGGTGACGTTCACCGCCGACATCGGCCAGGGCGAGGAAGTCGCGCCCGCGCGCAAGAAGGCGCTCGCGCTCGGCATCAAGCGCAAGAACATTTTCATCGAGGACCTGAAGGAGGAGTTCGTCCGCGACTTCGTCTTCCCGATGTTCCGGGCGAACGCGGTCTACGAGGGCGAGTACCTGCTCGGCACCTCGATCGCGCGGCCGCTGATCGCCAAGCGCATGGTCGAGATCGCCCGCAAGACAGGCGCCGATGCCGTCTCGCACGGCGCCACCGGCAAGGGCAACGACCAGGTGCGCTTCGAGCTCGGCGCCTACGCCCTGATGCCGGACGTGCGCATCATCGCGCCCTGGCGCGAGTGGGACCTGCTGTCGCGCGAAAAGCTGCTGCGCTACGCCGACCAGCACGGCATCCCGGTCGATTTCAAGAAGCGCAAGGGCGGCGCCCCATACTCGATGGACGCCAACCTGTTGCATATCTCCTACGAGGGCGGCATCCTCGAGGATCCGGACTTCGAGCCCGAGGAGTCGATGTGGCGCATCACCGTATCGCCGGAGCGCGCGCCGAGCCGCCCCGAGCATGTGACGCTCGAATACCGCCGCGGCGATATCGTCGCGGTCAACGGCCGGCGCCTGTCGGCGGCGCGGGTGCTGGAGACGCTCAATCGGCTGGGCGGCCGGCACGGCATCGGGCGCCTGGACCTCGTCGAGAACCGTTACGTCGGCATGAAGAGCCGCGGCTGCTACGAGACACCGGGCGGCACCATCATGCTCAAAGCGCACCGCGCGATCGAGTCGATCACCCTGGACCGCGAGGTGCTCGCGCTGAAGGACGACCTCATGCCGCGCTACGCGCGCCTGATCTACAACGGCTACTGGTTCAGCCCCGAGCGGCAGCTGCTGCAGACCCTGATCGACGAATCGCAGGCGCCGGTGAACGGCACGGTACGGCTCAAGCTCTACAAGGGCACCGTGATCGTCACCGGGCGCAGCTCGAAGAGCGACTCGCTGTTCGACCCGACGATCGCGACCTTCGAGGACGACGCCGGCGCCTACAACCAGGCGGACGCGGCAGGTTTCATCCGGCTCAACGCGCTGCGCATGCGCATTGCCGCCAAGCAGCGCCGCAGGAAGGCACGGGCATGATGGCGCGCCTGTGCGCCGTGGTCGCCGTGCTCGCCGCGCTCGCCGCCCTGCTGCTGGCGCCGGCGCCGGCGCTCGCCGCACCGTTTGCGGTCCAGCTCGGCGACACGCGCATCGCGCTCGATACGCCGCCGGGCTTCTCCGACGCCGCCGCAACCGGTTCGCCGAGCGTGCTCGAGCTGGCCGAGTCGCTCACCTCGGCGTCGAACCGCATCCTGCTGTTCGGCATCACCGACGCCGACTTCCGGCGTTTCTCGGTGGGCGACACGCCCGAGATGGGACGCTACCTGATCGCGGTGACGCCGCGCGCGCTCGAGCGCTACTACGTCTCGCCGAAGGACTTCGAGCGCTACGTGGCCGACGTGACGCGCGACCTCGGCAAGCCGACGCAGGACATGGACTACCGCAAGCTGCTCGACGCCGCCCCCACCGGTCGGCCCGTGGTGCTCGCCGAGCTGCGCCGCGAGCCGGCACTGCTCTCGTTCATGCAGGGCGCGCGGTTCCCCGGGCGCGAGAGTCGCTTCATCGGCGTGCCGGACGACCCCGCGCAGTACCTGCTTTCGACGACCACGCTGCTGCTGCTGCGCGATCGCGCGCTGAGCCTGTCGATCTATACCGGCTATGCCAGCCCGCAGGACGCCGAGTGGCTGCGGGCCACGACCCAGCGCTGGGTCGAGGAATTGCAGCGACTCAACCGCTTCTAGGGACGCGCGGCGGCGCCCGCGCGCGCCACTGCGTTTTTTGCGGCAGATCAATACCGCGGCGTGTCCAGCCCCTAGTCTGAATCGCGTGGAACACGGCCAACCGGGGGCACGACCGGTCGGGTCCGTCGAGCGCATCTCGGGACCGGTGGTCGACGTCCTCTGCACCGCCGTCCTGCCCCCGCTGAACGAAGCCTTGCGCGTACCGCTGGACGGCGGCGAGTGCCTGCTCGAGGTGCATCGTCATCTCGACCCGCGCCGGCTGCGCAGCGTCGCGTTGCACGGGACCGCGGGGATGCGGCGCGGCGCGCCGGTGTTCGCCGCCGGAGGCCCGCTGCGCGTTCCGGTGAGCCGCGGCTGCCTCGGCCGGGTGCTCGATATCTTCGGCCGGCCGCTCGACGGCGGGCCAGCGCTGGCCGCCGACGCGCAGCGTGCCGTGACCGCCGCGCCACCGCCCATCTCCGAGGTGCGCGGCCCCGAGGCCATTCTCGAGACCGGCATCAAGGTCGTTGACCTGCTGTGCCCGTTCGTGCGTGGCGGAAAGACCGGCCTGTTCGGCGGCGCTGGCGTCGGCAAGACCGTGCTGATCATGGAGTTCATGCACGCGATCGCGGCGCTGCACCAGGGCGTGTCGGTGTTCGCGGGCGTCGGCGAGCGCATCCGCGAGGCGCACGAGCTGTGGCGGGAGATGGAGCGCGCCGGCGTGCTGCCCAGCACGGTCATGGTCTTCGGCCAGATGGACGAGTCGCCCGGCGTGCGCTACCGCGCCGGCGCATCGGCGCTGGCCTATGCCGAATACCTGCGCGACGTGATCGGCAAGGAAGTGCTGGTACTGATCGACAACGCCTACCGCTACGTGCAGGCCGGCAGCGAAATCTCGGGACTGCTCGGGCGCATGCCGGCGACCGTCGGCTACCAGCCGACGCTGCTCACCGAGGTCGCCGAGCTCGAGGAGCGCATCGCCTCGACGCGGCGCGGCACGATTACCTCGGTGCAGGCGGTGTACGTACCCGCGGACGACATGTCCGATCCGGCGGTGAGCGCGATCCTCGCGCACCTCGACACGCGCGTGATCCTGTCGCGCGACCAGGCCGGGCGCGGCATCTACCCGGCGGTCGATCCGCTTGCATCGCAGAGCCGCCTGCTCGACCGGCGCACGGTGGGCGCGCGGCACTACGAGATCGCGCAGGCCGTGCGCAGCCATCTCGCGCGTTACGAGGAGCTGCAGGACATCATCGCCATGCTGGGCATCGAGTCGCTCTCGGCCGAGGACCGCAGCGTGGTGCACCGGGCGCGGCGCCTGCAGCGCTACCTGAGCCAGCCGTTCCACGTGGTGGCGGAGCACACCGGGCTGCCCGGCGTGTCGGTGCCCCTCGAGCGCACGCTCAGCGACTGCGAAGCCTTTTTGCGCGGCGACTTCGACGGCCTGGACGAAGCGCGCTGCTACATGCGCGGCTCGATGGAGGCCGGCTGATGGCCGCGGGTTTCAGCCTGCATCTGGAGTCGGCGAACCGCAGCGAGCGCGTCGACGACGTCGTCAGCTTCGTCGGCAACGACGCCTCGGGCGCCTTCGGCCTGCTCGCGCACCACGCGCGCCTGCTCACCGTGCTCGAGTTCGGCATGGCGCGCTTCCGCACCGCGGACGATCGCTGGCACTACGTCGCCCTGCCCGGCGCCGTCGCCTACTTCGTGGACAACGCGCTGCATCTGGCGACGCGGCGCTACGTGCTGAGCGACGATTACCGCGTCGTCGCCGACGCCGTCGAGAACACGCTGCGTGCGGAGGAGCGCACGCTGCGCGGCCTGCGCCAGAGCGTCGGCCGGCTCGACCGGGAGATCCTGCGGCGGCTGTGGCGGCTGCAGGAACGCGAGGCCTGAGCGCATGAAAAGCGAAGGCGACACGCGCCTGAAGCGCTCCGTCGAACGCGAGGCGGCGCGCATGAAGCGCGCCGAGCGCGAGCGCGACAGCCTGCTCGCGCTCACCGGGTACCTGGGCAGCCTGGCGCTGATGTTCCTCATTCCGGTGATCGCCGGTGCCTACCTGGGCAGCTGGCTCGATGAGCAGGCGACGGGCTATTCGACGCGCTGGACGGTCAGCCTGATCGTGCTCGGGCTGGTGATCGGCGTGGTCAACGTCGTGCTTTACATTCGCGAGCGCGGCTGATGGAACCCATGGCGATCGTCTTTTCGATCGGCCCGTTCGGGATCACGCGGACCGTGGTCACCACCTGGGGCATCATGCTCGTCCTCGGCGCCTTCAGTGCGCTGGCCACACGCCGGCTGCGCGACACGCCGGGCGCCGTGCAGACCCTGCTCGAAGGGGTGGTGACGGCGATCGAAGACGCGGTCACCGCCGTATTGCCGCAGGGCGGACGCATGCTGGTGCCCTTCGTCGGCACGCTGTGGATCTTCCTCGTCATCGCCAACCTGACGGGCATCGTGCCGGGACTGCACTCGCCGACCGCGGACCTGTCGCTGACGGCCGCGCTCGCGCTGCTCGTGTTCCTGTCGGTGCACTGGTACGGCATACGCGCCGAGGGGCTGCGCGTCTACGCGCGCCATTACCTGTCGCCCAATCCGATCATGCTGCCCTTTCACATCATCAGCGAACTGTCGCGCACCGTCGCGCTCGCCGTGCGCCTGTTCGGCAACATCACCAGCCTGGAGACCGCCGCGCTGCTCGTGCTGATCGTCGCCGGCTTCCTGGCGCCCGTGCCGATCCTGCTGCTGCACATCGTCGAGGCACTGGTGCAGGCCTTCATCTTCGGCATGCTGGCGCTGGTCTACATCGCCGGCGGCATTCAATCCCAACGCCTGTCCAAGGAACGGAAAGGATCTGAGTCATGACCTCTGAGTTCGTCATCATCTCGACCGTCGTGGCGCTGCTCGCGATCGCGCTCGGCGTCATGCTGCCCGCGCTGGCGATGGGCCGCGCGATCGCCCAGGCGCTCGACGCGCTCGCCCGGCAGCCGGAATCCGAGCGCGCCATCACGCGCACGCTGTTCATCGGCCTGGCGATGATCGAATCCCTCGCCATCTACGTGCTGGTCATCGTGCTGATCGTGCTGTTCCGCAACCCTCTGCTCGAGTACCTGCTCAAGTGACACCATGCAAATCGACACCACCACCTTCGTTCTCGAGCTGATCAACTTCGCGATCCTGGTCTGGATCCTGCATCGCTTCCTGTATCGGCCCGTGCTCGGCGCCATCGACCGGCGGCGCAGCGCGATCGAGGCGTCGATGCGCGAGGCGCGCAGCACGCACGAAAAAGCCGAACAGCTGCGCCAGGCCTACGAGGACCGTTTCACCGGATGGGAGCAGGAGCGCGCGCAGGCGCGAACGGCGCTCGCCGCCGACCTCGCCGCACAGCGCGAGAAGGCGCTCGCCGAGGTTGCGCGCAGCGCCGAGCAGGAGCGCGACCGGCTGGCAGCGGTGCAGGCCCGGCGCGCGCACGACCTGGCGCGCGAGACCGAGGAACGCGCGCTCGAGCAGGCCGCGGCGTTCGCCGCCCGGCTGTTCGAGCGGCTCAGCGGACCGGAAACCGATGCGCGCCTGATCGACGCCTTCGCCAGCGACCTGAGCGCCTGGCCCGAATCGCGCATCGAGGACCTGCGGGCGGCGCTGCACACGGTGCAGGGGCGGGTGCAGATTGCGGCCGCGCGCACGCTGGGCGACGCCGAGCGCGCGCGTATCACGCAGGCGCTCGACGAACGCCTCGGCATGCGCTGCCAGGCGGATTTCAGCGTGGATCCCGCGCTGCTGGCCGGCCTCAGCGTGACGGTCGGACCCTGGCGGCTGCAGGCCAACCTGCGTGACGAGCTGCAGTTCTTCGCGTCCGGGCCGGAGGATGTGCGCTGACGCCGTCTCGGTTCAGCTGCCGCTCGCGCGCCAGGCGGCGCGCCTGCGCAGCTACCGCTTCGCGCTGCGGCTCGCGGAGCGTGGCACCGTGGTCTCGGTGGGCGACGGCATCGCCTGGGTCGAGGGCCTGCCCTCGGCTTCGATGGAAGAACTGATACGCACCGAGGACGGCTCGACCGCGCTCGTCTTCCACCTCGCCCCGGAGCGCATCGGCGCGATCCTGCTCGACGCCTCGCCCACGCTGGGCGCCGGCGCCCCCGCGGCGCTCACCGGGCGGCGCCTCGCGCTCGGCGTCGGCGATGCGCTGATCGGGCGCGTGATCGACCCGCTCGGGCGAGCGCTCGACGGCGGCGATGCACCGCAGGGCCGCGCGCGGCGGGCGATCGACGGCCCGTCGCCGCCGATCGTCGCCCGCGACTTCGTCAACCAGCCACTCTACACCGGCAGCAAGGTCGCCGACACGATGATTCCCATCGGCCGCGGCCAGCGCCAGCTGCTGATCGGCGACAACGGCACCGGCAAGACGACCTTCGCGCTCGACGTGGTGCTGCACCAGAAGGGCCGCGGGGTGAAATGCGTGGTCGTGCTGATCGGCCAGAAGCGCTCCGCGGTGGCCGCGGCAATCGAGACGCTGCGCGCGGCCGGCGCCATGGACTACACCACGCTGGTCGTCGCCGAGGCCACCGCGACCCCGGGCCTGATCTATCTCGCGCCCTACGCCGGCTGTGCGATCGCCGAAGCCTGGATGACGGCCGGCGAGCATGCGCTGATCGTCTACGACGACCTCTCGACACACGCGCGCGTCTACCGCGAGCTGTCGCTGCTGCTGCGCCGGCCACCGGGTCGCGAGGCCTACCCGGGCGATGTGTTCTATCTGCATTCGCGTCTGCTCGAGCGCTCGACCTGCCTCGCACCGGGGCACGGCGGCGGCAGCATGACGGCGCTGCCGATCGTCGAAACCGAACAGGGCGAGATCGCGGCGTACATCCCGACCAACCTGATTTCGATCACCGACGGCCAGGTCTACTTCGACCGCCAGCTGTTCGCGGCCGGCACCCTGCCGGCAATCGACGTGCGGCGCTCGGTGTCGCGGATCGGCGGCAAGGCCCAGCCGGATGCGATCAAGCGCGAGGTCGCCGGGATCAAGCTCGACTACCTGCAGTTTCTCGAGCTCGAGCTGTTCTCGCGCTTCGGCGCACGCCTCGAGCCCGAGTTGCGCAAGCGGCTCGCACGCGGGCGGCTGCTGCGCAACGTGCTGAAGCAGGAGCCGCTGCGCCCGCTGGCGCCCGAGTGCCATCTCGCCTGGCTGATCGCCTTTGCGAGTGGACGCCTCGATGCGCTGGAAGACCCGCGCGCGCTCGCCGAAGCGCTCGAGCGCCTGAACCAGGGCGCACTGCGCGGCGCACTGCGGCTCGACGAGCCGCGCGACGCCTGGGTCGCGGCGGTCGATCGCTGGCTGGGCGGGGCCACCGCATGAGCGCCCGCCGCAAGATGGTCGCGCGGCTCGAGACCTATGGCGAAGTGCGTGCCATCCTGGCCGCGATCAAGAACATGGCGCTCGCCGAATTGCATCGCCTCGCCGGGCTGCACGAAAACCAGCGGCGCGCGATGGGCACCGTGGAGCGCGCAGCGGCCGATTTCGTCGCCTTCCACCCCCCGCTGCGCGGCGACGGCGCGCTGCAGGCCTGCATCGTGGTCGGCTCGGAGCGCGGCTTCTGCGGGGAGTTCAATGCGCCGCTGGCGCAGGCGGCGAGCGCGCGCCACGCGCACGGTGAGCGCGTGTTGCTGGTGGGATCGCGCCTCGCCGAGCGCGCCGCGCAGGCCGACCTCGCGCTCGACAGCATCCCCGGTGCGAACGTCACCGAGGAGCTCGCGCCGACCCTGGAGCGCGTCCTCGCCTGGCTCGAGCGCACGCAGCGCGAGGCCCCGGGCGGCGCGGCCCGGGTGAGCGCACTGCTGCAGGACCCCGATGCGCCGCGGCTGCTGCAGCGCACGCTCGTGCCCCTGCCGCTGCCGGCGGGCGGCGCCGCGCCGCGCTACGCCGATGCGCCGCGTCTCACACTGCCGCCGCAAGACCTGCTGCGCGCGCTCGCCGACCAAGCGCTGATGCTGTCGCTGCACGAGCTGTTCTCGGTCTCGCTGATCGCGGAAAACCGGCGCCGGCTCGAGCACATGGAAGGCGCGCTGCGCCGCCTCGACGACAGCACGGCGGTGCTCGCACGCCGCATGCACGCGGCCCGCCAGGAGGACATCACGCAGGAGATCGAGGTCATCATGCTGAGCGCGCAGGCGCTCGCCGAGGAGGCCTCGGCGCGCGCTGCGTTATGATGGGTACCCGCATCGTTTTCCGCGCCCCGCGCAACAGGCCCGCACCATGCCTTCATTCGACATCGTTTCCCAGGTGGACAAGCAAGAGATCCGCAACGCCACCGAGCAGTGCAACAAGGAAATCACCAACCGCTTCGACTTCAAGGGCTCGGACGCGCGCATCGAGCAGAACGAGCTGCAGCTCACCGTGTTCGCCGACGACGAGTTCAAGCTCGGCCAGGTGCTCGACGTGCTGCGCGGGCGCCTCACCAAGCGCAACGTCGACGTGCGCTGCCTCGAGCTGGGCGGCGTCGAGAAGATTTCGGGCGACAAGGTCAAGCGCGGCGTCACGGTGCGCGTCGGCGTGCCGCAGGACAAGGGCAAGGCGATCGTCAAGCTGGTGAAGGACGCCAAGCTCAAGGTGCAGGCCTCGATCCAGGGCGACACGGTGCGCGTCTCGGGCACGAAAAAGGACGACCTGCAGGGCGCGATCGCGCTGGTGCGCAAATCGGTGACCGACCTGCCGCTCCAGTTCGTGAACTTCCGCGACTGAGGCGGCTGATCCGCGCGGCGCGCTCAGTCGCGCGCCAGACCCTCCAGCCAGCGCCCGTAGACGCGCTCGGCAACCGCGTGCAGCAGGCTGCAGCGCGCCTCCAGATCCTGCTGCATCGCCTGCGCCGTCTGCACCGCCGGGCTCGCGACCGAGTCCTCGAGCTCGGCACGACCGCCACGGCACCAGCTGTGCACCAGCTCGGGGGTCATCTCGAGATGGCATTGCAGGCCGGCGTGCTTGCCGAGCACGAAGGCCTGGTTGGCGCAGTGGACGTTCTCCAGCACCCGCGTCGCGCCGCGCGGCAGGTCGAAGGTCTCGCCGTGCCAGTGAAACGCAGCGAACCCGGTGCGCCCGCCGAACCATCCGCGCGCCAGCGCGTTGTCCGAAACCGCGACCTCGCCCCAGCCGATTTCCTTGACCGGGCTGCGGCGCACCTCGGCGCCGAGCGCCTTCGCCATCAGCTGCGCGCCCAGGCAGTGCCCGAGCACCGGCACGTCCTGGCGCACCGCGTCCAGCAGCAGCGCCAGCGACGGCGCGATCCACGGCAGGTCATCGTTGACGCTCATCGGCCCGCCCATGAAGACGAGCCCGGCGAACCCGCCCGCCGAGCGGGGCACGGGCTCGGCCGCGTCCACCGCGATCATGCGATGCGGGATTGAGCGCCGCTCGAGTACGGTGGCAAAATAGCCCGGTCCCTCGCTGCGGACATGCCGGAAAATCGCAACCGGCTTCATCGATGCTCTCCTGGCGACACGCACATCGCATTGCGCTCCTGCTGGCCGGCCTGCTGCTCGCAACCGCGCGGCCGCCGGCCGTCGCGGCCGACGTCAGCCTGATCGGCGTCGTGCCGGGCAAGGCGGCCGTCCTCGCAGTTGACGGCGGCAACCCGAAGCTCGTCAAGATCGGGCGCAGCTGGCAGGGCATCCGCGTCATCGCGGTCGACAAGCAGCATGCCATGGTCGAGATCGACGGCGCGCAGCGCCGCCTGCCGCTGGGTCAGCATTACCGTTCGGGGACCTCCGCGTCGACCGACCGCCAGCAGGTCGTGCTCGCGGCCGACCCGCGCGGACATTTCGTCGTCGACGGCGCGGTGAATGGCGGGCGCGTGCGCTTCATCCTCGACACCGGCGCAACCGTCGTCGCCCTGCCTGGCAGCGATGCGAATCGGCTCGGCATCGACTACCGCAAGGGCGCCCGGGGCACGATCAGCACAGCGAACGGCGCGACGCAGGCCTGGGGCATACGGCTCGACACGGTGAAGGTGGGCGACATCGAGCTGCGCAACGTCGAGGCCGTGGTGGTGGAGAGCGGGCTGGAGATCGCGCTGCTCGGCATGACCTTCCTCAACCGCGTCGAGATGAAGCGCGACGGGTCCAGCATGACGCTGATCCGGCGCTACTGAGCCGCGCCCGGCACCAGCGGCACGAAGCGCACCGGCAGCACGCGGCGCTCGTCGAAACCGCCGTCGGCGCGCTTGGTGACGAGCAGCAGGTACTGCACGCCGTATTCCCCGCCCACCGGGATGACCATCTTGCCCCCGGGGCGCAGCTGCTCGACCAGCGCCTGCGGCACCCGCGGCGCAGCCGCCGCGACCACGATGCCGTCGAAGGGCGCATGCTCGGGCCAGCCCAAATAGCCGTCGCCGGTGCGCACCTCGATGTTGCGATAGGCAAGCGCGCCGAGCGCCTGGCGCGCCGTCCTGGCGAGTGCGTCGATGATCTCGATCGAGTACACCTGCTGCACGACCTCGGCCAGCACCGCCGCCTGGTAGCCCGAGCCGGTGCCGACGTCGAGCACCACATGATGCGGCTGCGGGTCGATCAGGTCGGTCGACAGCGCGACGATGTAGGGTTGCGAAATCGTCTGCCCGCTGCCGATCGGCAGCGGGTGGTTGCGGTAGGCGCGCGAACCCTGCGACGCGGGTACCAGGCGGTGGCGCTCGACCTTGGCCATCGCGGCGCGCACCGCGGGCGACATCGACGCGAGGCCGGTTTCGCCGCGCGTCTCGGCGTACATCGCCTCGATCTCGGCGACCATGCGCGCGCGCTCGGCGGCGTGATCCGGTTCGGCCTGGGCCGTCATCATCATGAGCGTCGCGCTCGCGGCGGCCGCCGCCCGGCGGATGCCCGCGGTAAGCGGAGCGCAAAGGGCGTGCGCCATCGCAGGGTCTTCAGCGCGCCGCCGCCCCGTCTTTCTCGATCAGCGCGTAGGCGCTGTGATTGTGGATCGACTCGAAGTTCTCCGCCTCGACCACGTAGGCTTCGATGCGCTCGTCGAGGTTGAGCACCGCGGCGACGTCGCGCACCATGTCCTCGACGAACTTCGGATTGTCGTAGGCGCGCTCGGTGACGAACTTCTCGTCCGGGCGCTTGAGCAGGCCGTAGAGCTCGCTCGAGGCCTGCTTCTCGACCAGGTCGATGATCTCCTCGATCCAGACGAAGCCGTTCAGCCGCGCCGTAATGGTGACGTGCGAGCGCTGATTGTGCGCGCCGCGCTCCGAGATCTTCTTCGAGCAGGGACAGAGGCTGGTGACCGGCACCAGCACGCGCATCATGAAGCGCTGCTCGGCGCCGCGCCGCTCGCCGATGAACGTCACCTCGTAATCCATCAGGCTGCGCACACCGGACACGGGGGCCACCTTGTCGACGAAATACGGGAAGGTCATCTCGACATGCCCTTCCTCGGCTTCCAGCCGCTCGACCATCTGCTGCAGCATGACCTGGAAGGTATCGACCGTGATCTCGCGCTCGTGCGCGTTCAGGATCTCGACGAAGCGCGACATGTGCGTGCCCTTGAAATGATGCGGCAGGTGCACGTACATGTTGAAGCTGGCGATCGTGTGCTGCACGCCGCCGGAGCGCTCCTGGATGCGCACCGGATGACGGATCGACTTGACGCCGACCTTGTCGATGGCGAGGCGGCGCGAGTCGCGCGAGGCCTGGACGTCAGGGATGTTGTATAGGTCGCGGGATTTCATGCAATCCCCCGCTTGAAGCGCGGGTATGCCCGAAGGCCCAGTATAGCAGCGCGCGCCGGCCGCGCTCAGGCGCGGACCTGGACCGCCTGCGCCTCGAGCGCGGCGCGCACTGCGCGCTCGATGCCCGGCGCGTCGAGCCCGACCGAGGCCAGCAGCTTGGCCGGATCGCCGTGGTCGATGAACCGGTCGGGCAGGCCGAGCAGCAGCACCCGTCGCTCGATGTCGCGCGCGGCGAGCAGCTCGCAGACCGCGCCGCCCGCGCCGCCCATCACGGCGTGCTCCTCGACCGTGACGAGCAGATCGTGCGAGGCGGCCAGGCGCTCGACCAGCGCGCTGTCGAGCGGCTTGACGAAGCGCATGTTGGCGACCGTCGCGTCGAGCGCCTCTGCGGCGACGAGCGCCGGCGCGAGCATCGCGCCGAAGGCGAGGATCGCGACGCGCCGCCCTTCGCGGCGCAGCTCGCCGCGGCCGACTTCGAGCGTCTCGTGCACGCCGCCCGGCCGCGTGCCGGGGCCCGCGCCGCGCGGATAGCGCACCGCGGAGGGTCCGTCGAGCCGCAAGCCGGTGCTGAGCATGCGCCGGCACTCGGCCTCGTCGGCCGGCGCCATCAGCGTCAGGTTCGGCACGGTGCGCAGGAAGGCGTAGTCGAAGGCGCCGTTGTGCGTCGCGCCGTCGCCGCCGACCAGTCCGCCGCGGTCGAGCGCGAACAGCACCGGCAGGTTCTGGATCGCGACGTCGTGAATCAGCTGGTCATAGCCGCGCTGCAGGAACGTCGAGTAGATCGCCACGACGGGCCGCAGGCCTTCGCAGGCGAGGCCCGCGGCGAAGGTCACCGCGTGCTGCTCGGCGATGCCGACGTCGAAGTAGCGCTCGGGGAACGCTTCCGAATAGCGCACCATGCCGGAGCCCTCGCGCATCGCCGGCGTGATCGCCACCAGGCGCGGCTCCTGCGCCGCCATCTCGCACAGCCAGTCGCCGAAGACCTGGCTGTAGCTCGGGCGCCCGCCGCCGCTTTGCTTGATGCCTTCGGCCGGATCGAACTTGCCCGGGCCGTGGTACGCAATCGGGTCCTCTTCGGCCAGCTTGTAGCCCTGGCCCTTGCGCGTGACGACGTGCAGAAACTGCGGGCCCTTAAGCTTCTTGATGTTGGCGAGCGTGGGAATCAGCGCGTCGAGGTCGTGCCCGTCGATCGGACCGATGTAGTTGAAGCCGAACTCCTCGAACAGCGTCGACGGCGTCACCATGCCCTTGACGTGCTCCTCGGCGCGCCGCGCAAGCTCCCAGAACCCCGGCACGCGCTTCAGAATGTGCTCGCTGGCGCGTTTCGCGGAGTCGTAGATGCGGCCCGAAAGCAGCCGCGCAAGGTAGTTGGTCAGCGCGCCGACCGGCGGCGAGATCGACATCTCGTTGTCGTTCAGCACCACCAGCAGGTCGGCATCGGTCGCACCCGCGTTGTTCATCGCCTCGAAGGCCATGCCCGCCGACATCGCGCCGTCGCCGATCACCGCGATGCACTTGCGCGCCTCGCCGCGCAGCTGCGCGGCAACCGCCATGCCGAGCGCCGCGGAGATGGAGGTTGAAGAATGCGCCGTGCCGAAGGTGTCGTACACCGACTCGCTGCGGCGCGGGAAGCCGGAAATGCCGTCGAGCTGGCGCAGCGACTTCATCGCCTCGCGCCGCCCGGTGAGGATCTTGTGCGCGTAGGTCTGGTGGCCCACGTCCCAGACGATGCGATCCTCGGGCGTATCGAACACGGTGTGCAACGCGAGGGTCAGCTCGACGGTGCCGAGATTCGACGACAGGTGCCCGCCGGTCTGCGAGACCGATTCGAGCACGAAGGCGCGCAGCTCGTCTGCGAGCTGCTTGAGCTGCCTGCGCTCGAGCGTGCGCAACGCGCTCGGATCGTCGATCGACTTGAGCAACTCGTACATGGCGGGATTGTAGTCCGTGCGCGCGTCCGCATCGCGCGGCATCGCGCCGGACGCGTGGCTGAAGACCGTCATCAGAACTTCCTCAGCACGATGAAGTCTGCGAGCGCGGCAAGGCGATTCGACCGCGCCGCCAGATCCGGATGGGCGACGAGCGCCTTGCGGGCTTCTTCGCGCAGCTCTTCGGCGAACGCCCGTGCGCGCGCCGCGCCGAGCACCGAGACGTAGGTCGCCTTGCCCTGCGCGGCATCCTTGCCGGCGGTCTTGCCGAGCGTCGCGGTGCTCGCATCCGCGTCGAGCAGGTCATCGACCACCTGGAAGGCGAGCCCGACGCACTTCGCGTAGTGATCGAGCCGCTCGCGCGCGGGCGGCGCGAGCGGCCGGCCGCAGCCCGCGCCGATGCGCACCGCGGCGCGGATCAGCGCGCCGGTCTTGTGGATATGCATGAATTCCAGCTCTGCGGGATTGAGCGCCTTGCCGGTCGCCGCGAGATCGATGGCCTGGCCGCCGGCCATGCCGCGCGAGCCGCAGGCGCTCGCCAGCAGTTGCACCATCTCGAGCTGCACCGCCGGGTCGTCGGCGAGGCGGTGCGCACCGAGCAGTTCGAAGGCCAGCGCCTGCAGCGCATCGCCCGCCAGCAGCGCGGTCGCTTCGTCGTACTCGACGTGCAGCGTCGGCTTGCCGCGTCTGAGCACGTCGTCGTCCATGCACGGCAGGTCATCGTGCGCCAGCGAATAGGCGTGGATCATCTCGACCGCGGCGGCCGCGATCTCGACCCGCGCCGGTTCGGCCTGCGCGACCTCGCTGGCGGCGAAGGCGAGCAGCGGCCGCACGCGCTTGCCGCCCTCGAGCGTCGCGTAGCGCATCGCCGCATGCAGGCGCTCCGGCACCACGCCGGCCGGCGGCAGCAGCCGCGCGAGCGCAGCCTCCATGCGCGCCTGGATACCGCCCATCCAGGCCTGGAAGCCCGGCTCAGGCGTCGTCACGGTCGTCGGGGGTGAGCGCGGAGAGCGGCTTGAGCACCTCGCCCTCGAGCACCTTGACCTGCTGCTCGGCGGCTGCAAGGCGCGACTGGCAGAAGCGCGCGAGCTCGAGACCGCGCTTGTGCGCGGCGAGCGCCTGCTCGAGGCTGAGATCGCCGCCCTCCATCTGCGCGACGAGGCGCTCGAGCTCGGCCAGGGCCTTTTCGAAAGACAGCCCCTCGACCGGCTTGCCCGCCGGGGCGCCGCTGCGGCTCGACTTGGTCATCGACGGACCATAGCCGAACGCCGACGAGGCGGTCAAACCGCTGCAGGGCACGCGCAGTAGAATGCCCGCTTTCGTCCACCGCCCGCCCTGCGCGTGCCCGCGCGGCGCCCCGCAAGGAACCGCCATGCCGTACACCACGCTCGTCTCCACCGACGACCTCGCACAGCATCTGCAGGACAACACCTGGCGCGTGTTCGACTGCCGTCACGATCTCGCCAAACCCGAGCTCGGCGCGACGCAGTACGCCGAGTCGCACATCCCGGGCGCCCTGCACGCGCACATGGATCGCGATCTCGCCACGCAGCCCAACGGTCACAACGGCCGCCATCCGCTGCCCACGCCCGAGGCGTTCGCAGCCTGGCTCGGCGCGCAGGGGCTGCGGCCCGGCGACCAGGTCGTCGCCTACGACGGCGCGGGCGGCACGGCCGCCGCGCGCCTGTGGTGGATGCTGCGCTGGGTCGGCCACGCGGCGGTCGCGGTCCTCGACGGCGGCTTCGCCGCCTGGCGCGCCGAAGGACGGCCGGTGACCGACGCCCTACCGCGTTTCGCGCCGAGCGTTTATCCGGTGCGGCCACAGGCCAGCATGCACGTCGGCGCCGCAACCCTGCAGGCCAAGCTGGTGGGCGGCGACGTCGTCGTGCTCGACGCACGCTCGGCGGAGCGCTTCCGCGGCGAGGTCGAACCGATCGACCCGGTCGCCGGGCGCATTCCGGGCTCGCACAACCGCTTCTGCGGCCTGAATCTCGCCGCGGGCGGACGTTTCAAACCGGCTGACGAGCTGCGCAAGGAGTTCGGCGCGCTGCTCGCGGGCCGCAGCCCCGAGGCGATCGTGCACAGCTGTGGCTCGGGCGTCGCAGCCTGCCACAACCAGCTGGCCATGGAGGTCGCAGGCCTCGCCGGCTCGCGCATCTACCCGGGCTCCTGGAGCGAGTGGATCGCCGACCCGGCGCGACCGCGCGAGAAGGGCTAGGCGCACGCTCGCGGTGTGGTCGCCGATGCGCTCCTCGTCGTCCACTTCCTGATCGCGGCGTTTATCGTCGGCGGGCTGCCGCTGATCTGGCTCGGCGCCACGCGACGCTGGCGCTGGGTGCGCAACCCGTGGTTCCGCTATCTCCACCTCGGCGCCATCGCCTGGGTCGCGCTCGAGGCGCTGCTCGGCGTCGCCTGTCCGCTCACCGTGTGGGAAGACCTGCTGCGCGGCGGCCTGCGTCCGGCGTCCTTCGTCGGGCGCTGGGTCTACGCCGCCCTGTACTACCGCGCGCCCGAGTGGCTGTTCACCCTGAGCTACGTGTTGTGGACGGCAGCCACGCTGCTCACGCTGTGGCGGGTGCCGCCGGATCGAGCAGGCCGAGCGCGCTGAAGCGCAGATACAGCTCGCGGCAGATCCAGGCGTCGGTCGCGGCGTAGGTGACCTGTTGCGGCGAGAGCCGCGAGGCGGCCCAGTTCGAGGTCTTGCTGCCCTTCGGGATGCGGATGCCGAGAAACAGCGCCGCCAATGCGCGTACGCTCGACTTCTCGAGGCCGAGGCGCCGCGCGGTGGTGCCGAGATCGACCAACGCGCGCGCCTCGAATGCCATGAGCGGCCTCAGACCATTGATGTCGTCTGCCAGTCCGACGCCGACCTTGCGCGTCGTTTCCGACGCGAGCAGCGCCGCAATCACCGGATGGACCTCCTTGAGGCGCAGCGTAAACAGGTACACCGCCTGCGCGCCGGCCGCCTGCACCAGCGCCGGCGGGTAGCGCTCGCCCACCCTGAAGGCGGGCCGGGTCTCGGTGTCAAAGCCGACGACGCGTTCCTGCATGAGCTCGGCCGCCGCCTGCTCGAGCTCGGACGGCGAGCTGACGAGGCAGACCCGGCCCTCGTAGCGGCGGATGGGCAATGCGTTGATCTCGTCGCGGGACAGCGCGCGCCGGTACTGCGCGGGAAGCGTGGCGGACATGCCGGCCCTCAGCCCTGTCGCGCCAGCGCCCAGCGCACGTGCTCGCGCACCAGCGCCGACGGATGGTCCTGCCGTGCCTGCAGCGCGGCGATCGCCGCCGGCGAGCGCGGCGCATTGCCCAGCCCGACCGCGAGGTTGCGCAGCCAGCGCAGGTAGCCGATGCGGCGAATCGCCGAGCCGCGCATGCGTGCGTCGAACTCGGATTCGGTCCAGGCGAACAGCTCGACCAGCGTCGCCGCATCCAGGCCGTTGCGCGGCGCGAAGTCGGGCTCGGCCGAAGGCTGCGCGAACGCGTTCCAGGGGCACGCGGCCTGGCAGTCGTCACAGCCATAGACGCGGTTGCCGATCAGCGGCCGCAGGTCCTCCGGAATGGCGCTCTTGTGCTCGATCGTCAGATAGGAGATGCAGCGCCGCGCATCGAGCTGGTACGGTCCGCGGATCGCCCGCGTCGGGCAGGCGTCGATGCAGGCTTCGCAGCTGCCGCAGTGCTCGCTCGCCGGCGCGTCGACCGGCAGCGGCAGGCTGGTGTAGATCTCGCCGAGGAAGAACCAGGAACCGGCCTCGCGCGAGAGCAGCACGGTGTGCTTGCCGCGCCAGCCGAGCCCGGCCTTCGCCGCCAGCGCGACCTCCATCACCGGCGCCGAGTCGCAGAACACGCGATGGCCGAAAGCGCCGACCTCGGCGCCGATGCGCTCGCACAGCGCCTGCAGGCGGGCGCGCAGCAGCTTGTGGTAGTCGCGTCCGCGCGCGTAGCGCGCGATGACCGCGCGCGCCGGGTCCGCATCTGCCGCGGACGGCCGCAGGTAATCCATGCGGCAGCTGATGACGCGCAGCGTCCCCGGCACCAGCTCGGCCGGGCGCGCACGGCGCGCGCCGTGGCGCGCCATATACTCCATCTCGCCATGCCAGCCCCGCGCGAGCCATTCGAGCAGCCGCGGCTCGGCCGCGGACAGGTCGCAGTCCGCGATGCCGACCGCCTGAAAGCCGAGCGCCCGCCCCCACTGCTTGATCTCCGCCGCAAGCGCCGTACCCTCCATGTCAGTGCATCTTAGCGTCGAGTTGGCAGACGAAGCCGCCACATTGGCGCTCGGCGCGGCGCTGGCCGCGGACCTGGCCCCGGGGCGCGTCCTCACCCTGCGCGGCACGCTCGGCAGCGGGAAAACCACCCTGGTGCGGGGCCTGCTGAGGGCCCTGGGCTACCCGGGCCGGGTCAAAAGTCCCAGTTACACACTGGTTGAACTTTATTCGTTTTCGAGCTTAAACTTGTATCACTTTGATTTCTATCGGTTCAAGGACCGGTCGGAATGGGTGAGCTCAGGATTCCGGGACTACTTCAACTCGGAGTCGGCGTGCATCGTCGAGTGGCCCGAGCGTGCCGCAGGATTGCTCGCTCCGCCGGACCTCGATCTGCACCTCGAGTTCGCGCTGCCCGGCCGCAGGGCGACGCTCCGCGCGCACACGCCGGCCGGCCACGGCTGGCTCGACGCTGTGCGGAAGCGGTGGTCGCCGGCGTCGTCGCGCTGATCCTGCTTCAGGTCGCGGCGCCGGTGCTCGCCGGTGAGAACGTTGTTGCCGCCCGGCTCTGGCCGTCGCCCGAATACACCCGCCTCACGCTCGAGACCCGGCGCGAGATCAAGTATTCGCTGTTCAGCGTCGCCGATCCCGAGCGCCTGGTGCTCGACCTGGAGGGCGTCGATTTCGGCGAGGCGCTCGCATCGCTGCCGGGCCACCTGCGCGCCGAGGACCCGTTCATCGCCCAGCTGCGTGCCGGACGCAACCGCCCGGGCGTGGTGCGCGTCGTGCTCGAGCTGAAGAACGTGGTGCGCGCGCAGGCCTTCACCTTGCGGCCGATCGCGCAGTACGGCCACCGGCTGGTGCTCGACCTCTACCCGCTGGTGCCGCCCGATCCGCTGGCCGCGCTGATTGCGCTCGACGGCAAGGTGCCCAAGGTCGGCGTCGCGCCCAAGGACGGGGGCGATGGCGCAGGCGGCGAGTCGGCGCCGCGCATCGACCGGCTGGCGATGATCGTGATCGACCCCGGTCACGGCGGCGAGGATCCCGGCGCCCTCGGCCGGCGCGGCACGCAGGAAAAGGACGTCACCCTGCTGGTCGCGCGCCGGCTCAAGGCGCAGATCGACAACGAGCCCGGCATGCGCGCGCTGCTCACCCGCGACGGCGACTATTACCTGCCGCTGCACGTGCGCGTCGACAAGGCGCGCCGCGTGAAGGCCGACCTGCTGGTCTCGATCCACGCGGACGCGTTCATCCGTCCGCACGCGCACGGCTCCTCGGTATTCGCGCTCTCGGAGCGACGCGCGACCTCGGAGGCCGCGCGCTGGCTGGCGAAGAAGGAAAACGAGGCCGACCTGGTCGGTGGCGTCAACCTCGACGTCAAGGACCGCTACCTCGCGCAGACCCTGCTCGACCTGTCGCAGACCGCGACCATCGATCACAGCCTGCGCCTGGGCAGCGCCGTGCTCGCCGAGCTTGGCGCGATCAACACGCTGCACAAGCCGCGCGTCGAGCAGGCCAGCTTCGCGGTGCTCAAGGCGCCCGACATCCCCTCGATCCTGGTCGAGACCGCGTTCATCTCGAACCCGAGCGAGGAAAAGCGCCTCAACGACCGCGCCTACCAGGACCGCCTGGCGCGCGCGATGCTCACGGGCATCAAGCGCTACCTGGAGAAGCACCCGCCGCAGCCGCGCCCGACGCTCGCCTCAGCGCCCGGCGTGCGCGCTTCGCGCACCGACTGAGCCCGCGTTGGAACCCCTCTAGCGCCGCGCGGCGAGCACCGTGCGGCGGTGGCGCAGCCACTCGATGGCGAGCGGCAGCAGCGACAGCGCGATGATGACCATGATCGCCGCCGTCAGGTTGCGTTTCACCACCGGCAGGTTGCCGAAGAAGTAGCCGAGCGCCGTCAGCGAGACCACCCAGAGCAGCGCGCCGCCGATGCTGAAGGCGAGAAAGCGCGCGTAGCGCATGCGTCCCACGCCGGCGACAAACGGCGCGAAGGTGCGCACGATCGGCACGAAACGCGCGATCACCACCGTCTTGCCGCCGTGACGGTCGTAAAAGGCCTGCGTGCGCTCGAGGTGGCGGTGGTTCAGCCAGCGCGCCTCGCTCGAGCGGAACACGCGCGGCCCGAGCCAGCGACCGAACCAGTAATTCACGTTGTCGCCGAGCAGCGCGGCGCACACCAGCACCGCCATGACCAGGCGCAGATCCATGCTGCCGACTGCGGCGAGCGCGCCGACCACGAACAGCAGCGAGTCTCCGGGCAGGAACGGCGTCACCACCAGCCCGGTCTCGCAGAACACGATGAGAAACAGCAGCGCGTACACCCACACGCCGTAGTGCGCGACGAAGGTGGCGAGATGGCGGTCGAGATGGACCATGAAGTCCCACAGCAATGCGATCAGTTCCATGGCCGGATTGTAGCGGGCACGCCGCTATAATCGGTGCGCTGCGCATGGCCTCCATCCGCATTCTCCCCGAGCTTCTCATCAGCCAGATCGCAGCCGGCGAGGTGGTCGAGCGCCCGGCCTCGGTGCTCAAGGAGCTGCTCGAAAACAGTCTCGACGCGGATTCGAGCGCAATCCAGGTGACGCTCGAGCAGGGCGGCACGAAGCGGGTGCAGGTCGAGGATGACGGCAGCGGCATGCCGCGCGACGAGCTGCCGCTCGCGCTGGCGCGCCACGCGACGAGCAAGATCGACAGCCTGGACGCGCTCGAGGCGGTGGCGACGCTGGGCTTTCGCGGCGAGGCGCTCGCCTCGATCGCCTCGGTCTCGAACTTGACGATCGCCTCGCGCACCGCCGACAGCCCGCACGCCTACGCGATTCGCGCCGAGGGTCCGTTTATCGGCGAGGTCGAGCCGACCGCGCGCGCTCAGGGCACCACCGTCAGCGTCAGCGACCTGTATTTCAACACCCCGGCGCGGCGCAAGTTCCTGCGCACCGAGGCGACCGAGTTCGCGCATTGCGACGAAACCTTCCGCCGCATCGCGCTCGCGCACCCGGAGCATGCCTTCACGCTGCGCCATAACGGCCGCGTGAGCCACGCCCTGCGCCGCGCGCCGCTCGGCGACCGCGCCGCCGCGCTGCTCGGGCGCGAGTTTCTCGAGGGCAGCCTGCCGGTGGAAGCACGCGCCGGCGCGCTGCGCCTGCACGGGCTTGCCGGCTCGCCGCGCCTCGCCCGCGCACGCGCCGACATGCAGTACTTCTTCGTCAACGGGCGCTTCGTGCGCGACCGCGTGCTGGCGCATGCCGCGCGCGAGGCCTGGCGCGAGCTGCTGCATGGCGAGCGGCAGCCGGCCTACGTGCTGTTCCTCGAGATCGATCCGCGCGGCGTCGACGTCAACGTGCACCCGGCCAAGACCGAGGTCCGCTTTCGCGATTCGCGCGCGGTGCACCAGTTCGTGCTGCAGGCCGTGTCGCGCGCGCTCGCGCCAGGCGCCGGCGAGGCGCCGGTGGCCTACGCCGATCTGACGCCCGCGCCCGCCGCGCGCAGCGTCGCCGCCGCCCCGGCCACCGGCGGCGGGCAACAGGCCTTTGCGCTGGCGCAGCCCGCCGCCGCCTACGCGGCCTTCGTCGCCGACGCGGCGCGGCCGCCGGCGGCCGATCCCCTGCCGGGCGCCACAGCGCAGGATGCGCCGCTCGGCTACGCGCTCGCCCAGCTGCACGGCGTCTACGTCCTGGCGCAGAACGCCGCCGGCCTGGTGCTGGTCGACATGCATGCCGCGCACGAGCGCATCGTCTTCGAGCGCCTGCGCACGAGCCTCGAGGCGGGCCGCATCGAGCGCCAGCCACTGCTCGTTCCAGCGGTGTTTCGCGCCGAGCCGCTCGAGATCGCGACCGCGGCGGAGCATGCGGAAGCGCTCGAGCGCCTCGGGCTCGAGCTCGACGTCGTCGGTCCCGATACGCTCGCGGTGCGCGCCGCGCCGGCGGCGCTCGCCGGCGGCGACCTGCCCGTGCTGGCGCGCGCGGTGCTCGCCGAGCTGCGCGAATTCGGCGCCGCACAGGCGCTCGCCGCGCGGCGCGACGCGCTGCTCGGCGGCATGGCCTGCCACGCCGCGGTGCGCGCGAACCGCGCGCTGACACAGCCCGAAATGAACGCGCTGTTGCGCGAGATGGAAGCCACCGAGCGCTCGGGCAGCTGCAACCACGGCCGGCCGACCTGGTACCAGCTCTCGCTCGCCGACCTCGACAAGCTGTTCCTGCGCGGGCGGTGAAGCGCGGCGCCGCGGTCTGCCTCCTCGGACCGACGGCGAGCGGCAAGTCGGCGCTCGCGCTGCCGCTCGCCGAGGCGCTGGGCGCCGAGATCGTCAGCGTCGACTCCGCGCAAATCTACCGCGGCATGGACATCGGTACGGCGAAGCCGTCGCCGGCGGAGCGCGCGCGCGTGCCGCACCACCTGATCGACATTCTCGACCCGACCGAGCGCTATTCTGCGGCGCGCTTCGCGGCGGACGCACAGCGCCGGGTCGATGAAATCCGCGGGCGCGGACGCTGCGCGCTGCTCGTCGGCGGCACGATGCTCTACTTCAAGGCGCTGCGCGAGGGTCTCGACGGATTGCCTGCGGCCGATCCGGCGCTGCGGCGTACGCTCGAGCAGGATGCGGCGCGCGCAGGCTGGCCGGCGCTGCACGCGCGGCTCGCGCAGCTCGATCCGGTCAGCGCCGCGCGCATCGCGCCGAACGATGCGCAGCGCATCCAGCGCGCGCTCGAGGTCTGCCTGCTCACCGGGCAGCCGATGTCGGCGCAGCTCGGACGGCGGTCCGGTCCGACCGTCGATGCGCTGTGGATCGCGCTCGTGCCCCAGGATCGCGCCCTGCTGCATGCGCGCATTGCGGAACGCTTCGATACGATGCTCGCCGCCGGCCTGGTGGACGAGCTGCGCGGACTGCGCGCGCGCTACCGGCTGAGCCCGGATCTGCCCGCGATGCGCTGCGTCGGCTACCGGCAGGCCTGGCAGCACCTCGACGGCGAACTCGATGCCGCCGGCTTGCGCGACAAGGGCATCGCCGCGACGCGCCAGCTCGCCAAGCGCCAGCTCACCTGGCTGCGCCGGCTCGGCGCGGACCGGACGCTCGATCCGTTCGCCACAGATGCCGTCGAGCGCCTGCGCAGCGCGCTCGACGGGGCGGCGATCCCCGCCCCTTAGAATGCCTGCAGGCAAAGGAGACCCCGCATGCAGATCGGAATCATCGGACTCGGCCGCATGGGCGCGAACATGGCGCGCCGCCTGGCACGCGGTGGCGTGCAGGTGCTGGCCTACGACCGGCACGACACGGCGCGCGCCGCGCTCGCCGACGAAGCGGGCATCACGACCGTGGGCGGCCTTGCCGCGCTCTGCGCCCAGCTGAACGAAGGCGAGCGCGTGATCCTCATGATGCTGCCCGCGGGCGAAACAATCGATGCCACCCTCGAGGCGCTCGGCACGCTCCTGTCTTCCGGCGACACGCTGGTCGACGGCGGCAACAGCTTCTACCGCGACTCGATGCGCCGCGCGCTCGCGCTGTCGCAGGCGGGGCTGCGCTACGTGGACGCGGGCGTTTCCGGCGGCATTCACGGCCTGGCGCACGGCTACTGCCTGATGCTCGGCGGCACGCCCACCGCGATCGAGCAGTTCACGCCCTTCGCCGAAATCCTCGCCCCGGCGCCGCAGACCGGCTGGGTGCATTGCGGGCCGAGCGGCGCAGGCCACTACGCCAAGATGGTCCACAACGGCATCGAGTACGGAATGATGCAGGCCTACGCCGAAGGCTTCGCGCTGTTGCGGGCGAAGAGCGATCTCGACATCGACCTCGCGCGGCTCGCCGAGACCTGGCGCCACGGCAGCGTGGTGCGCTCCTGGCTGCTCGACCTGTGCGCCGAGGTCCTCGCCGAGGACGAGGACCTGGAGAACATCGCGCCGATCGTCGCGGATTCCGGCGAGGGCCGCTGGACCGCGCTCGAGTCGGTCGAGCTCGGCGTGCCCGCGCCGGTCATCACGCTGGCGCTGATGGCGCGTTTCTCGAGCCAGGGCAAGGCCGATTACGCCCGCCGCATGCTGGCCATGATGCGCGCCAAGTTCGGCGGCCACGCGGTGACCAAGCACAAGTAGCCGCTGCGATGATCGTCGTCGTCATGGGCGTGTCCGGCTCGGGCAAGACGACACTCGGCCAGCAGCTCGCCGCGCGGCTCGGCTGCGGCTTTATCGACGCCGACGATTACCACCCGAAAGAAAATGTCGCCAAGATGGCCGCCGGCGTGCCGCTCGAGGATGCCGACCGCTGGCCCTGGCTCGACGCGCTGAACGGCCTGCTGCGCGCAAAATCTGGCCGCGCCGAGTCCGTGGTGCTCGCCTGTTCGGCGCTCAAGCAGGCCTACCGTGCCCGACTGTGCGCAGAGATCGACGACTGCCGGATCGTGTACCTGCGCGGCTCGATCGAGCAGATCCGCGCGCGGCTCGCCGAGCGGCGCCACCGCTACATGCCGGCCTCGCTGCTCGAGAGTCAGTTCGATGCCCTCGAGCCGCCGCAGGGCGCGATCACCGTCGATGTCTCCGAGTCCGCCGAGCGCTGTGTCGAGACCGTCCTCGCCGCGCTCGGCAGTTCGCGGCGGCCCCGGCCCTAGGCGTCGACCTCGCCCAGGAGCCGCAGCTCGAAGGCGCGCCACACCGCGGCGCGCGCCGAGCGCACCTCGAGCTTTCGGTAGATGCTCTTCACATGCGTGGCCACCGTGTTCACGGAAAGCGCCAGCCGCTCCCCGACCTGCACGTAGGTGCAGCCGCGCGCAAGAAGCCGCAGGACGTCTGCTTCGCGCGCGGTCAGTGTGATGTCCGGTTCCATGGGCTCGCTCGCTCTGCTCGAGAGCCGGGGCCGACGGCCCCGGTCCCGGGTTCTTTTGAAGAGGCTCCGCTAGCTGCCGAGGTGCGCGTCGTAGGTCGCGCCGTCGGAGAAGGTGCAGGTCCCCGAGCCCTGGCGCGGGTTGTTCATGCGGTACTGGCAGTTCATGAACGTGCCGCGCGCACCGTAGGCGTTGGCCACGCCGCTGTGGGCGTCGCCGGACGACGCGCGCGTCGCCTCGCCGGTCAGCATGTCGCCGCGGTAGTGCAGCTGAAAGCGCCCCTTGCCGTTGCGCATGTTGGTCACCGAACCATTGAGCATGCCGACCTGGCGCGCGAGGTCGTTCGTCGGGTACAGGCGCGCCGGCACGGCCGCCGGAAACGGCGCATTCGCGGCGACCATCGGCGCAAGCGGCAGCGGCACCGCGTCCCAGCTTACGTCGCCATCGGGTGAACCCACCGGCACCGCGACGCAGCCGCTCGCGGTAAGGCCTGCAACGCAAAGACCGATCCAGATTTTCATTCGCTTGTTCATACATGCCTCCAAGTAGTTGCACGCAGGCGTCGTTCGCCTGTGAAGTCATCGTGCAGCGTCTGCGCTTGCAGCATTCTTACGGATCGCTTACGTCTGGATTACTTCTTGAGCGCGCGACACAGGGACGTCGCGCGACGGCGCATGCAGCGAACGCGCGCGCATGGGTTCGGGCGTTTTTGCGCAAGGCCTGCGGCACGGCAGGAGGCCGTGGCGGCCAGGCGGCGTCGCTACAGCGTCGTCGCCTGCCGATCGAGCGCGCGGCCGCTGACCAATTCCATCGTCTCGGTCCAGGGACGCTCGAGGTCGTAGCGGACTTCGGCTTTGACGATGCGCCCGGCTTCGGGCGAGATCCAGAACGTGGCCTCGCCGAAAGGACCACTCATGTAGGCGAGCGGGGAACTCCACATTTCCTGACTCAGCTTGATACGCACGACCTGCGCCTCAAATGTGCCCGCCGGCACCGCGACCGTCTCGGTCCTGACGAATTCGGCGCTGACTTCGCATTCCGCGGTCCGGTAAATGGTCTTCGGTCCTTGTTCGCAGGCGTCGCCGCCCCGTACCGCGAGCCCGCCGATCGACGTTGCAACGTTCCCGCGCTGGAAGGCGAAGTAATACGGCGCGAATTGCATGCCGCCGCGTATTTCGAGATAGGCGCCGCTGCGGTGCGTCGCGGTCAGTGTCCTGCCGTCCTCCATTTCGATGCGCTCGACGATCTGATCGCCGTCGAACTGCACGATCTCGAAGCGACGAGATGCCGGGCGCCCATCGCGCGAATCGACGTAGGCATACTCCCAGCGATCGCCTTGATGCAAAGCCCCGGTGCCGACGACAGCCGTTGGCGCGTCGGACGGCTGCGTGGCCGGAAATTCCGTTGCCGTTGGGGCATCGCCCGAGGGCAGCGGTGGAAATTCCGCCTCGGCGGCAGGCTCGCCCGGTACGGCCACTGGAGGGTTCGCGCCGGAAGCGGATTCTGGCGCGGCCCCGACCGGCTGCGCGGCCGCCTCGGACGAGGTTGAAGTCTCGGGCTCGCTCAGCGCAGCGTCGAGCGAGTCCCCCAAGCCGGGCGTACTCGCCGCGGCCCCGACGCCGTACATGACCCCTCCCACGACCGCGCCGATCGGCACGCAGAGCAGTGCCAGCGGCCCCGCGCTGGCGCAGGAGGCGAGGCCTTGGAGCCCGCCGTACAGCGCGCCACCCACGGTGCCGAGGACGCCGCGCGCGGTCGCCTCCGCGACCTTGCCGATCGCGCGGCCGCGCACCTCGCGCCGCCGCTCGGCCTCGGCTTCGCGTTGCTCGGCCTGCGGATCCGGAACCCCGGCGGCATCCGAAGACGCCGGCTGATGTGTGCTGCCGCAGGCGGCGATCGAAAGCGCGAGCGCCAGCGCACACACCCGCGTCGCCGCCCGCCGCGACTTGATCTGCGCTAACCGCGTTTTCATGCGACCCCCTTCGGCCGGGCGCAGGCCCCGCCTGCATCACCATGCTTGCAGGCGCGCGCATGCAACGCCCTTACGGGCCGCTTACGGATGGCTTAAAACCGCGTGCTGCGGTGCAGCGCGCTAGGCCGCGGCAATCAGGCGGTCGTAGACCGCGCGCGTCTCGGCCGCGGGCTCGAGGTCCTGCGCGGACAGCGCCGCCCGGCAGCGCTGGAACACGTCGAGCGCCTCGGCGCGGCGTCCCATGCGGTCGAGCAGCAGCATCAGGCCGCGGTAAAAGGCCTCCGCGCCGGGATCGGCGTCGATCCCCTTCTCGTAGCAGATGCGTGCGCGCGCCCATTGCTCGCGCCCTTCCCAGTACAGCCCGAGCTCGCCGACCGCGCGTGCGAAGCGGGTGCGCAGCCGCGTGCGCGGCGCCAGGGCCCAGGGCGCGCTCTCCTCGGCCGGCAGGAATTCGCCGCGATACAGATCGAGCAGGCGCTCGAGCAGCGCATCGGCGCGCGCCGGCTCG